>Ga0247831_1000592_pt1 | contig 78838 bp, 78 predicted proteins | sample LaCruzMarch2015__9_FD_192406 | JGI IMG/M metagenome (GOLD analysis project Ga0247831, IMG submission 192406) | Freshwater microbial communities from meromictic Lake La Cruz, Castile-La Mancha, Spain - LaCruzMarch2015_1m | ecosystem: Environmental > Aquatic > Freshwater > Lake | place: Spain...
AACTGCAGAACTTAGATTTAGACAGGTATTGCTAGTTGCAGGATCTATCCCAACTCCCGATGACGCCGCTTTGTTAGAGGGATCAACTCTTAGCCCTGAACAAGTGGCAGCATTTCAAGCACTTGATTGCACTAAGCCTGAGTCAACTCTTGGTAGTGGGGGAGATGATGCCAACTCTGTAATGATCACCTGCGATAGAGATGGAGTTGCAAGATACATCCTTGCTCCGGCTCAAGTTGTTGGAAGTGATATTAAAGGCGCAACTGCTGCAATTGATCAGCAGAGCGCAAGTGGTTGGTTTGTTTCACTTGATTTCACAGGAGATGGATCTCGCAAATTTGGAGAACTAACTCAGAGCGTTGTTAATCTTGCTGAGCCACAGAATCAAGTCGCAATTGTTCTCGATGGAGTTGTTGTCTCTGCTCCTAGAATCAATGAAGCAATTTTAGGTGGAAGCGCTCAGATCACTGGAAGTTTTAGCCAACTTGAGGCGCAAGATTTAGCAAATGTTTTGAAGTATGGATCTCTACCTCTCGCCTTTGATCGCGGAGAGGTTCAACAAATATCTCCAACGCTTGGAAATGATCAGCTGCAAGCTGGTCTTATCGCAGGTGGTCTTGGATTGATTCTGGTAATGCTCTACTCAATGTTTTATTACCGGGCGCTAGGGCTAGTCGTCGTGGGATCTCTAGCAATAGCGGCTGCTCAATTGGTGATTCTCTTCCTTCTCTTAGGCGAGTGGATTGGATTTACCTTAACTCTTGCAGCCGTTGCTGGAGCTATTGTGGCAATCGGAATTACTGCTGACTCATTTATCGTCTACTTTGAACGTATAAGAGATGAAATGCGAGAGGGTAAACCCCTACGAGTTGCTGCAGAGAGTGGTTGGCTGAGAGCGCGGAGAACTATCATCGTTGCTGACTTAGTCTCGATTATCTCTGCTGTTATTCTGTATTTTGTCTCAGTTGGAAGCGTTCGTGGTTTCGCATTTACTCTTGGATTAACAACACTTGTTGACTTGGTTGTTATCTTCTTATTCACCAAGCCACTTGTAACACTTCTTGCTAAGAATAAATATTTCCAAGCTGGAGGCAAGTACTCCGGTGTTTCGCCGCGCAGTATCGGAGTTGTAACTCCAACTCTAGAGAGCAAGGGAGCGTAAGGGATGAAACTAACTGGTCTTGGCGGAAGGCTCTATCGTGGCGAGACTTCAATTAATATTGTTCGCGCTCGAAAGAAGTGGTATGCAGTAAGCGCCCTTTTTATCGCTCTCTCCGTCTTTGCACTCGGCGCGCAGGGGCTGCGACTTGGCATTGAATTTGAGGGCGGATCAGCCTTTGTTGTTACAACCTCTACTGGATCAATTGAACAAGCAAGGGAGGCTGTTTCATCTACTGGTTATAGAGACAATGTGATAATTCAAACTTTAGGTGAAGAGAAGATTCGCATCCAGACCGGCGTATTAGACACCGGGGAATCAAATGCGATTCAAGATGCTCTAGCTGCAGCATTTGGCGTCTCAGTTGAGTCAATTGATACTCAAAATGTTGGCCCTTCATGGGGCGAGGAGATTTCAAAGAAAGCCTTCCAAGGTCTTATCGCCTTTTTGATTTGTATCATGATTTATCTATCTCTCACCTTTGAACCAAAGATGGCGGTGGCAGCTGTTGTCGCACTGATCCACGATGTTCTTATCACCGTTGGCCTCTATGCCTTTATCGGTTTTGAAGTAACGCCGGCAACTGTTATCGGCTTTCTAACGATTCTGGGCTACTCCCTCTATGACACTGTGGTGGTCTTCGACAAGATTCGAGAGAACACAAAGGGAATTACTAGTACTGGAAAATCCACCTACTCTGATGCAACAAATCTTGCAGTTAATCAAACTTTTGTCCGCTCGATGAATACCTCACTTATCGCCCTTCTTCCAGTCTCTGCAATTCTCTTTGTTGGAGCAGGCCTATTAGGTGCTGGAACTTTGAAAGATCTAGCTTTAGCTCTCTTTATCGGCCTTATCGCTGGTACTTATTCATCGGTTTTTATTGCTCCTCCAGTATTAGCCTCACTTCGTGAGCGTGAGCCAGCGATGAAGGCTTTAAGCGCGCGCGTTGCTGCAAGGGGCGGAAGTACTACAAGCCCATTGCTCACCAATCGAAAAGGAAAGAAGAAGCGCAACAAATAGGGGAGAAGTAACCTATCCCCATGAACGCACTCATTACCCCGGTAATTAATCGCCTAAGGGAGAGTCAAGAAGGCAGCGATACTGGAGTTGTTGAACGAGCTTTTGAAGTAGCAGAACGCGCTCATAAAGGTCAATTAAGAAAGAGTGGCGATGCTTATATAACCCACCCAGTTGCAGTTGCGGAAATTCTCCTTGATTTCGGTCTTGATGCAAATAGCATTGCAGCAGCCCTGCTACATGACACGGTAGAAGATACGAGTTATTCTCAAGAATCACTACGCAAAGATTTTGGCACTGAGGTTGCATCTCTTGTTGATGGGGTAACAAAACTAGATCGCCTCACCTATGGTCCAACAGCGGAGGCAGAGACTGTTCGCAAGATGGTAGTTGCAATGGCGAAAGATATCCGAGTTTTAGTTATCAAATTAGCAGATCGCCTCCATAATGCTAGAACTTGGCAATATGTTGAGCCAGAATCAGCTGAGCGAAAAGCAAGAGAGACTCTAGATATCTATGCCCCGCTAGCTCACCGATTAGGAATGAATGCAGTTAAGTGGGAGCTGGAAGACCTCTCTTTTAAATACATTGAACCAAAGAAATTTGACGAAATTGAACGTTTGGTTCAAGAGAGAAATCCATCTAGGGAGAAGCTAACTAATGAAGTTATCACTCTAGTGGAACAAGACTTAGCTTCAGAGTCAATTGCTGCAAAAGTAACAGGCCGGCATAAACATCTCTACAGCGTCTATCAAAAGATGGTTATAAGAGGGCGAGAATTTAGCGATATTTATGATTTAGTTGGAATCAGGGTTTTAGTTGATGATGTACGAGATTGTTACGCTGTCCTTGGAGCGATTCACGCCAGATGGAGCCCAGTTCCTGGAAGATTTAAGGATTACATTGCTATGCCAAAGTTTAATCTCTATCAATCACTTCATACCACTGTAATTGGGCCCAATGGAAAAGCAGTTGAAATTCAGATTAGAACTCATGATATGCACTCAAGAGCTGAGTATGGAATTGCGGCCCACTGGAAATATAAATTATCAGGCTCCTCAAGATCATCGGATTCACCGGATATGCTCTGGCTAAAACAGCTTCATGAATGGCAGCAGGAGACCTCGGATGTAACAGAGTTTCTCGATGCCCTGCGTTTTGATCTTAGAACTCCTGAAACCTTTGTCTTTACTCCTAAGGGAAGCGTTATAGCACTTCCACTTGGAGCAACTGCAGTGGACTTTGCTTATGCAGTTCATACAGATGTTGGAAATCGATGCGTTGGCGCAAAAGTTAATGGAAAGTTGGTTTCTTTAGAGGTGCCACTAGTCAATGGCGATGTAATAGAGGTATTAACAAATAAAGCGGAATCTGCATCACCAAGTAGAGATTGGCTTAATTTCGTAAAATCATCAAGGGCTCGATCCAAGATAAAGGCCTGGTTTTCCAAGGAGCGACGTGAGGAGGCAATTGATGCAGGCAGAGAATCAATTGCCAGACAGATGCGAAAGGCAGGGCTACCACTACAGAAAATCCTCGGTGGTCATAGCCTGCTCCAGTTAGCTCATGATTTAAATTATCAAGATATTGAAGCTCTCTATGCCGCAGTAGGGGATGGCCACATCTCGGCAAATCATGTAATTGAAAAACTTGAATCATCCCTAGGATTAGCAGAAACCTACGACAGCCCGATTGATGAAAATATAACAACTGTTTCGCCAAGTCGAATAAATAGACGGAGCGCCTCGGGAATTATCGTTGAAGGCGTAGAAGATGTTTTGGTAAAGCTAGCCAGATGCTGCACTCCTGTGCCAGGTGATTTAATAACCGGATTTATTACTCGAGGTAGTGGGGTATCAGTTCATAGAAGTGATTGTGTAAATGTAGCTGATTTGAAATTTCACCAAGGCGATCGAATCACTGCAGTTAGGTGGGATGAGGCAGCAAAATCTGTTTTCTTGGTTAATATCCAGATTGAGGCGCTAGATCGAGCCAGGTTGCTCTCGGATATTACGCGCGCACTATCTGATCAGGAGATAAATATCGTTCATGCGGCAGTTAATACCACTAAAGAACAAGTGGCTTTCTCACGCTTTACCTTTGAGATGGCTGATGCCTCGCATTTAGAGGCAGTATTAGCTTCAGTAAAGAAAATCGAAGGCGTTTATGATGTTTATCGAATAACTAATAACTAGGATTTAAAGTCAGCAAGACCTTTTTGGGCCTCGCTAAGCCACATACGTCTAGCGGCGGCAGCCTCAAGTAAATCAGCAGCCTTCTTAGAATCCCCATTAGCTTGAGCTTTGGCAGCTTTAGTTTCATAGTCAGCGACAGCATTTGTTAATTTAGTAACGACATCGTTAGCTCTTGCAATCGCTGTTGGGTCGCTACGACGCCATTGCTCCTGCTCTGCCTCCTTGATCGTCATCTCAACGCTATCTACACGTTTATCTAATACTGATCTCTTTTTGCGATCGATCATGCCAATTTTTGAGAGCTTCTGGCGAAGATCGCGGAACTTACGCTTAACATCATCGAGGTTTGTAATCGGCAGAAGAGCTTCCATCTCAGCGACAATTGCCTCTCGCTTTTCTAGGTTTGCAGCCATTGATTCGCCGCGCTTTTCAAGGTCTGCATTCTTTGTGGTGAAGAAAGTATCTTGGGCTGCCTTAAATCTTAACCAAAGTTTGTCATCATCATTTTTCTTACCTCGGCCGCTTGCCTTCCATTGATCCATCAGGGCCTTATAGCGTCTAGCTGTCGCCACCCAATCTGTGGAGGTAGCAAGTGATTCAGCTTCAATAACAATCTTCTCTTTAGAATCTTTTACCTGGCTCTGTTGAGCACTCAGCCCTGCAAAGTGAACCCTGCGACGTTTATCAAAATTATTTCGAGCAGATGAAAAGCGCTTCCATAGCTCCGAATCTGTCTTCTTATCAAGGCGTGGAGCCTTCTTCCATTCATCTAGTAATACTTTGAGACGCTCACCAGTTACCTTCCAACTAGTGGAATCGATTAAACCTTCAGCTTCAACAACTAGAGCCTCTTTTGCGGCAATGGTTGCTGCGCGCTTCTCTGCTTTAGCTTCAGCCTCTGCTGCTTTTTTAGCTTCATAGGCAGGGCGATGTTCATCAATTAAAGGTGGAATCTGTTCGAGTGAACTTCTTAGAGCTTCGAGATTTCCTACGCCATTTAGATGTTCAATCTGATTTCTTAACTTCTTAACCGCTTCATTGGCATCTTGAGGAACCATAGCGCCGCTGATGATTCGAGCAGCAAGGAGAGCCACTTCTGAGGCAACAAGTTCAAATTTACGGACAAAGTAGGCAAGTGCTTCTTCTGCAGATTTTCCAGGATATGAACCGACTACTTTTTCGCCATCGTTGGTTCGAACATAGACCATTCCATTTTCATCAACGCGACCAAATTTTGAAGGATCACCGATTAGCGCTGCAGCAGCTGAGTTAGGTAGAACTTGATTATCTAGGGCATCCATTAGGTCCTACTTTCTCGAACGTTGCGCGCCTGGAGTTTTTCTCACTCTGGCGTTATGGGTTCAGCGGTTGGTAAGGGCCAAACGCTACCCCCATAGGGGTCTTTCTGTAAAAAAGTCGCTCAGATAGGGCTCTTTTGAACGGAAGTAGCGACCTTGGTTGGAAGAATGCCTAGGTGAGCCTCTTGGTCGATCGAATAGTGGCGCCTTATTACGCCACCAATTGTTGGATCATTGCTCCATCAAAAAATTCCCATTGCGTAGTAATTGATCCCGGTATTGGCATACCGAATTTAACTAAAGAGATTAAAGCAAAGTTAACTGAACATAACTTAGTCATTGGTGCAATATTTGTTACCCATGGACATCTTGATCACACATTTTCTCTCTACTCTCTTGCTCAAGACTTTATTGAAAGTGATACATATATTCATAAAGCCGATAGGGATCTACTGGTAAATCCAGAACGGGCCATGGGAGCTCAATCTCAAGCTTTATTAAGCGAGCTTGGAGAGCTATCGGGTAGCAAGATTAAATTTCAAGAACCGGAGAGAACTTGGTCAATTGATGCAGATAGTCAATCAAAGCTTGGGGGAATGAATTTTTCCTTTAGACATGCTCCGGGGCATACCCCTGGATCAACTCTTGCAATTGTTGAAGATGAGCTCTTAATTAGCGGAGATGTGCTCTTTAAGGGCGGAATTGGCAGAACAGATCTGCCACGTGGCTCAATGAGCGACATGGAGATAACTCTTCGTGAGAAAATAGCGACCTTGCCACCTCATCTTCGTGTTCTTACCGGACATGGCGATGAGAGCAGGATGGAAGAGGAATTAAAAAGCAATCAATATCTAATAGCGGCAACTCAAGGGAGATTGGCATGAGTCAAAAGTTTGCAGCCCCTAAGGGCGTCTCTGAGTATCTGCCGCCGAAATCAAATGTTTTTGATCGGATTATTCAAACGCTAAAGATTCCAGCACTTGCTGCCGGATATGAATTAATTGAGCTACCAATATTTGAAGATACTGAGTTATTTACTCGAGGAGTTGGCGCTTCAACAGATGTGGTTACAAAGGAGATGTATACCTTTGAAGATCGTGGCGGTCGCTCACTAACTCTTCGCCCTGAAGGAACAGCTGGAGTGATAAGAGCTGTCATTGAACATGGATTAGATCGTGGCAGTCTGCCAGTCAAACTCTTTTATCAAGGTCCCTTCTTTAGAGCTGAGAGACCACAAGCTGGTCGCTATCGCCAGTTTTATCAATTTGGACTCGAGGCTATTGGTAGCAATGATCCATATCTTGATGCAGAGGTAATCTCGATTGCCTATCAAGGTTATAGAAAACTTGGACTTAAAGATTTTGAACTCCAGATAACCTCCCTTGGCGATAGTGAAAGTAGGGCGGCACATAGAAAAGATCTAGATGCTTTTATTGCCGGGCTAAATCTTGATGAAGAAACGCGTACAAGAGCTCTTAAGAATCCGCTGCGCCTCTTTGACGATAAGCGTGAAGAAATTTGGGCTTCCATGAGTAATGCCCCATTGCTTCTAGATTATTTAAATAGCGAAAGTAGAGAGAACTTCGAAGAGGTAAAATCGGCTCTTGATTCTTTGGAGATTGGTTATGTAGTAAATCCAAGAATGGTTAGAGGTCTTGATTACTACACCGGCACAACCTTTGAGTTTGTTCACAATGGACTTGGCGCGCAATCTGGTATTGGCGGCGGCGGGCGCTATGACGGTCTTATGGAGCTTCTTGGGGGAGCTAAGCTTTCAGGAATTGGTTTTGGATTAGGAATTGATCGAATCCTTCTAGCCCTTGAAGCAGAGGCACAGAGTGGACAACTGCTCCCTGGAGAATTGAAATATATCGACCTCTATGTGATTGCTCTAGGTGATGAGGCTCGCTCAAAGTGCTTTACTCTCGTTGATTCACTTAGAAAAGAGGGCTTTGTTGTAGAGCAGAACTTTGGGGATCGCTCTCTAAAGGGAGCGATGAAAGCCGCTGATAAATCTGGAGCGCGCTTTGCAATAGTTCTTGGCGATAGCGAATTGCAATCAGGATCAGTGGAGCTAAAACAGATGAGCAATGGTGAGCAGACTTCGGTTAGGCTTACCTCACTTGCTAAGACATTGGCCGAGAAGTCATCTGGGCTTTAACAGAAATAGAGAGTAGGTTTTTAATTGCTTCGCTCCCATAGCGCTGGAACCCTTCGATCAAGTGATATTGGCAGCCGCGTAAAGCTTGCTGGCTGGGTTGCAAGGCGTCGCGATCATGGCGGTGTGGCATTTATTGACCTGCGCGACTACTCGGGAAGTGTGCAGGTAATTATCTCTGATGAGAAGGTAGCCGCCGCTCTTAGAGCTGAGTGGTGCGTTTTAATTGATGGAGTAGTTACTAAACGCCCCATTGGAAATGAAAATTCAGCACTACCTACAGGCGAGATTGAAGTTTATTGCGAGAGCCTTGAGGTGTTAAGCGAAGCAGCAGCACTTCCATTTCCTGTTGATAGCGGCGAAGTAGTTAATGTCAGCGAAGAGGTGAGACTTAAATACCGCTATTTGGATTTAAGGCGTGAGGGGCCAAGTAGCGCGCTGCGCCTTCGGTCAAAAGTCACCTCAATCATCAGATCTGTAATGGATGGTGAAGGTTTTCTAGACATTGAAACTCCAAATCTAACTCGCTCAACGCCAGAGGGTGCAAGAGATTTCTTGGTTCCAGTCCGTTTGCAGCCTGGGTCTTGGTATGCCCTTCCGCAATCACCTCAGCTTTTTAAGCAACTTTTAATGGTTGCTGGAATGGAACGCTATTATCAGATTGCACGCTGCTTTAGAGATGAGGATTTTAGGGCGGATAGACAACCAGAGTTTACGCAATTAGATATTGAGATGTCTTTTGTTGATCAAAGTGATGTTATTGCTATTGCGGAAAAGATATTGAAGGAAGTATTTAAGAGAACTTTGGAAATCGATATTTCTCTACCAATTGCTCACATGACTTATCACGAAGCGCTTAGAAGGTTTGGCTCAGATAAACCTGATTTACGTTTTGGAAATGAGTTAGTTGATGTAACTGATTTCTTTAAAGAGACAAGCTTTAGAGTATTCCAGGCAGAGTTTGTTGGCGCTGTTGTCATGCCCAAAGGAGCTGCATCGCCTAGGCGTGAGCTAGATGCTTGGCAAGATTGGGCCAAAGCTAGAGGCGCTAAAGGATTGGCATATATTCTCGTTGGCGAAGATGGCACCCTTGGTGGCCCGGTTGCTAAGAATCTTTCGGAGAAAGAGAGCCAGGAGATTGCCTCCTTTGTCGGTGCAAAAAATGGTGATGCTATTTTCTTTGCCGCAGGAGAGCGTCCTTCATCGCTTCAACTTCTTGGAGCAGTTCGTTTAGAAATCGGCCAGAGATGTAATCTGATTGCAGAGGATCAATGGAAGTTTCTCTGGGTTGTTGATGCACCGATGTTTGAAGCAACTGATTCTGGGGGATGGACCGCGGTTCATCACCCATTTACTGGACCAAAGCCAGAATATGAGAAGAGCTTTAAAGATGATCCCAGATCAGCCCTTGCTTATGCCTATGACATCGTTTTGAATGGAAATGAAATTGGTGGCGGTTCCATCCGAATCCATAAGCGCGAAATTCAACAAGCTGTATTTGATGTTATTGGACTAACTAAAGAAGAAACTGAATCTAAATTTGGCTTTCTTCTTGAAGCCTTCAACTATGGTCCTCCGCCCCACGGCGGAATTGCACTTGGTCTAGATCGACTATGTGCGCTACTTGCTGGTGCTGAGTCAATTCGCGAAGTTATTGCCTTTCCAAAGACGGCAAGCGGGGCAGATCCACTAACTGGCGCTCCAACTCCGATTACTACCGCACAAAGACGAGAGAGCGGAGTGGATTTCAAGCCAGAATAAGGCGAGAAATCTTTAGTAGGCTAACGCTATGTCCGCAGGTGGAATTGCAGCAATAATCGCAGCTAGCGCTCTATTAATCATTGGTATCGCTATCGCCTACGCCGTCATTCGACTCGGAAGAGCTATCGACGAGGTTGGCGGGGCAGTTCGAGATATTGCTAAGGAGACTGCGCCACTTCTCAATGAAGTCACAACTACAGTAGAGCTTGTTAATGGACCGCTGCAGAGCATCAATAAAGTGACTAGGACGATGGAGGAGTTCAGCTCTAAAGTCACAGAGAGTGCTTCAGGATTTCTGGATAAGAATCAAATGGCGATGAAGGCAGCAGGTGCTGTGCTAACGGCTGCTCAACTTCGTAAAAAGAAAAAAGGAAAGAAGAGTAAGAAGGCTAAAAACAGCAAGTATGTTGACGACGAGGAGTTCTAAATCCTCGTGAATTCAGCGGAAATTCGTTCTCGCTGGCTAAAATTCTTTGAGTCAGCAAATAGCCAAGGCATTAAACATACTGTTGTTCCTTCAGCTTCCCTGATTGCAGATGATCCCAATCTGCTTTTAGTAAATGCTGGAATGGTTCCCTTTAAACCGTTCTTTCTAGGAGAGATAACTCCGCCATATAAACGCGCCACCTCAGTGCAGAAGTGTGTAAGAACTCTGGATATTGAAGAAGTTGGCAAAACAACGCGTCATGCATCTTTTTTTCAAATGTGTGGCAATTTTTCCTTTGGCGATTACTTCAAGGAAGGTGCTATCACCCTTGCTTGGGAGCTATTAACTAAACCTATAAGTGATGGTGGATATGGATTTGCCGAAGATAAATTGTGGGTCACGGTTTATCTAGATGATGATGAAGCAGCAGATATCTGGCATAAGAAAATTGGGATCCCAAAAGAGCGAATCCAAAGACGTGGAATGGCAGATAATTTCTGGTCAATGGGCGTGCCTGGTCCTTGCGGGCCTTGCTCCGAAATTTATTTTGACCGTGGTGCTGCCTACGGCAAAGAAGGTGGACCAATTGCCGATGAGGATCGCTATCTAGAGATCTGGAATCTTGTCTTTATGCAGAATATGAGAGGCGAAGGTGGGGGCAAAGATAGTTTCCCAATTCTTGGCGAACTTCCTGCTAAAAGTATTGATACTGGCTTAGGCCTTGAGCGTACTGCCGCTTTATTGCAGGGAGTTGAAAATATCTATGAGATAGATACAACTCAGCACATTCTTAATCGGGCGAGCGATTTAAGCGGAGTTACATATGGCAAAGGCACATCAAGTGATGTATCACTTCGGGTAATTGCTGATCATGCAAGAACGGCGACAATGTTAATTGGCGATGGAGTCACTCCAGGCAATGAAGGTCGCGGATATGTTTTGAGAAGAATGATGCGCCGCACAACTAGGAATATGAAGTTGCTAGGCGCAGATGATCGCAATATGAGCGAACTTGTTAGAGCCTCGATTGAAGCGATGGGTCCGCAATACCCAGAGTTACAGAGCGATAGTGTTCGAATTTTGAAGGTGGCAGAGGCTGAAGAAGAGAGTTTCCTACAGACCTTAAAGAGCGGAACTTTGATATTTGATCAGAGAAGTGCTTCCTTGAAGAAAAGTGGTACAAAGGTTCTCTCTGGCGAGGATGTATTTCAACTTCATGATACCTATGGGTTCCCTTTTGACTTAACTCTTGAAATGGCAAATGAAGAGGGCTTAGGTATGGATGCCGAAGGCTTTACGCGATTAATGAAACAACAGCGCGAGAGAGCTAAAGCGGATGCTAAATCAAAGAAGAGTGGACATACCGATGTCACGGAGTATCGCAAGATAGCTGAAGGCGCTGGAAAGCTGGAATTTGTCGGCTATGAGAGTCAAGAAAGCGAAGCAAAAATTGTTGGCTTCCTCCTTGATGGAGCAGGAGTTAAGAGTGCATCAGCTGGTGATGATGTCGAAATCGTGCTTGATAGAACACCGTTTTATGCAGAAGGTGGCGGACAGCTAGCCGATTCTGGAGTGATCACAACAAGTAATGGCTCTGTCATTGAAGTTGAAGATGTTCAAGCGCCAATTCCAGGTGTTTTTATCCATCGTGGACGAGTACTTTCTGGCCACTTGAAAATTGGTGAAGCTGTTCTCGCCAAAATCGATGGTGAGCGTCGCAAAGCGATTTCAAGAGCTCACACCGCAACTCATATGGTTCATAAAGCATTTCGAGAAATTCTGGGAGAGACTGCTACTCAAGCTGGTTCAGAGAATGCGCCTGGGCGTTTCCGTTTTGATTTCCCATCTAGCGGCGCAGTTTCAGAGGGAGTCCTTAACGATGTTGAGGCTCGAGTAAATTCTCTCCTTCTAGAGAACTTGCTGGTCAGCGCCGAAGAGATGTCGCAGGCAGAGGCAAAGAAAATTGGCGCAATGGCGCTCTTTGGAGAAAAGTATGGCGAGCGAGTTCGAGTAATTAGCGTTGGTGAGTGGGCTAAAGAGCTTTGCGGTGGAACTCATGTTTCAAGAAGTGGAGAGCTTGGAATAGTAAAACTTCTTGGAGAGTCATCCATTGGAGCAGGGGTAAGACGCGTCGAGGCTTTAGTTGGAGCCGATGCCTATTCGTTTTTAAGTCGTGAACACATTTTGATTAACTCACTTCTTGAAATCATTAAGGCGACACGTCCTGAAGAGCTACCAGAGAGAATCTCCTCTCTTCTGGTGCGATTAAAAGAAGCTGAGAGGGAAATTGGTTCCATTAGAACAGCCAAGGCCCTAAGTGATTCAGCTGCGCTAGTAAAAAACGCTGAAGATATCGGTCAGTTTAAACTTATTGCTGCTGACATGGGTAAAGGACTTTCAGGAGATGATTTAAGAACAGTTGCATTAGATCTAAGGAATCGCCTTAAAGGCGCAGTTGTTGCCCTGCTTAGTATCGGGGATGAAAAAGTAACGCTCGTAGTTGCAGCTGATGAAAGCGCTCGCAGCGCAGGCGCAAAAGCTGGAGCCTTGGTAAAGATAGCCTCCGGAATTCTTGGTGGTGGTGGTGGTGGAAAAGATGATTTTGCTCAAGGTGGCGGAAGTGATTTTGGCAAGATAGATGAAGCTTTCAAGGCCATCAAGGCCGCGCTCTCGAGCATCTAGCCTTTGTGATGATCCAAGGCGCAAGGCTTGCTATTGATTACGGTGAGAGGCGAATTGGGATTGCAAAATCTGATAACTCTCGATTGATCGCATCCCCAATGGTTACTCTCGACAATAGCGAATCAACAAGTAATGTCTATTCTGCAATCAAGGTTATTGTTAAGGAGAGCAATGCGATGTTGGTCTACATCGGCCTTCCGCTTCATCTCTCCGGAAAAGAGAGCGCATCAAGTGAGAAGGCGAGAGTATTTGCAGGCCTACTTAAGCAGCATCTACCGCAAGAAGTTCAAGTTCGACTGCTAGATGAACGATTAACGACAAGCTCTGCTGTCATCGAGTTAAAGAATGCTGGACTTAAAAGCAGTAGGGAGAGCATTGATCAATTGGCCGCTGTGAAAATTTTGGAATTTGCTCTGGAAGTTGAACGCTTAAGTGGGGAAGCTGCTGGTCATGAAGTTTAGGGCAGCTTCTGTAAAGCAATCACTTGAGAGTAGTTCACTGCTACGGTTAGCGACTGCAGGGATCTTCCTCGTGCTTTTCACTCTCTCGCTCCGTGAACTTAATTCATCTCCTCAAAGCGCTCCTGACTTTGAATCAGGATCAGCTGGCGAAGAAGTTATTGTTGAGATTTTATCTGGCGAAAGCGGATCTGAAATTGGCAAAAAACTCGAAATGCTCTCTGTTGTTAAGTCTTCAACCGCATTCTTCAGAGTGGCGGTTTCCGATCCTAGATCACAGCGCATAGCACCTGGCGAACATCGAATTGAAACTCGAATTCCTGCAAAAACTGCTTTGGAGCAGCTCTTAGATGCATCTCGTATTCCTAATCTAATAGTTGTCAGAGATGGGCAGCGTTTATCTGAGATAGCAGAGAGCATTATCAATTTCGGAGTTTCAAAAGCAGAACTTAAAAAGAGCATCAAGGCATTTTCTCCGCCGGAGATCTTTAAGACTAAAAATATCGAAGGCTTTCTCTATCCTGCTCAGTATTCTTTCAACAAGAGTGTAGATGCAGTTGAAATAGTCTCGGCTATGCTTAAAAGGTTTAGCTCTGCAACCAAGGATCTCAACTGGAAAAACGAAAGAGAGCTCACACCTTTTGAAGTGATGGTGATCGCATCTCTTGTACAAACAGAGGGAACGCCAGATGTTTTTGGTAAAGTTTCTCGGGTTATTTATAATCGATTGGAAAAGCGCATGCCATTGCAGTTCGATTCAACAGTGCACTATGCCTTGGGTCGACGTGGGGAAATACGGGTATCACTAAACGATATAAAGGTTAAGAATCGCTACAACACATTTATCTATCCAGGTCTACCACCCGGACCGATAGGAAGTCCAACTAAGGCAGCAATTGAGGCAGCTTTAAACCCTGAAGCAGGAAACTGGCTTTACTTTGTAACAGTAAAGCCTCTCGATACTCGATTTACTAATTCTTATGACCAGTTCCTTGAGTGGAAGAGTGAATATAAGAGAAACTTCAAAGCTGGGTTATTCGAATGATGAAACGCGCAGCAGTTCTCGGATCTCCCATTTCGCATTCCTTATCTCCTTTGATTCATAATCATGCCTATTCGCTCCTTGAATACCCTGCAATTTATGAAGCCATAGAGGTTAAAAGTGGAGAACTTAGTGAATTTTTAGCAAGGGAGCTGACAAGTAGTGAAGTGTTGGGCTTTTCCCTAACAATGCCTCTTAAAGAAGAACTAGTTCAATTATCATTACAAGCTCTTCAAGTCGACGCCCGAGCAAAAGCGATTAATTCAGCAAATACCATATACAAGGAGGGGCAAAGCTGGAAAATATCCTCAACTGATGTTGATGGATTTGAATTCCTACTCAAAGAGCTTTCATTCTCAACAGTATCGATACTTGGAGCAGGAGGAACGGCAAGAGCGGCCATCGCATCACTTAGTGATAGAGATGTGAAGATAGAGATCTATAGAAGAAGTACAAGTAGAGATGCCTCGCTTAGTGCAGCAGCTGTGAGTTCTCAAATTGAAATCTACGATTGGGATAAATGTGCTGGAGCTTGGAAGAGTGATTTAGTTATCAACACCATACCATCAGACCAAGTTGTATCTATCATTAAAGAATTTAGCTCTCCAAAAATACTTCTAGATGCGACTTATTCGCCATGGCCGCCGGGGTTAACTGAACAACAATTGAACGCTAAGGGCTTATTGATCTCAGGTCTGAAATTACTTGCGACTCAGGCTGTCTATCAGATATCGCTTATGACTCAAATCGACTTTGATAAAACCTGGCTATATAACGAACTGCTTCTCAAATTAGATAGTGCGCTATAGCCCTGATTGTGGATAAGGCTGTTTAGCTTTTTTCTTTAGAATTAGAGTTTTCGTGTGCTCTTCATACACCTGACCTTCTTCGGCTTTGCAATTTCCTGGCGAGATTATCAAAGTCATCTGATATCAAAAAGGACTACGCATTTGGCTTTACTCACTCTTATTCCAATTATTGATAACTCAATATTTCATGCACTCTTACTCTCATCAATAAATTTATCCCTATATCTGCTCTTAAAGCTGACATCGCCGCAGGCTATCGGTCGTGGTGATATTCGACTCTCGCTTCTGATTGGTTGTTACGTTTACGCTTTTGATGGAGGCGTATATGAATTGATCTGGTGTAACACCATCAGCTGGGTCTCCTGCTCAATTTCATTAATTCCTCATGTTCTAAAACAGGAGCGGATTACGGAAATGCGTGTTGCTTTTGCTCCTTATCTCTTCTTCGGGCTTCTTTGCTATGTAATCACGAGTTGAACGCGCGTGAAAATTAGGGCGCAGATTTGCGTTTTAATCTGCGATAATTGAGCAATGAGATGGTTAACAGCAGGCGAATCCCATGGACCAGCTTTGGTGGGAATCTTGGAGGGAATACCCGCATCTGTCTCAGTCACAACAGCAGATATTGATGAGGATCTTCGTAGACGCAGACTTGGTTTTGGCAGGGGAGCAAGACAGAACTTCGAGGCAGACAAGGTGACAATCCTTGGGGGAGTCCGTCATGGCTTAACCCAAGGCGGCCCGATTGCGATTCAAATAGCAAACTCAGAGTGGCCCAAGTGGGAAAAAGTTATGAGCGCAGATCCTGTAGATGAATCAGAGATTGAATCATTGGGAAGAAATGCTCCACTCACAAGACCAAGGCCCGGACATGCTGATTTAGTTGGTATTCAAAAATATGACTTTGATGATGCAAGACCAGTCTTGGAACGAGCTTCAGCAAGGGAGACAGCGGCTCGAGTAGCACTCGGCGCTGTTGCACGGAGATTTCTTAAGCAGGTTGGCGGCATAGAGGTATTTAGTCATGTTGTATCAATTGGAGCAGTAAGTGTTGCCGATGATTACTTGCTTCCTGAGCCAAAAGATCGCGAGAGCATAGATAGCGATGAAGTCCGCTCTGCATTTAAAGATGTTAGCGCCAACATGGTTGAAGAAATCAACGATGCACATAAAAATGGCGACACTTTAGGTGGGGTAGTAGAAGTTTTGGTTTACGGCCTACCACCAGGACTTGGTTCCCATGTTCACTGGGATAGAAGACTTGACTCTCGTCTTGCGGGAGCTCTGATGGGTATTCAAGCAATTAAGGGCGTAGAACTTGGTGATGGATTTAATACTGCGAAAAAACGTGGCAGTAGCGCCCATGATGAAATAGAGAGAGATAGCAAAGGAAATATTCGCCGAAGAACTTCTAGATCCGGCGGCACAGAGGGCGGAATGAGTACTGGAGAGGTCTTAAGGGTTCGCGCAGCAATGAAACCTATTTCAACAGTGCCCAAGGCTCTAGATACGATCGATATCACAAACGGCCAGGCAGCTAAAGCAATAAATCAAAGATCAGATGTATGCGCTGTTCCAGCGGCGGGCATTGTTGCTGAGGCTATGGTGGCTCTAGTTTTAGCTGAAGCGATACTTGAAAAATTCGGTGGAGACTCTCTTGGTGAGAGCAAAAGAAACCTCGAGAGTTATCTTTCTTCTATGAGAGTGAAATAAGGCGTGCCACCGATTATTCTCATCGGACCTCCTGGAGCTGGAAAGACCTCAGTAGGAAAGGCTCTTGCGAAGAAACTGTCATTGAATTTTCTTGATAGCGACAAAATAGTGGAGGAGAAAAGTGGAAAGAGTATTTCCGAGATCTTCATAACTGATGGTGAACCGACATTCAGGGAAATGGAGAGAGCTGCAGTAATAGATTTGATTGAGAACCAAGATGGCGTGATCGCACTCGGCGGAGGTTCGGTTATGGATCTTGAAGTTTCCAAGCGGTTATTGCCAATGGCAAATGTTGTTTTTCTTGATGTTTCAATATCTAATGCAGCACCAAGAGTTGGGTTCAATCGAGATCGCCCTTTACTTCTTGGAAATCCCAGACAGCAGTGGATTGCTTTGATGGAAAAGCGCCGTTCGACCTATGAGGCACTTGCCAAGGCGAGAGTTTCAACTGATAACAAGAAACCTGTTGAAGTTGTTGAAGAGATAGTAAAAGAGTTGGCGCTATGAAACCAATAACTGTTAATTGTGAAAAGCGCTATGAGATTAGCTTCACAGAGGATGTTTGGAGAGATCTCTCTTCACTATCCCAAAACCGAGACCTAGTGCTTATTACTCCTAAATCTATTTCACTCAGCTTCGGACCAGTTTTTCCTTCGCAATATCTCTTGATTGAAGTGGAAGATGGAGAGGGGCAGAAGAGCATCCAGTCTTTTAACCGGGTAATTGAAAAGATTGCTGCTGCCAAACTTGATAGAAATTGTCTAATTGTTGGGGTGGGGGGAGGAGCGACCACTGATTTAGCAGGTTTTGTTGCCGCTTCATATCTACGCGGTGTTGATTGGATCGCCATCCCTACTTCACTCGCCGGAATGGTTGATGCAGCTATTGGAGGAAAGACTGGGTTAAATCTTGATGCTGGAAAGAATCTTATAGGGGCCTTTCACTCACCAAGTGCTGTTTTAATCGATCAGAATTTCCTCAAATCACTTTCCGAGCGCGATCTCAAGGCAGGAATGGCAGAAGTTGCTAAATGTGGCTTTATTGATGATACCGAGATACTTGGTTTAATTGATGAAAACTGGAAAAAGAATTTAGTGGAGCTCATTTATAGATCTATCGCAGTTAAGGCAAAAGTTGTCAGCGATGACTTTAAGGAATCAAGTCTTCGTGAGGTTTTGAATTATGGCCACACTCTGGGCCATGCAGTTGAGAAACATTCGAAATACTCTCTTCGTCATGGTGAAGCGATAGCTCTGGGCCTTCGATTTGCGGCTCAACTATCGTTTGAATTCTCAGGACTTTCTGCTACAGATCTCAATAGGCAGAATCAGGTTCTAGATACCCTAGGACTTAATGCCAAATACCCAAAAGAGTTATGGCCAGAACTGCTTGAGATTATGCGTAGTGACAAGAAGGTGCGTGGGGGTAGAATTCGCTTTGTTACTTTGAGCGCTTTGGGAGTGCCAACAAGAGCTGAAGGTATTACAGATCAGCAGCTCGAGAAGAGTTTCCTACAAAGTATCGGAGAGTAGATGAGCATGACAAAAGTAATAGTGCTCAACGGACCTAATCTTTCTCGTCTAGATCTTCGTGAAAAGTCCTATTATGGAGATATCTCTTATTCTGATATTGAACAAATCTGCCGTCAAGGAGCTAAAGAGTTTAATTTTGATGTTGAAATAAGGCAGAGTAATGATGAGTCAGAGTTGATTGGATGGCTCCATGCATCTGCTGATAGCAAAACGCCAGTAATCTTTAATCCTGCGGCTTTCACGCACTATTCTTATGCAATTCGTGACGCAGTAGTGATGCTTAAAGCACCTTGCATTGAAGTTCACTTAAGCAATCCGTTATCTCGAGAAGAGTTTCGTCACACCTCGGTAATTGCAGGAGTTGTCCAAGGCAGTATTGCTGGCTTTGGCCTAGATTCATATCGCCTAGCCTTTGCTGCCTTGAGTAAATTAGTTAAATAGAGATATAAAAGGTAATCTTCGCCGCTATGGCTACCACTAATGATCTTAAGAATGGAATGACCTTAGATATAGAAGGTCAGCTCTGGGGTGTTGTTGAATTTCAGCATGTTAAACCAGGTAAGGGTCCAGCATTCGTTCGAACTAAGCTTAAGAATGTTCTTTCAGGAAAAGTAGTTGAGAAGACATTTAATGCCGGAGTTAAAGTGGATGTAGCAATTCTTGAAAAGCGAGACATGCAATTTCTCTATAAAGATCAAGCCGGATTTGTCTTCATGGACTCCAGCACCTATGACCAAATGACCATCTCTGCTGAGACAGTTGGAGATGCAGCCAATTACATGCTTGAGAACACTGAGGCAATAGTTGCAGTGCACGAAGGAAATCCGCTCTATGTTGAACTCCCAGCAAATGTTCCGTTAAAGATTACCTACACCGAACCAGGCCTACAGGGAGATCGCTCATCTGCAGGTTCTAAACCGGCAACCCTTGAAACAGGAATCACAATTCAAGTTCCGCTCTTTATTAAGCAAGATGAAGTTGTCTTGGTTGATACCCGCAACGGTGATTATCTTGGGCGCGCAAATTAAGTGAGCAGCCGCTCTAAGGCCAGAAAAGCCGCGCTAGATCTGCTCTATGAAAGTGATATCAGAAAAAGTAGCGCAGCTGTTTTACTCTTAAAGAGAGTCACTGAGATGGAGTATGAGGCTAGAGAATTTACAAAAGAGTTAATTGATGGAATTGAGTTAAATAAGCGGAAAATTGATGAGCTAATTGCAACTTATGCTCAAGGTTGGGACATGGACCGGATGCCAGTTCTTGATAGAAATATCCTGCGTCTTTCTATCTTTGAGCTTCTTTGGTCTAAATCAGTTCCGGAAGCAGTGGCTATTAGCGAGGCCCTAGAGCTTGCAACAAACTTTTCCACCGAGGATTCAAGTAAGTATATAAACGGAGTATTGAGCAAAGTTTTGGAGATTAAGCCTGACCTTGTGCTTTAAAGAGCAAATCTCTTATTTCAAGCGCTTTTCGTAGCTCGCTTTGCTCCCTTTGGACTAAAAGCCCTAAAACTTCATTGTCTTGCAATCTAATACTCATGATTTCTCCATTCCAATCATCACGTCTCCTAGCAATAAAGGATAAAAGATTGTGGAGCTGGCCAATCAATGGATCATCTTGTGGAATCTTGCTCCTTAAGTTTCTTAGATCAATTCGCAGAGCACCTTCGGAAGGTGGCACCTGCTGAATGTCTTCACTTTGAAAGAGAGCAGAGAGGGGAACTCCGTAAAATTCGCAGAGGGATTTTGCTTTTGAAATACTTAGCGATCTGGTACCCCGCTCATAGGAGCCGATTACAACTGCTTTCCATTTACCCCTTGATCGTATTTCTACTTGTTTGAGAGTTAATTTCTGCTGCTTTCTGATTTGTCTAAGTCTTCTTGATATCTCTAAAGGTGTTGTCATTGGGTCAAAATAGGCCAATAGCTAGAGAGCCCCTCTGGTTTTTCCACAGATTTCAGGGGTTTTTCGGGCTCATGCTAGTATTCGCCAACCTTTAACGATCCGTCCTGTGAGGCGGCGAAGGAGTAGTAATGAGCGTTATTTTAAATAGCGGTGAAATCTCCCGCGCGCTACGACGCATTTCTCATGAAATTCTAGAAAAAAATCATGGTCCAGAAAATCTACTTCTTCTTGGTATTCCAACCAGAGGCGCATATTTAGGTAGACGTATTGCTAGCGCAATCTCTGAAATTGAAAAAACTGAACTAGAAAGCGGCACCCTCGATATAACAATGTATCGAGATGATCTGCGCCTAAAAGCCCCAAGAACTCTTCTTCCAACCAGCATCCCAGGTGGAAGTATTGACGGAAAAGATGTTGTTCTTATAGATGATGTCTTCTACTCAGGTAGAACGATCCGCGCTGCCCTTGATGCCTTAAATGAACTGGGTCGACCAAAGAGCGTCCAACTCGCCGTTCTTATTGATCGTGGCCATAGAGAGCTACCAATAAGGGCAGATTTTGTTGGAAAGAATATTCCAACAGCAAAGGAAGAGTCAGTCAGGGTGCATTTAAGTGAAATTGACCCACTTGATGAAGTATTCATTGAAGGCAGAACCCAATGAAGCATCTACTATCAATATCAGATTTAAGTAAAGATGAAGCAATGGAGATTCTAGATACTGCAGCTGAACTTGCCCGCCTCTCCGAGGGAGCGGTGAAGAAATTTCCAACTCTTCGAGGAAGAACAGTGGTTAACCTCTTCTTTGAAGACTCAACTAGAACCAGAATTTCATTTGAAGCAGCAGCTAAGCGCCTATCAGCAGATGTAATTAACTTCGCCGCTAAGGGATCAAGTGTTAGCAAAGGCGAAAGTCTTAAAGATACCGCTCTTACTCTTCAAGCAATGGGGGCAGATGCAGTCGTTATCCGCCATGGCGCCTCAGGGGCTGCCCACCAATTAGCTAAGCAAGAGTGGATGAAGGGAGTAGTAATTAATGCTGGCGATGGAACTCATGAACATCCCACCCAAGCCCTTCTCGATGCTTTTACTATCCGTCGTCATCTAAAATCGAATCAAGGAGATTTATCAGGAGTGAAAGTGGGAATTATTGGAGATATCCTCCATTCCAGAGTTGCTAGAAGTAATATTCTCCTTCTTAAGAAACTTGACGCAGAAGTAGTTTTAATCGCTCCGCCAACTCTAATTCCTGTAGGTGTCTCAAATTGGCAAGTAGGAGTTAGTTATTCACTCGATGATCAGATTAAAACTCTTGATGTAGTAATGGCGCTTCGAGTTCAGAAGGAGCGAATGGACGATCTTTATTTTCCAACCGAGAGGGAATATGCCAGAGGATATGGTCTTACCTCAGAGCGGATGAATCAGATGAAAGCTAAAGCGATAGTTATGCATCCCGGTCCCATGAATAGAGGCCTTGAGATTTCAGCTGAATCTGCTGATTCGCACCGCTCGGTTATCGTGGAACAAGTGGCTAACGGAGTTAGCGTTCGAATGGCAGTTCTCTATCTCCTTCTCGGAGGAGCAACCTTTAAAGAGCTTGCTAGTAGCGGGGAGAGTTTATGAATTCCTATTCCATAAAGGGAGCTAAAGATTCAAATGGTAAGGTAGGCAATTACTTTGTTTCTGATGGCGTATTGGTCAACGAAAGTGAACTATCAAGTAGCGCTAAAGAAATTGATGCCAAGGATTTAACGATCTTGCCAGGTTTTGTGGATCTTCACACTCACCTGCGAGAGCCAGGTAGGGAAGATGCCGAAACTGTTTTGACCGGTTCAATGTCTGCAGCAACTGGAGGATTTACAGCAATATCTGCAATGCCTAACACTCTGCCGGTTGCTGATACAGCTGGAGTTGTTGAACAGGTTTATCGTTTAGGCAAACACCATGGAATTTGTGATGTTTATCCAATCGGAGCGGTCACTGTTGGTCAAGGTGGAACGCAGCTTGCAGAACTATCTGCCATGAATCAATCAGAGGCGGCAGTTCGAATCTTCAGTGATGACGGACATTGCGTCTCTGATGCACTGGTGATGCGAAGAGCGCTTGAATATGTAAAAACCTTTGATGGAATTATTGCTCAGCACGCACAAGATCCAAGGCTCACCCAAGATTCACAGATGAATGAAGGTGAGATCTCAGCGCGCCTTGGTTTAAAAGGCTGGCCTGCCGTTGCCGAAGAAGCAATCATTGCCCGAGATGTCTTACTTGCAGAGCATGTTGATTCTCGCCTTCATGTCTGTCATGTCACGACTGCAGGTGGGGTTGAGATTATTAGAACTGCAAAAGAACGTGGGATAAAAGTTACCGCTGAAGTGACCCCACATCATCTTCTTTTAACCGATGATTTAGCAGAGAGCTATGACCCGGTCTATAAAGTAAATCCTCCGCTAAGAACAAAAGATGATGTACAAGCACTTCGTGAAGGACTTGCAGATGGAACAATTGACATAATTGCGACAGATCATGCACCTCACCCTCAGGAATCAAAAGATTGCGAATGGAGCGCTGCAGCATTTGGAATGGTTGGTCTTGAGACAGCTTTCTCAATTGCATACCTGGCAATGGTTGAGACAAAGCTTCTAACACTTGCTCAATTAGTAGATCGCATGTCAAAGATTCCAGCGCAGATCGGGCGCTACCAAGGCCATGGGTCAATCTCGGTGGGCGCAGGAGCTAATTTCACACTCGTTGACCTTGATTCAAAATGGAAAGTAGAACGACTAAAGCTTGCTTCTAAGAGCAAAAACACACCCTTCGATGGCATGGTCTTGCCGGGGGTTATTACTAAGACATTCAATAATGGCGCGCTGGTTTATGAAAGGAACTCAAAGTAAATGGCGGCTTATCTAGTTCTAGATGATGGCCGTATCTTTGAAGGAGAGTCTTGGGCTTGCATGGGCGAGACCTTTGGTGAGGCTGTCTTCTCAACTGGAATGACTGGATATCAAGAAACACTGACTGATCCGAGTTATCACCGCCAGGTTGTAATCATGACCGCCCCACATATTGGCAATACTGGAATGAATACGCAAGATGAAGAATCAAGGAAAATTTGGGTAAGTGGATTCGTGGTGAGAAATCCTTCGCCAAGAGTTTCTAATTGGCGCTCAGAGCGAAGTTTAGAAGATGACTTAATTTCAAATGGAGTAGTGGGGATTCAAGGAATTGATACAAGAGCTCTAACTCTACATTTGCGAGAGCGCGGCTCGATGAGAGTTGGCATCTTCTCAGGCAGTGAACTGTCGCGAGAAGAGATGGTTGTAAAGGTAAGGAGTGCGCCGGAGATGGCTGGAGCATTTCTTGCCGAAGAGGTTACTGTGGATAAAGTTGAGATTATCCCGGCAGTTGGAGAGAGAAAATTTAAAGTTGCAGCGATAGATCTTGGAATCAAATCGGCAACTCCTCGAAATATGGCTGCGCGCAGAATCGAAGTGCATTTAATGCCAGCAACGATAACGTTTGAAGATATTAAGGCTGGTGGTTTTGATGGGCTATTTCTTTCAAATGGTCCCGGAGATCCAGCGACGATGAATTCAATAGTTGCCCTGGTTCGATCTGCTCTTGATGCATCACTTCCCATTTTTGGTATCTGTTTTGGACATCAAATACTTGGACGAGCGTTAGGTTTTGACACATATAAGCTTCGATTTGGCCACCGCGGGATTAATCAACCAGTGCTAAATGTTGAAAGTAATAAAGTGGAGATCACTGCGCAGAATCATGGTTTTGCCGTTGAAGCTCCACTAGATGGAATCTTTTCAACAGTTTATGGCCCTGGAATGGTGACTCACATCTGCCTCAATGATTCAGTTGTTGAAGGACTAAAGCTTCTCGATAGGCCAGCCTTCTCGGTTCAATATCACCCAGAGGCTGCAGCCGGTCCTCACGATGCCAATTATCTCTTTGATCAGTTTTTTGAAATGTTAGGTAAACATGCCTCTAGATAAATCGATTAAAAGTGTTCTGGTAATCGGTAGTGGCCCAATTGTTATTGGCCAGGCATGTGAATTTGATTATTCTGGAACTCAAGCTTGTCGCGTTCTAAAGGCAGAGAGCATCAGAGTTATTCTGGTTAATTCGAATCCTGCAACAATCATGACTGATCCAGAGTTTGCCGATGCCACCTATATCGAGCCAATTACTTTGGATTTTCTCGAGCAGGTTATCGCTAAGGAGCGTCCAGATGCGATCTTGGCAACTCTTGGCGGACAAACTGCGTTAAATGCCGCCATGACGCTTCATGAGAATGGAATATTGGAAAAATACCAGACAAAGCTAATTGGCGCAGATGTGGCAGCCATTAGACGCGGTGAGAATCGAGAAGAATTTCGGGCAATCGTTGCCAAAATTGGAGGAGAGTCTGCTAAGTCAATTATCTGTAACAGTATGGATGAATGTTTTAAAGCTGCAAGTGAACTTAATTTCCCAGTCGTGGTTAGACCTTCATTTACCATGGGGGGACTTGGAAGCGGAATTGCTTTTAGCAGAGATGAATTAGAGCTGATTGCTGGCGCTGGTTTGCGTTTTAGTCCAGTTAATGAAGTTCTACTCGAAGAGTCAATTATCGGCTGGAAAGAGTATGAATTAGAAGTTATGCGTGATAATCATGACAATGTCGTCATTGTCTGCAGCATTGAAAATATTGATCCAATGGGAGTGCACACAGGAGATTCAATAACTGTTGCTCCAGCGCTTACTCTTACCGATGTTGAGTTCCAAAATCTACGAGACTTAAGCATTGCAATTATTCGCGAGGTGGGCGTGGCTACCGGTGGATGCAATATTCAGTTCGCGATCAATCCAGCCAATGGTCGGGTAGTTGTAATTGAAATGAACCCAAGGGTTTCAAGAAGCAGTGCCCTTGCCTCAAAGGCAACCGGTTTCCCGATCGCCAAAATAGCTACCAAGCTTGCTATTGGCTATTCACTTAATGAGATCCCAAATGACATTACCAAGAAAACGCCCGCTTCATTTGAGCCAACTCTTGATTACATCGTGGTGAAGATTCCCCGCTTTGCTTTTGAAAAATTCCCTGAAGCTGATACGCGCCTGACAACGACGATGAAGAGCGTTGGAGAAGCTATGGCCTTTGGTCGCTCTTTTCCTGAAGCCCTTCAAAAAGCGATGCGAAGCTTGGAGAAGAAGGGGTCATCCTTCTCTTGGGATATTTCCGAAAGCCTTGAAGACTTGATGGCGAAAATCGCCACACCGACACAAGATAGGTTGCTTCAAGTTCAAAGAGCGCTAGCTCTGGGGGCATCAATCGAAGAAGTCTTTGCAAGGTGCGCAATTGACCCTTGGTTTCTTTCTCAAATTGCCGAGATAAACAGTAAAGCCTCAGAGATTAAAGGCGCGGGTGATCTATCTCTAGAGCTTTTAAGAAGTGCCAAAGGGATGGGTTTTTCAGATCAACAGATTGGTCAGCTTCGAGGCACTACTGCAGCAGAGATATTGAAGGTGCGAGAGAGACTAGGTTTGTTTCCGGTTTATAAAACCGTTGATACCTGCGCTGGTGAGTTTGAAGCCTTTACTCCCTATCACTACTCATCTTACGATTTAGAAAGCGAAGTAAAACCTCGAAGTAAACCTGCAATATTAATTCTAGGAAGCGGACCGAATCGAATCGGGCAAGGTATTGAATTTGATTACTCATGCGTTCACGCATGTTTTGCTTTATCAGAGGCGGGCTATGAGACCATAATGATTAATTGCAATCCAGAGACAGTTTCTACCGATTATGACACCGCAGATCGCCTTTACTTCGAACCATTAACTGTTGAAGATGTCCTTGAGGTTTACCGCGCCGAACTTGCTGCAGGACCGATTGCCGGAGTTATTGTGCAATTAGGCGGCCAGACTCCACTTGGAATTGCAGCAGAGTTAAAAAGCGCAGGAGTGCCAATTCTTGGAACAACGCCGGAGGCAATTCATCTAGCTGAAGATCGTGGCGCTTTTGGGAAAGTGCTAGAAGAGAACTCACTGAGAGCGCCTAAATTTGGCACAGGATTTTCATATTCAGATGCTTTAAAGGTTGCAAGCGAAGTTGGTTATCCAGTGCTAGTTCGCCCTTCATTTGTTCTTGGCGGGCGAGGAATGCAAATTGTTTATGATGATTCATCGTTAGAAGAGTTCATAACCATAGCGGCTCAGATAAATCCTGAGCATCCAGTTTTGATTGATAAGTTTTTAGATGATGCAATCGAGATAGATGTTGATGCGCTCTACGACGGAAATGAACTTTATCTTGCAGGGATTATGGAACATGTTGAAGAGGCTGGGGTTCACTCTGGTGACTCAGCTTGCGTGATTCCAGCTCAATCAATAACTACGGAATTGATAGTCGAGATTCGCGAAGCAACTAAAAAACTTGCCTCTGGCATTGGAGTCTTAGGACTAATCAATATTCAATACGCCATGTCAGAGTCAAAGCTATATGTCTTAGAGGCAAATCCCAGAGCCTCTAGAACTGTTCCATTTGTCAGTAAAGCAACGGGCAGGCAGGTAGCAAAAGCTGCAGCACTGATAGCAACTGGAGTCAAGATTTCAGAGCTACGAAAGAGTGGGATGCTTCCGGAAAATGGTGATGGTGTTGCAAGTGGCATAAGCGTAAAGGAGGCAGTGCTTCCCTTTAATAGGTTCCGAAGAGTAGATGGCGAGGGCGTTGATACTGTTTTAGGTCCTGAGATGAAGTCGACGGGTGAAGTGATGGGAATTGCTTCAACTTTTGGAGCAGCATTTGCAAAATCCCAGATTTCAGCATTTGGAGCTCTGCCGCAAAGTGGCGCAATCTTTATCTCACTTTCTGACAAAGATAAGAGCGAGGCAATTTCTGCAGTTAAGGGGTTATCAGAGTTAAATTTTGAGCTCTATGCAACCCTTGGAACTCATAATTACCTGAAAAAACATGGTATTTCAACGCAGCTCGTTGCAAAACATAGCGAGAAAGATGGGAATCAAGGAGCTATATCGGCAGTGGACTTAATAAATCAGGGCAAGATTGCCCTTGTGATCAACACACCTTTTGGACGCGGAGCTGCGCGAGATGGGCGAAAAATTAGAACTGCAGCAGTTGCTAGGGGAGTCTCATGCATAACAACCCTTCCTGGGCTGAAAGCGGCAGTAGAGGGAATAAAGGAACTTAGAAGAGGAAATCTCACTGCTAAATCAATTCAAGATTGGCACGCTTCATGAGTTCTATAAATAAGCGAGCTGAACAACGCAGCGCTGAAATCATTTCCAATAAAAAAGTAGGCGCTTATCACCATATGGTCTTTGCAGCTGGGGATATGGCAGCTCATTGTCGCCCTGGTAATTTCGTCGCTATCTCTGTTGGTGGAACTGGATCTTCAATGATTCTTCGCAGGGCATTTGCAATCTATCGCGCAAGTGATCGTGGTCAATATGGCGGAACCATTGAATTGGTTGTCGCTCCGCATGGCCAGGGAAGTCGATGGCTCACAAGTCTTGAGATTCACGATGTGGTAAATATTGTTGGGCCACTTGGAACTAGCTTTGGCATACCAACAGAGCCTGCGTCAACTCTCTTAGTTGGCGGGGGATATGGCTCTGCTCCGCTCTTTGGTTTGGCCGAGGTTCTTAAAGAACGCGGATGCCGGGTTGATATGGTTCTTGGCGCATCAACTGCTGGCAAAATTTATGCCCCTCTTGAGGGAAAGCGCAGTGTTAATTCACTAACTATCACAACAGAAGATGGTGGAACCGGAATCAAGGGCCGAGTTACGCAGGTGCTTGCCGGCTTAATTGAGAAACATGGAATTGAAATTATCTACTCTTGCGGTCCGATGGGAATGCTTGCTGCAATTGATGAGATTACAACTCAAGCTGGGCTGCTCCACCAATGCGCGGTTGAAGAGGCGATGGCCTGCGGAATTGGAATCTGCATGACCTGCGTCCTTCCAGTCAAGGATTCAACTGGGGAAATCAAGATGACTAGATCTTGTATCGATGGCCCAGTGATGGATGGATCAAAGGTAATTTGGGATAGCTCGCGCAAAGTTCCGCAAGGAACATGGGGCTTTAATGGATAGTCAGTTTCAAGCATTTGATTCCCGCTGCAAATTTGGCGGTAAGTTCTTTCCATCACCGATCTTCACGGCAAGTGGTTGCGCTGGATCAGGTAAAGAGCTTTCTCAGTTTTTTGATTTAGATGAGCTAGGCGCGGTAGTCACTAAATCAATTTCAGTTAAGCCCCGCTCAGGGAGAGCTACTCCTCGCATGGCTGAAACCCCGAGTGGAATGCTTAATTCCATCGGATTACAAGGACCTGGAATTGACCAATTCCTTGCCGAAGATATCCCTTGGCTAATTTCAAAGAGCGCTCGGGTAATAGTTTCAATCTCTGGAGAGACGATTGATGAGTATGCATCACTTGCTCGAAAATTAAGGGGAGTGAGTGGAATTAGCGGCATTGAAGTCAATATCTCCTGCCCAAATGTGGAAAACCGAGGGATGGTTTTTGCCTGCGACCCAATAGCTTCAAAGTCAGTAGTTGAATCAGTTAGAAGAAATGTAGGTGGAGAACTTCCAATCATTGTAAAGCTCTCACCAGATGTCACAGATATTGTCTCTATCGCAGGAGAGGTAATAAGTGCAGGCGCAGATGGGTTAGCGCTGATTAACACTTTGCTAGGAATGGCAATTGATATCGATGCAATGCGACCTAAGTTAGCTGGCAAAACAGGCGGGTTATCGGGGCCAGCAATTAGGCCTGTAGCAGTTAGAGCTATCTATCAAGTACATTCTGCTTTTAAAAATACTCCAATTTTAGGAATGGGCGGAGTTGCATCAGGACGAGATGCTCTTGAATTGATTATGGCGGGAGCTTCGGCAGTTTCAGTCGGAACAGCGAATTTTGGAGATCCAACAGCGGTTATGAAGGTTAAGAATGAACTGATAGGTCTCCTTAAAGAACGCAAATTCAACTCTGTTTCCGCTGCTGTAGGTGTAGCTCATGAGAAATAGTAGCCAGGTAATCCTTGCTTTAGATTTTAGCGATATGGCCAGTACCGTTGAGATGATCAATTTAACCCAGGAACATATCGGAATCTACAAATTAGGTCTGGAGTTTTATCTTGCTCATGGCAAAAGCGGCGTCAAAGAAATTCAAAGTAGATTTAGCGGTATCGAGATATTTCTTGATCTAAAGCTTCACGATATTCCTAATACTGTAGCTGGCGCATGTAGATCAGTTGCAGATTTAAATCCAAAGTTTCTAACTGTTCACGCCTTTGGTGGTTCAAAGATGATTAGCGCAGCTAGTTCAACCCTGCCAAACGTTGAAATGACTGCGGTAACGATTCTTACCTCACTAGATCAAGAGCAGATGATTGCTATGGGGTTGAATGAGAACATTGAGACTTTAACTCTGAGCCTTGCAAAAAACGCAGTTAACTCAGGAGCCAGAGCCATAGTCTCCTCCCCGCAGGAAGTCTCTCTTCTTAGAAAGCATTTGGGAGAGAAGGTAACTTTAATTACACCAGGAGTAAGACCATCTGGCGCAGAGCGTGATGATCAAGAGCGGGTTATGACCCCAAGGGAGGCGATAGAGGTTGGCGCAGATTTTGTTGTCATAGGGCGCCCTATTACAAAGGCTTCTGATCCAAAGCAAGCAGCAGAGGCGATTACGGCTTCGCTTAGATAACTTGGTTTAATTAAGCCATGGGCGCTCCTCCAAACTTAACCACACAGGAGCGACGTGATGCGCTTAAAGCGGCTGTTGCAGCAAGGAGAACTCGCGCTGCATTCAAGGAAGAAATCAAAGTTGGTAAGAAAAGTTGGAAGGATGCCTTCAGTGCGCAAGATGAATCAATTAAGAAGATGCGGGTTCGAGAGTTAATTGAATCTCTTCCTGGGGTGGGAGAGGTTCGTGCCAAAAATATTCTTGAAAAGGCTGGAATCTCGCCAACTCGACGAGTAGGTGGCGTTGGGCGAAGCCAATATGAAAAACTTCTTGAATTAATGAAGGCCAACTAATGAATAAGCGAGGCAAATTAATTGTTCTCTCCGGGCCTGGAGGTGTTGGCAAAAGCACGATCGTTTCAAAGCTAATTGATAATCCTAACTTTTTCTTTTCTGTTTCAGCCACTACAAGAAAACCAAGAGCGGGCGAAGTTGATGGACGTTCCTATCAATTTATAGATGACAAAAGCTTTGATGAATTGATATCTAAGAATCTACTTCTTGAGTGGGCAGAGTTTGCTGGAGCTAGGTATGGAAGTATTAAGGCCCCTATTGATGAAGCGCTATCAGAGGGAAAGAATGTTTTGCTCGAGATTGAAATTCAAGGAGCCCGTCAAGTTAAGGCGGCTATGCCAGAGGCTACTTTGGTCTTTCTCCAGCCTCCCTCTTTTCAAGAGCTTGAAGCGCGCATCGTTAATCGAGGCACCGACTCACCTGAGAGGATTGCAGCCCGCCTAGATCTTGCTCGTAGCGAGATGGCAGCCGCGAAGGAATTTGAGCATATCCTGGTCAATCATCGAGTCGAGGATGTGCTGGAAGCACTGCTATCCTTGGCCACTTCATAGACGTATTGAAATAAACCTTAAGGACAAACCTTTTAAAAGGGAGTAGCTGTGGCGACATTAGATGGCATCACAAATCCACCGATCGATGAATTATTGGATAAGAGCGGTACTAAATATTCACTAGTTCTTTACGCAGCAAAGAGAGCGCGTCAGATCAATGCTTACTACTCACAACTTGGTGAAGGTCTCCTTGAATATGTTGGTCCACTTGTTGAAACGCACGTTCATGAAAAGCCTCTATCAATTGCTATGCGTGAGATCAATGAGGGCCTTTTAACAATTGAGAATCTAGAACCACAGAGTTAAGAAGAGCCATGAGTGGCGAAAAGATAATCTTCCCCAAAGGTCGTCAGATAGTTCTTGGAGTGTCTGGCGGAATAGCTGCCTATAAAGCTTGTGATCTGCTTCGCCGCCTGCAAGATGCCGGTTTTCTAGTTCGAGTTATTCCAACGCAATCAAGTCTTAACTTTGTAGGTCGAGCAACTTGGGAAGCCCTCTCTGGACAGCCTGCGTTAAGTACGGTTTGGGAAAATCCTGCAGAAGTTTCACACCTAGCAGCCGCCGATAGCGCAGATCTAATTGTTATTGCTCCAGCAACTGCTGACACTATTGCAAAGCTTGCCCAGGGACGAGCCGATGATTTACTTACAACAACAGTCCTAGCATCAGATGCACCGGTATTGATAGTTCCTGCCATGCATCCAAATATGTGGCTCAACAGCGCAACAGTTCAAAATGTTGAAACGCTTCGCTCTCGCGGTTTTTCGGTCTTGGACCCAGAAGTTGGGCGCCTATCAGGTAAAGATTTTGGAGTGGGGAGATTTCCAGAGAGTTCAAAGATAGTCTCACAAGTTCTAAGCCTTTCCAAGACCGAGCTATTTCTTGAAGGAAAAAGAGTCCTAGTAACAGCCGGCGGTACTAGAGAAGAAATTGATCCAGTTAGATTTATTGGAAACAAATCAAGTGGTAGACAAGGTCTAGCTATTGCCTATGAAGCCCTAAGAAGCGGCGCTGAGGTAACTGTCATTGCAGGCCACACCGATCCATTTGAATTAGATGGAGTCAGAGTTATCAAGGTAAATACCGCGCTGGAGATGATGTCAGCAGTTGAAAGCGAATTCAGTAGCGCTGATGCATTGGTCATGGCGGCAGCGGTTGCGGATGCAAGGCCAGTATCTAGTTCTTCAACGAAGATTAAAAAGGTTGATTTTGACTCAATTAATCTCACCAATAATCCAGATATTTTAACTAGGGTGGCTCAGAGTAAGAGAGGTAACCAGGTAGTTGTTGGATTTGCTGCAGAAACAGTAAAAGACTTAATTAAAGCTGGTGGAGAGAAGCTGATAAGCAAGGGCGCTGATCTTCTCTATGTTAACGATGTCTCTGGTGGCGCAATATTTGGTCAAGACCAATCCAGCGGAACGCTTATTGGGCTAGGTATCGATGCAATTGATTTCAATGGCGTTAGTAAGCACGAGGTAGCAAAGAGCATAGTTATTCATATGGCAAAGAAGTTGGAGAAGATCAATGGCTAAGCGTCTCTTTACATCAGAATCAGTCACTGAGGGCCATCCCGATAAAATTGCAGATGCTATCTCAGATGCCGTTCTTGACTCACTTCTTTCTCAAGATCCAAAAAGTAGAGTGGCCTGTGAAACTTTAATCACAACAGGACAAGTCCATGTTGCCGGAGAAGTTACTACTGACGGCTATGCCGATGTGATGGGGCTTGTTCGTGAAACAGTACTCAATATTGGCTATGACAGCTCTGAAAAAGGCTTTGATGGAAATAGCTGCGGAGTATCGATTTCTATTGGACAACAATCACCAGATATAGCAGTGGGTGTTGATCACGCCTTTGAAGAAAGAGTTGCTGCTTCAAAAGATCCACTAGATTTACAAGGAGCTGGAGATCAGGGCTTGATGTTTGGGTATGCCACTCGAGATACCAAAGAGCTAATGCCGCTACCTATTGCGATGGCACATAGACTTGCTGAGCGTCTCTCTAGTGAGAGAAAGAATGGTCAACTTGGATATTTGCGCCCTGATGGCAAAACTCAGGTAACCATCGAATATGACGGAGATAAGCCAGTTGCCCTTAATACAGTCGTGATTTCCTCTCAACATGCACCCGAAGTAGATATTGAGAAGAAGATGACTCCGGAAATAATTAAATTTGTTATTGATCCGGTTTTAGCCTCTTTTGATCTACCAGCAAGTGATGTTTTAATCCTTATAAATCCAACTGGACGCTTTGTTATCGGTGGACCAATGGGTGATGCCGGACTAACTGGGCGAAAGATTATTGTGGACACCTATGGTGGTATGGCTCGCCATGGAGGGGGAGCATTTAGCGGAAAAGATCCTTCAAAGGTTGATCGCTCAGCCGCTTATGCCATGCGTTGGGTTGCAAAGAATGTAGTTGCCGCCGGTCTTGCTGATCGCTGCGAGGTTCAAGTCGCCTATGCCATTGGAAAAGCACAACCGGTGGGCCTATTTGTTGAAACATTTGGAACCGAGAAAATTCCAGTTCAGCAGATTTCCGATGCACTTCTCAAAGTTTTTGATTTAAGACCAGCTGCAATTATTAGAGATCTAGATCTTCTTCGCCCAATATATTCGAAAACTAGCGCATACGGACATTTTGGCCGTGAGTTAGCTGATTTCACTTGGGAGAAAACTGATAAAGCAAGCGCGCTAGCGGCAGCTGTTAAGGGTTAAGGATTGCCGTGGCCACAGATAAGCCACTGACCCTGCGTCGTCAAAAAGGGAAATCTGCAATAAGAGCGCGACAAAGTTTGGAAAGTTTGCAAGTTGAAGTTCTTGTTGACACAGGAGTTTTTCACTTAGAACAACCTTTCTCATACTTTCTTCCAGAGGAACTAAGGGAACTAGTTGACGTCGGTTCTCTTGTAAGGGTTCCGTTTAAGAATGATCTGAAAAATGGAGTCGTACTTTCAGTCAAAAACAAGAGTCAAGCAGCACTTAAGCCAGTTGATAGCCTGTTAACATCAGTTCGTCTCACTCCAGGTTTTCTAGAATTCACTAAGAAAGTTTCGGAGCGGTATATCGCGAATCAAGCATCGATTCTTGCTGCAGTGCTTCCAACCTTTACAAAAGCGATAAGTATCTCGGTAGGCAGCCTTCTGATTATGCAAACAAGTGATGCAAAGCCGACGAGGCGACTCATTCTCTTGAACCGCTCAGAATCAATTGAATCTCGAGTTGTGAAAATTGTTAGAGAGCGCAAGGGTTTGAATCTGCTTTTGATTCTTCCAACACAGAAAGAAATAGAAAAGGTTGTCAAAGCCCTGGGGGAGATGGAGCAAGAAGTCATAGAGATTGGTTCACATCTCACCTCTTCTCAGAGAAGAAAGAATTTCGAGTTAGCGGCTTCAGCAAAGCCTGCAATAGTTATAGGTACCAGAAGCGCCATTCTTGCCCCTATGTCTCAAATTGATGAGATTGTGATTGCTGATGAATCGGTAGAGCATTTTCAAGAACAGAAGGCGCCCTACTGGAACGTGAGAGATATGGCTCTTCTACGATCAGAGTATGAGCATGCAAGCATTAGTTTCGTTTCGCACTCAATTTCACTCGAATTAGCACGATTAGTTGAAATTGGTTGGATCTCAAGCATCACCGAGCGCAAATTTCTTGGCGGTCACAGAGCAAACATTGCCACAGAACCAAACTCCTATCATGAAACAATTCGAAAAGCGCTCAAGATAGGACCAGTCCTAGTTAGCGTGACAGATAAAGGTTATGCAAATACTTTCTCCTGTCAGAGATGTCGAAATCTTGCTCTCTGCAAGTGTGGCGGAAGATTGATCATTGGCAAGAGAGATAAATACTCTTGCTCAATATGTGATTTTCAAAGCGATGAATGGCGCTGTCAGATCTGTCAGGCAGATCAAGTGCGCATCGTCAAAGGTGGGGCAGAGAAGATCGTTGAAGAGCTTGGAAAAGCATTTCCAAGAGTTGCAATCTTCACATCTACAGGTGATAAAGCAATCGCAAGTCTCGACGGCTTTCCAGCAATTGTGGTTTCAACTTTTGGTGTAGAGCCAGAGGTCAGTGCTGGTTATGCAGGAGCAGTGCTTCTTAATGGTGAAGCGCTTCTCAATAGAGCTTTTATACGCGCAGAAGAGGAGCTTCGCTTTAGATGGTTTAAATTGGCTGCAAAGGTGCGCTCCTCAGGATTTATTTATATTTCTCTACCCTCTTCCCACCCTCTTTCCCAAGCGTTGATTAGCGATAACGTAATGCGAGCGATTCGAGCGGAAAGTAGCGAAAGAGAGGCAGTTTCACTTCCTCCTTCGGTGCGAATAATTCAGGTTACCGGTGAGGAGCGATCGATTTCTGGCCTTAGAAGAAAGCTTTTGGAACAATTCGATAGCTTAGAGATTCTGACATCTGCTGATAATCGAACAATTCACCTCAAGATATCTCACCAAGGGGCTAATGCTCTTTTGGTCTCATTAAAAGCTCTGCAGAAGTATCGCTCAGCATCAGGGCAGGATCTCTTCTCCATTCGTGTAGATCCATACAAGATCTAATTCTTAGCTTCGTAAGTTAGAATTAGGCCATGGCAATCCAAGCAATCAGATTTTTTGGTGATCCGGTATTAACGACGCCGGCAACTGAAGTGATCGATTTTGATAAGGAATTGCAACGCTTAGTGAAAGACTTAACAGAGACAATGATTGATGCTCCGGGAGCTGGGTTAGCAGCCCCACAAATAGGCGTTCCATTAAGAGTTTTTGTCTGGCAAGTTGATGATGTCTTTGGTCATTTAGTGAACCCAACTCTAGATCTTGGCGATGAGATTCAAGAGGGGGACGAGGGTTGTCTCTCTTTCCCTGAACTTTCCTACCAGACCCCAAGAGCAATGCGAGCGGTTGCAAAGGGTTTTAATATGTATGGCGAACCACTCATCGTTGAGGGAACGGAACTTCTAGCAAGGGCGTTGCAACATGAAACAGACCATTTAAATGGAGTTCTATTCATTGATCGTCTACCACCAGGACTTCGCAAAGAAGCGATGAAGGAGATTAGACAGGCTGAATGGTTCCTTGCTGCAAGTGAGGCAGGTTCTGCTCCTGAAATTCGACTCTCACCACATTCCACATTCGGCAAGAGTCTTTAATTGATGAGTAATTGATGAAGATTCTTGTTGCATCATCTTCACCCCTTGCAAAGAATCTTCTTAACCATATAAAGAGTTCAGATCATCAACTACTTGGTGGTATCTCATCACCCGATCGTGCAAGTGGGCGGGGTCAGTCAGTAAGTAGTAATGAGTTTGCTTCTTATTGCCAAGAGATCGGTGTGACTTGCTATAAGCCCAGTACGAATGAAGAGCTTGCAGACATTCTCCAAAAAACGCAAGCAGAGCTTGTTATCTCACTCGCTTATGGTCGATTAATTAAAACTAATGAGCTTCAGATACCCAAGCATGGATGGCTCAATGTTCACTTTTCGCTTCTTCCAAGGTGGCGCGGAGCAGCGCCAGTGCAGAGAGCCATAGCGGCCGGTGATGAGCAGAGTGGTGTTACGGTTTTTAAACTAGAACAAGGCCTTGATACCGGGCCGATCTACTCCACTTTAAGTTATCCATTGAATGATAAATCTAGAAGTGATGAAGTTTTGAAAGATCTGTCATCTCTATGCATTCAACCAGTAAATCGGGCCCTAATAATGATTGCAGCAGGAGAACCTGCTACAACGCAAGAGTCTGAGGGAGTGAGGCTTGCACCGAAGATTTTAAAGAGCGAAGGCAGGATTGATTGGAATCGAGATTCGAAAGTGCTCGATAGGCAGATCAGGGCCTTTCAACCCTGGCCTGGGGCTTACACATCATTTAATGGCACACGCATTGAAATCATCGAAGCCCGAATATCCGAGGCAGATGGAGTAGCCGGTGAAGTTATTTCTCTCAATCCTCTACTCGTTGGAACTGGATCTGGTTCTCTTGAGATTATCCGCGTGAAACCTGAAAATAAGCGTGAGATGAGTAGTAGTGATTGGTTGAGAGGGGCAAGAATTACGCTGCCTTGTGCTTTTGAATGAGTAATAAACCCAGAAGAATTGATAACCCACGCCTCTTAGCATTTGAAATGCTTGCAGAGGTAGGGCTCCAAGGCGCATACAGTAATCTCATTCTTCCAAAAGCTTTATCTGAATCAATACTTGAAGCTAATGATCGCGCCTTCGCCACAGAATTGGTTTATGGCACTCTTCGAATGCAGGGCAGGCACGAACACTTTATATCAGCGGCTAGCGATAGATCTTTGGAACAAATAGATCCAAAAGCACTGATTGTGCTAAGACTTGGTACGCATCAATTAAAACAGATGAGAGTTCCGAGTCATGCTGCTATTTTTGAGAGTGTCGAACTAGCAAAGAAGGTAGTTGGAAAATCAACAGCCTCATTTGTAAATGCAATCTTGCGCAAAATTGACTCACTCGATTTTGAGCAACTATCAAAACCAACTCAGGAATACGCAAGATTGGCACTTGAATACTCCCACCCTGAATGGATCGTTAGCTCATATTTTGATTCTTTAAAGAACTCAAGTGACGTGATTAGCCTTCTTCAAGCAAACAATAACCCTGCGAAACCAACACTGATTGCCTGGCCAGGTTTGGCTGCTCAAGGAGAACTTCTGGAGGCCGGAGCGATTGCAATAACAACAAGTTCTGTTGCTGCGACATTTGATGGAAATCCTGGAGACATTGCAGCCATTAGAGAGCGACGCGCTGGAGTCCAAGATCTAGGTTCCCAGCTTGTTGTTGAGAAGTTTTATGATCAATTTAAGCCGAATCTTCGATGGCTAGATTTATGTGCAGGGCCGGGCGGGAAAGCTGCATATCTATCAGCGTTATTGAAGCGAGATGGGGGATTTCTACTTGCGAACGAGATTTCAAGTGAACGAGCAAAATTAGTTTCTCAAGTGATGCACCATGGCGAAGTTAATGTCTGTGATGGCCGATCCATGCCAGATGAGCTTGGAAAATTTGATCGAATACTGCTTGATGCGCCTTGCACTGGCATTGGAGCGCTTAGAAGAAGGCCAGAGGTTAGATGGAGACGAAATCTTCAAGATCTAAAGAATCTCACTCAGTTGCAAAGTGAACTTTTAGAGTCTGCGACGCGCTTGCTTTCACCCGACGGCATCATTGCCTATGTCACTTGCTCATCCCACCAAGCTGAGACTAAGTTCCAGATTAGATCTTTTCTTAAACAGCATAATAATTTCACAAGAATTCCCGTTCAAGATGAAAGGGCAGATATTGATGGTGATTTACAATTATGGCCACACCGCGATGGCACTGATGCAATGTTCCTTTCGCTTTTAAGGAGTCAGGAGAGTGTTGGATGATAAGAATTTGTCCTAGCATTCTAAATGCAAATTTTGATGACCTTCCAGGGGAAATTGAAAAGGTAGCTTCAACGGCAGATTTGATTCATCTAGACGTAATGGATAATGTTTTCGTTCCTAATTCTACTTTTTCGCCTGAGCAAACCCGGGAGATAATTGATTTTTCCACTCTTCCAATTGATGTTCATCTCATGGTGGCAGAAGTAGATGAGAAGGTAAGGCAATATTCCTCAAAAAATGCCGTAAGTATTACGGTTCATTTTGAAGCCTGCCAAGATCCGCTGCAAACTCTTAAAAACATTAGAAGCCTTGGTAAGAGAGCTGGCCTTGCAATCAAACCTGATACACCAATCGAAGTAGTTGAAGAGCTTCTGCCAGCAATAGATATGATCGTTGTGATGACAGTTGAGCCAGGTTTTGGCGGTCAGTCTTTTATGGCCTCAATGATGCCTAAGGTTGAGAAAGCTCGTCGCTATTTAGAGCAGCGCAAGTTAAGTGATGTCTGGCTTCAAATCGATGGTGGCATCTCGTTATCCACTATTGAAACTGCACGCCGTGCAGGTGCAGATACCTTTGTAGCAGGTTCCGCTGTTTATAAATCAGAAAACCCTGGAAGTATGGTTGAGCAACTACGCACGCTTGCCAATGATTGCTAGCTAAATTGGGTAACTAATTTAGGTATTGGATAAGGGCGTTAAGACCAGCCCTTTCTAGATGCAGGTCAGCTTTCTGTCTTAGTATCTCTTTGCCCATATAGCTCACTCCAAGTCCAGCAATTTCGATCATGTCTAGATCGTTTGCTCCATCGCCCACAGCCACCGTATTTTCTAATTCAACCTTATGTAGAGCAGCGAACTCTCTTAAGGCCCGTGCTTTAGCCATTCGATCTATAGGAGCTGATGTGATTTTGCCGGTTAGCCTGCCATTAACGACTTCTAAAACGTTTGCCTTTAGGAAATCTAGCTGTAATTGAGCAAACAAATTATCAAGAACATTATGAAAGCCACCTGAGACAGCACCTACTAAAAAACCATTCTTGCGCAGATGAGAGAACAATTCATCAAAACCCTCTGCAAATGAAATCTGACCTATGATCTCATCAAAGACCGATTCTGGAAGTCCTTCAAGGAGCGAGACTCGCTTAAATAGAGCTTGTGCGAAATCAATTTCTCCCTTCATAGCCCTTGCCGTGATTTGCTGAACCTCTCTGCCATGTCCAGATTTGTCAGCAAGTAGGTCAATTACCTCCTGTTTTATCAGGGTTGAATCGACATCAAAGAGAATCAATCTGTATTTCATAGTAATTCACATGCAACATCGAATTTATCAAGAGCCTTTATTAAATCTGATTCAACTGCATCTAGATGAGCGGAATCTAGCTCAATTTCAAGAGCTAATATCAGGCGGCCAGCCATGAGTATCTCTTGTCGATCCAGAATGCTGAGAGTGAAGGGATTTAAGGTTTCTTCGACTATTTGATTGGGAACTTGGCTTGCCACTCCGCTGATAAGAATAATTGCCCGCGCTTTCACTGCTGAAGTTTAGCGAATACCCAATAGCAACGAGGTATCTTGTCGCCCTATGGAACCCTTATTGCGCTGTGTTGAGGTGGAAGTTCTTAGATCCAATAAACGAATTCTAGGACCCATTTCTTGGCAGATAAATGCGCAAGAAAGGTGGGTCATCCTTGGCCCAAATGGAGCGGGCAAGACAACTCTTCTGCAATTAATTGCTGCCTTAATACACCCAAGCAAAGGCAGTGTGGAGATTCTTGGAGAGAAGATGGGATCAACTGATGTCTTTGAGTTAAGACCGCGAATTGGATTTACCTCTAGCGCGATGATGGAATTGCTCCCCGGTGATGAGAGAGTGATTGATGTTGTTTTAACTGCCGCCTATGGAATCGCTGGTAGATGGCAGGAGGATTACGATCTCTGGGATGAATCAAGGGCTAAGGCGCTTTTAAATATTTTTGGAGTTCGAGAGTTGGGAGAGAGGACTCTTTCCACTTTAAGCGAGGGGGAGAAGAAGCGAGTTCAAATCTCTAGAGCGCTTATGGCAGATCCTGAACTGCTATTGCTTGATGAACCAGCTGCTGGATTAGATCTTGGAGGCCGCGAAGATGTTCTCTCTCGAATTACCTCATACACCAGCGAGGAGCGCGCCCCTGCAACAGTAATTGTCACTCATCATATTGAGGAGATCCCGGCGGGAACCTCGCACGCGCTCTTGCTAAAAGAAGGTCAAGCGCTCTACGCAGGAGAGATATCTGACGTCCTTACCGAAGCAAATATTGAAGAGGTATTTGGCGTTAGAGTTTCATTATCTTTTAATGGCCTTCGTTATTTTGCTGCGGCTAGAAATTAATGCTTTCATCTTTACTTCCAGAACATTGGAAAGAAATCCTGCATGATCACCATTCCCAGATAGATGAGCTAGGCGCGATGCTACAAAAGCGAGCTGATCAAGGCGAGCGCATATTGCCAGATAAGAAGTATTTATTTCGAGCATTGGAGCTAGAGCCTGAACTAGTGAAAGTTATTATCGTGGGGCAAGATCCTTATCCTAATATTTCAGATGCGATTGGCCTCTCCTTTGCGGTTCCGCCAAGAAAGACTGGGCTTCCGGGATCGCTATTAAATATTCAAAAAGAGATCATGACTGATATTGGTTCAACAACAACTGCCGATGGCGATCTGACTAAGTGGGCTAGTCAAGGAGTAATGCTGTTAAATCGAGTTCTCACTGTTACTGCAGGTGAGAGTGGTTCACATTCAAAATTAGGCTGGCAAGAGATAACTGAGAAGATCGTTGCGCATTGCGCCAACTTGGGAGCAATTGGTCTGCTATGGGGATCAAGTGCTAGAGAACTAGTCCATCTTTTCAACCAAGATTCCTTAGTTGAAGGAGTTCATCCAAGCCCGCTTTCAGCTCATCGAGGATTTCTTGGATCTAAACCCTTTTCGAGAGTCAATCAACTCCTGGAAAACACAGGAAAAGCACCAATTATCTGGTGAAATGAATCTGGCCCGGGATTAACCGGGCCAGAGCTTTTATTGCAAGTATTTCTTTATGCTACCCAAGCGTTAATTGGGTTATTGAGGAAGTAGATCATAAATAGACCTGCGGTGAGAAGAAGTAGAGGATGAACATCCTTGCGTCTTCCTTGCAGGTATCTAATTACTACATATGAAACAAAGCCTGCTCCGATACCTACTGAGATGTTGTAGGTAAATGGCATCAAGATAATTGTTAAGAAGGCAGGAATTGCAATTCCATAATCTTCCCAATCAATTAACTTGATCTGAGTCATCATCAAGAAACCTACAATGATCAGAGCCGGGGTAGCTGCTTCGTAAGGAATAACTGCAACGAGTGGAGCTAGGAAGGTTGTTAATAGGAATAGCAACCCAGTAACTACTGAAGCTAACCCTGTTCTTGCGCCCTCACCAACACCTGATGCAGATTCAATATATGAAGTATTTGATGAAACTCCAGCCGCGCCACCTGCAACAGCTGCAAGTGAGTCTACAAGAAGAATGCGCTCTGCATTTGGAGGTGTTCCATCTTTATCATTTAGTCCAGCCTCTTGACCGATAGCTGTCATTGTTCCCATAGTGTCAAAGAAGTCAGCTAGTAGGAGAGTAAAGACAAGGAGAAGGGCTGTAATTAGTGGAACGCGATCAAATGAACCAAAGAGGTTAAATGAACCAAGTAGACCAAAGTCTGGAGTGGCAACAACTGCTTCAGGTAGAGCTGGAACATTTAGATTCCAACCCTTTGGATTTACATTGCCCGTTGCTCCATCAAAGAGTGGCCCAATCTTGTAGGCGCTCTCAAGAGCTATAGCAAGACCAGTTGAGATAATAATTCCAAGGAGAATAGCTGCTTTAATCTTTCTAACCATCAAGCCAATGGTTAAGAAGAGGCCAAAGGCGAAGACAACTACAGGCCAACCAACTAACTCACCATTATCGCCAAGAGTTACTGGAACAGGTCCTGATCCAGTGCGTCGGACGAATCCGGCATCAACTAGACCGATAAGGGCGATAAAGAGACCGATACCAACTGAGATAGCGATCTTTAGCTGAGTTGGAACTGCGCGAAATACTGCAGTTCTAAAGCCAGTAAGAACGAGAACAGTGATGATAATTCCCTCAAGAACAACAAGGCCCATTGCATCTGCCCAAGTCATCTTGGAGGCAATACCAACTGCAACGAAGGTATTGAGACCAAGACCAGTTGCGATGGCTAGAGGGAAGTTGGCAACAAAGCCCATCAGAATGGACATCACTCCAGCAACTAGAGCAGTTGCTGCTGCAACGAGGGCTAAATTTGGCACATCTCCGCCACCGAGGTATTTTCCATCGCCGTCTTTTGAAAGACCAATGATTAGTGGATTGAGAGCAACGATATAGGCCATCGTAAAGAAGGTAACTACACCGCCGCGGACTTCTTGGGCTACTGATGAGCCCCTTTGCGAGATTTTGAAATATGTATCGAGCATGCTCTTCCTTTTCATCCCATTGAAGGGATGTCGCTAATTTTTTAACGGTGGTGGTTGCGACACCGTGTGGATTCAGTCCACAAGCCGAGGGGAGTGGCTTAAACCTATTTGTTACTCCTTGGTAATTCGGGAAACGACACCAAATCCTGCTGCGACGGCATAGCCAATGAGCAGGGCAAAGAGCGCAGTTCCAAGCCCAATTCGCCCGCCTAAGGCCCATCCAGCAAGAAGAACAGAGATTTCAATCGCTGTTCTAACTCTGCCAACCGGGATGCCGCTGCGCCTATGAAGCGAGGTCATCCAGCCATCTCTTGGACCTGGCCCAAGGGCGCAGGTGATGTAGAGGGCTGATCCAATACCAATTAATCCGATTCCTAGAAAAACATAAAGTAGCTGGAAGATGAAAAGCTCAGGAGTTCCAATTAGCGCAATACCAACGTCTATACCAATAGCGATTACTACAATATTTGCAAGCGTTCCAAATCCAGGTTTTTCTCTAAGTGGAATCCAGAGAAGGAGAACTAGGCAGCTGATTAGAAATGTTGCGCCACCGATGGAGATAGATGTTTTAGTAGCAACGCCTTGAGCCAAAACCGACCAAGGGGCATTACCAAGTTCTGAAATGATTATTAAACTATCTCCAATTCCAAAAATAAATAGCCCAAAGGTGAGAATTGAGACTCTCTTGAAAGATAGATCCCAACGATGAGCCGCGCTCCAAGGGGTTATCGGGATAGTCTTATGAGGTCTTAGAGCATCTATAAATCGCTTCACTTTCTCACGCTACACCATCAATACTCTAGACTTAATTTCATGTTTGTCGGTATAGGAACTGTAATTAATGTAATTGCGATCATCTCTGGCGCTGCCTTGGGCGTTTTACTTGGAAACAAGATGAGCGAGAAAACTCGAAGCCTTGCTATGGATGTTTTAGGTGCGATAACACTTATAGCTGCGGCAGGTGCAATCAAAGCCCTTTGGGACCAGGACTTCATTCAATTTCTTCCAGATGGCGCTCCGCTTCTGGTAGTACTAGCTTCCCTGCTTCTTGGTGGCCTACTTGGCTCACTTCTAAAGATAGAAGAGCGTTTAGAGGTTATGGGCACTGGATTAAAGAAGCGCTTTGATAAAGATGGGAAATCGCCTTTTGTTGAGGGTTTTGTCAGCGCCTCTCTTCTCTTTGTAATAGGACCACTTGCAATCCTAGGCAGCATTAGCGATGGAATGTCTACTGGGATCGAGCAACTTACATTGAAGAGTATTCTCGACTTTTTCACATCGATTGCTTTTGCTGCAGCCCTTGGCTGGGGAGTGGCTCTCTCAGCCTTGCCTGTTGGTATCTATCAATTTGCTTGGACAGGAGTTGGCTTTGGACTTGGCGCCATTCTTGAACCGTATCAAGTCAGCGCTATGACGGCTACCGGCGGAGTATTGCTACTAGGAATTGCTTTGAAGTTATTAAATATCAAACAGATTGCGATCGGCAATCTTCTCCCCGCGCTAGCTCTGGCACCGCTTTTTGCTCTATTAGCAAGTGCAATTTAAACTATTGAAAAGGTAGCGGCTCGATTGATTGGTGAGCCGCTCCTGAGTTTCTTGCAGTAACTTTTCTCATATGGTGGCGACGACATAAGACTTCATAAGCCACCTCATTTGCAGCATTTGTATCTCCAACAACAACTTGTTCGCCTTCGGTGACCATAACTCCGCCGACAGTTCTTGCATTATGAGTGGCTCTTCGGCCACACCAACAGAGCGCTTCAACTTGGAGGGTTTGAACTCGATCTGCAAGCTCAATTAACCTTGCGGAGCCAGGAAAGAGCTTGGTTCGAAAATCAGTAAGAATTCCAAAGGCATAAACTTCGATACCAAGGCCATCGGCTATCCGGGCTAATTGCTCTACTTGCTCAGGGGCATAGAATTGGGCTTCATCACAGATCACGTAATCAATACGTTTGCCTGCCGAGAGCTGATCCACAACAAACTTATGAATATCCATCTCAGATGAGACTTCAAGGGCCTCTGAAGTTAGCCCCAGGCGTGATGAAATCTTTCCGCTACCTGCTCGGTCTTGATTGGTAAAGAGCAACCCAACTCTTCCGCGGCTCTGATGATTATGAGCTGTTTGAAGGGCAAGCGTCGATTTACCGCTATCCATTGTTCCGCAGTAATAAATTAGCTCTGCCATCTAATAACCCCTAGAACCTACGCCTTAAGTAGCGAGATGATTCCAACATCGCTATGGGTATCACCAATCATCTTACGTCCTTGTAAGAATTCAATCTCGAGCATAAATAAATGGGCAACAACTTTGGCTCCGGTAATTTCAACTAAATCATGACAGGCAAGAGCTGTTCCACCAGTTGCTAAGACATCATCAACGATTATCACATTATCTGATGGATCAAGGAGATCTTTATGAAGCTCTAGCGCATCAAAGCCATACTCCAGCGCATACTCTTTGCGATAAACATCTCGGGGCAATTTGCCTGGTTTTCTCACCGTTACAAAGCCAATTTCTAAAGCTTTAGCGATAGCGCCGCCGAGAATGAACCCACGGCTCTCAATTCCGACTATCGCATCTACTTTTTTATTTAACGCGCGAATTGATCTAGCAAATTCATCAATAACTACTCCAAAGCCAACCCCATCGGCTAGCAGGGGGGTGATGTCTTTAAACAAGATCCCTGGTTTTGGATAATCCGGGACATCGGCGATAAGTGATAGCGCCCGATCTAGCGGGGTCTGATTGCTTTGAGCCACGGCGGGAGCGTATCTATAAAACGTGTCCGAGAGGGGACTTGAACCCCTAATCCCTTGCGGGAACTAACACCTCAAGCTAGCGCGTCTGCCAATTCCGCCACCCGGACAATGCGGGCATACTTTAGCCCATGAAACTAACTGATGCCCAACGCCAAGAACTAGAAGACGATGTAGTAAAGCTCTGCCAGGAGTTGATTCAGATTCCAAGCGTCAATTTTGGTGAAGGCAAAGGTGATGAGAAAGCAGCAGCTGAGTATGTGGCTGCCAAGATGAAAGAAGTTGGAATTGAGAGCAAAATTTATGAGAGCGCGCCAAAAAGATGCTCGGTAGTTGCAAGAATTGAAGGAAGAGATAAATCAAAACCTGGCCTTGTTGTTAATGGCCATCTCGATGTGGTTCCAGCAAATGCAGCTGATTGGTCGGTAGATCCATTCTCTGGAGTTATTAAAGATGGATGCATCTGGGGTCGCGGCGCAGTTGATATGAAGAATATGGATGCGATGATTCTTGCGGTTATAAGACTCTGGGCAAAACATAATTATCAGCCAGAGAGAACAATTGTCATTGTCTTCTTCGCCGATGAAGAAGCTGGCGGAATATATGGATCAAGGTGGATGGCTGAAAAACACCCAGAGGTATTTGCTGGATGTAGCGAGACTATTTCAGAGGTTGGAGGTTTCTCTCTAACACTTCTCTCTGGAAAGCGTGTTTATGCAATTGAAGCTTCTCAAAAAGGAATCGAGTGGATGAAATTGACTGCAGAGGGCGTTGCAGGACATGGCTCCATGGTCAATAACGCAAATGCTGTTACTCGTTTAAGTGAGGCGATCGCAAAGATTGGTAACCACACCTGGCCACAGAGAATTACTAAGACTAGCGATCTCTTCTTTCAGAAGATCTCAGAGCTGTCTGGAAAGCCCTATGATAAAAATAATCTCCAGCCGCTTATTGATGAAGTTGGCCCCATGGGCAAGATGATTGGCGCAACGCTTTGTAACACGACAAATCCAACAATGCTTGAGGCTGGCTATAAGGCAAATGTAATTCCACAGAGCGCAAGCGCTGTCGTTGATGGCAGAACTCTGCCAGGCTATGAGAAAGAGCTTCTAGATACCGTTAAAACCTTAGTAGGTGAGCGTGTAAAGGTTGAGAGTTTGGTCTCTGATATTCCGCTAGAGGTTGAATTTGGTGGGCCAATTGTTGATGCAATGATTGCTGCGATTAAGTCAGAGGATCCTGAGGGGATTCCTATCCCATATCTTTTAAGCGGTGGAACAGATAATAAAGCTTTAGCAAAGCTTGGAATCGTTGGCTATGGATTTAGCCCGCTGAAGCTGCCGCCTGATCTTGATTTCACAGGGTTATTCCATGGAATAGATGAGCGAGTTCCAATTGATTCACTGCAATTTGGGGCAAGGACTCTCTTTCACTTCCTTGTTAATGCTTAATTAGCACTTATCTCATCAAGTGCTTCACGAACTGGAATAGGAAGAGTTACTGACTCCGCACTTAGCGCCCCGCGAAGCTGGGCCCCTGTCCTAGCTCCAATAATTGCTGAGGTAACTCCAGGGCAATCTCTAACCCAGGCAAGTGAAACCTCTAGTGGCGATAAGCCAAGTCCATCAGATGCAACCATGACTGCTTCAACGATCTTTCTTGAACGCTCATCTAGATATGGTTCTATGAAAGATGAGAAATGGGGAGAGGCCCCTCTTGAATCAGAGGGAAGTCCTGAGCGATATTTTCCAGTTAATACCCCGCGTCCAAGCGGTGACCAGGCCAAAACTCCAACGCCTAACTCTCTTGATGCTGGCAAAATCTCTCCTTCAATCCTTCTATTAAGTAGTGAGTATTCATTCTGCGTACTAATTATTGGCGCTTTGCTAAAGATCGGATTTTGCAGGGTTACTGATCTTGCCAATTGCCAAGCAGCGAAATTGGAAATTCCTACATATCTGGCTCTTCCAGTAGAAACTGCATAATCAAGTGCGCTTAATACCTCCTCGAGCGGAGTCTTTTGATCCCAGGTGTGAATCTGCCAGAGGTCTACATACTCACTTCGAAGGTGAGATAAAGAACGATCAAGATCTGCAATAAGAGAGGTTCTAGAGTTATCAACTATTCTCTCGCCGTTTTTGAAAGATATTCCGGCCTTTGTTGCGACGACGATCTCATCTCTTGGAACCATAACCCCAAGAAAACCACCAAGAACTCGCTCCGCATCACCATTGCCATAAACGGCTGCAGTATCGATGAAGTTTCCACCAGCATCTAAGAAGAAACGCAGCTGCTCGGCTGCCTCATGTTCATCGGTATCTCGCCCCCAGGTCATTGTTCCCAAGGCCAGACGGGAGATTCTAACCCCGCTACGACCTAATTGACGTAACTCCATGTAATGACCCTAGCAAAGATACTTCGAAAAGAAGTGGAAGCCTTAAAGAGATAATCTTAAGGCTATGACTACTTTCCTGCTTCTACGTCATGCCCATTCAAAGGCAAATAGCGCGGGAATTCTTGCAGGGCAATTAGAGGGGATAGGTCTTTCTAAAGATGGCTTTGCCCAGGTCGATAAACTTTCATCGGCTTTGAAAGATCTCAAGATTGATCGGATCATTTCGAGTCCAATGCAGCGCTGTCTTGAAACAGTTGAGGCCTTAGCAAAATCAAAAAAGAAGCGCGTCTCTATCGATAAGCGTTTAATTGAGATGAATTATGGCTCTTGGAGTGGAGAGAAACTCTCTAAATTGAGTCGGATGAAGGATTGGAAAGTGATTCAATCAAAGCCATCTACCTTTAGATTTCCTAAAGGAGAGAGCTTTAAAGAGCTGGAGTCGAGAATCGAATCACTGCTTAAGCAACTATCTCGCAAGTATCCCAAAGAAACAATTCTTTTAATCACCCACGGCGATATTGTGAAAATTGCTGCCAGCCTCACAGTTGGTTCAGGCCTAGATAATTTTCAAAAGTTTGCAGTTGATCCATGTTCATTGACAACAATTTCTTGGAGCGCAAAGAGTCGAACTCTTATTTCCTTCAATCAAAAGATCGTCTCCGTTAAGGGAATGAAGAGAAAGACGAGAAGATCTGGCAATACATTAGGTGGATCAAAAGATGTCGCATAGAAGGATCTATAACCTAGATGAAGTTGATCGCTTCATCCTTGGCACTGTTGGTCAGCCCGGGGAGCGAGAGTTCTATATTCAAGTAAAAAAAGCCGGTCAGGTATTTTCATTCGCACTTGAGAAAGCCCAAGCTCAAGCCCTTACTGAGCGTTTTAAGGAGATGCTCCGCGAGGTAAAAAGCTCTGAGGGCGCTGCTCCAAGAGATAACGAGCCACTTGAGATGCCAATTGAATCTGAATTTAGCCTTGGGGTAATGGCGCTAACCTGGCAGATAGATTCTCAGATGATTAGGTTTGAAGGTCAAGCTATTACTGGCGATCAAGGCGATGAAGTGATCTTTGACGAATTAGCTAGCGATGAAATCGATGGGGCTCCACCAGTCCTTCGAATCCGCATCACTACATCACAGGCCCGCAGCTTCATTGATCGAGCATCTAGCGTTATTAAAGCGGGGCGCCCTCCTTGCATGTTCTGTGGAGCTCCAATAAATCCTGATGGCCATATCTGCCCCAGAATGAATTAAATGTTAGGTAGAGAAGAGCTGTTAGCAGGTGAGTTGGTAGTAGAAGGTCGGTTAGTGGATGCTTCAAATGCCACTTTATTCGGCAAGGTATTACTAGATGATCAATCAAGCTATTCAGTTGTTTATAAACCTATAGCGGGCGAGAGAGCGCTCTGGGATTTTGCAGATGGCAATCTTGCTTCAAGGGAGGTTGCAGCTTTTCTTATCAGCCAGATAGGTAATTTCAATTGCGTTCCCTTAACAGTGATGCGAGATGGCCCCTTTGGTATTGGCGCTGTGCAGCAATGGATTGAGCTTGACCCAGATTTAGATCTGATTGCCATAGGACAGAAGTTATCGCCTGCAATTCGTAACCTTGCGCTATTTGATGTGGTTATTAATAACACTGATAGGAAGTTTGGCCATATCCTGCCAATTTCAGATTCAGAGATTCTGGGCTGTGATCATGGTTTAACCTTTCATCAGGAATTCAAATTAAGAACAGTGATATGGCATTACGCAGGAGAAGAGCTAGATAAAAATGAAATTGAAAAGCTTAAAGCTTTAAAGATTGAGATTTCAGATAAATCTAGAGCCGCCCTTGAAGAGCTAATCACTGCAGATGAGATCAGAGCCCTCCTTGAAAGGATCGATACATTGATCTCAGAGGGCTTTCCTTACCCTTCTGAGCAGTGGCCAGCAGTTCCATGGCCGCCGGTATGAGTGTGAGGAAAATCCTTGAGAGATTTGTAGGCTAGGGCAATGCTCTCTTGGCCAGATGCCTATATGCCGCCAGCTCTGGCAGGTATTAAACACCCAACGCTACAACTCTTTGATTCTTACAAGGGTGAGAAAATAGATATCTTAGGTGAGCAGAGTTCAATTTATATCTGCGGTATTACCCCTTATGACGCCACCCATATGGGACATGCGGCTACCTATCTAACATTTGATCTCGTAAATAGATACTTAAAAGCAAGCGGCAAAAACGTTTCATTTGTTGAAAATATTACAGATATCGATGATCCGCTACTAGAGCGAGCAACCCGTGATAACCAAGATTGGAGAGAGCTCGCCGAATCTCAGATAGAACTTTTTCGCGAGGATATGACATCACTTGGAGTGCTTCCTCCCAATGCTTATCGGGGAGTCATTGAATCTATGGATGAAATCATCTCTACCGTTGCAGAAATGATTGCTACAGGAAAGAGTTATCAATTAGAGGGCGATATCTATCTTGATTTAAATCAAGTTGATGGCGCAATAGAGAATTTGCCCATTGCTTTAGATCAAGCCCTTAAAATCTTTGAAGAGCGAGGAGGAGATCCAGCAAGAGTTGGTAAGCGCCACGCTCTAGATCCGCTGCTATGGAAGGCGCGTAAAGGAGATGATCCTTTCTGGGAAGCTTCATTTGGCAAGGGCAGACCTGGTTGGCATATTGAATGCACCGCTATTGCGCTAAAAAATCTTCCTAAGGCATCTTCTACTTCGATAACTCTTCAAGCGGGAGGCTCTGATTTAATATTTCCACATCATTACATGACAGCTCTTCAGGCAAAGGCTCTTACTGGAGTTGAATTTGCAAGCTGCTACAGCCATGCTGGAATGATCGGCTTAGATGGCGAGAAGATGAGTAAAAGCAAGGGTAACTTGATCTTTGTATCAAAACTTCGCCAAGAAGGTGTTTCGCCAGCTTTGATAAGAATCGCTCTTTTTGCGAATAGATACTCAACTGATCGCATGTGGAGCAGAGAATTGGTTGATGAGGCAAACAAGCTTTTAGCTCGATTACTAAGCGCTTTATCTAGGCAAGAGGTCGCTCCAACCTTTGAAGTTGTTCAAGAAATTGTTAACGCTATCTCTGATGATTTAAATACCCCGAAAGTCTTTGATCTTCTAAATACTTGGTCTCTGAAAACTGAGCAAGGCGAAGCTGGAGGAAGCCCTGGTGAAATATCAAGGGCCCTTGATACATATCTTGGTATTACTCTTTAAATCCCTGGGTTTCTTCTCAAGAATCGCTCAACTTCTCTAGCGATACTCTCGCCAGATATCTCTGGCAGCTCTGCAGAATCTTTTGAACTCTCAAGTTGTCTCACGTAATCGCCAACCTCAACATCATCTGCAGCCATCTGATCAACTTGGAGCTCCCACTGTTTCGCTCTCTCAGGAAGATCACCGAGAGATAGAGAGGTTTCAAGAAAGTCCTCTAAAGCATTTATCAAGGCAAGGCCAGCTTTTGGACAAGGGGGAGTAGCAACATAATGAGGAACAGCGGCCCAAAGAGATATTGCATCTATTCCTCTTTTATATGATTGGTCTTGAAGCACTCCGATAATTCCAGTAGGGCCTTCATACTTTGATATCTCAAGGCCAAATCGTTCAGAGACTTCAGGATGAGCGCCACTTATAGCGATATGAATCGGCCTTGAATGGGGAGTATCTGCAAGGAGCGCACCGAGTGAGATAATCATTGAAACTTCATAATCATCTGCAAGATCTAGTAAATCTTCAACAAAGCTCTTCCAGCGCATCGATGGTTCGACGCCTCTGACAATTAAAAAGTCATTAGCAAGGCTTGGCGCACTTACTGCATAAACAACTGTGCCAGGCCAGATAATTTCTCTGATATTGCTCTCATCGATTTTGATGTAAGGCCTATTGACCTGAAAATCGTAATACTCCTCGCTATCTACAGCAGCGATTTGTTGATGTGACCAGATAGTCAAAAGATGGGTAATTGCAGATGTTGCAGACTCAGCAGCATCATTCCAGCCTTCAAAAGCGGCAATGAGAATGGGCTTTCTAAGGTTAAAGGAGCTCTCACTGATTTGCATATGCAGAGCCTACGATAAACTCACTTAAGTGAGCGTATTGAAAAATAAAGAGGCTTCATCGCTGCGCCTTGCCCTTGCAAAACGGGTGGTAATAGCAGATGGGGCTATGGGCACGATGATCCAGAGCGCTAACCCCTCACTTGATGATTTCCAAGGACTTGAGGGCTGTAATGAGGTTTTAAACATTACCCGTCCAGAGTTAATCGCCGGTATCCATCGACAGTACTTCGATGCAGGCGTCGATGCAGTTGAGACAAATACCTTTGGCGCAAACTTGGCCAACTTAAGTGAATATGACATTCCATCACGTATTTATGAATTAGCTGAAGCAGGGGCGCGAATTGCTCGAAGCGTGGCAGATGAATTTACTATTTCAAGTGGGGAACCTAAATGGGTTCTAGGTTCTCTTGGGCCCGGGACAAAACTTCCAACACTTGGTCACACAACTTATGAAGAGCTGCGCTCGGCTTATCAGATAGCTTCAGAAGGTTTAATCGATGGGGGAGCTGACGCGTTATTAGTTGAAACAACTCAAGATCTTCTCCAAGCAAAAGCTGCCGTAAATGGTGCAAGGGCAGCCGTTGATAACAGCGATAGAGATGTTTTAATCATTGCTCAAGTAACTGTTGAGACAACAGGTACGATGCTTCTTGGCTCAGAAATATCTGCCGCGCTATCTTCTCTGCAATCTCTTGGTGTAGATCTAATCGGAATGAATTGCGCCACTGGCCCTACCGAGATGAGCGAACATCTAAGGACTTTAAGTAAAAGTAGCTCTATTGAAATCTCTGTCATGCCAAATGCTGGACTTCCAATCTTGAAAGATGGAGGCGCTTACTATCCTCTCGGTCCAGATGAATTGGCTCTCTCGCTCGATCAATTCGTTAAGGATTTCTCAGTAGGTCTTATCGGAGGCTGCTGCGGAACAACTCCAGAACATCTTGCAGCTGTTGTAAAAAGAGTCCATGGAACTCAGTTGAAAGATAGAGCTTTCATCGACGAGGCCGGCGCATCTTCGCTCTATCAATTCGTTCCATTTCGCCAGCAGAACACCTATTTAGCAATTGGCGAGAGAACCAATGCCAACGGTTCAAGAGCTTTTAGGGATGCTCTCCTTGTTGATGATTGGCAGAGGTGCGTTGATATCGCCAAAGATCAGGTTAGAGAAGGAGCTCACATGCTCGATCTTTCCGTTGATTATGTAGGTCGTGATGGCGTGAGAGATATGCGCGAGCTTGCATCTCGCTTTGCAACAGCAACAACTCTTCCCATTGTTCTTGATTCAACAGAGCCAGCAGTAATTAAGGCAGGACTTGAATCCTTGGGCGGAAGATGTGTGATCAACTCTGTTAACTATGAAGATGGAGATGGCCCTGATTCCAGATTTGCGCGAATCATGCCGCTAGCTAAAGAGCATGGAGCAGCGCTAATTGCCTTAACAATAGATGAAGAGGGTCAGGCAAGAAGCGCAGAGTGGAAATTACGAGTTGCAAGGCGTCTTATTAAAGATCTCAATGAAAAGTGGGGGATTAAGACCTCAGATATCATCATAGATTGTCTGACTTTTCCAATAGCAACCGGACAAGAAGAGACTCGCAAAGATGGCTTAGAGACTATTAATGCAATCGCTCAACTAAAGAAAGAGTTCCCGCAGGTTCAAACCACGCTAGGAATTAGCAATGTTTCATTTGGCTTAAATCCTGCAGCTCGCATCGTTTTAAACTCAGTATTTCTTTCAGAAGCTGTTAAGGCAGGCCTTGATAGCGCCATTGTTCATCCATCAAAGATCTCTCCTATCTCTCGCATATCTCAAGAACAGCTTGAAGTTGCGCTAGATCTAATCTATGACCGAAGAAAATTTGAAGGTGATGATTGTGTTTATGATCCTCTATCAAAGCTTCTAGAACTATTTGCTGGAGTTGAAATCACTTCAACGCGTCAATCAAGAGCAGCTGAGCTTGCCGCTCTGCCTATAGAGAAACGCCTTGTTCGAAGAATTATTGACGGAGAGAAAGCTGGACTTGAAGCAGATCTCGATCAAGCGCGTCTTGGCGGAATAGCCCCTCTTGCAATTATCAATGATTATCTGCTTGAAGGGATGAAGGAGGTAGGAGAGCTCTTTGGAAGAGGAGAGATGCAACTGCCATTTGTTCTGCAATCTGCCGAAGTTATGAAGAGCGCAGTTGCTCTACTTGAGCCTCATATGGAGAAGAGCGAAGCAAGTGATCGCGGATCTATTCTTCTTGCCACTGTAAAAGGCGATGTCCACGATATTGGAAAGAACCTTGTAGACATCATCTTGACCAATAATGGTTATCGCGTGGTGAATATTGGAATCAAGCAGACCATAAATCAGATAATTGATGCAGCCCAGGATTCCTCAGTTGATGTCATCGGCATGAGTGGACTCTTGGTTAAATCAACGGTAATTATGAAAGAGAATTTGGAAGAGTTAGATAAACGAGGCTTGGCAGATAAGTGGCCGGTAATTCTTGGAGGAGCAGCCCTTACTAGGACATTTGTCGAGAAAGATCTAGCAGAGGTTTTTCCAGGAACAGTTCGATATGCCAGGGACGCCTTTGAAGGACTCTCTCTTATGGATACGATGATGGGAATTAAGAAGGGCGTTGAAGGGGTAGAGCTTCCTGCCTTAAAAGAGCGAAGAACAAGAGTGACATCAGTTGATGCACCACTTACAACTGATACAACAAGAAGTGATGTCGCATCAGATAATCAAATACCGACTGTTCCATTTTTTGGTTCTCGAGTTGTTAAAGGCATCGCACTAGCCGATTACAGCTCAATGCTTGATGAACGAGCCCTTTATGTTGGCCAATGGGGTCTTAAATCCGAGCGTGGGAAATATGAAGAGATGGTTGAAGATCAAGGAAGACCAAGGCTTCGCTCATTACTAAATGGTGCAGTCTCTCAAGGTTGGATCAATGCAGCTGTCGTATATGGATATTTTCCTTGCTATAGCGAAGGCAATGATCTAGTTATCTTGCATCATGAGGGGGAGAAGAAAGATAGCGAGAGATTGCGATTCACCTTCCCCCGTCAGAGGAGAGATAGAAGGCTCTGTTTAAGTGATTTCTTTAAGAGTAAAGAATCAGGACAGATCGATGTTGTTGCCTTCCATGTTGTGACAATGGGGCAATCTGTTAGCCAAGCAACTGCAAAGCTCTTTGCAGCAAATGAATATCGTGAGTATTTAGAACTCCATGGGCTAAGTGTTCAGCTAACAGAAGCCCTTGCTGAACACTGGCATGCACGCATTAGATCTGAACTTGGTTTTGCTAGCGATGATAGTAGTGAGCTCTCCGAAATTTTAGATCAAGGTTATCGCGGCTCTAGATATAGCTTTGGTTATCCTGCCTGTCCAGATCTTGGCGCTCAAGTGCAGCTATGTGAGCTGTTAGAGCCTGATCGAATTGGAGTTGAGTTATCTGAGGAGTTCCAATTACACCCTGAGCAGAGCACCTCGGCAATCATCGTCCACCATCCAGAGGCAAAGTATTTTAATGCAAATTAACGATTTTCCTTTCAAAGCAGTTTTATGGGATATGGATGGAACTCTTATAGATAGTGAGCCAATATGGATTGGCGAAGAGCGAAGGATTATGGAGTCACTTGGCGCTACCTGGAGCAAGGAAGATGCTCTCTATTGCATAGGTGGGCCAATGAGTCGCGTTGATGCTTATATGCGTTCAAAGCTTCCTGAGAATAAAAGAGAAGAATTTGGTGAATATGACCTAACAAGAATTCTTCTTAACTCGATGGTGCAGAGATTTAAAACCGATGTTCGATTTTCTCCTGGCGCTAAAGAATTGATTGATCAAATGTATGAGGCAGCAATTCCAATGGCACTGGTAACGGCCTCAAGTAGAGCGATTATGGAAGGGGCTTTGACAAGCATTGGGACTCATTACTTCATAACTACAATCTCTGATGATGATGTTGCAAGATCTAAACCAGATCCGCAGGGTTATCAATTAGCAGCTTCGACAATTGGCGTTCCTATTCAAGATTGCTTAGTAATAGAGGATTCAATAACAGGATCAACAGCTGCAATAGCTTCAGGTGCCTATCTCCTAGGAATCACTCACTCAGGGCCCCTGCCTAGCGCTGAGAAGGTCTGCCATGTTGAGAACTTGATTGCTCTAGAGCTATCAGGGATAGTTGAACTCTTTCAGCCACTACTAGTAAAGAATTGATGAGCAGATGCAGGTTATAGGTTCAGGGCCATTTAAAGAGGGCGACCGGGTTCAATTGACCGATAGCAAGGGCAAGATGTACTCCTTCTATCTCTCAAAGGGTGGCCAGTGGCACTCTCATAAAGGCTGGATAAACCATGACTCTATTATTGGAGTAAGTGAAGGAACAACTCTTCTTAGTAGTAGTGAAACTCAATACCAAGTTATGCGACCACTTCTTAATGATTATCTTCTCTCAATGCCAAGAGGGGCAACAATTATCTATCCAAAAGATTCAGCGGTAATACTTGGCTATGCTGATATTTTTCCTGGTGCAAAGGTATTGGAAGCTGGGGCAGGAAGTGGCGGGCTATCTATTTCGCTGCTTAGAGCTATCGGCCCAAGCGGCCAACTCACTTCCTATGAAGCTCGTGATGAATTTCTAGAAAATGCTAAAGGTAATGTAAAGAACTATTTTGGGGATCTTCCTTCTACCTGGAAGTTAATACATGGCAGGGTTGAAGAGGCATCTATTAATGGTCAATTTGATCGAGTTATCTTTGACATGCTTGCTCCCTGGGATTGTTTAGAGAGTGCATTTCAAGCATTAGTTCCAGGGGGAGTGCTCTGCTGTTATGTAGCAACAACAACGCAGCTTTCAAAGACAGCTGAGGCGATAAAGGCTCGTGGAGATTTCTCCGAACCAGAGAGTTTTGAAACACTTCTTAGATCTTGGCACCATGAAGGGCTAGCTGTGAGGCCAATGCACTCCATGAATGCTCATACCGGCTTCTTGCTCTTTACTAGAAAATTGGCAGAGGGAAATGCGCCAATTAGAAGAAAACGCAGGCCTAGTAAATCAGCTAATGATCTTGTTGATGAGGCTTAAGCAACATCAATTAAATCAACAACAAAGATCAGCGTTTCATTCGCTCCAATAGGCCCGCCGCCAGCTTCTCCATAACCAAGATCTGGTGGGATAACTAGAAGGCGTCTTCCGCCAACTGCCATTCCTGGAATTCCTTGCTGCCAACCAAGAATTACTCCACTTAATGGAAATTGCGCAGGCTCCCCGCTCCAAGAAGATTCGACGATTTCGCCTGTTGACCAAGCCATAAGGGTGTAATGAACTGTCAGAGTCGAATCTGGGCTAGCAACTTTGCCAGAACCTATGATCACATCTTCTGTGACAAGAGTTGTTGGAGGAGTTCCGCTGGGTGAGGAGATTGTGGGAGCTACGCCAGAATCAGCACTTACCTCTACATATTGATTAGACAAGTTTTCTCCTGTTGATTGATTGCCTTCACCCTTTGGTCCATCTGATGGAGCCCCGCCATCTGTGGTGCAGGCAGTCAGAGAAATTAGAAGGGTAAGACTTGAGAGAATTACGATTATTCGGCTTGGTTTCATGGCCCAAGACTACCAATTAGCGCCGAGCGCGCTAATCTCATCTCCATGTCGAGTGCTAAAACCGAGCGTTTAGTCAATCTTACGATGGCCTTGCTCGCCACATCGCGCTATATGCAAAAGAGTGAAGTCTTTCGAAAAGTTGCTGGCTATGGCGGAACTCAAGAGACTAAAGAGCGGATGTTTGAACGCGACAAAGATGATCTGAGAGCCCTTGGTATCGAGATTGAAGTTGCCTCGGCAGACCCGCTCTTTGAAGATGAGCCCGGCTATCGAATAAAACCTGAAACTTATCAAATGCCGATCAAATCATTTACTCCAACAGAGATTGGAATTCTCTCAACCGCCCTTGGTCTCTGGCTAGATAGCAGTCTGGAAGATATTGCTCTCGGTGCGGCAAGAAGAGTTAATTCAACAGCGCAACTTAGCCCAGCTCTTGAAATTTCCTCAATACGCAATTTGAATCTCTCAGCTGAGGGCTTACTTGATATGACTAAAGCCCTTGCGAGTAGATCAGAAGTTGCCTTCTCTTATCGCAAAACAGGGGCTACTAAATCAGATAATCGCCGCGTAAATCCTCTGGGGCTAAGCGCCTGGAAAGGGGAGTGGTATTTAGTTGGAGAAGATTTAGACCGAAGTGATATCCGTACATTTAATTTCTCTCGAATCACTTCAAAGATCGATATTTCAAAGAAACGCGATATGTATGAAATACCTTCAGATTTCAACATCAAGGATTACTTAATTATGTATAACGCCGAAGGAATTGAAATTAAGGCAAGAGTGAAAAAAGGCCAAGCAGAGGCTCTGCGAGCAAGAGCTGTTGAGGAAATAAGCCTTGATGAAGAGTGGGATGAAATTCTCTATAGGAGTGAATCCAATGGCACAGCCCTAAAAGAAGCGCTCTGGTACTGCGATAGTTTGATTGTGCAGGAGCCTCAAGAGTTGAGATCTTCGATTCTTACCTCTCTTGAACAGGTGGCAAAGTCCCATGGTTGAAAACGCAGCCCTTAGAGCTATTCGATTACTTGATCTAGTTCCATACATTGTCTCTCATCCAGGAATTTCAATTGCTGAACTTGCCAGAGAGTTCTCAATTAGTCGAGATGAAGTTCTTAAAGATCTTAACCTTCTCTTTCTCTGTGGCTTACCGGGATATACGCCTTTGGAGCTAATTGATATCTCATTTGATGAAGAGAGCGTGGTAATTAGAGATCCGCAGAACCTTGCTGCTCCTAGAAACCTAAACGAATCTGAAGCTTTGATAGCAAGAATTTCCCTTGCAGCTCTTGAAGAGAGTGCGCCAAAGAGTTCGGCTGCTTATCCAGAAATTGTTGCGCTACGAGAGAAGATTGCAAAGGCTTTTAGTAGCTCCATTCCAGCTTCAGCCATTACATACTCTCTCGATAAAGAGCGAGTAATGCTGGAAAATATTGAAGGAGCAATAAAGCAGGATTTAGATCTAGAGATCACTTATAACAACGTCACCAAAGATTCATCAACTAGAAGAAGTATTACCCCGATATCAATCATCGCTGAAGATAAGAGAACGCTGGTAAGTGCCTACTGCCATAGCGCTAAAGCACTTAGAACTTTTAATCTCAGTCAAATAACGGAAGCTTCAACGATCGAAAGATCAACACGCGCTGATCTAGAGCGGCTTGAGGAGTCTCGGGGATCAAGTGCTGAAGTTTTGATCAAAAAAGAGGGCTCAAGCTTCTTAGTTGAGAATGCTTCTTCTCTTAAAGAACTCTCAAATTCTCGTTATCAAATTGATATCTTTCAACCAGAGTGGATTGTTCGTTCTGTTTTGGCTGGCGCTGATTCTCTCGAGTTGGCTCAACCAATTGCGCTAAGGGCGGAGATTGCAGAACGGGCTAGGAAAGCGCTTCTGGCCTATAAGGGGTAGCAAGACAGCTTCAAATTGCGCGTGGTAGCGTATGACTCTAAGCCTTACCTAAGCGTGGGCCTGATTTCTGGAAGGGTTGATCTCATGTTCGGTCGTAATCCACAAATGTGGCTCTTAGTAATTCTGGTCGTTGTAATACTTTTTGGCGCAAAGCGTCTCCCAGATTCAGCTCGCTCACTTGGACGCTCACTAAGAATTTTTAAGAGTGAGGTTAAAGAATTAAATAAGGATGAGAAGAAGAGCGAAGAGGACGATACTTCAGCTAAGTCTTAAGTTGAAATCTTTATTTCAGCACGCGCCTACTTTTGGTAGGAGAGAGATTAATCCTCTTTAGGTAAACGGAGCGATATGGCAGCCAGAGAACGCGGCACAATGCCGCTATTGGATCATTTGCGAGAGCTACGCAAGAGAATCATGCGAGCCGCATTCTTCATTTTTATCTTCTCTATTCTCGGTTTTGTCTACTACGACCAAATCATTACGACCTTGGCTGAGCCAGTCTGTGATTTAAAACTTGCTCAAAGTAGTGGCTCCAATAATTGTGGATCACTTTTCATAAGTGGCGTCCTTGGTCCGCTCAATCTTCAAGTGAAAGTAGCTTTTCTAACTGGGGTGATCATCTCAGCCCCGTTCTGGCTCTATCAACTCTGGGCTTTTATTGCACCTGCTCTACATAGAAAAGAGCGACGCAAGTCAGTTCTCTTCATCATTGCTGCAACACCTTTCTTTACCCTGGGAGCTGCTCTTGCCTATTACATCCTTCCTATCGCAATCAGAGTTCTCTTCGGATTCACTCCTGATAGTTTAAATAACCTTGTTAGATTTGATGATTACCTAAGTTTTGTACTTCGAATCATCTTAATATTTGGTCTAGCTTTCGAGCTACCCGTATTTCTAGTCTCACTAAATTTGATAGGCGTACTCTCTGGGAAAGCTATTCTAAAACCCTGGCGCTTTGCTATCTTTGGAATTACGCTTTTTGTTGCTGCTTTCTCGCCAACTGCAGATCCACTTTCTATGGCTGCTCTTGCTCTACCGCTAATACTCTTCTATTTTGGCGCTGGAGGAATTGGGCTTTTGGTTGATAAGAAACGAGAAAAGAAGTCCCAGGCGATAGGCGATAATCAAGCAGCCGATATTGATCAGGCTTCGCCAATTGATGAACCTCTTGCCGAATAGATTGATTTAGCTTTATGTGGCTTCTGCTCATCAATCCAAATTCTGGAAATGGACGCGGCGAAAAGGTTGGCAGAATAGTCAAAGAAGAGCTAGCGGCTTTAGACGTTGAATACATCGACATATCAGCAAATAGCGCAATGCAGTGCCAGGACAATCTTAAAAGTAGATTGGTTTCCAGTCAGAGTTTTGAAGGCCTGTTTTTAGTCGGCGGTGATGGAACTCTAAATATTGCAATTCAGGAGTTAGTTAGAACTAGCCTAGGGGTTGCTTTGATACCGGCAGGAACTGGAAATGATTTTGCTCGAACCTTAAATCTCAACCTTAAGGATCCAAGACAGTTAATCAGTTTTTACCTTTCAAATAAGCCCGCTCTTGCTGACGTGGGGAAAGTAGGCGAGAGATATTTTGTAGATGTTCTAAGCACCGGCTTTGATTCAATGGTTAATGAGAGAGCAAATGCCATGCATAGGATTAAGGGGAGAGCTAAGTACAACCTCTCAATTCTCTTGGTGCTATCTACCTTCAAGCCTAAGAACTATGAATTCAGCATTGATGGGCTCTCCTTTGAAAGTAAGGCTATGTTGATAGCTGTTTCCAATGGGATTAGTTATGGGGGAGGAATGAAGGTGACTCCCGATGCAAAAATTGATGATGGATTCTTTGACATTCTCATCCTTACGCCGGTATCTCGCTTTGAGTTTTTAAGAGTATTTCCAAAGGTCTTTTCCGGAAAGCATATAACTCATCCCGCAGTGAGAATCTTACGAGGCAAAAGCGTTGAAATTGACTCAGATGCTGTGGCTTACGCTGATGGGGAGAGAATAGGTTCTCTGCCGATTAAAGCCAGCGTAGTCGAGCGCGGCCTACTAACGTGGCGCATGTGACTAGTCCATCTCCGGCTGAAAGATATGCCGCAGCAAAGAAGAGAAGTTCACACCCATTAACAACTGAGTTTATGGCTAGCTACGAATTTGCATTCGATGACTTTCAAAACCTCGGTTGTCATCACCTAGAAGATGGGAAGAGCGTATTGATAGCCGCTCCGACAGGGGCTGGAAAAACAATTGTTGGAGAGTTTGCTACTTTTCTAGCTGAAAAAAATGGTAATCGTTGTTTCTACACCACTCCAATTAAGGCTCTCTCGAATCAGAAATATCAGGACTTGGTAAAGCTATATGGTGATTCGGAAGTTGGACTTCTAACTGGAGATTCCTCGATTAATAGTGAGGCTCGAATAGTTGTTATGACCACTGAGGTCCTGCGAAATATGATCTATGCAGGATCAGATGCGATAGAAGATCTTGGGTATGTTGTTATGGATGAGGTCCATTATCTGGCAGATAAGTTTCGTGGGGCGGTATGGGAGGAGATCCTGATTCATCTTCCAGAGCGAATCCAGATCGTCTCTTTATCAGCGACTGTTTCGAATGCGGAGGAATTTGGGGATTGGTTGAAAACGGTGCGCGGTGAGACTGAGGTGGTTTTGAGTGAAATAAGGCCTGTCCCGCTCTATCAACACATTTTGATAGGAAATCGAATTCTTGATCTCTTTGTCGATGAAGGGCGGGTAAACCCAGAGATTCTGCGAATTGAGAAGAACTCAATAAAGAAAGTCCCTGGAGGAAGTAAAAGTTGGAAGGAGAGCAAATTTAGCTCCATTAAATCCTTGACACGACCAGAGATCGTTGAAAAGCTCTCAGAGCGTGGTTTCCTTCCAGCTATTTTCTTTATCTTCTCTCGCGCTGGCTGTGATGGCGCCGTTTCATCTTGTATTCGCGAGGGACTATCACTAACGAACTCTCTTGAGAAAGAGGAGATTAGACGAGTAATTGCGCTAAAGACACATGAGCTTCCTTCAGAGGATTTCGGAGTTCTTGGCTTTCATGAGTGGGCTCAAGCGCTAGAGCGTGGCATAGCTGCTCATCACGCAGGGCTACTTCCAATGTTTAAAGAGACTATTGAAGAGCTATTCCAGAGAGGGCTTTTAAAGATTGTCTTTGCAACCGAGACTCTAGCCCTTGGAATTAATATGCCAGCAAGAAGTGTAGTTTTAGAAAAGCTTGTTAAGTGGAATGGCGAGAGTCATGTCAATGTCTCACCTGGTGAGTACACCCAACTAACAGGAAGAGCTGGACGACGCGGGATAGATGTCGAAGGTAATGCATTAATTCTCTGGAACGAACAGATGGATAGCTCTATTGCTGCAGGTCTTGCAAGCACTAGAACATATCCTCTTCGATCATCATTTTCACCAACATATAACATGAGCGCTAATCTGATTTCAAGATTCGGTCATGAGCGAGCAAGAAAATCACTCGGTTTCTCCTTTGCTCAATTTCAAGCAGATAAAGCTGTTGTTGGTTTAGCAAGACAGATAGCAAGAAATGAAATTGCAATCAAAACTCTTATCGAAGGATCTCAGAGCGATCTTGGCGATATGGGTGAATATATGAAGGCACGATTTGCCATTAAGGAACTTGAAGCTCAATTCTCATCTAGGAGAATCACTGGTGGTAGCCGGAGAAAGCACCATGAAAATATCGAAGAGCAGATTAGTGAACATCGAAGATTTCTTAAAAACCACCCCTGCCATAGCTGTCCAAATAGAGAGAGTAATGCCCGTGGGTTTGAAAAAGCAGCAAGGTTAGAAAAAGAGTCGGCAGGTCTTAAAGCGCGAATGGAGGGGAGAACCAACGTTATTCCTCGGACCTTTGATCGCGTAAGTGAGGTACTAAAGGAATTGAACTACTTAAGCGGTGATCAATTAACTCCTAAGGGAGGAGTACTTACCAAGATATATGCAGAAAGCGATCTGCTTTTATCCGAGCTAATTAGCTCTGACTTGCTCAACCAATACTCTCCTGCAGATCTAGTTGGATTGTTATCCGCGTTGGTCTATGACGGACGAGGCGAACGCAGCAGGAGCCCCAGACTTCCTAAGAGCCTTGATGCCTCAATTCCGATGGTAATGAAAATCTGGCTCAGTATCGTAAAGCTGGAGGAAGATCATGGAATTACTCCACAGAAGGAACCGAATTTTGATCTAGCATGGAGCGCATATCGTTGGGCTAATGGCAATAGCCTCCAAACTATTTTGAGAGAGACTGAAATAACCGTGGGAGATTTTGTTAGAGCTATTCGCCAAATAATTGATCTGCTTGGGCAGTTACTAAATGCCAATCCGCAGATGGCTACAACCGTTAAGGAAGCAGTTAAGAAAATTGATAGGGGAGTAATCGCCTACTCCGCAGTGGTTGCATGAGCCTGCTATTAATTGATAGCGCATCGCTCTGGTATCGCGCCTATTACGGAATGCCAGATACCTTGCTCTCGCCTCAAGGAGAGCCAATAAATGCAGTTAAGGGTTTTATTGATATGAGTGCAAGGCTGATTAATCAGTACAAACCAGATCGCCTAGCGCTCTGCCTAGATGGTGATTGGAGACCATCTTGGAGAGTGGAACTCTTTCCTGGATATAAACTCAATCGCGTAGATGATGATGGCGAGGAAGAGCAAGAGCCAGATCTTTTAACCCCCCAAGTTCCTTTAATTCTTGATTTCTTTGAGGCTGCAGGAATAGCGATAGTTGGAATGGATGATTATGAGGCAGATGATGTCATCGCAACATTTGCAACTAGGGAGAAGGGTCCAATTCGAATCGCAACTGGCGATCGAGACTTATTTCAATTAGTTGATGAAAAACGCGATGTGAAAGTTGCCTACCTTGCTAAAGGCATCAGTAATCATGATTTAGTTAATCACTCCTGGATTCAAAAGAAGTATGAAATACCAGGTGAGAGATACGCTCTCTTTGCAATGATCAGGGGAGATGCATCTGATGGATTGCCGGGTATAAAAGGAATTGGCGAAAAAGGGGCTGCTGAGATAGCTAGGAATTATTCCAGTATGGCAGAGCTAATAGAGGCAGCGAAAGCTGATGATTCTAAGCTTTCACCAAATCATCGCAAGAAAATACTCGCTGATCTTGACTATGCCTCTGTGGCAGATCGATTAGTACAGTGCGCAAGAGATGTAAATCTTCCAGAGATGGATTTGAGTATTCCAAACTCTGCAAAGAATGCTAAATATCTAGAGACAATGAAAAGTGATTATGGACTTGGAGCAAGCGTTGATCGTCTTCTCTCAGCCTTTAATTGGTCGTAGAGAATGAAAAAATCTGGCCTTGCAATTGCGTCAGGGTTACTCCTTTTTGCCGCCTTTCCTCCATTTACTCTCTGGCCCGCAGCCTTCCTCGGAGCTGGACTTCTCTTTTTTCTATTGGCTGATGAGAAGCTAAGCCGACGTTTTCTCCTAGCTCTACTGGCTGGTGGAGCCCTCTTTGCCCCACTTCTACATTGGAGCTCTATCTATGTTGGAGCTTTGCCCTGGCTGATATTGGCTTTGGGGGAGAGCCTAATATTTTCATTAATTACTCTAGCTCCGACAAAGAGAAGTATCTATGGAGCAATTGTATTCGCATCCTCATTCACCTTGATTGAATTACTCCGGATGAAAGCTCCATTTGGCGGCTTTGGATGGGGTCGAATCGGATTTACTCAAGTTGATTCGCTACAAATGTTTTATCCAATTATCGGCGTTGTTGGAATCAGCTTTATTGCGCTATCTCTATCGGCATTAGTAATCGTAAGACCGAAATTTGCATTTCTTTTCGTTCCTATATTTGCCTTAAGTTTCTTTGATATCAATCCAAATACGTCCTTAGGGAACAGTCTAAAGATCGTTGCTGTCCAAGGCTCTGTTCCCCAACTAGGATTGGAATTTAATCAACGCGCCTTAGCGGTTTTAAACAATCATATAGATGCTACTCCTAAGCAGAGCAACGCTGATCTAATAATTTGGCCTGAAAATGCATCTGATGTTGATCCAATAACGAATTTGAAGGCTCGTCAGGGGATTGCTAATCTCATTAAGGAGCTCAAGAAGCCGTTATTAATTGGTGCGGTGGAGCAGAAAGGCTCTGGGCCTGTAAATTCCAGTCTTTTATATGGGGCAGATGGGGAGTTACTCTCGCGATATGTTAAACAAGATCTCGCTCCTTTTGGTGAATATATCCCGCTTAGATCAATATCGGAGATTATCTCTCCGCTTGCCAGACAGGTTAGAGATTTTATTCCAGGTGATAATTGGGTAAAGCACAGAGTCAATAACATAGAGTTTCAATCACTTATCTGCTTTGAAGTGCTAGATGATGACCACATTCAGTCGGGAGCAGTTAACGCAGAGTTCTTCGTGGCACAGACCAATAACGCGACCTTTGGTGATAGTTATCAAGCAGCTCAGCAGCTTCAAATCACTAGAGCTAGAGCTGCAGAACTTTCACGCCAATTTGCAGTTGTCAGCACCACTGGATTAACCGCACATATTGATCAAAATGGAAACGTTTTAACAGTGGCAGAGCAATTCAGACCGATTGCCTTAGAGATAGAGATTGAGGCCTTTAGAGATCGAGCGACCACAGTACGAGGGAGTTTCCTCTGGATGGGTATTTTGAGTGTTTTATGGCTTTTATGCGTATTTGGACAACGCCGTTCACGCTGATTATATACCCGATAATCTACATTATGTAAAGTAAAACTAGTTTATTGCCAGGCTCTCAATCGGCTCGCAGGCGCAAACTAAATTCCTATCCCCGTGGGCTCCATCAACCCTTCCAACCGTTGGCCAATACTTTCCTCGTCTCTCCATTCCAATCTCACTGCCCATAGGCAGAGCGGCATCCTGGCGGCTGTATGGCTTACTCCAGTTATCGCTTAACAAAGTTTCAACGGTATGAGGAGCATTTCTTAGAGGCGATTGCTCTATTGAAATCTCCCCCGATTCAATGGTCCTAATTTCTTTAGCAATCGACCTTAGAGCCGCAATAAAGCGATCTATCTCGGTTACGTCTTCAGATTCTGTTGGTTCAATCATTAGCGTGCCTGGAACTGGAAAGCTCATAGTAGGTGCGTGGAAGCCATAATCCATTAAGCGCTTAGCAATGTCATCAACGCTTACACCGCTTCGCTTAGTGATTTCTCGTATATCAATGATGCATTCATGAGCAATTAAGTCATTTTTGCCAGTGTATAAAGTTGGGTAATCAGGGGCTAGTTTCTTTGCAATGTAGTTCGCAGAGAGAATTGCTACCTGAGTTGCCTTTGTTAAACCTTCTGCGCCCATCATTCTTATATAGGCCCATGAAATAGGAAGAATTAGAGCTGAACCAAAAGGAGCGCCGCTGATAGGCCCTGGACCAGTTAGCGGTCCTGCTGATGAATCAAGTGGATGATTTGGCAAGAAAGGTCCAAGATGTTTCTTAGCAATTACCGGACCAACTCCAGGTCCTCCCCCGCCATGAGGAATACAGAATGTTTTGTGAAGATTAAGATGTGAAACATCAGCTCCAAATTTTCCAGGTTGAGCAAGTCCAACTAGAGCATTTAAATTAGCGCCATCGACATAAACCTGGCCGCCAGCATCATGGATAAGTGCACAGATCTGACTTATCTCTGATTCAAAAACTCCATGGGTAGATGGATAAGTAACCATTAAAGCTGCCAATTGCTCGCCATATTCAGCGATTTTTGCCTTGAGATCATCGAGTGAAACATTGCCAGCTTCATCACAGGCAATTACGACAACTCTCATTCCTGCCATAACGGCGCTAGCCGCATTTGTTCCATGGGCACTTGATGGAATCAGACAGATATCACGCTCACTCTGGCCCAGTGAATCTAGATAATTTCTAATAGCAAGAAGACCGGCAAACTCTCCTTGAGAGCCGGCATTTGGTTGAAGAGATACTGCGTCATATCCAGTGATATCAATGAGCCACTTAGAGAGCTCAGAGATTATCTTTCTAGTTCCTGCTGATTGGTTACTTGGCGCAAAGGGATGAAGATCTGCAAATTCAGGCCAGGTAATAGCCTCCATCTCGGTTGTGGCATTTAATTTCATTGTGCAAGAACCAAGAGGAATCATCGTTCTATCAAGTGCTAGATCTCGATCAGAGAGAGTTCTAATGTATCGAAGCATCGCTGTCTCAGAATGATAGGAGATAAAGACTGGATGCTGCATATAGGAAGTTGCCCGAAGCGATGCAATTGCGCCATATGGTTCAGAGCTACTCTGCTTTAAACCCCAGGCACGAATTAATTTCTCAACAGTTGCACTAGAGCTTACTTCATCAAAGGCAACACTTACTCCCCCACTAATCTTTCTAACATTTATTCCAGCCTTAAGCGCAGCATCAATAAGCGCATCACTATTACTTGCAAGAAATGAAACAGTGTCAAAGAAGTTAGGGCTATAAAGTTCAAAGCCGCTCTCCTTAAGAGAGCCGGCAAGCTTTCTTGCAAGTTGATGTGTTCTAACTGCAATCTCTTTTAAACCCTCTGGGCCATGCCATGCTCCATAGAAAGCAGAGATGACAGCTAGAAGAACTTGAGCAGTGCAGATATTGCTTGTTGCCTTATCGCGCCTAATATGTTGCTCTCTAGTCTGAAGAGCTAGACGCAGAGCTGGATTTCCATGGCTATCAATACTCTGTCCCACAAGCCTTCCTGGAAGTGATCTCTCTAAACCTTCTCTAACCGCAAGGAAACCTGCATGCGGTCCACCAAATCCCATAGGAACGCCAAATCTCTGGGCAGAGCCAACTGCGATATCTGCTCCCCACTCCCCCGGAGATTTAATCAAGGTAAGTGCAAGTAGATCACTTGCCATGATTACTAACGCCCCACCGCTATGTGCTTTTGCAATTGCATCAGAGAAATCATTTAGTGATCCAAAAGTATCTGGATACTGAATAAGGACTCCAAAGCAATTACTTAAATCAACACCACTACTTAAATCAAGAACTTCGCAGTTAATCTTTAACGGCTTTGCTCTTGTCATCACAACAGCTTGGGTCTGCGGATGAACCCTTGAATCAATTACAAATCGCGCTTCGTCGCCAAGCTTGGTGCTTCGCCTTGCAAGTGTCATTGCCTCCGCTGCAGCCGTTGGTTCATCAAGCATGGAGGCGTTACAGATTGGCAGGCCCGTTAGATCACTAACCATTGTTTGGAAAGTAAAGAGAGCTTCAAGTCTTCCCTGGCTTATCTCAGGTTGATAAGGGGTGTATGCGGTATACCAAGCTGGATTTTCCAAAACATTTCTAAGCACTACCGGCGGAGTAATGCTTGCGTAATAACCAAGTCCAATTAAAGACTCCATCTTGCGATTTTCTAAAGCAAACTTTCTTAACTCCGCAATCACTTCAACTTCTGATATTGGTTTTGGAAGTAGCGGGCCGAACTTAGAAGTTAATTTGATTGAATCTGGAAGAACAGCCTGCGTAAAAGATTCTAAATCGCTATATCCAAGCTCAAGGAGCATTGTTGAGATCTCATCACCTGATGGACCTATATGCCGATCTGAAAATTCCGCTCGCGCCATGGCGGAAAGGATAGAGGCTGGGCTTTACTTACGCCCCTCTAAGTTTGCGTCTTGCCGCAAGTTCATCTGAAGCACTTGGGGTAATCGCTCCATCGCTGACATTCTCTGCTTGAAGGTGAGAAAGCGAGCCTTCAACCTCATTCCAAACTTTGCCAATGGCGATACCAAATACCCCTTGGCCTCCTTGAAGAAGGTCAAAGATCTCCTCAGAGCTAGTGCACTCATAGATTGAGGCTCCATCGCTCATTAGAGTGATTCTTGCTAGATCCTCCACTCCGCGCTCGCGAAGATGGGTAACAGCGCTTCTAATGTTCTGAAGCGATACACCAGTATCGAGAAGGCGCTTAACAATTTTTAAAACCAAGATATCTTTAAAACCATAGAGCCTTGAACTACCAGAACCGCTTGCTCCCCTAACAGTTGGTTCAACCAAACCAGTCCTCGCCCAGTAATCGAGCTGTCTATAGGAGATTCCAGCTGCTGAGCAGGCAGATGCGCCGCGATAACCAAGTTCTTGAGAACTCACTTGATCCTTCTCCATTTATGCGCCTCGCAATTCAATCAGGGAAGTTCTGCGGGTAAGGAAGTAACGGTAAGGCTAGAGATGCTTGGAATCAACGACCGACACTCTCCAAACCTAAAGTTGAGGTTAAGAGTGTCGCCTTCTCCCCCTCAAGCCATAGATATAGGCCAGAGTAAAGAAAGTTCCCACAAGAAGGTAGGCCAGCTTAGCTATCCCCCATGGGGCGGGAGTTAAGAAAGTGAGCAGAGTTAAGAGGCTGCAAATCCCAACCATCAAAACTCCAACTTGTCGCAGAGCTCGCTCCGGTGCAAATGCAGCAACAAGAGGCATCATCACCGAGGCTATAACCAGACAGACGCCAATCATTCTCATCGCCCAAATTATTTCCTCGCTATAACCAGATTGTTCTTTAGCTATTTTAAGAAACTCAAGGAAAAACTCAGGAGCGGCAATAAGAGCTAGAGCTGAGAGGGCAAAAACTATCGCGCCTACTCGAAGCGTTAAAGCCAGGCGCCTTGCCAACATCTCTACTCCTATCCCAGAAAATCCTCTGGATTAATCTGATCCAGAAACTCTTTAAACTTTTCAACTTCATCATCTGATTGATCAGGAATCTCAATACCCGCATCGCTAAGAAGAGCCTCGCTTGCAAGAATTGGAGCGCCGGTTCTTAAGGCTATTGCTATCGCATCGCTAGGACGAGAAGAGACAATCACGCCCCCTTGAAGATTGATAAGTGAGTAGAAGATGCCATCTTTCAACTCTGTTAAATGTATTGAATCAATCGATACTTGAAGCGAGGCTAGAAGATCTTTCATAAGATCATGGGTAAGCGGTCTTGGCGGCGTTACTCCTTGCTGCGCAAAAGCTATAGCAGTTGCCTCTACTGCTCCAATCCAAATTGGTAGATATCTGACTCCGCCAATTTCTTTAAGGAGAACAATTGGTTGATTCGAGGGCATCTCAACTCTCACCCCAATTACATCAAGGGCGTGGAAATTCATCTTGCGCGATTCAAACCAGAGCGAACTAGAGCGGCGTGAAGTCTTACAGATAGAGATGCGATCTCACGAGATACTTCTTGCGCTCTTGCTTTTGAATCCGGATTTTTCTGACGAAGAAGTGGGGTAATAACCTGTTCAACTAATCCAACCTCACGATCAGCAGCGGTTTTAAAGGCTCTTAGGTGCCTTCCTTCAATGCCAAAGCCAGAGATTTCAGCAACAACTTTTGCAACAGTTAACGCATCGCCATCATAATGACGACCTTTTAGCTCGATAAGACCATAGCCTTCAAGCTCTACCAATTGCTCCTCACTAATTCCTGAATTTGAAAGTAGTTCATCTCTTGAAAGCTTCATCTCGCTCTGCTCAATAAAGGCAGAGGCAGATAGGGCGCTATCTACACTTGATAGACGAGCTATTGGAGCTCCATTAACACTAGATGCTGGTTCAAGGCCTCTATCAAGAGCATCGAGGTTATCTTTGATAACTTTTAGCGGCAGATATTGATCACGCTGAGCTAGAAGAACATAGCGAAGACGCTCTAAATCAACTGATGTGAATTTGCGATATCCAGAGGGAGTTCTCTGCGGTTCAATGAGCCCCTCTGATTCTAGAAAGCGAATCTTTGAGATAGTCACATCTGGAAAATCTGAACGCAACTTTCCTAAAACCTCACCAATACTTAAATACGCTCTGGCTGGAACGCTCATCCTCTAACCCTTCCCCCGATAAAGAAATGCAAACGATATTTTCCAATATGTAACTCTGAACCATCTTGTAGCTGGCCTTGCTCACTTATCTTTCCATCAAGGTAAGTTCCATTCAAACTTCCACTATCTTTAAAGCTATAGCTTTTGCCACTCCTAAAAACTTCAGCATGTTTTCTAGATACTGTTACATCATCTAAGAAAATATCACAATCAACCGCTCTACCAATCACAGTTTTATCTGAGTTAATTAAAAAACGTGCTCCTTTGCCCGGACCGCTTAGAGAAATTAACATTGCAGAACCCTCGCCCAGTGCGTTGATTACATCTCGCTCTTCTTGGCTAGTTTTATCAAGCAGTAGCGAGAGCTGATCTGAAACTGGTCTTAAGGAGCCCATATTGATAGTTCTAGTTAGGTCGCGCTGGTCATCTTCTTGCTCCACAGCGCCTCCTTAATGTGAACCAAAGGCTAAGGCTAAAGAGAGCCTCACCGTTATCTTGAGGCTGACACTAGGCGCGAAAGAAGGGGTGAGTCAAACGGTAAGTGAGGCGTAATCCCCCGCTGAGAGCAGGCTTTCTAGCTCACTAGCAGTTGAAATCTCAACTTCAAAGATCCACCCCGCACCATAAGGCTCCTTATTCAAAACCTCTGGCGCGCTATCTAAAGAGTCATTTACAGATACAACTTTGCCACTTAATGGGGCATAGATCTCAGAGACGCTTTTAGTTGATTCCACCTCGCCGCAGACTTTGCCAGCGCCTATCAGGTCGCCAAGTTTTGGCAGTTGAATATAGACAATGTCGCCAAGTGCTACTTGAGCATAATCAGTAATTCCTACCCGATAGCGATTAGTTGAAACTTCACTAACCCACTCATGCTCTTTGGTGTATTTCAACTGATCTGGAACGTTTGCCACAACTATCCCCTCTTTATGCTCTTAATACCTGCGCGAGCGTAACTTAAACCAGTTAATAGGTATAACCCAATTCCCCACCCAGCAAAGCCCCATCCAAAGATGTAGGCGGCATCAGAGATAGGACCTGAACTGGCATCGGTAAGAAGCAGTAAGGGAAGGGCATAGAGGAGATTAAAGGTTGCTGCCTTTCCAAGATAGGTTACTTTAAAAGGCGGAACTTCCTTTGATTTCATCACTATTAGAAGAAGACCCAGCAGAATATCTCTACCGGCAATCAAAGCTAATACCCAAAGGGGAACCACTTGGGTTGCAAACATGGCTATCAAAACCGAGATTATGTAGAGGCGATCAACAGCTGGATCCATTAACTCGCCTAGTCGAGACTCTTGATTCCAGGCTCTAGCAAGTTTTCCATCAAAGTAGTCGGTGGCTCCAGCGATAACGAGGGTGAGAATCGCAAGTCCCATCTCTTCTCGCACTAGAACTAAATAGAGAAATACCGGGATGCCCAAGGCGCGGGCCATGGTTAATAGATTTGGAATGGTAAACACGTCGGGACGAGAGGATTTGAACCTCCGACCACATGACCCCCAGCCATGTGCGCTACCAAGCTGCGCTACGTCCCGCAAAAACTTAGACAGATACTACTTAATTTCCTTATTAACGCTCTCTTATGCGAACAGAGACTCTAATTGGTGAGCCTGAAAACCCAAATTCTTCACGCAGGCGTCTTTCAATAAATCGACGATAGGAGGCTTCAAGAAATTCTGTCGCAAAGACAATGAAGGTAGGCGGAGCGATACCAGCTTGAGTAGCAAAAAGAATTTTAGGTTGCTTTCCACCTCTAATAGGAGGTGGATTACTCCCGATTAGCTGACCAAGAAAAGAGTTAAGCCTGCCGGTAGGAACCCTTGACTCCCAACTTTCCAGAGATCTTTGAATAGCTGGAAGTAGTTTATCTTTATGCCAGCCAGTTTTGGCTGAAATATTGACCCGCTCAGCCCACTCCACCTGGTCAAAGTTTCGTTCAGTCTCTTTATCTAGAACTACTCGCCGATCTTCATCAACTAGGTCCCACTTATTTAATCCAATGACTAATGCTTTTCCAGAATCTTCAACCATAGTAATGATTCTTAAATCCTGCTCAGTAATTGGGGTTGAGGCATCGATAATCATGATGACCACCTCAGCATTTTCAATGGCTCGCTCAGTTCGAAGGGCTGCGTAATACTCAGAGCCTGAGGCTTGATGAGCCCTTCTTCTAATTCCTGCAGTATCGATAAAGCGCCAGGTCTTATCGCCTAAATCAATTAGCTCATCGACTGGATCCCTCGTTGTTCCTTCTGCGTCATCAACTAGCGAGCGAGTAGAACCAGCAAAGGAATTAAGAAGGCTGCTCTTTCCAACATTAGGCCTTCCAACAATTGCAATCCTTCGATATCCATCATCAATCCGGCTTGCTCCAACTTCTGGAAGCTGTGAAACTATTAAATCAAGTAGGTCCCCGCTTCCTCTGCCATGTGCTGCAGAGATGAAGTGAGGCTCACCTAAGCCAAGATTCCAGAGCGAATGGGCATCTAGTTCATCTTTTTCAGAATCTACTTTATTGGCAATCAACATCACGGGCTTTTTTGATTTACGAAGCACTGAGATTAGAGCGTCATCATCTGATTGTTGGCCAACTTGGGCGTCTACGACAAAAAGAACTAGATCAGCATCTGAGATGGCAGACTCTGCCGCATCTGAGATTTTGAGAGCAATACCTTCAGAGGTTGGCTCCCATCCTCCGGTATCGATAACCATAAAGGTCTTGCCATTCCACTCTGCCTCATAGCTAACTCGATCTCTTGTTACACCTGGGGTATCTTCAATAATCGCCTCGCGAGAGCCAATAATGCGATTAACCAAAGTTGATTTACCAACATTTGGCCGTCCAACTATCACAACTCTTGGTAGACCGATAAGACTTCTACTCTTTAGAATATTCCAGATATAGGCAACAGTTTCATCAAGAGTTAGATTCGTTGAATCAACGATGATGGCATCCTCTGCCTTTCTTAGCGGAGAGACTGCGCGTGTGCTATCAAATTGATCCCTATTTGATAAAGATGCAGCAACGCTATCTGGCGAGCTAGCCTCTAAACCCCTTGATTTATCCTCTAAATCTCGCCTTATTGCCCTGGCGTTAATATCTGCCTGGAGCCAAATCTTTAGATTTGCAGTAGGTGCGACAACAGTTCCAATGTCTCTGCCTTCAACAACTATTCCGTTCTTTGCGCTCTCAATAATATTTCTCTGCAGCGCTACTAATTCTTTTCTTAGCTCCGGCCAACTACTAACCCTTGAAACAGCCGAAGTGACTTCTGCGCTTCTTATCGCCTCAGATACATCTACTCCCCCACATAGCGTGATTGGATTACTGGGATCGGTTTTAAAAAGGATTGGAGAACTCTTAAAGGCCACTAATAATTCATCTGCGCTATCTATTGCTTTCTCAATTGCAAGCCAAGTAGCTGCGCGATAAAGGGCGCCAGTATCTAGATATAACCAACCAGCTCGCTTAGCAATAGCTTTTGCAGTGGACGATTTTCCAGATCCACTGGGACCATCCATCGCAACTACTACTGTCATCGGCGATGAACCTTCCAATCTTGCTTCTTTAGGTGAGCCTCAACTCGCTCGCCATCTTCAGGAGAGAAGGCTAGTGTGATTAAACCACTTTCTTGACCGGGTGAATGCTCAATTGATAAATCTTCAATATTGGCCTTGATTTGAGCGCATTCAGTAAATAGTTGACTTAGAGCTCCTGGTTCATCTTTGATGACTACTAATAGATAGAGATAATTTCTTGGTTTGGCGCCATGTTTGCCAGAAACTTTTGCTCGTCCTGAATTTCCCTTTAGAAAGAGAGTCTTAATCTCTTCTTGTTTAGATTCAGAAATTGCGCCTTTAAGTTCGAGCGCTTTGGCAATGAATTGATCGAGAGTGCTTAGAACTTCATCCTTATTTTCTAAAAGTATCTCGCTCCAAAGCGCCCCATCACTTCCAGCAATTCTGGTCATGTCTCTAAGGCCCTGTCCTGAGAGCTCAAGACCTGCGCCTATATCTTGAATTTCACTTGCTATTAGCGTGGATGCGATTTGAGGAAGGTGAGAGATTCTGGCCATTAAATGATCGTGCTCTCTGGCGCTCATTTCATAGCTACTAGCCCCAAGAGCCTGAATTAGCTCTTTTGACATTGCAATGGCGCGGGCAGAAGTCTTGGTAGTTGGAGTAATAATCCACGCCCTGCCATTGAAAAGATCTGCTTGAGCTGAAGATGCCCCTGAAACTTGGCGACCGGCCATTGGATGAGTTCCAACAAATCGTTCTGAAAGCGCCGGTAATGCATGTATCTCTTGTATAAGGTTAGTTTTAACACTACTTACATCTATAAATATTGATTTAGGGTTTGTAGCAAATTCTGCCTTTAGCGCACTCACAACAGATGCTGGCGGAGTTGCGATGATGACTAGATCAAATTCTCTTCTCTCTTCACCCTCTGCCTTTAAATATGGCGCAAGGAGATCTTTGGCAAGAGCTAAAGCTTTCTGATCGGCATCATCTATGGATACAAAGACTCCTTGATGCGCAAGAGCTAGCGCAATTGAGGTGCCAATCAAGCCAGCACCAACGATTTTTACTGACCGAATCTGAGGAGAAGCTTGCGCATTCATCACTGAGCTATATCTTTGCGAAGGGTAACCGCACCGCGAAGGTAAATATGTGAAATTTGATCCTGGCTCAGCTTTGTGTGGCAGTGGAGCATCAAACGAATAGTTCTTGGAAGGCTTGTTGGCACAGCCATCTCGACCGCGCAGATTAAAGGAACTTTCTCAAGGCCCATTGCTCTAGCTGAAGCAGCCGGAAAATCGCTAACCAGATCTGGAGTGCAGGTAAAAAGCAGAGAGATCAGATCGGTAGTATTGAGTTTATTGGCCTCAAGAATTTTTGAAACTAGTTCCACGACAGCCTCTTGCATCAAGACCGGATCATCACGGTCTATCTGAATAGCTCCTCGTATTGCTCGCACGAACACTTGTAGATTTTACCCGTCTTACCCTCTCTCTCGTGGGAAGCCGTTATAGTGTTTTATCGACTTATATCTATCTCTGTTTCAGCGATCTCGCTAGACATTATCGACAATTTCTTGGAGGCAGAGGATTCAGCGCAAATAACCATATATCGATTTTCGAGGCTAGTGATGAGGTCAGTAATGTCGACATATCAATGATTTCTACCCGTACAAAAAACGTTATATCGATAAAGCAGTATTTACGAATATTAATAAATAGATAAAACTTTTAAACAATTAAGTTGTTTATAGATTTGTAATTTCAACTTCATTTAACGCTCGCCATTTGCCACTTGGTAGCTCCCCCAGCTTTATCGAACCAAAGGCTGTTCTGATCAAGCGAATAACTGGAAATCCAATCTCATCAAAGATTCTTCTAACCACATGATTTCTTCCTTCATGGATGATGATTTCGGTAAAACCACCGAAACGGTTGACTGCCAAAGGGCGAGCTAAACCATCATCCAATTCAACCCCCCTAGAGAGAAGATCGAATGCTGCCCTTGGCAGAGTTTCCTCTGTGGCAACGAGATAGGTCTTCTTCACTTCAAAAGATGGATGAGTGGCTTCATGGGCCCATTGGCCGTCATTGGTAACAATGATTAAGCCCTCACTCTCCTTGTCTAGGCGCCCCACATGAAAAAGGCGCTCTTGCCAGTCAAGGAAATAGTCACTTAGGCAGGGACGAGCCTCTGGGTCTGACATGGTGGACAAAACACCCAACGGTTTATGAAATGCAAGATAAGTTTTGGTCTTTACCGCTGTAATCGTTTCATTATCAACTTCAACTTTAGTCTTTATCGGGTCTATTTTTAGTCCTTGAATGCGGATTACCTTGCCATCTACCTTCACGCGGCCCTGCTCAATGAGTTCTTCGCAGGCTCTACGGCTAGCTACGCCACAATCGGCCATAAACTTTTGAAGTCTTACTAGTTCGGCCATAGCGGCCCATCCTACTCACTCAGTGAGAGAAGCAATTACCTCATCTAAGCCATCGATATTAGGCAAGAAGGGCGCTAAAGCTGGAAGATCTTCGACGCGATTGAGTCCGATTCTTTCTAGGAAGTAATGGGTAGTTCGATAAAGAATCGCTCCAGTTTCATGCTCAATTCCGCACTCCTCCACTAGCCCTCTAGTCACAAGAGTCTTCATAACAGCCTCCACATTAACCCCGCGGATTGCTGAGACTCGAGCCCTTGAAATCGGTTGGCGATATGCAATCACAGCAAGTGTTTCCAGAGCTGCCTGTGTGAGTTTTGCTTGCTGGCCATCCAAGACGAATTTTTCAACCAGCGGCGCTAAGTCAGGATGGCTATAAAGGCGCCACCCACCGGCGATCTGCTTGAGAGTGAAGCCTCTTGCTTGCTCTTCATAGGAGGCTGCAAGAGCATTGAGCGCTTCAAGTATCTGCTCAGTTGGCGCTTCGATTATCTGGGCCAGGACTACTTCTGAGACGGGTTCTTCGACAACCATCAAAATTGCCTCAATTGAACGTTCCAGTTCCCGATTAGACATTTTCGCCCACTTCTTCTACCCCGTCTTCGCCTGATTCAACTAGAGAGGGGCGATCAAACTCATCACTGACCCTAATATCTCCTTCAACGCTTCCAACCCAGGTTATCTGTAGCTCTCCTAGGGCAACAACTTGTTCAAATCTGACCGATCCCTCTTTGAAGAGTTCAAGAAGGGCGAGAAATCTAGCAACGACAACTAAGGTATTTGCTGCATCACTTACCAAGGCCCTAAAACTCATTATTTTATGCCTTCTTAAGGATGATACAACCCCAAGGGCCTCAGCGGCCACACTAACTAGCGGCAGGTGGAGGTGCTCCACTGAGAGGGTTGGCGCGGTTTTGGGAGTAAGAACGCGGTTTGCGATAGCTGCAAATCTCTCTGGAGTAACGCCAATTAAAACCTCAGGCAGTAGAGCGGCAAAAACTGGATCGAATGAGACTGAGCGGGCGAAGGTCTTCTCCTGTTCAACGATGCGCTCGGAGAGGATGGATGCAATCTCTTTAAAGGCGCGATATTGCAAGAGGCGAGCAAAGAGCAGGTCGCGAGCTTCAAGTAGTGCAAGATCTTCTTCATCATCAATCTGGCCGGATGGCAATAATCGAGCTGCCTTTAGGTCCAATAAAGTAGCGGCAACAACTACGAATTCACTGGCATGATCTAATTTCCAGCCTGCTTCAGATTTCTCTAATTCACGGATATAGCTGATAAATTCATCTGTAACTGTGGCAATTGCGACATCGGTGATATCCATTCGATGTCTTGAAATGAGCTGTAGCAATAAATCAAAGGGTCCATCGAAGTTTTCTAAGTGAACCGAGAAACCCGCAATTCTTCCCTCACTAATACTTCGCGCAGGGGAGGCTAAAGTATTACTTGAGGGTTGCGCAGAAACTTCATTCATAGTCTGGCAAGTCTATGCGTGTCGCAGCTAATATCGCGATAAGCGGTGGTTAAAGTCTGGCCATGGCAAAAAGTGCTTCAGAGATATCTCGCTTGAACGCTAAATCGACATTTTCAAAAGCTGATTCTGAAATTGTCACATCATCTTCAGTATTGG
>Ga0247831_1000594_pt1 | contig 78712 bp, 94 predicted proteins | sample LaCruzMarch2015__9_FD_192406 | JGI IMG/M metagenome (GOLD analysis project Ga0247831, IMG submission 192406) | Freshwater microbial communities from meromictic Lake La Cruz, Castile-La Mancha, Spain - LaCruzMarch2015_1m | ecosystem: Environmental > Aquatic > Freshwater > Lake | place: Spain...
ATATCTAAGTAAATTTATATCAAAATCTTGGCTTCATGTGATTACATTTGTAACGTATCACCCATGAAATTGAACTATATCAAACAAATTTTAGCATTTTCTATTGTTATGCTTTTTGGGGGCATGAATCAAAATGTATACGCATTTGTAGAAGTCGATAGTATTTTCTATCGACATGTAAGTGATTTAATTTATGAAAATAAATTTGATTCGGCTGAAATCCTATTACGCAATAAATTGTCCGATGATGAAATTTCAGAGTCAGTATACTTAAACTGTCATCTTCAATTGGCAAAAATGTACATGAAATTAGGCGATAAAACTAGCTGGGAAAAAGAAATCAATTTTTGTAGATTGATGGAATTATCAAAATTTTCTAATCAAATGAAAATTGAGTACTATGTTGAACTAAGTCAAGATTTTTTTAGTTTTCAAAGATATGATTCTGCCTTTCATTACGCAAGTTTATACCTCAACACGATTGGAGATACAAAAACAGATAAATATGCCAATATAAAAAATATTGTAGGTTATTATTTTTTTTTAAAAGGTGATTATGATATTGCCGAAAACAATTACAATGAAGCTTTGCTTTTTTACCAAAGCATAGGTGAGACGTGCGAATTACCTATTGTGTACACAAAGCTTGCTTATTTGAAGTTAAAACAAAACAAACTAGATGAAGCAATAAAATATGTAAATACTTCTTTTAAAATAGCAGATTCTTGTCAAAATAAATTATATAGATTAATTACTTTGACTACACTTAAGGAAATATATACAGAGAAAAAGGATTACAAAAATGCCTATGAAACGCTTAGCAAAATCAACGACCTTAATTCTGAATTAAATCAACAAATTCAAGATCAAAATACAATTGAAATAAGAGAGCGCTACAGCATGATTGAGAAAGAAAAACAATATATTATTATAGAAAAGGACAATTCTTTTAAAAGTATAATGTTGAGCTATTTGTATTTATTAATAGCTTTCCTAGTCCTATTTATTGCACTCATTTACTATTACTACTACAAAAACAAACGAGCCAATAAATTTATACAGCAACAATCTACCCAATTGCATGAACAAAATGCAGTCATCAAAGACTCGTTAAATCAACGAGAGTTTTTGTATCGTGAATTAAATCATCGAATCAAAAACAATTTGCAGCTCATAACAAGCATGCTAAATCTTCAAGATCGATACAGCCATTACACTTCTTATAAAGAATTAATTGGCGAAATTACCCAAAAAATCAATACGATTGCTTTGACCTATGCCAAAATGTTTGTCGATGGTCGTAGAACCAATGATATTATTAATTTGAAAGATTATATCAACGAAATTGCTCACAATGTACTCAGTAGCATCAGTCACGACAATATTCGATTAGATATACATGCGAGTGAAGTCAGCACAAACTTAGATGTTGCTATTCCGTTGGGATTGATTACAAACGAGGTTATTACAAACTCTATCAAACATGCATTTGCATATCAACCCAACCCTATCATTGCTATTTATCTCAAAGAACAAAGTGACTTTATAAACTTTACCATCGAAGATAATGGCATAGGTATCAATGAAAACTTTTCGCTAGAAAATGCCCATTTATACCCCCCAAAACGAAAAGTATTAAAAGAAATAATTCATAAAAAGTGCTAAAAACCGCACAAACATTACATTGTATGCAATTTTTACGAATGCAATTAATAAAACGAAAAGTATTATTACCTTTCAATATGACGACTTTGACCTAACAAAAATCACAGATTAATCAGACTTTGAACAACATTTAAGAGTCAACATAACAACAAATAGCCTACTTTTTTTTAAAAACATGAACTTCTAGTGCTGAAATGCGCTCTAATGCTGTATTAAGAATGATTTGCATGTTATTGTGTGAATTATGAAAATCATCGGAGAAGTGAATAACCGCCTCGTAAATACCTAAAACATGATTAATATCCTCCTTGTAAGGAGAGTATGTTTCGTTGTCTGATACGCATTTTATGTGTTTATCACCCGATTTATAGTACAAACGCTTTAAAACAAGCCCATCTATTGTACATAACATGTACACCTTCCCTCCTTTTATATCAGAGATACTCTCACGTTGCTCAACTATAACCCATTCTTTGTTTTTAACAGTTGGATCCATACTATCCCCTACAACTGGAAAACAGTAGAAAATACCCATTTTATGCGCTAATTGAGGTATTGTAAACCTTGGCAATGCCTGTAAGGACTCCTCATTATGTACTATTTGAGCAAAGCCAGCTGCTACCTTATGCTCAACCAATACTATATTTTGCCTGCCTAGGTAGATTTCTTCATTTATTGAGTTGGGCATAGTATTGGGCATAGTATTGGGCATAGTATTTTTTGCCAATTCTAATACCTTTTTAGGTACATTTTTATCTGACTTTTCTATCAATTTTCCTAGCTTATCACCTTTAATGAGTATATCAGATAAATTGGCATGAATCAAATCGGATTCACTTATACCAAAATATTTGGATATTCTTACCAAATCTTCAAATTTTGGAAAAGATTTGTTCAATTCGTAATTATTCCATGTAGTCTGCTTGAATCCAAGCAATGGCTCTATATCGCTTTGTGTCAAGTCATTTGACATTCGTAGAGCCCTTAAGTTTTTACCAAAATATTCCATATTATAAATTTATATACCAAACAATTTGGTAATATCAAATAGTTTGGTAATATTTGCGTTACAATAATACGCAGAATGAACAAAAGTAGTGAAATAAAAACAAATAGTATCAAACCTAATAAGCATGTTACTGTAGGTATGGTGGCTGAAACTGTTGGATGTAGCAAGACGATGGTACACCAAGTATGGAGCGGATATAGACGTAGTGAGAAGAAAAAAGGCGAAGCAATAGAGGTTGCCACACTACTCCTAAATGAATGTATAGACACAGGTATAAAAAAAGCCAAAGAGTTAATTGGCGCTGTGCAAGAAGATTAGTCAAGTATCCCGACTAGTGCAATGTGGTGCGAGATGCACACAAAAAAACCTCCGTGTAAAGCTCTCGATGCTGATTGAATTTAGACCCCAAGACGCAAAGAGAGCCACGGACGGAGGCAAAGACAAAAGTAAATGAAAAAACTATAATACAAACATACTTGCAATTAATCAACGACATATTATACTTCAGCTACATCGAACTCGTGCCAAAAGTACTTACTAAGACTAATTATGACTGGCACAAGTCGAAAGGCAATATTATCGTTGTAGGTCGTGGTGGTAATGGTCGAGAAGTATTAATACAAGCTGATTCATTGCCTCGTAAATACGCTGAGCTTGCTAAGATGCTAGTATGTGGCGGTATGGAAATGGGCGAATACTACCTCAAAAGTAAAATTGTAAACTGGTTACCTCTAGTACCTGAAAAAGATAAGCAAGCTATATTTGAGTATAGAATCCAAAAGCAACTAAACGACTTTGAAACTGGCGAGCAAAGCCAAGTTGATAAGAGTGGCCTACCCATGTCAGCAATTGAAATGTATATGCTTGAGGTACGTTGGATTTTACTCATGCAGGAAGGTTACAATAGATACAAAAAAGAACTACTCACGCTCGATATTCGAAGTAAGGAGCAATTCAGAATGCTATGTATTTCGGTTGCGAAAAGTAAAGGTGTAAAGTTTGGAACTAATATGGTAGCCCTTCGTAGAGACAAAATAGCCAAATACGAAAAGCAAGGTATAATAGGCATTATAAGTGGCAAATGGGGTAATAAAAGTGCCGAAAAAGTAAGTGACGAATGCTTGCAAACACTGATTAACCTGTACGGAGATCGTACAAAACCAAGTACTAAAAAGGTAACTAAGGCCTACAACAATATAGCCACTGCCCAGGGCTGGGATACCGTGACCGAACAAACTGTGTTTAATAACCTGCAAAAGCCTGAAATAAAACAAGTCTGGACATTGGGCAGACATGGTTATGAAGTATGGAAACGTGATTACCAATACACTGCATCACGATTTAGAGCTACGCTACCAAATGCTTTGTGGATAGGCGATGATACCAAAGTTAACCTTTGGTACTATGATGCCAAAGGTGTAAAAGCAAGTCTACAAGTGTATGCTATAGTAGACAGCCATAGTGGTTACTGGCTTGGACGTGCATACGCTGAAAACAAAGAAGGAAAGTCTATCCAAGCAGAACACGTACGCAATGCATTTGGAGATAGCGTAGTAAAGAGCGGAGGCTACATGCCATTTCAGATGCTATACGATAATGATGGAGCCAATAACTTCTTTGAACGACTTAATACAGTACACTTCCCTTGTATGCCCTACAATGGACAAAGTAAATACATAGAACGAATGTTTAAAAAGGTGCAAGAAGGCTTTATGGCTGACGACCCAGCATTTACTGGAATGAATATCCAAAGCAAAACAGACCAAAGTAAGCGAATATTAGCTGATGCTACACCATACAGCAATAAAGAAGAAGCGATAAAAGCCTCTGAGTTTTGGTTTGAGGTGATGAATAATACAAAGGACGAACGCACAGGATTAAGCTCTAAAGAAAAGTACTACTCAACCCTAAACGAAGAAGCCCGCAAAATGACTGATATAGATGCGTTTGAAATATTGTACGAATGGAATAAGGACACCATTACAATGACTAAGAATGGCTTTAGAATGCAACATAATAAACGTGAATTACTCTATGATGTGCTAAACGATAACCAAATCGACATAGCATTTTATGAAGAAAATGTGAAAAGAGAATTCAAAATAAAATACAACCCTCGCGATATGAACAAAATAGCGCTTTACACCACCGACGAACGATACATAGGTGTAGCGCAAACTAAAAACAGACTTGCTGAAGCTGTACAGGATTACCGACCAGATGAACGCATGATGATTAACGAGGTCTTGCTTGTTAAAAAAGCACAGAAAACAACGGTACAACGAAAACTAAAAATTGCAAGCGATGTGTGTGATGCAGATACACTGCTAGGTATGGGACACAAGCATGTATCTAAAGCGGTTCTAAACCAAGCCGAAGCTGATATGTATACTGGCTATCACGAACAACAAATAAAAGCCGAAGATATGGTTCTAAGCATAGAGCAGGAGCAACGAGCAAGAGCAAGACGGCAATAAAAATTTCAAACTTTAAAATACAAAACCCCTTAGTATGATTAACGAAACAACAAAACTACAGATTCAACAAGCAATGCTTCAATACATTGCAGAGCAAAACATCAGCGAAAGAAGATTTGCGGAAATAACCAAAGTAAATGGCTCATACATTAATGCCATTAAGCAAAGCAACTGGAACAACTTTCAAACTGGAGGTAAAAGCATTGCAATTAAAGACAGCTACTTTGAAAGAATAGCAACTTGTATAAAATTTGCTTATGAAATTACCTACTGGAAACATTTTGATACCGACAACTTCCTATTAGTACGCAAAGCTTGCAACAAAGCCAAAAAGAATCGCAGTAGAATTGGTATAGATGGATTTACTGGAAGTGGTAAAACATATGCCCTAGAAGCCTACAAGCGTGAACATGTAGCTGAGACCTTTTTAGTCAAGTGTAGTGGCGATATGAACCCAAAAGACTTTATGCTAGCAATAGCTGAAGCAGTTGGTTCGGATGTTATTGGAAGTCGTTATCACTTGCGCAAAAGCATAGTAAAACGACTTTTAGAAATGCATAGACCTGTACTTATCATAGATGAAAGCGAAAATGTAAAAAAAGAGCCTGTACTAGATGCAATAAAAGGCATGTGTGATGAATTAGAGGGCAAATGCGGCATTGTTTTATGCGGTGTAGATATAAAGGACAAGTTCTTAAAACTAAGCGAAAAAAAGAAATATTGTTACCCTCAAATAAACCGACGATTCAACGGCTCATGGTTCAAGATGTTTACACTTTCAGAGGATGACATCAGAAAGGTTTGCAATGAAGTAGGTATAGAAAGCAATGGAGCTATCCAGTACCTGATTAGAAATGTAAAGGATTATGGACACCTAGCTCATGTGATCAGTGAAGCTTTACAGGAATCACAAGATACAGGCAAACCAGTAACAGCCGAAATGCTACGCATTCTTAACTCATAAACTAATACAATGAATCAGCTAAAAAAACAAATTGAACTTTACAAAACCAACAGAAAGCATATAGAACGTATGCTTAAATGGACTCCCCTTGAATATGCGGAGTTTCAATGGGAAATGATGGAAGATTATATTCTATCGTTTAGTGGTGGAGATGTTGAATCACTAGAACTATATGGAAGAAGTACATCCTTTCGTAAATGGTGGGTAAATCAATGGAACTTGAGAGACCTAATCATAGTTGAAGAATTAGAATATTTGGCTTTCACTCACGACATGCGCATACACTACAAACACATTCACAGTGCCCCTTACCTACTTAAAAATACCATACTCCAAGATGGAGAAAGCATGGTAGTAGGTAGGGTTATAGATGAACTACATCAGCGAAAAAATAAATAATAAGATGCAACAGGATATCCATTTAAAAATTACTCCAGGACAAAAGTTGGTTTTGACAATTACAATTGAATCTGTAACTGTTGAAAACTATGAAACAGGTTCAAAACCTAGCTTGGAAAGCATATTAAAAAAGGTTAGCGAAGTAAGTAATCTTGATGTTCAGAGCATCATACTTAAAAGCAAAAAAATGGAGTTTTTGCTACCTCGATATGCATTTTGTCACATTGCTCACAAAGTATACGGATATTCATTAAAGAGCGTAGGTAAAACGATCAATAGACATTATACCTCTGTAATCAATGCTTGTACTGAATTGCAAAACCTTAGAAATCAAAATATATCCGATGCTGTTATTCTTATTAAAAAACTTCAAACACATTACCCTGTAGTATTATGAAAAAAGTAACCTTAAAATTGAGTTGGGATGAAATGAATACATTGAGTGTTTACATTGATTCAACTATAAATCAATACCCTGAAGAACTTCCCAAAGCCTATAAATGGCAATGGAGGCTTGTTCAAAGTGTCATGATATTGTGGTCAATCAAGTTAAAGCAAAAATGTGTGTTTAAAAAATCTACCCCATTTAAGCTTTCCTTAGATGTACCTCAAGCCAGTGCATTTATGCTATTCTTTGGTTGGAATGCAGATATGAAAATTACAACCCACTTAGGCATAACTGTCCTAAAGATTCAAAATGAAATAAACCAACAATTACAATGATTAAAATTTCTTTAACTGACCATAGATTAATTGAAGCGCATGCCCTTCGAATAAAGATAGAGAAACTGTCGCAATGGATGCAGCTCTACCGAGATAACAAACTCAATGGCGAAAGCAATAGGCATGCAATCAATGTACTAACCCTATTACATGAAGCACAGATACAACAAAAACTTTTTAATAATCAACAAAAACAATTTATAAAATGAAACTAAAAGATTTAACACCCGCTCAAATTAAAGAACTCAAACAACAACTCAAAGAAGAAGAAAAAACGTTGAATGAGCAACGTAAAGTATACAAGAAAAAGGTAAACGACACAGTGCCTGAAATTATAGTAATGCTGAAAGAACTCAGTAAAATAATTTCAGTGGCTAAAGGTAATGTTTACGAAAAACTCGAAGGGCTGATCACTGAAAAAGCAGAAGCCTATCAAAAAGAGGAAACTCAACAAACGCATTCGTTTAGCACTGAAGATGGTTGTGCTACAGTTACAATTGGATTTAGAGTAAATGACTCTTGGGATGATACTGTTAATGTTGGTGTACAAAAAGTCAAAGAATTCATTAGTTCGATGGGCAAAAATTCAGAAACAAGGGCTTTGACCAATACAATTTTAGAGCTATTGAGCAATGATTCAAAAGGTAATTTGAAAGCCAGTAGAGTACTTCAACTCAACAAATTTGCTCAAGAAATCAACAATGCAGAATTCACAGATGCAATAAAAATCATTCAAGATGCTTATCGACCTATTCGAACCAAACAATTTGTTAGTGTTCGATACAAAAATGAGCGTGGAGAAATAATTGAATTACCGTTGAGCATTACGGACGCTCCAATGGTAGTTACTAAGAATGTTTAACTAAGGGGTTAGTAAACAAACTCCCTGCTGGCAGTCATATTAGGTTCGAGGCCTAAAGGGGAGCGAAACACAAAATCAAAAAAAGAATGAACAACAATCCAACGCTGTGGTTTAGCTATAAAACCAAGACGCTTTCAAGTAAAAACAAACTTGAAAAGGACATTTTAGTCGCAGTTGATGAATTACTCAATAGACGGCTATATACAAAAGACGAGCTTGCTAGTGCCTTTTTAGACTTTCAACAAAAAGTATTCGATTTGCAGGCGAAGCATACACGATGCAAGCCATTGACTATTCATTACAACATGCCCGATAAGCATCGTACTGATGCATGTGTGTATGAATCCGATTTGTTTACAGTTCATTTTTATTTAGTGCGCAATATCAAAGATGAACAACAACTTACTGAAGCTTTACGAAAACAAGCCCTTTAATCTTCATTTAATTAATAATTAAAACCTCCCAGTGTATAGGTAACTGGTAACAAAATGAGCGAAACAGTTCAAATCAAAAAAGAAGATGCACTAAAAGCATTACAGCAAGCTCCGAAGGAGTTGCAACCATTATTCACAACCCTTTTTGGTGGGTTAAAACCGCTCAAGATTACGGAGCGAATCCAAACCTTTGAGGATGTAGAAGCCATCACTGGCAAGAAACTCACACAACAGGATGGAGAGACCACAGACGAGTTTGCCTATCGCCAAGCCAAGCTAATTGCTGAAGCATACAATGAAGGTGAGCAACTAGACCCAATGAATACTAATCAAACTAAGTATTTCCCTTGGTTCAAGATTAATCCATCAGTATCGGGTGTCGGGCTTTCGTACAGCGGTTACGCTTACTGGTACTCGTTTTCGCATATCGGCGTTCGCCTTTGCTTCAGCACGAGTGCGAACGCAATTGATGCAGGTAAAAAATTCACTACAATTTATTCAAATTTTTTAATCAAATAATCCATATCATGGCAAAAGTAAAAACATGGCAAGAAGCCTTTAAAAATCAAAAATTAGACCCTAATGTAATGCCTGACGTATCAATGCTACCAAAGGAAATGCAGAAGCCACAAATAGCCCTATATAAATTGCATGTGGTTAGCAAAGAACTCAATGGCGACTGGACACCCGACTATACTGACCACAATCAATGGAAATATACGCCTTGGTTTAAAGTAGTAGCAACTAAGGATAAACCTTCGGGTGTCGGGCTTTCGTACTACGATTGCGACAGCCGGGGCACGGGTACGGATATCGGCTTTCGCCTTTGCTTTAAAGACGAAGACACGGCTCAATACGCAGGCGAGACCTTTTTAGAATTGTGGGAGGATTTGTTTTTAAATAGATAATCCCATGAAGGTTGTGTATTGCATTGTTGCTGACCTTCAGGTGTCAGGCTTTCGTACAACGATTACGATAACTGGAACACGAATACGAATATCAGCGTTCACCTATGCTGACCTAAAGCAATACAGACCTTGCCAACATGGCAAAAAATGACATCATCATGAAGGCTCTTTGGTAGCGAAAGCGAACGAGAGCTTGCAAAAGCAAAGGAAAAAAGAATGAAAAGAATAAGCAATTTATACCAAAAGATAATTTCGATTGAGAACCTCGCCCTCGCCCATCAGAGAGCGAGCAAGGGTAAGCGTGACCAATATGGCGTGAAGTTATTCTGCCAAAATAAGGAAGCGAACCTTTTAAAGCTTCATCAGTTACTGGCTGATAAAGCATTCAAAACATCTGCATATACTACTTTTAAAGTGTATGAACCAAAGGAGCGTGATGTGTTTCGCTTACCGTATTATCCTGATAGAATTGTACATCATGCTATCATGAATATATTTGAGCCTATTTTCGTTAAATGCTTCACGACTGACACTTATAGCTGTATCAAAGGACGAGGCATACACAAGGCTGTGAGCAAGGTTAAATTGGCATTGAAAGATGAAGCCAATACAACCTATTGCCTGAAGCTTGATATTAAGAAGTTCTATCCGAACATTGACCACGATGTATTAAAGTCATTGCTTCGCCGAAAATTCAAAGACAAGGACTTGCTTTGGCTATTGGATGAGATAATTGATAGTGCTGAAGGAGTTCCAATTGGAAACTATCTCAGTCAATATTTTGCCAACTTCTATTTGACATACTTTGACCACTGGATAAAGGAGTTTCAATATGTAAAATACTACTTCCGATATGCGGACGACATCGTAATACTAAGTAGCGATAAGAAGCACTTGCACATGATTTTATCTGTAATTAAGCGGTACTTAAATGATAATTTAAAACTTACAGTAAAAGAAAACTATCAGGTGTTTCCTGTGCAAGCTCGTGGTATTGATTTTGTTGGATATGTATTCTATCACACGCATATCATGCTACGCAAACGCATCAAACAAAACTTTGCTCGTATGCTCAAGCGCAACCCAAACCAAGCATCCATTACTAGTTACTGGGGATGGGCAAAGCATTGTAATTCAAATCACCTAATTAAAAAATTACTATATGAAAAAGTTTGCACAATTTAATATCCAAACCGAAAACAAAGCCTTTGAAGGCGACCGAATTAAAATAGACAGAGTATTCAACAAACTCATAGTTGTGGAAGCCTTTGATATAAGAGAGTCGAAATTTAAGGACAAAGGAAATGGCAACTACCTTCTCATGCAAGTTCATGTCGATAATACCAAACGTGTAGTTTGGACTGGCTCTGCCAACTTGATGGACATGATTAAAAAAGTACCTCAATCAGACTTTCCATTCGAAACAACCATTATAAAAAACAATAACGACCGATACGAATTTACTTAATAAAACAAACAAAATGCAACGAAAAAAGAAAATATACATCGCAGGTAAAGTGACTGGATGTAAGTATACAGAACTCACTTTTAAATTTGGAGAAGCCGAACAACTTTGGAAAAGTAAAGGCTATGAACCTATTGTACCCATCAATTTGATTGATCAGGATACACCTTGGAACGATGCTATGAAAGTATGTTTTGAGCAAATAGCAAACTGCGATGCAGTCTATATGCTTAATGACTGGCAAGACAGTACAGGCGCAAAGCTTGAACATACAAAAGCATTAGAACTAGGAATTGAAGTTATCTATCAACCTGCAAAAAAAATGAGCAATGAGTAAGGCAATAGGCATTAAAGCCTTTTTAGACAAAACTTTCGATGTATTCGAATTTGATGGTATATGGAAAGCCCATTTGGGTAAGCCTGAGAAAACATTTCAGATGTTGGTTTACGGACATTCAGGCAATGGTAAAACAGATTATGCCATTAAGTTTGCAAAGTACCTTGCAGGGTTCAGCATTCGAGTATTGTATAATTCCTACGAAGAAGGAATATGCAGAACCTTGCAAGAGGCTATTCAGCGCAACGACCTTTTGAGCGTAGACGGCAAAGTTATCTTTACAAACAAAGAATCATTAAATGAAATGATTACACGGTTGAAAAAGAAAGGAAGCCCTCAAGTTGTTATCATAGATAGTCGCGATTATATGAACATGACCACTGAGCAATACAAGACATTGGTCAAATTGTTTCCACGCAAAGCATTTATTACACTATGTTGGGAAAGTGCAGGAAAGCCAAAGAGCCAGTACGCAAAGGATATTGAATACATGTGTGATATCAAAGTACAAGTGCGCAATTTTAAAGCCTACCCACGTTGCCGATTTGGAGGCAATGAAACCTTTGTGATATGGAATAAGCAAGCCAAAATGGGTGAACAAATACAATTATTAGAACACTGATTTAACAGATTCACTAGATAAACACAGATTAATAATTATGAAAAGAGTAAACATTCTTTGGTTTTTTTGGCTCAAAAACGGTAGTTGGACATTGATACCAACTTTAAAAATAGATCGATACGAAATAGCATTTAGATTTTTAAAAATTAAAATAGCTTATCAATATTATGATATTGACGACAGCGAACATTCTTTTTAGTATGAAACATTTTATACTCACATCTCCAAACTTTCAAGGACAAATAAGTTACAAATACTCAGAGGATGGGTATTAGATACAATTTGTATATGAAGCAACCATGAGTGACAAACAACGCGACTATTTATTGACTAAAATGCCTTTGACTATTGGAGGTTTCAGTGAATTTACTAGCAAGTCCACTACAGTGAAAATAGAAGAAGTTAAACAAGATTTATCCTTTGAAAGCTTTTGGAAAAAATACCCACACAAGCGCAATCCACAAAGATGCAAACCCCTTTGGGATAAAATGAGTGACAAAGCTAGATTAGTATGTTTACAAAGCATTGAACCATATAAACGATATGTTTTCAGACGTGGGATATCACACAAAGACCCTGAAGGTTATTTGAGAGGCAAAGAATACTTAAACGATTTTAATACCTTATAACTATGAATTTGATTACAAACAAACAATTGCAGTACTTAACATCATTAATGACTAAGCAACAAATGCTTGGCTATAGCTCCGAATTAGCCCTAAAGGTCAGTAACCAACGAGTATTTGAAATGCAGTCTCTTACATCGCTTGAAGCTAGCAATTTGATAAAACTATTGCAAAACTCCGATTCCAAAGCAGTACAATCAGATACTATGCGAAAAAAAATGATTAGTATGGCAAGAGAAATGGGTTGGGTACTTGTAAAAGATAATCCAACAAATGGCACTCCCATGTTAGAAGCCAATATGGAACGTATTAACAATTGGTGTAAGCAGTATGGATATTTGCATAAAACACTTAATCAGTATACCTTTGAGGAGCTTCCTAAGCTTGTAAGCCAGTTTGGGATATTACATGAAGAATTTTTAAACGAATTATAAACTATGAAATTAATATTACTTTTTATTACCATAATTACTGTACTGAATACAGCACAAGCGCAAATAACAGTTGGCTCTCTGATAAATACAATTGCGGACAATGCGTATGAAAAAAGTAATTCCACAAAAGGAGCATTAAAGAATGTACCTTTTACTTTAGATACATTTTCGTCTAAACACTTCACATTGGTCAAAAAAAGAATCAACCAAGAGTTTAGTAGTAAACTTAGTTCTAAAAGTTCAGAGGTTGTGAGTTTTCAACAACACCTATTAAATGTAGAAAATCAATTAGATAAATTGAATGATCAAATCAAAACTGTAGAAAGTGGGTTTGATGATAAAAAAAGAAATAATGCTAGATATAAGTTTGATGGGGATATTCAGAGTAGTCTTACGCATTTAAAAAAGTTTCAAACTTATTATGACATAAAGCCTCTTGAGACAGAATATACTTGGTATATCGAAAGAAACGAAGCTATTTGGCAATCAAATATTTTAGCAATAGAAAAAAAGGATAGTATTAAAAAGGCTGAAAATGAAACTGCATTCGCTAATGAAATAGAATCACAACGAATTAAGGATTCAATAGAGACAGACAAATCTATGAGATATCAAATGTTTATTGATGAAGGCCTAAAACTACTTAGAGAATTATACATAAAAAAGTATGGCACCAAATTAGGAACATTAATTGCTGATGGCAAAGTTGATATTGGCATGACAACAAAAATGTGCGAAGAAGCATTGGGTGAGCCAGACAGCATGAGTAAAACGTCCTTTAAAACAGGTGTAATAGAAACATGGGAATATGACAATGGCGTGAAGTTGATTTTTAAAAACAACAAGCTAGTCAGTTTTAAAAAGTAAATTTATAAAACGAAAAGTATCTTTTTTTAAATATTTGAATTATGAATGATTATTAAAAGGCTTTTTTATTGCAACTCACATTCTATGTTCATATCGTTTTTATGAAACTACATACCAAGTATGTAGTTTTGTTTTTTATAGACAACTCAATGGCTCGCAATCCACTACGAAAACATCAACGTAATAGAGATATAAAGGCGTATTTCCAAGCACTCAAAGAAAAGAATAAAGTGGAAAAGAAATATCGTACTGATTACCTCGTGGAACAAACTGCCAAAAAATTTTATTTAGAGTCGCGTACCATTTATGCCATACTAAGGCAGGAGGAGCCAGTCGAAGACCCAAACCAATTACAGCTATTTGCTAAGGTATAGTATAGCCTCCAGTATTTGTAGAATTATGAGGAGGCACTGTATTGGGTATGACCTCTACATCAGGAAGTGGCACAATATTATTATACACCTGATTCGTTGTAGATTGCACATTATCGCGAAGTATAGTTTTATATTCAATAGCGTCTAAGATGTAGCCATCGTGGTTATGATCAAGAGTGCTTCCTACACGGTCTAATTCATCGAAATACACCGTATTAAAGTCCTGCAGTACATTATGTACATCTTGTAATAGATCAAACCTTAAAAGAGTATCCTGTTGCGTAGGAAGGTTAGTGCCATCCACAGAAGCACTATCGGTAATAATGTGTTGAGCTATGTGGATTTTGATAGTACCATAGCCATGCTGTTCGGGACCTTTACCTATAGTAATCCATGAAGTAGGCAAAAATTCAATAAATACGGCTGGCATAGGTATTGTATATTCGTCTCGATACATATTTATTTGTTCATTCCATAAATCAATAAATGCGATAGGAGTAGAAGTAAGTTTTAACTTATCTTGAATGGCTATTAAAGCTTGTTTAAATACTAGCATAGTTTTATTATTTGATGCCTAAGGCTTGTTTAAGTTTATATTCGCTTTGCAATTGTATTCTACGCTCAAAAAAGCGAGATTTGCCAATAAACTGACGTTTAGGCATATTAACCCTTCTGCCAAATCCTTTGACGTTGTGCCTAGAGCCTGCGCCTTTAATAGTAGTATTTCTACCAGTGTAGGAGTTTTTCCATTTCATTTTTCTAGTGGCGGTTCGTTTATGTGGTTTTACATATTGAACCCCACTAAATCCTTCGTTGTGAATCTGAGCATACGGCAAGTTGGTACCTACAGTTACAGAATGAGCGGTTTTGTCTGTAATTCTGATACTACGCTTAAGCGCACCAGAATCAATTAATATTTTACGTCCCTTGTTACGTTTAGCTTTTTTATTCCTTGGTTTCCATCGCTTTACACCTCCTTCGTCTATAAATCCTTGGCGGTTAAAGCTGTCTTTGAAAAAACGAACTGCTTCAGTACCTACATACTGAGGCAGGTCGCGAGCGAAGGCTCTAAAGTCGCGCACCTGATCCTGAATAGACTTACCTGAATGTTTTATACTCATAATACAGTTTTAATGGGCTAATGCTATCTCAGCGTCACGTACTGAAGTAACCAATAGTTCTTCTAAAATCTTTTTTATTTTGTTTACATCCATTCCTTGCATATTGGTTGTAGATATTTCTACCTTTTCTATTTGCTTACCTATATTGACTATTACATTCCTTATTTGCGTACCACCGCCTGATACACTATTGAGGTCTTTTTGTGCTTTTTGTTTATCCTTCTTTGTATTATCGTTTTGATATGGCGAGGAAGAAGGAGGCATTACACCTTTTCCTTTGGGTGCGACTCCCTGTCCTGGTACTTGTATACCCAACTTGTCCGCCCATGCTTCTAATTTATCTTTTGGTACACCTTTCGATGTTAAATATTTATACATTGCATCAGCATCAGCTTGCGAGGCTTTATATTGTTGCTTCCCATTTATAGCATAATCATGATTACGCATAGCTACTATATTGTCCTTAACCCCTTCAAAATCGAAGTTTGCAAGTTTTGCAAGCACATCTACTGTTTCAGATATGATATAAAATAAGTCCTTAAACATGCCTATGGTAGTGCGAATAGGTAACATAGCAATTTCAAAAGCAACTGGGAAACGGTCGGATAAAAAGGAAGAAAACTTTTGAAATAAATCGTATCCCCATTGTAATGCTTTGAATATACTTACAAATGGTGCAAAGGCAATTTTAACTAAATTCGACAAATAATTCCATGCCATGCTGAACATACCTGTTTTTTGCTCTACTTTTTCAAGCCAGTCCCAAGTATTGGCTAAACCTGTAGTTATCTTTTCCCAAACTGGAGCAATCTTTTGACCAAGTTTCATTTGTAATTTTTCCCACTTTTCCTTTATTCTATCAACTCCGTCCCCTGCATTTTTACTATCTCCAAAGGCTTTTTCTAAAGCACCTTTGCCATTTGAACTATTATTTATGTAGCCAATAAAATCTTTTAATTGATCAGAGTTTTGAGACAATACAGAAAAAGCAGATGCAGCTTGAGCATCAAGACCGAGTTTGTCAAGCAGGTTAACTCTTTGTTGGTCACTCATACCTTTCATTTTATTGCTTAGGTCACCGATAATGTTTGCAAATGGTCTGATTTTACCGTGGTCGAATATTTTTACAAATTGTTCCATTTTACCTCTTTTTTTACCATCTAAAAGAGAAATAAAAGCGTTTTGCAACAACATAGTTGTTTGCTCAGTAGTTTGACCTTTTGCAGTCATCAATGCGAACATTGCTGATGTTTCTTTAAATGAGACACCCAATTGATTTGAATATGGTATAATTCGAGGTAAGTAATCAGCTATATCTTTAAATTCGCCTTTACCTTTATTAAGTGTTGCAAATAACACATCGTATACTTCCTTTGCACCACTTACTTTATCCCCAACAGAGTTCATTATATTAGTCCCAGCATCTGCTACAGTTGCAAGGTCTGTAAACCCTGCTCTTGAACCTTTGAGTGCATATTGAAGTATATCCATGCTTTTAGTTACATCCCCAGTACCCGAAACAATTTGATTAAAGGTTTCAGGAATAACAGCCATTTTGGTACCATATAAAGGCATTTTTTGAAGTTGATCAGATATTCTTTTCAACCCTTCAGGAGTTTCGCCAATAGTCACATTAGCTTTAGACATACCCTTATTCCATTCATTGGCCTTTTGTGTACCATCAGCTGCATATGCTCCAAATGCTACAACAGCAGCACCTGCTATAACATATGGATTAGCAATACCCATTGCACTAGAAAGTATGCCTGTATTAAGGTTTGGAATATCATTGAGCATGCCAAGGCCTTTCTCTAGTTTACCGCCTGAAGGAATAATGTTTGCAAAATTAGCCCCTTTACCAAAGCCTTTCACTTTGTGATCAGTTTTAGTCAGTGTCGCATCAAAGTGCTTAAACTTTTTTTCCAAAGCTTCGAGCCTAGCAGTTACCTCGTCCCTCAGTATATATTTAGCTTCGACTATCATAGTTTGATTATTTTATACAACTTAAAAACTCTGTGTAATGTTCTTTGATCAGCAACGCTTTGTCAGTACCATTGATAATTTTTCTTGCACCCAATGGGTCGTTCGTTTTCGAATTGAAATACATTTCTAAGCACTTCCCAGTAAAATCACCAAATGAAGATGAGCCTTGTGTCATACCTTCAAACATAATTTTAACTGCAATAATTGGATTGAGCGCCATGTCTGGGTTATTCAATAAATCAACTTTAAGTAACCTACCCATTAATTCATAGTTTTCATACCATGTTAATTGTACTAGCCCACGGCCATAGTATAATTGATTAGGTTTTGAATAAGCTTGTTTGCTATGTTTGATTTTTCTACCATATGGACGGCCTTTGCCTTTGCCGTACTCATTTATAGCGCACATAGTACCATCTGTTTCATGATACACAGTAGCTAGCATATAGGCTAACCATCTATGGTCAATAAGTTCTAAACTAGCGTCCCATTCATCTAAAATGTAATTAATACCATCTACCTGTGCTTGAGATAAAGGTTTTAATTTCGCTAATTTGACCATCTTTAGTTGCTTATAAAAATGGGTTCTGTTCAGGTTTGATTTCACTAATTTCATTTTTTTTAATTTAGGTTTAAAAAAGTTTATATATTTGCATTGTTGGGGGACATGCGCCCTCGGCACCTCTTGATAGCAACCTTTGGTTGCTATTCTTGATTGAATAGGTTTTTTAGTTTTGTGATATTATTTTCTAGTGCTTCTTCTCTTGTGTAGCGAATCCAATTTTCATTGTATCTTAGAAAGTAGGTTTCTATATGCGATTTAGCTACGTTTTTACGGTTTAAAGCAACACCACGGATAGCATCAATGACCAATTGAGGTGTAGCGTCAGGGTGAGAAATATTGATGAATAAGTTCGTACATTTTTGTTTCATCCCACCCAGAATATGACTTTGCAAAGAGCTATGAGTACATACGTCAACAGCATCTTTAAAATCAGCTAAATGGGTATTGTCAACCAACAATTCGGGATTCTTATACCCTTGATACAATTTACCCTCAAAATGAGGTCTAATTTTCAAATCCAACGATTTTACCCGTTCACACCACCATGTAGCATTTGTAATGTTGTGTTTTAAATCACTATCATAAGCCAAGCCGTGTACTTCAAGAGAGGACTTATTAGGAAACCCAGTGAGTTTATAATAAGCCTCTGTATTAGCATTGTAAAAGCTATCAAATTGTTGAAATACCTTTTTTTGCATTGCGCCCGGCATTGCCCAGTATGGATGCTTAGGAGGATAAATCATCCCAAGCTTTGCCGTATTGGTTTTAAACATATCAGGCACATCATTTGGCAGTACTATTTTACTATCTTCAGTAACCTTACTACATGGTACTTGTTGTACATCACAACGGCAATTCCAACCATTGGGTGGATACCAAGTGTCCCAAAATGCATCGTCAATAGGTTTGGTTACACCTTCTAATCCTCTGTGAGTTTGACGTACCCTGTCGTCTTTGGCTGTATCATAGCGTAAACATCCATGAGTGTCCTTGGCTTCTTGTATATCTACCCAACGTCTAGCCATTTGAGAACTTGCAACAGCGTGGTTGTATTCGGCTCTTAAATAGTTTGCGTTATATTTATCATTGATAGCAAAAGCCTTTTGCTTAAACTCATTGAACGTAAGTACACGATCACCATCCCTAAGCGCATTATTGAGTTCTACAACTTCATGATAGTTTTTAACAGCCGAAAAATGAAATACATTTTTTTCTAAATAACTTAACATTTTTCGGTCTGGCGAAGCATAATCTACTGTGTCAAAATCGCCGTTAAAACCTGTAAATACACCTTTTAAAAGGCTATTAGCCACAAAAGATGTTACCTCTTGGTCTATCTGACCAGGAGTAAGTTTACCTGAGTGGACGGCTTTTGCCATTGCAATAAATTTCTTCTCTATACTAGTGGGCATGACCTTTATATAATTCTTCGATAGAATGATTTAGTAATTCAATGTTGGAAAGTTTTTTATTTTTATTGTTTATCGGAGGCTCAACTTTGCTTTCTAACTTTTGTTTAATGGCTTTAATAGGCACTCGATACTTGTTTTTAAAATATTTCAAATCGTCAAATTCAAAGTGATTGACTAGAAACTCATCCATTTTTATGTCAGTTTCTGTTATTTCGGTAGAGGCATCCCAAAAAAATTGCAAGCCATTGAGTTTATAACCATTCGCAATCAGGAACGGGAAAAGCCTAAAGTTGACAGTAAACTCAATAAATAGCTTTATTTCTGAAAAGCGTTTTTCGGACACTCTTTCATGTACTTCAGCTTGAGAACGAGAACTACCATCATCGGTAGTCATTGTTTGGCCAAGTAATATTTTACTAATGGCTTTATCCTTCCGATCTAGTAACTTGTCGTATACCATATAAGCATCACCTCGAGAAGTTTCTTTTAGTTCTATAGTATCGTCTGTACCAGTAACTGCGTATGCAGCACTACCCATTGCTTTGAGGAAAGATTCCATACGGTCTATATCTGTTTGGTTTCTACTAGCTACTTTACCTACTCTTATAGGCATGCCAAACATTTCGCAGAATTCAGCCCAAGCGGCCTCAACGTTTCTTTTTACAATGGCTTGAGGCGATATCGGATTTAACAAGCCCAAATTGTTTTTCTTTCCTATTGGGAATATAGTTTTAGCAAACATAGGATCTGTGAAGTTGATGCCTTTTTCGTCTCCCACTTTTATTACTACTAAAGAACGTTCGGGGATAACATGGTCTTTTGGTATTTCCTCAAAAGAAGAAATTTCAACACCAAGGTTAGTTTTTACGAACTCAGAAAGCTCAAGTAATACAAATCCTTCAATTAGGCTATCTATACAGCTATCTATGAAATCATAAAACCAAGGGCGCTCCAGTAATTTAGTGGCATTTTCATCTTTTTCTTTATTCTCTGAATTGCCAATATAAAAGCTTTCAGATTTGACAGTAGACTTAATATTGCCAGTACAGGCAATGACTTGCTCATCCAACTTGTTGTCTTTATAGATTTGATTGAGCCTAAACCGTTGAGGGTTTTCAATATTTTCGGCCACGGTTAAAGCAGTTCGCCATGAACCTATATCGTGTTTGGTTCTACTTACAAAAGACTGTACAATTTGTTTGATTAGTCGTCTATCGTTTTCGGATGTTTTCGACAACTGAGTAAACATTTGATTGTTTACCGCTGTTTTGCCTGCAAGTGCATTTGCGAGTGTATGTATGTAATTTTTGATATTCGCCATTATTTTGGAGTTTAAGCGGGGTTAAGCACTATTTTTTTTAAATGAACGGACTGCTTGCTATTGAAAACAGTTTTTTTGCCCGATTGGGCATTTTTAACTACAACTTATGACTTTCGCCAAACCCTTTTATGGAGTATATAAGTTAACCAGCGTTTTCGAGTAGGAAAAGGCAGACATGCGAATGGTTTTGAGCAATTACCACCTGCCCCCTCGCCAAATGGCGAGGGGCTTATAGTATAAATGCCTCCTTGGGGCAGTGGTTTAGCTTGCAATTCAATTATATATCCTGATAATAGGATTATAAAAGCAGATATGATATTGTAAATAGGTTTCATACTAGAATGAATGATTTAATTTTGGGTTAGAGCCTAGCCTTAAATCCGACAACGCACCGCCATTGATGGTATCTGGTCTAGTAGGCAAATCAGGAACAACTGTACCTTTATTTACAGCTTTAAGCCAGTCTATAGCTTGTTCGTATCGAACTTCACGTATTTCAGGTATGTTGCGAGGTGCAATACGACTATGTACATGGTATAGACTAACATCAACCATAAGCATGACTAATCTGGGGTTACGATCTGTACCTACTTTATTGAATATTTCTGGTACATCAAAACGGTTTCGTAGGTAACCTGTGATTTCTTCTTCAGCTTGTAACTCAGCACTTGACCATATAGTGAGGTCGGAGGCTATTGCCTGTTTTATTTCAGGCTGTATTTGTTGTAAGTAGTCGGACTGTGTTAAAAACATAATTTGATTTTTTAATTTAAAATTGGTTTACCATCCCCTAGGCTTGCGTGTACCTAATCGCGGGGCTATATTTTTCGCTCTTGAAAAACGTTGTAATTGCCATATCGCACCTTCATCAGCATCAGGAGCATCATCGTGTGAGCGACTGCCGTGGTCAAAAGATAAAATTTGCTCAAGCCCTGTTTGCATATCACGATTGCCCTTTTCGGCCTCGTTAAAGAATACCATACTGCGTTCGTAGAAGGGTGTCAAGCTTTCAATACGTGTCGTTTTATCTTCCTTTTTCCTATGATCAGGACGGATTGGCAATTGCCAACCACGCCTAGCACCTTCTTCAGTAAACTCATCTAGGAATAAATCTTGAATAAAATTAGCCTCCATCCATAGTTCTATAATACTGGAAGGGACATGGTAATCGCATCCTTTAAGATTTGGATATAGGGACTCATAATAATCATAAAGCCAACAAACCGCTTCGCTTATAGTACATTGACGACAAAATGATTTTATACAATGGAATTCCCTATCAGTTTTCCCCCAATGCCTAATTGCTTTAAAGTCATTTTTAGTACCTGATTTAAACGAAGGGTCAAAATAGATGACATGGCCTAGGTATTCATTAAGTTTAAACATTTTTTTCCAGTGGATCCATTCGTTTTTGAATACCTTACCTTCAATTATTGGATTATGGAAATATTCACGTTGGGACAATCGCCAACCCATTTTTATCATCTTGGCCTGAAGTACCTCCAAAGTATATTTTTCAGGCCATGCTGGCTTACCATTTTCAATAGCACAAACTTTACTATGCCAAATGCCTTCACGTTTAGGCATGCCCGGCTCTAAGTCACCAACTAAATGAGCTAAAATAGACTGGCGATGAATACGGTTGTTTGCAATAACTATTCGACCAGCTTCGGTATTTAATGCACCATATACAGCGCCCAATATCCAATCGACGGTTTCTTTAATACCTTCTTGATTTTTGCAGTCTCTCTCTTCGTCTATATCATCAATAACAGCATAGTTTGGACGTTTGGCTCCTTTACGTAATCCCCTTGGTGATTGTCCTTTGCCTAGAGCCACAAAAAAAGTTCCATCTTTAAACATGAAGTCCCCTTCCATCCAATGGCCAATATTTTGTTGTTTGCCAAAGTCGTTAATGAGAAGTTCATTGTATTCTACCTCAGCTTGAACATCGCCAAGCAACCTTTTGGCTCCAGTTTCATTTTTATTGATAAGCGTCATGCCATCCAGCTCGCCATTAATCCAAAGGAAAAGAGGGATTAGAATGTCGGCATGAACACTCTTAGCATGTTCGCGAGCCCATTCAAGGATAGCAAAAATATTTCTATCTGCAAGTATTTTGTTAGCTGCTTCGATTTGAAACTTAGAACATGGGGAGCTGGCATAGTGCGGAAAGTAGAAGTTAACAAAAAACGGATAATTTTTTTTTGCCTTAGAAATTCGCTTGTCTTTTGAGGCCTTAGACTCTATTTCTTTTACTACAGTAGCGGATGCAATAGCTTGGCATTTTTTATTCCAAAGTTCTAGGGCTTTTTTATCGTCTTTGGATAACTTACTAATATCAAAACTCATAATTAATCTTGTTTTGTAGATGCTTCAGCAACATCATTTAAAAAATCATTTGCAATAGGGGCCAACTTTTTACTGAGTTCTAAATCAAGTCTTTGTATATGCTCTAAAAATTTACTCAATACAGCGACGTACTGAGGTAATGCAATTTGTTGTTGCATACGTTTGATGCCTAGAATGATTAAGTTTCGACTATTGGCTATTGCTGCATCAGGAAAGCGAAGCCCTTCTTTTTGTTTTTTAATAAATTCATTAATTTGATCAAGCTCAGCATACATACTTTGAACTACACGCTCGGGAGTTTGCTTTTGAGCTTCTTTGATAGCTTTCCAATTGCCTTCTTTAGCCCACCCACCAACTGTTAATCTATTGACACTGACAATTGTAGATATCTCATCAATAGTTTTGCTAGTCTGCATGTATAGCTCCTTTGCTAATAATTTTTCTTTGTCTTTTGCCTTTGCCATTTGTACATATTCTAGCAACAAAGTTGCTACACAATGATAGCCGTACCCAACGCTTAAACGTGGCTTGCAATTTTTCAAAACATAGACTGCAATTATTGTTGCAGTGAGCGATTGGTCATTTTTTTAAGGTAAAAAACACAACCACTTTTACATCATAATCACGAGTAAAAAGTGTCGAAACCTAAAACATATCCATTTACAATGTCTGACGAAAGCATAAACTGTTATGGTTTTCGAGTGCTCACAAATGGCATTGATACAGAAACGGCTTTTGCAAAAAATCCTGTTTCATTTTGGAATCATAGAACGGATGACCGCTATAAGGATAGCCATGATTTTCCAGTAGCGAAATGGCTTAATTGGAAAAAACAGGATGGAAAACTAATTGGTGATTTGCAAGTGGATGACAGTAATGATTTTGGAAAAGAGCTTGTGTCCAAAATTGAAAACGGGTATATAAACGCCGTATCAATATATTTTGACCCGATTGAAGTAAGCGATGCACCTGAACATTTATTAGCAGGTCAAACAAGAAGTACTATAACACGATGTGTATTACTGGAGTGTTCGCTCGTTGGACTACCCGGAAACTTTAACGCCGTAAAGTTAAAACAGAAAGAGGGAGGCTTTGTTTCATTAAATGCAACCAGTACTGCCACAGATATAGATGTGGTAATCCCTCGTATTAAAACGTCAAATTCAAATTCTCATAGTATGACTAAAGAACAAAAAGAGTTGATAGGCTTAGATGCTAATGCAACTGATGAGCAAGTAACTAACGCTCTAAATGCTTTGAAGCTAAAAGCTGATAAAGTAGAAGTGAAACCAGCTGATATTGTACCTACTGTATTGGCAGGAGGTGACAAAACGGAATTGGAAACCTTACGCAAGGAGCGTGTAACCACGCTAATCAACCAAGCCATTAATGATAAAAAATTCACAGAGGCAGACCGTGGTACATATACAGAATTGGCAAATTCAAATTTCGACAGTACAAAAAAAGCTATTGAAAATATGCAAGCAACTGTCAAGATTTCTCAATTATTAAATTCAGGAGCCCATTCAACCACCGCTACGACAACTGCAACCAAAATAGAAGATTGCGAATTCTACAAACTGAGTAAAGGCAATCCAACTGCCTTGGGAAAATTGCAACAAGAAGATGAAGCGAAGTTTAACCAAATAAAAGATGAGTATTTGAATCTTTTAAAAACCAACTAATCATCTATTAACCCATTATTAAAATTGAAAGCGTAAATTATGGACACAGTAAATATATGGCAATCATTGGCTCAAGGAGGTATCGCAATATTGGTATTGGCCGTTGGAGCATGGTTGTTTTGGAAGCAAATACAAACCCAATTCAAAGATACACGTGATGAGATGAATCAAATGCGTGAAGATTTGAAAGAAACCCAAAAAGATAAAGACCTACTCCAAAAGGAGTTTGCGGACTATATCAAGGAATCGACCCAGGAGGCGAAGAACTTCATGATTTCAGTACAAGAAAAGTATATCCAAGCCTTTGAGGACTTTACCAAAATACAGAAAGAAAACACCTCAATGTTATCTGATCTGAAAAAATTAATTGAGGAAAAATTTTAACTAAAACATAAATAGGTATAAAAATGAAACAAATATTAAACATTTTATCAGGATTACTGATGTGTATTATGGCAGGCTTACTAATAGCTCATGTATTAGAAACCTCTCCAGTTATTGCAATTTTGTCTTGCTTGGGTTTGTCACTCTTGTTAGGTTATATAAACCAAAAACTACCAGCATCTAAACAGGGCGTATTACAAGCAGGTTTACTTCGTGAAATATGGATTGGCGAGATGGCCAACCGTTTCTTTGACAATGACGACTTTTTGCAAGATGGGAAAGACTGGACACCTTGGGTTGATAATGATGCCATAAATTTAAGTGAAATTGGAGCTAGTCCAAACGTAGTAATTAATAGGACGGTTTACCCAGTGCCAGCAACGACACGGACAGATGTACCGATCAGATTGCCACTTACAAACTATTCGACTGATTCTACAATACACAGAAACATTGACCAAATTGCATTAGCAGCTGATAAACGAAAGTCAATAATAGACGATCATAAAGCAGTATTACAAGAAAAGGTTTCTGATCATGGCATATTCAATATCGCCCCCACTGTAAATTCAGCAGATACTCCAGTATTTAAAACTTCAGGGGCTATAAGTGCAGATACAGGCAATAAAATTTTGCAATCTTCTGAAATAAGCAAAATGAACAAATTGTTCGACAATAAAAAGTACCCTCAAAAGGGAAGAACTTTGGTAGTGCCACCAAACATGTTTTGGGAGTTTGTAGAAACTAATCCAACCATTAAAGCTCAAGCTGAACGTAATGGACAAGGCGGTACTGGAACAGGCATGTGGGTTGAATGGATGGGATTTGTAATCCGACCTCGAGTAACTACTGCACTGTATAATAAAAATACGCTAGCAAAGAACTCTTGGGGCGCAGTACCTACAGCAAACGACAAGGAAGCTGCTATAGCATATGTAAAAGGTGTATCATTTGGCAAGGCTATGGGTACTACTGAAATGTTTGCTAAAGTCAAAGACCCTGACCAACAAGGGGATACTATAAACTTCCTTACAACTGCAATTGTACTTCCTGTGCGACAAAAAGTACTTGGAGCGATAGTATATAGCGACTAAAAAATAAACACTTGAAAAAAGCCCGTAGCGATAATGTCAAAGCGGGCATGTTTTCAAATCAATAACTGTAAATGATTTCAAACATATATTTTAAATTAAAATCACTTTTGAATAGCACGAATGTAGAGACTGGGTGTGCATTTTCAAACGGATTTTCAAACGGGTTTAGTTAACAATGGAACTAAGTAGAGATACCATAATTGAGCAAGTAAATACATTGCTAGCAGACAATACAACTAGGCAAATTACGCCTGAGCGTCTACGAACAATCTTGATCAACATCATTGACTCAGTGGTATTTAAAAGCGAAATAGAACTAGACCCACCTTCAATTTTACCATAATGAATATTGAATACACATTAATACTTGCTGACTTGCCATTGGAAATAGACACACCAATAGCTAAAGTAGTTCTTAATAAAGAGCCTGCTGAAGGAGATATAGTACGTGTACCTGTTGTAGACAAATTCTATGTTGTGCTTCGCAAAATGCTCTATCAGTATTCGCATTTATCTACCAATTTTAATACCGAATATTACTTATTGGTAATAGAATACTTAGGTGAATCAACTGGAGCTTCAGTGGCATATAATGGTCAAAAAGCAACACAACTTACAGGTGCTAATACTTATACAATTGCTGCTAATAGTTCGCATAAAATCCAAATTGTTTGTATGAGCGGTAGTGGTAAATTAAGAATAGAAAGTGTAGTGCTTGATATTTCAGAGACATTCTCAACAGTGCTTGATTCAAGCCAACATGTAAATGTAGAGGTTGAAATTCAAACGTTTGCTGTTGAAGATACAATAATAATCATAGAACAATATTAATATGAAAAAAATATTTCAAATACTTATATTTCTAACACCAATAAGTATACAGGCCCAAACCACTTACAATTCTGCTTACCCAGCAGGTGGATTAAAGCTATCTACTTCCTTAAGTTCAACTCTACAAACAGTAAAAGACAAGGCTGGGAATAATTCAATATTGAAAATAAGCACGCAACGTATAGCATTGGGTAATGCAACTAGTATAGGGTTAATAAATTTGCCCGATAGCACAAATGCGGCTAATGGCATTCAGTTTGGTACTGGTACTGCAAATTTGTATAGGAGTTCATCAAGCACATTGAAAACTGATGGTAATTTATTGATAAATGGAGTTACTTACATAAATAGTGAATTATCAAATCTTTTGACTGGAATTGTAAGGTCGGGTCAGTCCATTCATATTCAAGGAAATACACTAACTGGAAGCCAGTCAACTCCAGCAATAAATGTTGTACAAACATTAAATACAACTGGAAATCCTGATATATTTAATTTAGATATTACTAATACTGCAAGCGGTACAAACTCCAATATTGCTCATTGGAAAGTTGGTGGTTCTACTCGATTTAGAGTCAAAATAAATGGCGATATGACAATGGGAGGTAGTAGCGATTTTGGTATTGGTACTGGATTGGGTGCATTTTTTAGATATAACTTAAGTATTGGTTCACTATCCTATCCAGTTGCAAGCGCAATATTAGAATGCGCCAGTACTACAAAAGGATTCTTACCGCCTAGAATGACAACGGCCCAACGTGTAGCCATACCAAGTCCAGCAAACGGACTAGAGGTTACAGATACCGACATGGATGCAGATATGAAATATAGCGTGACACTTGGTAAGTGGATAGGATTTAGATACAATGGTATCACATCTAAATTCCAAGGTTATGACGGTACAAATTGGATAGACCTTAATTAAAAATCAATTATATCAAAATGGCAACAATAACATCAACCCCCAGCACCGAAATTTCAAGTTCAACTACTGAATTTATCAATGGAAAAATCATAGTCACTGAAACTAAAGTACTAGAATTTGACCCAAATTACATATTAGAAGACTTGCGACAAAAAAAAGCAGATCAAATAATTCAAAAACAAAAAGCGATTGAAGCAAACGACAACATCATTGCTTCTTATGATTTACAAATTGCAGAAATTGAAAAGCAAATCGGGTTGTAAAAAACGTAAAAATACATATATATGAAAAAGATAGCCATCCTTTTAGGATTATTAGAAACTGCCACACCAGCAGAAATTGAAACCTCAATTAATGAATTATTGGCGGTAAAAAACAGTCAACAAAGCATCATAGATGCGAATGCTAACTATGCTTTAAAAGTCGAACAAGATGCAAAATTAGTTGATTCTCTTAAATTAGAAAAGGCACAACTTGAACATGCATTAACAACAGCTGAGCAACTCTTACTAGAGAAGGAAGCTGAATTAAATAAAGCACTACAATTTATTGCAGATATCGAATCCCCTGCTTTATCCACTGAAATGGATATTAAACTTGATGAGCAAATGCATGAATTAGCATCTGAATTGATGGCGAAAACAGGAGTTCAAGTTATTTATATAACTAGTGATTTAACTGCTTTTTACACTAAAGAAGATGCAAACAAATACGCTTACGATCACAAACAGAAGGTATTTGATTTCGGGGAAACCGCATAAAAAATTTAATTATGAAACATATTCTTTTTTTGGTTTTGTGTTCTATGCTACTTGCTTCTTGCGGGCTGTTCCGTAAGACAGCTCGTGAGAGGTCTGTAGCATTATACAATGAAAAAAATTATCAGCAATTTGTAGATACATCATTTACTTACGAGCATACTAAAGTAGATACTATCCTACATATTGACGGTTCAGATGACCAAATAATCAATATGCCATTTGATATACATAACTTACAATTAGATGAAAAAATAATTGATAATCCAAGGTTATTAGGTTCTATTAAAATTATTCCTGATACAGGTATTCGTGTAAGATTAAGATTAAAGCCCATATCAGTTCCTATAATAATAGATAAAAAAACTGCAACAAAAAACAATGTGACTTGGCATGAAAGTAACAATATTGAAGCCAAACAAAAACAAAGTGAAACTATTCATAAACCTTCACTAAACTGGAACTTTTTAATTCCAATGTGTTTTGGAATGCTTCTGTTATTTCTCATTATATATATAAAAACTAAAAAATTACTTACAAAATGAATGATATTTTAATTACCAAAGGACAAGGTGGTATAGGCAGACTAAGCCCCAATGAGGATAACATCAGAGGCTTGGTGATGAATGCTGGTGCAGTCGCACCATCAGGATTAGCTTTAAACACCGTTAAGTTACTATTAACTCTCAAAGATGCTGAGGATGTAGGTATTGATCAAGCTTATGATACAGCAAATGTTGTATTGTGTTATTATCATATTAAAGAATTTTTTGCGGAAAGTCCAAGTGGTAAATTATGGATTTACTTAGTACCTCAAGCAACAACATTGACTCAAATGGCAGACGGCACAGCTGGCACACCTTGCCCAGTGATGAAGCTTGCTCTAGCAACTAATGGGGAAGTAAAACAATACGGGATAGCTCGTAATCCCGATATTGCATATGTACCAGTAATTACAAATGGTATAGATGCAGATGTAACAAGTGCTATACCCAAAGCTCAAATTTTGATGGATATTTTGTTTGCAAATCACATGCCTTCTGATATTGTAATTGAAGGTCGTGGCTTTTCGGGTTCAGCTGGTACGCTTACTAATTTTAGAAGTTTAGCTTCAGATAATGTTCGTGTCGTTTTTGCTCAAGATTTAGACATTGCAACCCCAGCTACAAATGCTGTAATAAAAGCTCATGCAGCAGTAGGCACCTACTTAGGAACGTCAAGTAAAGCAAAGGTTTCTGACAATATAGGTTGGGTTGAAAGATACAATGTAAGTAGCCTTGCATTTGGCAGATGGTTAAATGTAGGGTTAAGTTCCAATACAGCGATTAGCACTTTCACTGCGGTGGATTTAAATACTCTGAATACTAAAGGATGTATTTTCTTAAGAAAGTTTGTAGGAGAAACAGGCGCTTACTGGAATGATTCGCACAGTTGCACACTTATAACGAGTGATTATGCATACGCTGAAAACGTTTTAGTTATAAATAAAGCCGTACGAGGTGTTTACAAGGCCTTGTTACCAAAAGTAAATAGCCCAGTTAAAGTAAATGCAGATGGCCAGTTAAGTAGTGAAGTTATTGCCTCCTTTGAAAGTACTGGTAATCGTCCTCTCGATACGATGTTGATCAATGAAGAGATAAGTGCTAAAGACATATATATTGACCCATTACAAAATATTGTAGTCACAAGTAAATTGAAAGCTAAAATATCACTTGTATCTATAAGTACAGCAAGAAATATTGAAGTGGAAATTGGCTACGCAGTTTCAGTAGATTAATAGGCTAATTAATACGAATAAAACAAAATTAAACACCTTTTAAAAATTAAAAAATGGCACTAATTAACGGAATTGAATACGGTTGGAGCGACATCAAAATTAACATTTTAGGTAGAACCGTTGAGGGTATCTCTGCAATTGAATATTCTGATAATGTTGAAAAAACAAACAATTATGGACGTGGCCGTCAACCTGTAAGCAGAAGTAGGGGTAAATATGAGGCAAAATCAAAGGTTACCTTATCAATGAAGGAAGTCGAAGCCATTCAAAGAGCATTGCCTAAAAATGGTAGAATGCAGGATATACCAATGTTTGACATAAATATTGCATTTGACCCTGAAGACGGCAGTTCGCCAATTGTTCGAGATAGAATACGCCATTGTGAATTTACCAACAAGGAGCGAAAGGTCAAAACTGGAGATGGGCAAATTGAACATGAGTTTGAATTGGTAACAGGCTCTGTTGACTGGAATGTCTAATCTGTCCTTTAAATATCAAACAAAGAAATCATATTTTTTAAATAAAAACTATCAATTAAAATGAGCAACAAAGCCGACAACAAAGACAAATCAAACGAAATTGCACCTTCAATAACAGCTATGCAAGTTGTGGAACAACAAATTACTGGAGCGTTGAGTCCTGACCAGGAGCAGGAGTTGAAAACAAAGTATAACCGTATTCGAAAGATAAAAGTTAAACTTAAAGATGGTTCAATTTCAGTATGTTATTGCAAATATCCTGATCGCAATATTTTTGCTTTAGCAATGAGCAAACGAGGACAAAACAAAATACTTGAAGCTGGGGAAGCTATTTTAGACAATTGTTTTGTTGCAGGCGATGAGCAATGTAAATCAGTTGATAGCGTAAGAATTGCTTCCGCAATGGAATGCTACGAGTTGCTCGATTTTTTGGATGCCAGTTCCGAAGAACTGTAAGCCCAATAGATGAGAGGTATGGATATGATATACTTCGCAAACACTATGCATATATCAGATACTTTTTACATGTCCCTTTTCCTGAACTATTGACAGACGAACAGTACGAAGAAATGTGGGAAGGATTGGTTTACGTTCGAAATGAACTGGCTCAACAAAAAGAAATAGAATTAACTAACTAAAAATTAATCCCCTTTACACTAATAGAGGGGATTAATTATAAAATTAAAATATGCCATTTGACTATAACATATCAGATTTGCTCCAAAAAGCGTTCGGCCTTACTGGCTCAATATTGCCAGTTAATGCATCTGGTTATTCAGGTTATCTAAGTCAAAAAATAAATGGATATACAGATATTCCTGCTATTAAAATAAATCAACAAACCGCAACTTCTTATTTAGGTACACCGATAGTAATGCCAGTTACATTTGATGAAGTTAAATGGCATGAAATTGAAAATGGAGAAAAAAAGGAAAAGTCTTTACCTCGAATTCAACTCCCTTCAGCAACATTATTAGATTTCAGTCAAGCTAAAATAATAGAGAAAACAAGAATTTCAGGTAGGAATGGTACAGTAAAAGAATATATAGGCTTAGATGACTGGAGTATTAGGGTTAGAGGCATTATAGTAAACGAATTATCGGATACACCTCCTGAGGATGGAATTAAATCAATTAAAGCCTTAAAAAATTGCCCTGTTGCAATTCCTATACTTAATGATATGTGTCTTTGGTTAGATATCTATGATGTAACAGTTGAGGATATTGAATTTACAGCCTTAGAAGGCTATCCGGGCGTCCAACCTTTTACAATCAATCTAAGCAGTGATTTAATTTTCGAATTGAAATATAAAAACGGTTTGTGATGGAATTTTATAAACGAAAAATAGAAGAAGGCCAAACAATTTTTGACATAGCAATTCAAGAGTATGGCGATGTAATGATGATTTGGATATTGTTAGATGACAACTTAGCTACAATAACAGATTTAAATACTGATCTAGTACCAGGAGCCGAACTGAATATAAGAAAAGAACCTGTTGTGAATGACAAAGAACTAATGAATTATTTTAGAAACCAACAAATATTTGTGAACTGCAAAAGCTAAAATGTTAATACCTAATATAGATATCCGTATAAAAAATGAAGCAGGTAACGTGCTTTTTTTCGACTACGTAGTTGAAGGTGAAATTATTAGCACATGGAAAGAATTAACAAATACTGCAAAATTTAGTTTACCAAGGAGAGTAAGCCAACTTGGAGATAAATTACCTAATTTGATTCAAGTAGGTAATGAGATATCTATCAAATTGGGATATGATGGAGATTTAGTTCAAGAGTTTAAAGGATATGTTACCAATATAGGTGGAAAGATACCTGTAGAGATAGAGTGCCAAGATTTAATGTGGAAACTAAAGCAAACAGAAGTAAATGAAGTTTGGAAAAAGGTAGACTTATACACGGTTATTAAAAAAATAGTGCCAAAAGGCATTGATATTAAGGTAGATAATAGAATGATTGGAGATTTGAGATTATCTAAAGTTAGTGTCGCAAAGGTGTTAGAAAAATTAAAAGAAATTGGTATTACTAGCTTTATTCGAAATGGTATTTTACATGTTGGAAGTACCTATGATGCATCATGGAGGGCTGATTCCAAAACTAAAGTATTTTATCATTTTCAAAAAAATATTATCGAAAACGATTTGATTTTTAGAAAGAAAAAGGATGTACAAGTAAAAATAGAATGCAGTAGCCTTCAGAGTAACGGTTCTGTTGAAAAATATATTTATCCAAACAATAATGCAGATGCAGAATTACATACAATTCATTGTAACAATGGTTGCTCTAAAATGGATATGAAAAAAGTTGCTGAAGCTGAGTATTCTAAATTTGTTTATGATGGTTATAGGGGAAGCTTCTTGACATTTGGAAGTCCATATTGTGATCATGGTTATGTAGCAAGTTTAGAAAATGATTTTTATACTGAACACAACGGCGCTTATTTAATTGACAAAGTAATAACGCGATTTGGCCGAAAAGGATATAAACGAGAATTAACATTAGGAGGTAAGGTATGACAAACATTATAACATCAGTAAGACAAATGGTGGGTAATCCACTACTACAAACATATTTATGTAAAGTGTTAAGTGTAGACGAGTACTCATGTGAATGCGAACCAGTCAATGGAGGTGCGAATTTTTTAGAGGTAAGATTAAGAAGCGTTTTAGATGGAAACACAGGAGGTTTAATTCTAAAGCCTAAATTGAATAGCATAGTCATCATTGGGTTGATAGAAAACAATGAAGCCACAGCCTTTGTAGTGGCTTACAGCGATATAGATGAATTGACTTTTAAGAATGAAGGAGGTATAACTTTTGAAGTTAAAAAGGATGTAGTCAAGATTAATGGAGATACACATGATGGGTTAGCAAAAGTAAAGGAGCTAACTAAAAAATTTAATAATCTTGAAAATAAATTTAATTCTGTTTTACAAGTCCTTCAAAGTGTTATTGTGCCATTAGCCCCTTCAGGAACATACCCATTTGCACCCTTGTTTGCAAGTATAAGCCCATTGGTCAAAACAACAAAAAATGAAATAGAAAATACCAAAGTGAAGCATGGATAACGTAAAAGATATTGAACTAGATAATTTTGATTTACGGATAGTGAACGGTGATTTCATGTTGCATGAAAGTGATACAACACACATTGAACATTTGCTTTTATTAGACAAAGGCAATTTAAAGCATAGCCCAATAACTGGGGTCGGTATAGCTAAATATATAAACAGTCCTGGTACTGTAAATAATATAGCCTCTTTCAAAAGTAAATTGAAAGCCCAGCTTGAGTATGACGGTTATTCAAACATTGAAATTGAGGTTCCAATTGATTTTAAAAATATTAAAATTGACGCAAAAAGAATTTAATTATGAGCAAGACTGCCCAACAAATATTTAATGAATTACTAGCTGAAAAAAATGCCAATATTGAACTAGCAGATTTAAATAGTGCATCAAACACAGCTATTTACAGAATATGGCTGTGGTTAGTTGCTTATGCCCATAAATTACTATATGACGCTTGGGATGTATGCAAAGCGGAATTAGCAAAAATAGGTGATCAACAAATAATTGGAAAAGATTCGTGGTATGAAGGATTAGCATTGAATTGGTCAGCTGGTTCTACAACAGTTGATGTGGCTTCATGCAAAGAAATTTTATCAGCAAATCTTCGAAAAGTAATCCTGAAAGTAGCAACATTTGATAATGGTACTCAATCACTTATTAATCTAAATTCTTCCGACCTTGATTTATTAAAATTATATATTAATTCTAAAAAAGTATTAGGAACAGACATTGATGTAATTAGTCAGTCATCTGATTTGCTTTGGCTTGCTTTTTCAATCAAGTATACAGGAACATTAAACGATGTTAAATTGGCTGTTAAACAAGCAATAAAAGCTTATTTAGCTGCAATTCCATTTGGAGAAAACCTATCAATGTCTTTATTAGTTAATCATATCTTTTCAGTAAATGGTGTACTTGACGTGAATATGATTTTTTGCAAATTGAATATTGGACTTGGATATACTGATCAAATTCAAAATATAGTAGTTACAGACGCAGGATATTTTGAAATTGGAAAGGATGTACTCAGCAATGATTTGTTAGACTTAAATATGTATCAATAATGTTTATACTCAGTAAAGCAAAGTTTGTTCATAATTTCTTACCTCCGAGACTAAGAAACCCTAAGCATTTAGCTTGGGTTAAAGTTATGGTTTGGCATGTATTTGAATTGTGGAACGAGTTATATAACTACTTTAATCTAATTGTATTAAGTACAGACATTACTATCCAAACCGATGTGTTTCAAACATATTTGAGAACTATTTATCCAAATGTCGGAACATATAAAGTTTATATAAAATCAACTTGGGAGTCAATACCTCAAAATTACAATAAGTATTTAGGTGAACACCAAATTATAGAATTTGATGCATTTCTAGCTGAAGCAATCCCAACGGAGTATGACTTATACATATCTGAGAGAAATCTTGAATTTGACTATTTAGTAATATTTCCATTAGCTTATGCGAATTCTTTAATATCAATTGAAGCTCTTTTGAAAAAATACAAACCAGCAGGGAAAAATTATAAAATAATTTTTGAAAATATAACATAAAATATGAAACAAACGATTATACATAACGGTTATCATCCACGTAGTAACAATGATTTAATGCATGCTCAAGAAGGTATGATACAAGCAATTCAGGAATTAACTAAAGGCTTAATTGCAAGCGGTTCAAATATACCTAATTGTATATTGTATGGGGTTGAATTTACGACATATATTGGAACATCAATTGTAGATATCACTGCTGGTGCAGTGGTTTTAAATGGCGAAATATGTATTTACGATGGAGTTGTAGGTATTGATTTAGATGTTGCACCTAGCACAATGATGTTTAGCCCTTTAGATACTTACCCTGCTGACAATCCAGTAGGTTATGGAGACTTAACCTTGAAAAATGTTCATTTGAATCGTAAAGCTCAACTTATTCCTGTTTTAGGAGCGCCCGCGAACAATCAAATTCATGTTGGACAAGCAAAACGTTTTTTAGATTTGATCAGGACCAATTTGTACAACCAAAAGTGGAAATATGTTGGTTCTTTGGGAGAGCCTGTTGTTTATTTAAACGGCTTTATTAATGGGTATCAAGCAAATGGGCCAGTGGATGCTTTAAGATATCGTAAAGGGGCCAATGAATGCGTTTATATACAAGGTGCAATAGACTATACCCCATTACAAAGTGTTGCCACAACATTTGATTATTTGGACATATGTACATTACCACTATTGCATAGGCCTGATAAAATAACATATAAAGACCTTCAGGTTAACACTCCTGCTGGCTATTATGGGTTAAGATTGAAAGTTGCTTTAAATGGTAATTTGTCTGTAGCTATATCTTCTATTCCAGTAGGCGCTTCCATAGCAGATATATCAGCTGGTAGTCCATTTGGTGAAGATTTCGAAATAGTTTATTCGACCTTGCAATAATAATTGATTGAAAGAGTATATCAAAAGAGTCATTTAAAAACAGATATACTAATGAAAGCAAGATTAAAAACGCCTATCACCTATTATGGAGGCAAACAACAGTTATTGACTACAATTCTGCCACTTATTCCTGAGCACAATTTGTATTGTGAGCCTTTTTGTGGAGGAGCAGCAGTATTTTGGGGGAAAGAACCTTCGCCAGTTGAGGTAATTAATGATATCAACTCAGAGGTTATCAATTTCTATACAGTAATGCAAACTAAGTTTGAAGCATTATACGCTATGATTGAGGCTACACTTCATTCAAGAAAACACCATCAGGACGCTGAGGTAATTTACAAAAACCCGCATTTGTTTACTGATGTTGATAGAGCATGGGCATTTTGGGTGCAGTGTAATCAGTCATTCAGTTCAAAAATTTGTGCAGGCTGGGCTTATGCAAGAAAGAAAAATAGTTGTGAAAAGAAAACCTATCACAACAAAGAACGATTTAAAGAAGTCTTTAAGGATCGATTAAAGTTTGTTCAAATCGAGAGTAACCATGCTGTAAAAGTGATAAATTCAAGGGACTGTGAGGAAGCCTTTTTTTATGTTGACCCACCATATCCAGAATCAAATCAAGGTCATTATGCAGGCTATAAGCTTACAGATTTTGAAGAACTACTTGATACGTTAGCGAATATCAAGGGTAAATTTTTATTAAGCAGTTATGACTATGATATGCTTGACAATACTGTAAAAAAGCACAAATGGCATCAAATTAAAAAGGAAATGTTTATTACTGCCAGTAAAGGAGAAACAGGTAAGGGGCGCACTAAAAAGAAAATAGAGGTTTTTACTTCTAATTACCCAATATAGACCAATATTAGAAAGTAGGGACTGGCAGGTATCCCGACCTATGCTCAAGCATCTTGACTTGCGTCAATGCCAATCCCAAACTTTCATTGATTGAAAGAGTATTGGTTTTAATTAAGCATTTAAATGGTCGGGATAAGGCAATATTACAGCCTCTTTACTCTTTTGCAAAAAAAAGCTATGAACATTAATGTGCATAGCTAATAGTACTCTTTTAAATATCACTTTAAAACGATACTTTTGATTCTTTAAAAACGATACTTTTCGTTTTTGCGATTATACATTCTCTAGGCTCTAAAATTATTTATTTATTAAGTCAGCAACTTAAGTCTGAATTATACATAGATTCTTCTCATGGCACGAAATATAGTTTTCGTATCAAAAATTTAAAAACAATCCATCATGAAAATACTAATTTGTGAGGATGAATTCATCATTGCTGAGAATCTAAAATCCTACTGTATCGATTTAGGATATGATGTAGTCGGCTTAGCACCATCTAGCCAACGCGCGCTGGAATTATTGTCTTTGCACAAGCCCGAAATTGTTTTATTGGATATCAACTTAGAAGGAAATAAAGAAGGTATTGAAATTGCCCATTACATTAATGAACACCACCAAATCCCATTTATATACATAACTGCCTATAGCGATCCTGAAACATTTATGTTTGCTAGTAAAACTTTTCCGAGCGCCTATATTATCAAACCAGTTGATGAAATTACGCTCAAAATAAACATTGAACTTGCTTTACTGAAATTTAAGAATCAATTTAATATCAACAAAATTTCAAGTACAACCAAATTAAACAAGTCTCCAAAAGATATAACACAAGTCGATTTTAACAGTTGTTCGTATATCACTGCTACTCAAAACTATATACATATATATTTTACTAATAACGAGAAATGCATTTTACGCTATACTATTTCCGAATTAGAATCGCAATTAGATCAAAATTTTATACGTGTTCACAAATCTTATATCGTAAATTTAAAATACGTAAGTACTGTATTATCAGGTAAATTGAACGTTTTGGGTACTTGGATACCTGTAGGCAGAGTGTATAAAGGGAATCTGAATGAATATCTACTTTATTAACAAGTTGTTCGTCACTTTTTGATGTTGTTTGTCACAAATAGTTAGACTAACCCTAGAGAGGGGCTTATTTTTACATTCAAAAACTAATTCTGAAATAGAAATATACAATAATCGAGCCATTTATTATTAATTCTATTTCAATATTTTAAATATGAATTTAAGTTTATTAAGTATTATTGATTCACTTTTTTCGTTTTATGCGAGGGTAACCTCCTATCCCTTTATTATTCAAATTTGTATAATTTTCATTTTAGGTAGTATCATACTATTTACTTTTTTTGTTTCATCTGTTACCTTTATTCGATATCAATTTAATAGGCTTCAATCCAAAGAGGAAAAGCTTATCCCTATCATTGATGAATTAATCCTTAAAAATCTATTCGAGGAAAATAAAACAATCACTCAAGCAGATATCTACAATGAATTTTTGGATCGACTTGGAAATTTAAAAGTTGATAACCTGAATCTTATTACTAATCGCCTAATTGCTTGTAAAAACAACTTTGATATTGGTATTAGCCCTCAATTTACCAACCTCGTGGCTGCATTAGGTATTGAAAACCATATCAGTAAGAAACTGAGCTTTTCGTCAGCATTTGACAAAATGAAAGGAATACAAGAGTTATCATCCCTAGCCATCACTGCTTCAGAGTCAAACATCTTCCCATTTACCTATAGTAACAACAAGAATATTCGTAATGAAGCACGTACTTCCTACATGCGTTTGAGTAAAAATGATCCTTTTAAATTTTTTGATGAATCTAAAGAACCTTTGAATGCATGGGATCAAATCAATCTACTGAAACACTTAATGAGTATTGAAAATAGAGTTATTCCCAATTTTAGTAAATGGATTGCCTACTCTCAAAACGAATCCATCATTCAGTTTTGTATAAAAATGTGTGCCTACTTTCAACAAAAAGAAAGTGTTCCCGTTTTGATCAACTTTTTGAAAACACCCGACCATGACCTAAGAGCTGAAACAATCAAAGCACTAGGAGAGCTAAAGGCTGACCACACTGAAGATATCTTAATTGATATGTATAACAATCAACCAGATAAGTGTCAAAATGAAATAATACGATCTATCGGTGAATTTTCTACTGGACGTTCTATCGACTTTTTGCACCACGCTTTTGAAAATACAACAAATATCGAAACACGTAAAGTGGCAGCAGAAGCAATTTATAACTATGGCGATATCGGTAAAGAACTATTCGAAGCCCTAGAACAAGGCAGTGAACCAGAATCTGCTCAAGTATTGGAACATATTGCGAACCCATTGATTAAATTTAAATAAAAGGTAAACACACTATGATAGATCAAATAAGGACCTTTTACGAATACTTCGTCTTCTTCTATACAACATCGTTGTTTTTATTTTACTTGTTTTTAGCCGTTATGTCATTTTTAGCCATTATGAAATATAAAGGTTATAATAGTGATTTAGATGACAACACCATTATGACTTCTCCATTGACACCTGGTATATCGGTAATTGCGCCTGCCTTCAACGAAGGTGTAACCATCATTTCCAACGTGCGTTCACTACTTACACTCAATTATCCTTTGTTTGAAGTAATTATCATCAATGATGGTAGTAAAGATGATACCTTGGAGAAAATGATTAAAGAATTTGAGCTAGAAGAAACCGAGTTTGCATACGTTGAGAAAATCAAAACCAAACCCTTCAAACGTATTTTCAAATCCCGAAATCCGGCATTTGCCATCTTAACCGTAGTGGATAAGGAAAATGGTGGTACCAAGGCGGATGCGTCCAATGCGGGAATCAATGCTTCGGCTTTTCCCTATTATTTGTGTACAGATGTGGATTGTATTTTGGATCGTAACACATTGTTGAAAATGATCAAACCCATCCTCAATAGTACAGAACGTGTTATTGCAGTTGGTGCCGTATTACGCATGTCAAACAGTTGTGATATCGATGAAGGGGTTATTACGCGTGTACGTCCTCCGAAAGGTTTAATTCCTCGATTTCAGGAAATGGAATACATTCGAGCGTATTTGTTGAGTAAAATGGGCTGGTCTTTGTTAAATGCCGTACCAAATGTATCAGGTGGATTAGGATTATTTGACAAAGAGGTATCGGTACGTGCTGGTGGATACGATCCGCTTTCGCATGCTGAAGATATGGATTTGATTACTCGTATGACTGCTTACATGATTAACAATAACTCTAAATATCGTGTTGGTTATATTCCCTTATCGTGTTGCTGGACCGAAGGACCTCCAAATATTCAAATCTTGAATCGTCAACGTTCAAGATGGGGACGTGGTTTGATGCAATTGTATTTTGTACACCGAAAAATCTTATTTAATCGTCGCTACAAAAAAATGGGACTTATTGTATATCCATTTGCGTTTTTTTACGAATTGTTAGCACCGGTAATTGAAGCAGTGGGGTGGTTATTCCTCATTTATTTAATCATTACGGGTCAGGTCAATTGGAATATGTTTTTCTTTATTTTACTTTATGCTTATTCTTTCTCAGTCATGATTTCTACATTAGTTGTTTTGTGGGATCAAATTACCTTTAAATATTACAAAACCTTTGGTGAGGTCATGTCCTTAGTACTTATGGTTATCTTGGAACCAATTTTGTATCATCCATTAATTATGTTTTTCGCCATCAAAGGTTATATCTCATTTTTCTCGTCCAAAGAGTTTGAGTGGGGCGCTATGACACGTCAAGGATTTGATGCCGAGAAAAAAAATACACCTGTTCAACCCTCAACTTAATAAGTTTATGCACTTTAGTATTACATATCAAAAATTACTTAAACTACATCTATTCATTTTGTTGTTCGGTTTATTGTCCAATGTTGCTTTCGCTCAGGGGCAATCTAATTTATCTTCGGATGAATACTACCGTTTGGCTAAAATAGAAGCTAATCAGAAAAACAATTTCTCATTGGCCGCCAAATATTGCAAAAAAGCTCTCGATTTAACACCAGAAAACTACGATATACGACAACTTTTAGGTAAATGTTATCTTGAACTCGGCAAATATGATAGTGCACGATATGAATTAAAGAAAGTAACTGATGGATATCCTCGAAACGTGGATGCGCGTCATTTTTTAGTCAATGTGGAATATCAAACTGGTCGTTATTCAAGTGCCTTATGCTATGTCAACGAGTTATTAGAAATTCGACCTTATAGTAAAACACTTTGGCTCAAAAAAATATCGATTTTTAATGATATGGGCAACTATGTTGAAGCCAAGCGCACTGTCAATCGATTGTATACCATTTATCCTAACGATACTGCGGTCAAACGAATTTATAATAACTTTTACACCGAAGAAGCTGAACGTAGTCACAAACAGGGTAATTACAGTAAAAGCCGCGAAATATTAGACAAAGTGCTTGAGGATAATCCAAGAGATTTGTTGAGTATACACAAGCAAGTCAATAACTATTTAAACACAGGTAAAAAAAATGAAGCACTTGGTTTAATTGATGCAGGTTTGGTCAATTTTCCAGCCGATCCGATTTTAATCGATAAAAAAGTAGGTCTATTACAAGAAATGGGTCGTTACCAAGAAGCGCTCGCTTTTACAGAGTTTACACTTAAAAAATATCCAAGTGCCAAACTTCGTGGAATCACAACAGATTTAAAACTTGAAGCAGCACGGTTTTACAACAACTCAGATCCTTATATTTTATACCAAAAAGTATATGAGACCAATCCTAGCAATGAAGAAGCGTTTACATTTTTGCTCAATAATGCCATGTCTAAAGGCTATTATGATGAAGCAAATATGTATTTATCATCTGCCTTGAAGCGAAATCCGAGCGATAAAAATCTGCTTTACAAACAATTGAGCTTGCTCGATATGCAAGGCAAAAAAGTAGAAGCCGACCGATTAGTTGAAAAATTGGTAACCCGTTTTCCTGGCGATGCCGAGTTACAAGATCGATATAGTTCAATACTTATGACTCAAGCCAAGGGATATTTTCAAGATCAAATGTATACTCAGGCTAAGCAAAGCTTTGAAAAATTAGTTAGATTTCCAGACTACAATATCCCTGCAAATGAATATTTGTATTCTATAGAAGTGGCTCAACATAATTACAACGAAGCTTTGACCTTGATTAACCGTTTGATTGCTCGTAATCCAAGAAATGACGATTACCAATTTAAAAAAGCCGGCTTACTTGAAGAAATGGGTCGATATGATGAAGCAATGATAATAACAACTTCATTGGCACAAAAAAATCCAACCAATTCAAAATACAAAGATGCCATTTCTTCACAAGCAACACCTTACATTAAACAATTGCTTGAAAATGAAAAGTATGATAGCGCTATGCTTGTTATCGAAAAAGTAATAGAACGCGATCCTTACAATGTGCAAGCTCACAATTATGCCATCAATGTACAAGCTGCTAAAAAAGACTACTTAAAAGGCATAGAGTATAGCGATAGAGCACTAAGCTATTTTCCAGATTCTAAAGATTTCAAGCTCAAAAAAGCAGGAATGCTCACAGCGCAACGCGATTATGAAAAATCTATCCCTTTGCTAGGCGAATTAACTGAACAATATCCTTACAACGATAAAATTAAAGAGTCATTGGCTGAGGAGTTATTCCTGACAGGAAAACGCTTTGAACGAAGCAATGAAATAGATTCAGCTATTGGATATTACAGTACTGCACTAAACCTTGTCCCTACCGATACATTTTCATTGTATAAATTAGTCAATTTAAGATTAGGACGAAAAGAATACGATTCGACCTATAATCTTATAACCGCTGGTTTAAACCAATACCCCGACAACAATTTCTTGTATTATAAAATGGGCGTTTTAAATGAAGAAGTTGGTCAATTCGATAGCGCATACCATTACATCAAGTTGTCAGAACCTCAATTTGGCAATAGCTATAATTTCTTGAATTACCTTGACTACTTAAAATCAAAATCGTATCGAAATCAAGTTGGTGTAATGTATTTAAGGGCTTATTTCGATTCTACACAACTTAAATCGTCTATTGCTACATTTGAATACTCGCGTCTCAACTTAAGAAATACCTATACATTCAGGCTCAATTATGCTGCTCGACCTATCGGGACAGGCTTGCAACAAGAATTTGAATGGTTTCACAAAATCAATAAAAAATTATATACACAAGCTAATGTTGCTGTAGCCAATAGACTGGCTTTTCCTCGTTTTAGAATTAGTGGTTCTGTGTTCAGTACTTTAGTGTACGAATGGGAGGCTGAATTGGGATTGCGTTACGTACGCCAGCAAGATGGTCAAAATTTGACATCCTTAGTGGCTGGTGTTGCAAAGTCTTGGGAAGATGTATGGATCAATTTTAGAGGATTTCTTATGACTGACTTTGGCAATGTGTATCAAACGTTGTTATTTCAGTCTCGATATTATTTTAATTATCGAAATGACTATTTATTTGCTACAGCATCAATAGGTACACCACCTGAGGAAAAAGCCCTGGATTTTCAAGTCAATACATTTTTAACTTATACCACACGTATGGTGGGTGGTGGTTATCAACACAAAATCAAACACAGAGCAGCTATTTTAATTCAAGGCAATTGGTTTAATTTCAGAATCAAAGAAGATTATTATGTCAATCAGTATAACCTATTTATTTCTTTAATCACCAAATTTTAATCACAATTTAAAACAATACCTAAACTAATATTTTTAATTCATATATATTATTTATTTATGTAAATAGTATCAATAAACCACATTTTATATGAAAACCTTTGCTTTTGGGGTATTATTTTCAATTTTTTGGGTCATTACACTTACATCTTGTAAAAATATGTCTGCAAATTTTATAGTTTATAAAAAAGGTGAAGTAATTCCAATACTCGTGATTCCAACGAAACCCAAAGGAATTGAAACCAAAGCAGCAACGCTCTTTATAGAAAAATTTAAAAGTATAACAGGCACTTCAATCAAAACCATAGCTGAATCAGCTTACAAAAAAACAGATAAACAGGTCGCTATTTTTCTTGGCAACACTGTACTTTCAAAAACTGTAAAAGCCGAATACACCATCAACGATGATGGCTTTACAATAGGACAAGATGAAAATAATGTTTTCATTACTTATAATGAAGGGCTTGGTTTGATTTACGGAGTCTCTACATTTTTTGAAGATTATGCTCAATCATATTACATTGATCAAAATGAATTGATTACACCTCAGCTTGATTTAATACAATTGCCTGCAAACGAAATAACACCATACACTCCTGCTTTTAAATACAGGCAGGCTTATTTCCCACAGTCACTTGATTATAATTATACAACATGGAACAAAATTCATTTAATAGAAGAACATTGGGCGGTTTGGGGTCATCACTTAGATAAGCTAATCAATCTTGGTAGTTTAACTGCTGATCAAAAGAATCAAATCTATGCACTTGTAAATGGCAAACGAACTGATGAACAATATTGTTTTTCGAGTACTGTATTACAAAACGAACTCATAAAAGGAATTGAACTGAAAAAAAATCAGAATCCTGATGCGACCTATTATTCTATTGCGCCAAATGACAATTCACTAGTTTGTAGTTGTGAAAAGTGCTTAGCTATTAATAAGAATACAACAAGCTCATCAAATACTGTAGCCCAGCTATTAAATATATTAGCGAAGCGATTTCCTGATTTAGTATTTACTACTCATGCTTATCTTAGTACAATCAATCCACCGACAGACATAAAGCTAAACAACAATATTATTGTATTGTTGAGTACGATTGATTTTCCAAAAGGCCAACCCTTGTCTCAAAGTAAAAAAGCGAATGCTTTTAGAACTCTTGTAGACAATTGGAAAAACGTTTGTAAGGAACTTTATGTATGGGATTATACTGTTCAGTATACCAATTACTTCGAATTGTTTCCGAACCTAAGTGCTTTACAACAAGATTTGCAATTTTTTAAACAGCTCGGCATAACAGGTGTTCTCGAACAAGGTAGCGAAGACCAATATAGTTTATATTGCGATTGGAAATCATACGCCATTGCTAAACTCCTTTGGAATCCAGAACTCGATATGGACAAACTGCGATATGCTTTTTTTGAGCAAGCCTATCCAACACATGTTGACTTTATCACAGATTATTTATGGCAGTTAGAAGACAATATGAAAAAATCTGGAAAGAATTTAAATATTTATGGTACTGTGCAAGAATCCTTAAAATCCTACCTCAATCAAGAACAATTTGATTTGTTTTATTATGACATTATGGAGAAATACGTTGATGCATCTGGACCAGAACTCAAACGATTACAAGGTGTTATCACTTCTTTAATGTATACCAAACTTGAAATTGCTCGAAGTTCTGGCGTTTCCACTTATGGATATGCGCAGTTACTTCAAGGAGATTCAATTCAAATCAATACTGAAATAGCACCTTTGTTATCTAAACTAAATGAATTGTCCCTAAAATCTGGTGCACGTTTAAGTAACGAAGTTGGTGATTCGGTCAATGCTTATATTGCCAAATGGAATAAATACATTATCAATCGTACATTGAAAAGTAAGATTATAGAAAAGCCAATTACTATTTTAACCAAATCAAACAGTGAGTTTCAAGGCAATGCAGCCAAAGCACTCAACGATGCCTCATTTGGATTTACAGATTTTGAAGTCAACTGGCTTGTATTCAATACTAAAACTATGGAAGTAGAAATCCCTGTTTCGTCATTTAAATCCGCCCAAACCATTTCTATGTCTTTCTTAAATGATCCTCGACATGTTATATACGTGCCAGAAAAGGTTGAAGTATATACAGTTTCCAGCAGTGGATCCAGAACTAAATTGACAGAAAAGCCAACACCAAAACCCAATACACCACAAAAAGATATAGTTGAATTTAAACTAGCGTTACCTACACTGACATCAGATGTCCAAAAAATAGTCATTGTTGCTGTTGGAATATCTTCTTTACCTGAATGGGCTTCATCCACTAATCGAAAACCAAGTATAGCATGCGACGAAATACAACTCTATTAAATAATATACAACTTCTCCCATTTTACCGATATGCTTTTATAACATGTGGGCTTATAATTATAGGCTTGATGAGTTCGTGCAATTTTGGAGAAAGCAAAGAGAACTTGGCCAAAACAAAAATTAAATTTAAAGATTCAGTTCGGCATTACTTTGCAATACCTCAAGGTAAAGAGCAAACAGCTGCATTTAAATTTTTCAATGTGGGTGAAAATCCTTTGAGTATACTTGAAGTTCAAACCTCTTGCGGTTGTGCAAAAGCAGATTACCCAACTCGTTTGATTGAGCCGGGTGGAGAAGGAGTTATCGTAATTAAATTCGACTCACATAAATATTTAGGTTACAGTGAAGTCTTTATTACTGTCCGCGCCAATACCGATCCTGTAGCATTTCATACTTTAATCTTTGATTTGAATGTTGTACCCGATGCACATTATATTAAAGATTACGAAGAAGTATACAAAGAACGCGAAGAAAAAGAAGGTAATGGTAATGTAAAAGAGTTGGTAGAAGGCGATGAAACTGAAGCTGGCTATTATATAGATTCAACCGAAGCTACAACGTATTAAAGTTTATATAGAAGATGTTTCACGTGAAACATCTTCCTATCTCCCCATATACACCATCAGTATTTGGACATCAGTTGGATTTACACCACTGATTCTTCCAGCCTGACCAAGTGTTCTAGGTTTTATTTTAATAAACTTTTGCTTACCCTCTGACGACAATGACTTGACATTTTCATAATCAAAATTGTCAGGTATGATTAATTCTTCCAAAGCATTGGACTTCAAAACCAATTCATTTTCCTTTTCGATATAGGCTTCATACTTCAATTGTATTTCGGCTTGCTCTATTGTTTCACGTGGAACATCTTTTAAAAGTTCTTTCAGCTCTTCTGAATATGGCATCATACCCAATAGACTGACTTGTGGTCTCAAAAGTATTTTGAGTGAATTAACTTTTTCAATTAAATCAGCAGTTCCTATTTGTTCGAAGTAAGGTCTTATCTGATCTGGTTCAAAAGATATCTTTTTAAGCTTAGTCTTTATTTGCTCAACCTTCGATTCCTTTTGTTTCACGTGGAACATTCGTTCTTCAGACGCCAAACCTAATTTATAACTCCGCTCTGTTAATCGTAAATCTGCATTATCTTGTCGAAGTAATGTTCGGTATTCTGCACGTGAAGTAAACATTCGGTATGGTTCATCTGTTCCCTTATTGATTAAATCATCTATCAAAACGCCAATATACGCCTCGCTTCTACTTAAAGTAAAGGATTCTTTTTGATGTGCATTTTGATGTGCATTTATACCTGCCATAAGACCTTGACAGGCAGCTTCTTCATATCCTGTTGTTCCATTAATTTGTCCAGCAAAGAATAGGTTCTTGATTAATTTAGTTTCTAATGTATAAGTCAATTGTGTCGGTGGAAAGTAATCATATTCAATTGCATATCCTGGACGATGCATACGTACATTTTCCAAACCAGGTATTAACTTTAATGCTTTGTATTGTACATCTTCTGGTAAAGATGTAGAGAAACCATTTAAATAAATTTCAGTGGTTTTCCATCCTTCTGGTTCTACAAACAATTGATGTCTGTCGCGTTCAGCAAAACGATTGATTTTATCTTCGATACTTGGACAGTAACGTGGACCCGTTCCCTCAATTCTACCTTGAAACATAGGCGAACGATCAAAACCAGTTTTAAGCATGTCGTGTACTATTTGATCGGTATATGTCACCCAACAGCATCGTTGTAATCCTAGCTCCATTCCTCCATAGGGTGGAAAGTTAACGAGATGATTTTTTTCTGGATTTATACTATCTTTTTTAAATGGTGATTGATTTCCTAAAAAAGAAAAACCTACAACATCATCATCACCATCTTGTACATCCATTTTGGTATAGTCTAAACTTCGTCCATCTAATCGTGGTGGTGTACCCGTTTTTAAACGATCGCTTTCAAATCCTAGTTCAAGCAATTGTTCAGTTATACCAGTTGCTTTACTCTCTCCTATTCTTCCACCACCAAAGTTTTTTTCTCCAATATGAATGACGCCATTTAAAAACGTACCATTCGTTAATACAATAGTCTTACCCATGATTTCTATTCCAAGATTAGTACGAACACCTGTAATTGTTCCACGTGAAACAATCAGTCCACATACTGAATCTTGCCAAATATCTAAATTAGGCGTTTGTTCTAATATTTCTCTCCAAGTAATTGCAAATAACATTCTGTCATTTTGAGTGCGTGGACTCCACATTGCCGGTCCTTTGGATGTGTTTAGCATTCTAAACTGTATCATTGATTTATCAGAAACAATTCCTGACTGTCCGCCTAATGCATCTATTTCCCGAACTATTTGTCCTTTAGCTATACCACCCATTGCTGGATTGCAACTCATTTGAGCTATAGTATGCATGTTCATCGTAATGAGTAAAGTACGTGAACCAAGGTTAGCTGCGGCAGCGGCAGCTTCGCAACCCGCATGTCCGGCACCAACTACTATGACATCATATTCTGGAAACATAAACTGAAAAGATTTTAAAAAAGGATTAAAACTACTTTGAATGAAAAAATTAAAATAAAAAATTAGTTTATAATTTGAATTAGTTTAATCTTTTTTTATTTAAAAATGATACAATGAAATAAGCTATGAAGCCTCCTACTGTATCTGCTACACCATCCCAAACATCAAAGCTACGACCTTCTATACAATTTAACTGATAAAACTCAATTCCAAATCCATATAAAAAAACAATAAACAATAGAGTGAAAGCAATATATTTTATTTTGTAAAAAAACAAATACCATAATATATAAAATATAGCAAAAAAAGTAAAATGTACAACTTTGTCAAAATGATCAAAAACTGAAATAGATGGTAAATCTTTTCCAGGCATAGAACAACCAATAAAAATACCAATCGTCCAAAATAAAGCTAAAAATAGCGTAAAATAATGATGCTTTTTTAAGAATAAAAATATACTATTAAACAAATTTATATATTTAAAATATTACAATACAATTAGTTATAACTATTTTATACCTAATTGAGCGCTTAATTCCAACATTCGATCGATTGGTTTCTTTGCAGCTAAACGAAGTTCTTCATCCATCAACAATTCTGGTAATTCATACTTCATACATAAGTATAGTTTCTCGAGCGTATTGAGCTTCATATGAGGGCAATCGTTGCAGGCACAAGCATTGTTAGGTGGTGCAGGTATAAAGGTCTTGTTTGGTGCATCTTTAATCATTTGGTGAAGTATACCAGTTTCTGTTGCTACTATAAACGTTGTACAACTATCTTTTTTAGCAAACTCTAGTAATTGTGTCGTGGAACCTATAAAATCTGCAACAGCTAATACAGCTTCTTCACATTCTGGATGGGCTATCATTTTAGCCTCGGGATGACGAACTTTTAATTTTGTAATTTTTTCTAAACTAAAAATTTCATGAACCATACAAGCACCATTCCACAACAACATATTACGACCAGTTTGCTTATTGATAAAACCACCAAGATTTTTATCTGGCGCAAAAATTATTTTTTGCTCAACAGGTAAACTTTCAACAATTTTTTGAGCATTACTTGATGTACAAATAATATCACTTAATGCTTTAATACCAGCACTGCAATTAATATAAGAAATAACAAGATGATCAGGATGTTGTTCTTTAAAACGTTTAAACAAGGCTGGAGGACAACTATCGCTTAATGAACATCCAGCATTTAAATCTGGTAAAACAACTTTTTTAGTAGGATTAAGAATCTTAGCTGTTTCGGCCATAAAATGTACGCCAGCAAAAACAATCATATCTGCATCAGTTTCTTGAGCTTTTCGTGCTAAACCCAAACTATCACCTATATAATCAGCAACATCCTGTATATCAGCTTCCTGATAGTAATGTGCCAACAAAATAGCATTTTTCTCTTTTTTCAACTTTTCTATTTCTACAAACAAATCCAATGTTGGATCTATTTCTAAATCTAAAAATCCTTTTGTTTGTAAGTTATCAAGAGCTTTTGTCATTGTATTAATAATAAATTTTTTTTTAAAAGAAAGAAAAATACTGTTACTACTGAGTATGTGAATTCGTGTATAAAATTAGGTTATCCACCTTGCAAAATTGATACAAATTTGTTTAATCAGAACTAATTAACATAATTATATTTTTAATTCACATTCAAGAGTCTTATTTATTGTACTTTGTAGCTAAAAAATTAAAATTTGTTGATTAATTCACATTGTAAAACTATTTGAATGTGATTAGTGAATTTAGCTCGGAAAGAATGATAAAAAAAGACACTTTACACACAAAATCTGAGGTAAACAAAAGAGCTACATGGATAAACTATACTTTATCGACATAAAATCCATACACAAAATGTTAAAAAAACATTCGAATTGATCAAAATATCAAAAATGAATGATTAAAAACTTTGATAAACCAAAGCAAATCCTCTATTTTTGCACACTTCAAAAAATGTGAATAATATGTCGGTAATTCAAAAAATCAGAAATAAGTATATCGGTTTTGTCGTTGGTGCTATTGTTGTAGCATTAATAGGCTTCCTTGTCATGGATGCGATGCAAAGCAACGTGAGAAGTATCTTCAGTGGAGATCAGACTCTTCTTGCCGATATCAACGGAAAACGTATAGATTACAAAAATTTCGAAGTACTTCGTCAAAAGTACGAAGGGAACATGAAATCACGTTCAAAAGACGGGAATTTGAGCGATGAAGAGCGTTCTCAATTAATGGATCAAACTTGGTCTGATATTGTGAATGAAACATTGATCAATGAAGAGTTAGATAAACTAGGTATAGGCTTTACTGAAAAAGAATTACAAGATATGTTGACAGGACCTTTTGCAGATCCAATGGTTCAACAAAATTTTGCTGATCCAAATACAGGTATTTTTGATCCAAACCGTGTGAGTCAACATTTAAGTCAAATGGGACAAGACAAAACGGGTCAACAACGTGCTCAATGGAAAGAATTTGAAGAAGCGATGATCAAAAATCGTAAAATAACCAAGTACACCGATATGGTTACAAAAGGAATTTACTTACCAAAGTTTATGATGGAAGATATGAGTAAACAACAAACTGGAGTTTCAGCCATTAGTTTTGTACAATTGCCATATACCATGATTAACGATGCTGACGTGAAAGTAAGTGACGACGAGATCAAAAAATACATGGAGAAAAACAAGGAATTGTTTACAACCCAAGAAGCGACTGCCAAAGCAGAATATGTTGTGTTTGATATTATCCCTTCAAAAGAGGATACTGCAGAAAGTTTAGGTTCATTGTTAGCTGTACGTGACGGATTTGTAGCTGCTACAGAAAACGAAGAATTTTTATCAAAAAACAATTCTGAAGAAACTCTTCGTGATGTATACTATACAGAGAAAACGCTTGAAGCTATTAACCCTGCAGAAGTTCTTGCTAGCGCCGTAGGTGGAGTTACAGGTCCTTTCTATATGAATGGTTCATACAAAATGATGAAAGTTGTAGACAAAAAATCAATGCCAGATAGCGTAAAAGCATCTCATATATTGATAGCTATAACAGAACAACGTACAGAAGCACAAGCCAAAGCAAGTATTGATAGTATTGAAGCTATGGTTAATTCAGGTGCTGATTTTGCACAACTAGCTGCAACACGCTCCGACGATCAAAACTCTGGAAAAATGGGTGGAGATTTAGGATATTTTACACAAGAAGCTATGGAAGGTCAATTGAGTGAAATCGTAAAAGAAAGTTTTGCTGGTAAAGTAGGTGACAGAAAAGTAGTAAAAACACAATACGGTTATCATTTAATCAATATCACAGATCAAAAGAATTTTCAAACTGCAGTTAAAGTTGCTGTGATGAGCAAAACATTACAACCAGGTCAAGCAACTACAAATGCAGCTTTTGCAAAAGCAAATGAGTTTGCAGCTTCTGCAAAAGATGCAGCATCATTCACTGAAACTGCAAAAAAATTAGGTAAAGACAAACGTGTAGCGGATAATATCACCAAAACACAACAACTTATACCTGGTATTGGAAGTGCTCGCGAATTGTCTCGTTGGGTTTTCGAAGCTAAAATAGGGAGTGTATCACAAATATTTAATTTGGATGATAAATGTATCATAGCTGTAGCAACCAATAGACAAGAAAAAGGAACAATGGCCAATATCGAAACAGTTCGAACTCAAATAGAAGGCATACTTAAAAGAGATAAAAAAGGCCAAATGCTAATCGAAAAAGCAAAAGGAAAAACTTCATTACAAGATTTAGCTTTATTAGGAAATACAACTGTAAAAAATGCTGATACCGTAATCTATGTAGGTGGTGGAAATAATGAAATAGGGTTTGAACCAAAAGTAATTGGTGCAGCATTCAACAAATCATTGGTGAATAAAGTTTCTCCAGGTATACCGGGTGAACAAGGTGTATATTTCATTACAGTTAAAAACATACAACCAGGAACATCAATGTTTAATGACAAAGATCCAATGTTTAATATGCAACGCAGAAGCATGGAGCGTCAAATGACGCAACAAGCTTCAGGTATTATTCCTTATGTATTGAAAAAAGCAGCTAAAATAGAAGATAACCGTTCTAATTTTTACTAAGAAAATTCAAAATATAAAAAAACCGACTTGAAGAAGTCGGTTTTTTTTATTCCAAAAATAATTTGAATCAAAGTATATTAGCCTATTAAAATCCAACTATGAGATTAAGTTTATTCAACTTGAAAATAAAATTGCTTTATGTACTCAGTATTATTGGGCTTACTACAGCATGCAATACTGTGTATCAGACCAAAAATCATGAGACAACATATAGAAAAGCAGTAGAACAGGCCATGTATCCTACAGCAAAAAAAGTAGCACCATTACTTGCAATCAGCTCAGATAATAAAAGTTTGGTGCGTAAAATGATAAACGGAAAAGAACATATTTTAGTTGTAACCTTGGAAAGCAAAAAATTATTATCCTGCTGAAGGTGAATACAATACAGGGAACTATGAAATATGGGTAACTGCTGCACCAGAATTGTACAATAGAATGCATAATATTAAACCCAAATATCAGGCTATACGACTTAAACAATTGCTTGGATTACCACCCAATGCACAAAATAAAATCTTTATTGAATTTTGGGTCAAACCAGCCGATTTAATTCGACCTTGTCCAGACAAGGAAGTCAATGACAATACCTGTAATTTGTGTTTTACTGCAAAGGATTCGCTCGATAAAACCTATATCGAATGGATAAATAAAGGACGTATAGATCGCTATTATGCTACAGAATTGTACAACCAATACCCATGGACCCAATTAGGTTATACCTACGATTGGAATAAACGAAACCGATCACATAGAGGTCTATCCGAATTTGTTATTGGTACCAACAAAACTATCTATGTCCATAAAAGTTATACGACCGAAGACTATTTAAAAGCCAAAAAAGACTAACCATGTTTGATTCAACATTAAACTATCTCCTCGAAAATAATCGGGTACAATTACGGCCTTTACAGTCATCAGATCTTGACTTTTTATTGCCATTTTCAATACAAGAACCAGATTTGTGGACCTATTCGTTAGTTTCTGCCGCAGGCAAAAATAATCTTCAGTCATATATGGAAACCGCTATAAAAGCACGTGTAGCGCAGCGCGAATATCCATTTATTGTCTTTGATAAAAAAACAAACACATATGCAGGCGTAACCCGATTTTATGATATCCAAGAACATCATCAAACATTACAACTAGGTTATACATGGTATGGCAAAGCCTTTCAAGGCACAGGATTAAATCGAAATTGCAAATATCTCCTACTTGAATTTGCATTTGAACAAATGAACATGCAGCGGGTAGAATTTAGAGCAGACAACAACAATAAACGAAGTATAAAAGCCATGAAATCTATAGGTTGTGTAGAAGAAGGAATATTACGAAGTAACTGTGCCGCTAAGGAAGGTAGCCGACGAGATAGTATAGTTTTAAGTATTTTAAAAAAAGAATGGGAAGTTAACATCAAAGATCGATTAAAGAGGATGATAGAAATGGGTTAATTTGGACTATTTACTACAACTCAACCTTTAAATTCTACAGTTCAAGTACCTTGATAAATACTGATAGAAGTTTCTGTTTTAATCTTGCAGTAGAAATAAAATTATATGAAACCAATATTAATCATGTTGACACTGTTGATATTTTCTCAACAAACTTTTAGTAGAGACAATACCCAAAAAATACGCGGTACTGTAGTAGACAAACAATCACAAACAAGTATAGTAGGTGCGACTGTACAACTTGTGTTAACAAAAGAATCCAAAGGAACACGAACAGACGTCAATGGTAAGTATACACTAGAAGATGTGGCTCCTGGTCGCTACGAAATCAAGGTTAGCTACTTGGGATATAAGGACATCGTTATTCCGAATGTAGTAGTGACATCGGGCAAAGAAACCATTTTGGATATTGCTATGGAAGAAAATGTACGTAATCTAAAAGGAGCAGTAATTAAAGGTTCTAACAAAAGCAAAACCATCAATGATTTGGCTTCTATCAGTGCAAGAACATTTTCGATGGAGGAAGTAAACCGATATGCAGGAGGACGCAGTGATGCAGCACGTTTGGCTTCGAACTTTGCAGGAGTAAGTACACCTGATGATAGTAGAAACGATATTGTAATTCGTGGTAACTCCCCTACAGGTGTGCTTTGGCGCATTGAAGGTATGAATGTGCCCAACTTAAATCACTTTGCAACAATTGGTACAACAGGTGGTCCAGTCAGTGCATTGAATACAAATATGTTGCGCAATTCAGATTTTATGACATCGGCCTTTCCGGCAGAATATGGCAATGCGAATGCTGGCGTATTTGATATCGGATTTAGAAAAGGAAACTCATCCAAGCGCGAACATACTATCCAATTTGGAATGCTAACTGGTATTGAAGGTATGACGGAAGGTCCATTGAAAAAAGGGAGTGATGCCTCGTATGTTGTAGCTGGTCGATATTCATTTACGGGTATTGCACAAGCTTTGGGTATGAATATTGGTACTGCAGCTACACCTTTTTATTCGGATGTAACATTTAAAATCAACACTGGCGAAGGTAAGTATGGTCGATTTACATTATTTGGTTTAGGTGGTATAAGTAACATCAAATTTTTGCATGATAAAATTGATACAACCGATTTATTTGCCGATCCTACCATGGATAGTTATTTCACCAGTGATGTAGCTGTTGTAGGTTTAAAACATTTTAAGAAATTAGGTAAACAATCCTATATAAACTCTATCGTGGGGTATACTTATGCTGCTTCTAATTTTTTGCAAGACTCCATTGAACAAGTAAGTGACGCAACAGCTCGAGTAGTAGAAAATAAAGCGATTCGAAAAAATATTAATTTGACATCGACCTATAATTCAAAAATAAATTCAAAGTTATTTTTCAAGATAGGTGCCCAAGCAGAGGTGATGAATTTGAATTTAGATTTTAGGACACGTTTAAATAACCCATTGTGGAAACAAGTTTGGGATTTCAATGATATGACTACTTTACTACAAGCATTTGCACATGCAAAATATAGTTTCAGTGAAAAGTTAACCTTGAATGCTGGCATACATACGCAATATTTAACCTTAAACAATTCGACTTCGTTAGAACCTCGTATTGCTTTAAAATATGCAGTTACAAATAAAAGCAGTTTGAGTTTGGGATATGGAATGCATAGTCAAATGCAACCAACAGATGTCTATTTTTATAGAGAGTTGAAAACCGATGGAACCTACGATCAGTCAAATATGGATTTAGGTTTTACACGCAGTCAACATTTTGTATTGGGTTATGATGTACTTCCAGTAAAAGACTGGCGCATAAAAGCTGAAGTGTATTACCAATTTCTTTCAAACGTTCCTGTTGAAGATAGTGCGAGTAGTTATTCCATGTTGAATGCAGGTTCTAGTTTTTATCCAAATACTGTTGGGTATTTGCAAAATGCAGGTACGGGAACAAACTATGGTATAGAGCTAACAGTAGAGAAATTTTTTAGCAAAGGATATTATGGTTTAATGACGACATCTTTGTTCGAATCGAAATACAAAGGAAGCGATGGTATAGAACGCAATACAGGATTCAATGGAAAATATGTGTTTAATATGTTGGCAGGAAAAGAATTTAAATTAGGGCAAGCAAAACGAAATACGTTCTTTACTGATTTAAAATTAACGAGTGCAGGTGGACGCTTTTTTACACCTGTTGATTTAGAAGCATCACGTATCAAACGCTTACAAATTGCAAAGGGCGATGAATTTGCTTTTACAGAGCGCAACCCCAATTATTTCAGAATTGATCTTAAAATGGGCTTTACCTATAATAGCAAGAAAAGAAAACTATCACATTCATTTTTCTTTGATGTGCAAAATGTAACCAATCATAAAAATGTTTTTGCTCAACGTTATAACCCTGTTACAAATGCGGTGAATACTGCATATCAAATAGGAACATTTCCAAACTTCATGTATAAACTACAATTTTAATTTTATTTAAACGCAAAGAATAAAAGAAAAATGTTGTTTTAATTCTTCATAAAATTCTTAAAAAAACTTAGCTTCTTTGTGAAAACCTTAAAACTCTTTGCGGTTAAATCTTAAAAAAATAAAATTCTATGCAAACAATATTAGGTGCTGGTGGTTCTATTGGAACTGAATTGGCAAAAGAACTTTTTGCTTTCACAAAAGACATTCGATTAGTTGGTCGTAATCCGAAGAAAGTAAATGCAACAGATCAATTGTTTTCGGCAGACTTAACAGATGCTACACAGATAGATAAAGCTATAGAAGGTAGTGAAGTATGTTATGTAACAGTTGGCTTTGAATATAAATTATCCGTTTGGGAAAAGAATTGGTTGCCATGTATAAAGCATGTAATTGATGCTTGTGAAAAACATCGTTGTCGTTTAGTTTTCTTTGATAATATATATGCACTCAATGAAACAGACTTAAATCCTATCTTAGAAAATGCGCCTTTGAATCCTAGTAGTCAAAAAGGACAAGTAAGGGCAGCAGTAAATCGAGCTATATTGAAAGCTATTGATGAAAAAAGAATTGATGCTATCATAGCACGTGCTCCAGATTTTTTTGGTCCAGAAAAAATTCAAAATAGTATTTTGATGAATGTGGTTTATACCAATTTCCAAAAGAACAAATCAGCACAATGGCTGTGCAATGCAAACTTACCACATTCAATGGGATACACACCAGAGTTAGCAAAAGGAACTGCCCTACTTGGAAACACAATTGATGCGTATAATCAAATTTGGAATTTGCCTGTTTGTAGCGAAGCACCAACTGGTAAAGAATGGGCAAGTCTATTTGCCAAAGAAATGCAAGTCAAAAACAAAATTTCAACTTTGCCAGCTTGGATGTTGAAAGTGTTAGGAATATTTATTCCGTTTATGGGCGAACTGTATGAAATGAAATATCAATATGATAGACCTTATATATTTGATTCTTCAAAATTCAACAAACGATTTGCATACAAACCTATTAGCAATGAAGTAGCAGTAAAAGAGTTGTTGCAAAATTTAAAATAAAAAGTAACTTTAGCTCATGCGACACAATAAGTACAGATTTATTTATATGATAGTAGTTGGCTTTTTGCTGGCGATTGTCATGAAGATTCTCGTATACACTGTCCCGCAAAATCATCCAGAGTTATATGATTATTTAATTACGATATTGATTACAATTGCAGTATGGGAAGGTAATCTTAGAATTGATGCATGGATGAATATACATTATCCGTGGGTACAAAAAACTAAACAAAGATTCTTTCTGCAATTTTTGTTTGTTTTGCTTTTTAGTGGAATTACCATTTATGCAATGATGTTGTTGTATAATTATTGGGTTTGTTGTTTGTCATTGAAGAATAAATCTTTAATGATCAGTTCATTTTGTATTGGGATGGTGGTTTCATTTATATTATTGACATTTGAAGTGAGTGCACAGTTTTTTAAAAACTGGAAACAATCATTGATTGAAGTTGAAAAATATAAAACCGAAAGCACACAAGCACAATTGCAAAATTTAAAGGATCAAATTAATCCACATTTTTTGTTTAACAATTTAAGTGTATTGTCTTCTTTAGTTTATAAAAATCAGGACAAAGCAGTTGATTTTATTAACCAATTATCGAAGGTGTATCGTTATTTATTGGATAGTAAAAATAATGAATTGGTATCACTCGAAGATGAACTTACTTTTTTGAAATCCTATACTTATTTATTGTCTATTCGGTTTGAAGAAAGTTTAAAATTTGATATTCGTATTGATGCATCTTTGTATCAAAAAGCCCTACCACCAATGACATTGCAAATGTTGGTCGAAAATGCAATTAAACACAATGAAGTTTCGAATGCATTGCCACTTACAATTTCTATTTGCTCAAATCTGCAAACTATTTGTGTTTCGAATCCATTGCAGAAAAGAACAAATACAGAAGAGAGTTCAAAAACAGGATTAAAAAATATTCAAGCACGCTACTCATTTATAACTGACGATAAAGTATTGATAGAAGAAACGAATGACACCTTTTCTGTAACTATTCCATTGCTACAAAATATATGAATGTAATAATACTAGAAGACGAAAAATTATCTGCCGAACATCTCACTATGATGTTGCATCGTATAGATAAAAATATTGTGGTTACACATATGTTTGATTCAGTAAAGGCAAGTTTGGAAGCATTTCATCAAGGACTAAAAGCAGATTTATTGTTTGTAGATATCCACTTAGCAGATGGTTTAAGTTTTGAAATATTCTCACAAATTAATGTTGAAATTCCAATTATATTCACAACGGCATACGACGATTATGCCATTAAAGCGTTTAAGTTAAATAGTGTGGATTATCTACTCAAACCAATTGGTGTAGAAGATTTGCGAGTCGCGCTAGAAAAATTTAAAAAATACAATTCGCTATATCAACCTACGTTACTTGAGAATGTTTCGCAAGCCTATCAACAATTAAGCAAACAAACCAAAAATAGATTTTTGGTCAAATCTGGACAAACCATAGACTCTATTAAAACAGAAAATGTCTTGCATTTTCAAACACAAGATAGTATTACATTTTTAGTTATAGAAAATGGCAAACGATATCCAATTGATTATACTATGGAGCAACTAGAGGCTTTACTGATGCCAGAAGAATTTTTTCGTATTAACCGTAAAGTTTTATTGAATATAAAAGCCATTGAAAAAGTAAATACTTATGTCAATAGTCGATTGTTGATTCAAAGCAAACACTTGGAGGGTGATATGACTATTGTGAGTCGTGAGCGAGTAAATGATTTTAAACTATGGTTGGATAGTTGAAAGTGATTATCCAATCATTAATCAGTATGTATAGAAATATAAAATGATTCGTTTTTTGATAATCTTGATAAAACTAAATTTTTCTTTTTTTCATCATTTAAAATAACCTTTAAAGTATTGGGTGTAAACTCACCTTCGTTTTCGGCAGTGATTCTCAATGTATTAAACGCATTTTGTTTTAATTGTAAATTGATGATTTGTTTTTTCTTAGTTATTCTAAAATTAGAGTGAACCAGACTATCGTTTACAAAAATACTGATTAGATCATTGTCCTCTACACCATCATCCCATATTTCTAAACTAATTTTACTCGATTTAAAATTATATTTGAGCAAACCTTTATTACTAATTTCTTGTATGTTATCTACATTATTCAAAGAATTAACACTTTCAAACAAAGCAGTCATTGCAGTATCTTTATTTTTTTTGGTATCGAGAACTTTGCTAAGTTGGATCAATTGGGAATAAACATCTTTAACACTAAATAACATAAGCTTTCCTTTATCACAATTTTTTTTAGTATTTTTAAATTCACCAGTGTAGGATGCAATTATTTCAGTTTTACCCTTTTTTGAGTTTAATTTTCCTTTGGCGTTTACGTAACACATGTTCGAAGCCTCTTTGGGATATTTGGTATAAGCCAAATCTTTTTCTTTAAAACTAAGTTGGCCTGTTGATTCATCGAGTGTTCCTTCAATGTATGCTTTTGTTTCGTTGACTCCACCAATATCACAAATACTATAACCACTTAATTTACCTTGATTAGATTTAAATACTAACTTATATGTATAAACTAAATTATTTTCACCAAGTATAGTACCAAGAAATTCAAAGTTTTTTGATTGGGCAAAAAAATTATTTGAATAAAATATAAAAAAACAAAAAATAAGTCTTAAAATTGTGTTCATAAAAACAAATATATATGAATAATTTAAAATCAAAATTACTTTTAACCCTTTCACTGGTATTTTTATTTACAGTGGCTATTGTATCAACTAGCGAACGCAATGCTTATGCTGCGCATCCGATTGAAACCAAAATGGCAAGTAGTACATCAAACAACAACTCTAACATTCAAAATGCGAGTGATGTACAACAAAGCGAAAATGCAACAGAAACAAAAAACAATGTTTCAAAACCATTACCTGGTGGTGGAAAAAGTCAAGTTATTGCCTTGGTTCTAGTTCTTTTATTAGGTGGTTTAGGTATTCACAGATTTTATCTTGGTTACACATGGCAAGGTGTTGTTCAATTATTAACTGCTGGTGGATGTGGTGTTTGGGCACTTATTGACTTAATCCGTATTATCATGGGTACTTTGAAACCAAAAGATGGTGAATATGACAAAACGCTTTAATAGTCGTTTGTTTAAACAAATAAAAATGGCAGGTATACTCGTTATACCTGCCATTTTGCTTTTCTTGCCTTTCAATTTTTTTGATAATAGAGGACCTGTTTGTTTAGTTACACTGTTAACAGGATATGAATGTTATGGTTGCGGTATGACAAGGGCTTGTCAACGAATAATACATTTTAAATTTGAAGAAGCATATCACTTTAATAAATTAGCATTGATTGTATTCCCGATTTTGGTATACGGATGGATCAAAGAGGGAATTGAAACCTATAAATCTCTTAAGAATACAAAAAAATAAATACCCAATAAAGGGTATTTCCACTAAGAAAGAGGCCTCTTACTTTTGCATAATAAAAAATAAAAGATATGAAAAAAGTAATTATTGCATTGGCTTTACTAGCTGTTACCTTCAACATGAAAGCTGAAGATAAAAAAGAACAATCTACTAAACCGGTTATTTTAAATGCAGGTATTGGAGTTTCAAACTGGGGATTGCCTATTTTTTTAGGAGTTGACTTTTATCTCACAGAAATTATCAGCGGTGGTGTCATGGCTGGTTTCTCTACAAAAGACTTTGGAGCAGGGAAGTATACTGTGATGGGAGGTGTTTTACGTGGAAATTATCATTACGGACAACGATTAAAAGGAATTCCAGAAAAAATGGACTTGTATGCAGGTTTAAATTTGGGATATTATGCTTTGTCATATAAAGTGAACGGAAATAAAGTAACAGGTGTTGGCATAGACAACGGTTTTTTAGCATTAGCTGGACAGGCGGGTATGCGTTATAAACTGTCATCAAAATTATCTGGATTAGCAGAAGTTGGTGGCGGTGCTGGTATATCTGGTTTACGTTTAGGCATTAGCTATAATATAAAATAGAAAACTATTTAAAATACTTGCTTCAAAAAACCACATTCTACCTAGAATGTGGTTTTTTTACTTTTCAAGCGAAGGAAATTAAGAAATTTATCGTCTAACCTATAAACCAGTTTTATTATGATATCTAAATTAGTGCTTTCTTTGCTTGGATGTTTGAGTGCAATCGCTCTTCAAGCTCAAACAAACCCTGCTATTACCTCCTGGTTGCAAAACAATACAATCATGGGTCGCCATTATGTCCAAGGCAATTCTACAGCGATTCAAGACGCTGATTTGGCAAATGTCCAAACCGTCCAATACTCTACCAATTGGGTTTATATCACCACTCAAGGTGTTCCGACTTATGTAACTGGACCATTTTTAGATGGAAATCCATCCCTGACAACAGCACAAAATGCTATTTTCAAAATAGCTTTAAATCCAGTACAAAACACTGGAACCCCTACACCTACTACGGGTGGAAATATTGGAAACTTCATTAATGGTGTTGCTTTATTTGATTACAGAGATGGTGTTGCATGGAACCCGACTACAAATGCACTTTGTGGAGGCCCTGGCAATCCGCCTTGTCCCGGCGGTCCGAATGCTACACAAGATTGGAATAGAGATGCAATAGTAGCAGAGCGTGCTGGTTTTGATTGTTCTAAAGGTCATCCTGCTATGGGCAATTATCATCATCATCAAAATCCAAGTGCGTTTAAACTCGATAAAACTGTTATATCAACAATATGCAACTTGTATGATGCAGATGGATTGTATGTCATAGACAGCACACAACATTCACCTTTGATAGGTTTTGCTTACGATGGATTTCCAATTTATGGTGCATACGCCTATAAAAATACAGATGGCACAGGCGGTATTGTTCGCATGAAGTCGAGCTACACTCTTCGTTCTATCAGTGTTCGAAATACAAGTCCTTTGGGTGCTGCAGTTTCGTCTGGTCCCGCGATAAGTGGTACATATCCTTTGGGATATTTTAGAGAAGATTATGAATATACCGCTCCGACAGCTACTATGCCAGATTATTTGGACGAGCACAATGGACGTTTTTGCAAAACACCAGAATACCCTAATGGAATATATTGTTATTTTGCAACAGTCGATCAAAATTGGAATTCTGCATATCCATATGTGGTTGGACCGACATTCTATGGTGTAAAAAATGCTGTAAAAGTGACTTCAATTGGCGAGACAGTAACGACCTATTCTCCTTCAGCAATTGCTGATGCATCAGCCGAACATTTAAATTGTACCATTTTTCCGAATCCAGCTTCAGATTTTATAGCTGTACAACGAAGTACATCAATACAATCTAATTTAACAGTGAGTTTATTTGATTTAACTGGTCGTATGTTAAAAACAACGACTATTTATGCTGGTAGTACAATTGCTTATATTGATACAAAAACGTTCTATGCTGGTGAATACATTATTCGTATTGATGATGGAAAAAATTCAATTTCGAAAAATGTACTTTTAACGAAGTAAATATTTTTTTTAATTCTAAATAATAAGGCATTTGAGTAAAATCTAATGCCTTTTTTTATCTTTATACAATATGAACATAAAATTATCGCTCCTTGTTTTATTATGTTGTTGCTTTAATCATCTACTTTCTGCACAACAAAATACTATTCTCATCATAGCAGATGATGTGAGCTCAGATTATTTTGGTTGTTTTAGTACAACAACTGACACTGCCAAAACACCTACTATATCTAACTTAGCGCAAAAAGGAATTCGATTTACAAAGGTTTGGTCTTCTCCATTATGTTCGATTACGAGAGCCGGGATATTTACTGGTCGATATCCTTTTCGTACAGGCGTTGGACAAGTTATAACCAATGCCACAACACCTCAATTGGATACAGCTGAAGTTGGTATAGCAGAATTGTTACAAGATTATGCACCAACTAAATACAATACTGGATGTGCAGGAAAATGGCATTTACATATCAATACACCGCAAAATCGGCTAAATCCAAATCGGATGGGCTTTGACTTTTATTCAGGTAATTTTAATGGTCAAATTTCAGATTATTATACATACCCAATTATTGTCAATGGAATTCAGGATACAGTAAACATTTATGCAACTACCCAAACAGTCAATGATGCCATTACATGGATGGATACCATGAATACCAATAAACCTTTCTTTTTATGGTTGGCATTCAATGCACCACATACACCATTTCATAAGCCGCCTTCTACATTATGCGATACTACAGGTTTAACAGGAACAGCAACTCATATAACGGCAAATCCATCCTTATATTTTAAAGCAGCAATAGAAGCTATGGATACCGAAATTGGTCGATTGTTTCAATATTTGAATGCAAACAATTTAATGGACAGTACAAATATCATATTTATTGGAGACAATGGAAATACTTCGCAAGTAGCTCAAATAACTGCAACCAATAAAGCAAAAGGAACCTTATATGATTATGGCGTACATGTTCCTATGATTATAGCAGGTCCAGCAGTTGTGAATCCAAATCGAATATGTGATGAACTTATCAATACACCTGATTTATTTGCTACAATAACAGAGTTATGCGGTTTTCAAAATTGGAAAAATTTTATACCTGCATCAACTGTAGTTGATAGTCGTAGTTTTAAACATATTATCCAAAATCAAAATGCACCAAATCGTACGTGGATTTTTACTGAACAATTTCAAGCTACACCAGTAGCTTCTGACGGAAAAACTATTCGAAATAATGAATATCATTTACTACGATTTGACAATGGAAACGAGGCGTTGTATAATCTTGCAACAGATCCAGAAGAAAATGTAAATCTTTTAACAACAGCAATGACCGCAACAGATCTAAACAATTATCATTTTTTATGCGACAGCATTACGGCATTAGTTGGAACAGGAACTTGTCAACCCCTTCAAACATCACCATTCAATAAAAACCAATCTATTCAATTTGTACCAAATCCTGCAAATCAAATATTGACCATTTTAGATCCTACGATTCAATGTAAAAATCCTGAGATTTACACCATTTCAGGACAACGAATGCATATTACATTTTTAAATAATCAAGCAGATATATCATTATTGCCGAATGGAGTTTACTTTGTAAAATACAAAGTAAGTGATGTGGAATTTGTCACTAAGTTTATGAAAGAGTAAAATTCATCTGCAAAATTCGGGTGTAATATCTTGCTTTACAATTTTAAGAAATTTGAAATCATTTTAGACCCTTCAGGTGTCATATAACTTTCAGGATGAAATTGCACACCATGAACATTGTATCTACGATGCTGCAAAGACATAATATAACCTTCGCTGGAATAGGAAGTAATTTCTAAATCATCAGGAAAGTTGTTCTCATCTACAATCCATGAATGGTACAACCCTACTTGAAAATTACTGACTTGTTTGTATAGCGAATGCGGTTTGAGATTTTGTAGCGTCGTAATATGACCATGATATGGCTTTTCTAAATTTCGTAGTCGAGCTCCAAAAGCCTCTGCAATAGCTTGATGGCCAAGACAAATCCCTAATATAGGATGTGAAGGAGCTAGTGCTGAAATAATAGATAAAATATTACCAGATTCTCTCGGGGTAGCAGGACCCGGTGAGATGATTATTTGATCGAAATTAGCGGCTTCTTGAATTTCAATTTTATCATTTTTGATGACTGCAATATCCTTTTGTCCCAACTGTTTAAGCATGTCCACAATATTGTAGGTAAAGGAATCATAATTATCAATCAAAAGAATCTTCAAAATCAGCTATTTTTACACAAATTAAATCCGAAAATCTGAAAACACATCGTGAAATTATTGATCAGGTGAATCAATACGGTAGAACCCATACACCGTTCTTCCTTATTGTAGATTTTGAACTCGAATGTCCTAAGGTTTATACATTGGATGAACTAGCCTCAGAACAGATTGAGGTTTCATTTCCAACATACAAAAATAATATTTTGCGTTCAAATACAATTTCTGCAACAATAGAACTAAAAAAATATCCTCAATCTTTGGCAGCATACAGTAAAGGGTATGATGTTGTACAACAAAATTTACATTACGGAAATTCTTTTTTAACTAATTTGACGTCCTCTACTCCTATTGATTTAAATATTGATTTGGTTTCATTATTTCAAATAGCAAAAGCAACATATAAAATTAAATACAAACAAGAGTGGGTCTGTTTTTCGCCAGAAATATTTATCCAAATACGAGAAGGAAAAATATTTTCGTATCCTATGAAAGGTACAATAGATGCAAGTATTCCTGATGCTGAATACCATATTTTAAACGATCCAAAAGAATCAGCGGAACATTATACCATAGTAGATTTGATTCGAAATGACTTGGCTTTGGTAGCGAGTTATATTCAAGTCTCACGTTTTCGATATATTGATACATTACATACTTCCTCCAAAACGTTGTTGCAAGTGAGTTCTGAAATACAAGGTGTTTTGCCGATTGATTATAGGCAATGTTTAGGCGATATTATTTTTAAACTATTGCCAGCAGGATCTATTAGCGGTGCGCCCAAAGCTAAAACCTTAGAAATAATACAAAAAGCTGAGCAGGCGAAGCGCGGATTTTATACCGGTGCGGCATTTTATTTTGATGGAAAAAATTTAGATAGTTGTGTCCTCATCCGATTTGTAGAACAAACCGATAAAGGATTAGTGTATAAAAGCGGCGGAGGCATTACGATAAACAGTGATGTAGCATTAGAATACCAAGAACTAATCGACAAAATATATGTACCCGGTATTTGAGTCTATTAAAATATGGAATGGGATCGCAGAGAATCTTCAATACCATCGTGCTAGAATGGAGAGAACAGCCTATGATTTGTGGGGAATGAAAGAAGCATACGAAAACCTTGGGGAAAGAATGGGTCGTATACCTCAAAACGGATTATTTAAATGCAAATTGAGTTATTATAAAAAGAATAGTAAAGTCAAAATTCAAGCTTATGAAGTACAACCTTTACAACGAATTTATTGTTTACACGACGAACAAATTTCTTATCCATATAAGTTTACAGATCGATTGGTATTCGAACAATTGCAACAAAATATTCAACCCTCAGATGATGTTTTATTTATTCAAAAAGGATTGCTCACAGATTCATTATATGCAAATATCGCAGCGTGGAATGGGAAGGAATGGCACACACCTACAGTTCCACTATTGAAAGGAACAAAACGTCAATTATTAATCGATTCAAACCAAATTATTGAAAAAAGTATTGCATTAGAACACCTCAACGACTACACCAAAATATCCTTAATCAATGCGATGTTGGATTTAGGTGATCGATGCATAGATACAAAACAGATTCAAGTGATGTAATCATTTAAAAATTTTGTGTAACTTTATCCACAAAATTGAATCATATGAATCGAATTTTCCTTTTGATGACAATCCTATGTTGTTCACAATATAGTCAGGCTCAAGTTCAAAAAATGAATGGCAAATCAGCTAAGCCAACTGTATTGAATGTATCGGATAAAAGTAGAGTTGACTTTTTTCCCAGCTTGATACATCTCGATCAGCACCCACTTCCAGCTGCAGAGTATGGAACTAAAAAAGAAGAATTGAATCGACAACGAGCTATCCATGAAGCGAATCAAAATGGTTCAACACAGATTTCTGAAAAAAAATCAAGAGCAATAGCTGTTAATCCAACTATTTTTAAAGGAATACAAGGTAATACATCGACAAGTACACCAAACGATAATGATATTGCTGTTTCAAATGGTGGCAAAGTAGTGAGCGTAGTCAACTCAAATATAAGAGTTTATGATGATACGGGAAAAGTATTAAGTACAACCTCTTTGACGAATTTAGTTGCACCAATTGGAGTTTACTCTTGGATCTCAGACCCACGTGTGCTTTATGATCCTAAAACAGATCGATTTATTTTGGTTTGCTTTTCTGGAAGCGTGAGTTATGAATCAACGATACTTGTTGGATTTACACAAACCAACGATCCGGCTGGAAATTGGAATTTTTATACCTTAAATGGCAATTCATTTAATGATTCTACATGGAGTGATTATCCTATTATTGCCATATCTGATAAGGATTTGTTTATTACATTCAACCAAGTAAAAGACAATGTGAGTTGGACAGTAGGATTTAAACAATCTGTAATTTGGCAAATAGACAAACAACTTGGTTACAATGGTAATCCATTGCAATATACCTTATGGAGCGGTATACAATATGGCGGTACGAACTTACGTAATATTTGCCCTGCCAAATATCAAACATCAAACATGGAAGACCATTTGTATTTTTTAACCTTAAGGAATGTAGCGGCCTCGAACGACTCCATTTTTGTAACAGAAATTACAAATTCATATGTTTCAGGTCAAGCTACTTTACAACAAAAACTCGTAATAACTCCTAAGCCTTACGGATTTCCACCCAATGCACGCATGAAGCATCCTGTCAATGGCAACAAACAATATTTGATGACCAACGATGCACGTGTATTAGCTGCTGTTTACGAAAACGATTATGTCCACTTTGGTTCAAATACATTGAATACGCAACATATGAATGCTGCTGTATACCTTGGAACTCTTAAAAATATCAGTTCAGCCAATCCTATTGCTTCAGCAGATATAATTTCAAGTCCAACAATGGAATATGGATATCCATCTATGACTTATGTTGGTAGTGGAGCCAATGACCATCGTATTTTGTATACATTTTCGCATTGCATTACCGATAGCTTCCCAGGAACAAGTATGATGTATAAAGATGCTAACGAAAATTACTCAGATATCATTAGTTGTAAAGATGGTATTTCGTATATTAATATTCTAGCAGATTCAAACGAACGTTGGGGCGATTATACTAATATTCAAAAAATGTATAACAACCCGAATAGAGCCTATTTGTCTGGTTCGTGGGGGAAATCCAATTCAAACAATAGTTGGGTAACCATAGTCGATATTCCTGAATGGCCTTTAAGTGTGGGTGAGCAAGAAAATACAAAAAGTGAAAGCATAGTTTATCCAAACCCTGTCATAGAAAAACGTTTTACAACTCAATTTGATTTACCCAAAGCAGGACATGTCAAATTTGAATTGTGTAATTTGAATGGACAAGTCATTACCAAAATCATGGAAACTTTCGTAAAACAAGGGAAAAATGAGTATTCAATTTCTACTGAAGCTTTGGCAAAAGGGATGTATTTTTTTAAAATCTCAACATCTGAATCAACCCTTGGAGTGCACAAAATAGTAGTAGAATAATTTGTTATGGATTTAACAATTGAAGACTTAGTAAAAAGTAAATTAGGTTTTCTAGAAAAGGAACTCCTGAATGAAATTGTAACGAATTGTACGATTCATCTATTTCCAGCTGGAACCGAACTCATACGTACTGGACAATATGTAAAAGTAATACCAATTGTTTTGTCGGGCTTGGTCAAAGTAATGACACAACATGAAGATAAAGGGTATTTGCTTTATTATATCAAACCCAATGAAAGTTGTGTGATGTCCTTGACAGCTGGTATCAAACGGCAACAAAGTTTGATTGAAGCAATTACTGAAACCGAATCAGAACTTCTGTTAATACCATCTGAGAAAATCCAACATTGGATAGAGCTATATCCTCGATTAAATAAATTGTTTTACCAACAATACGAAGATCGATATACAGATATGATTGAAACAGTGCATCATTTATTGTTTGATAAATTAGACAAACGCATTGTACATTATTTAAAAGAAAAGTCAGAAACGCTCCAACAAAATCCTGTAAAAATTTCGCACAGACAAATAGCGCAAGATCTAGGAACAGCTCGAGAAGTAGTGAGCCGAGTTATGAAACAATTGGAGCGCGATAACCTAGTCAAACAATTACCAGATTCGATACAATAATTTTGAGGGTGGTGACTCAAGTCACCGATTTGACTTTAATGCTGCTATTACCTTTGTATCACAATGAAGGACAAAAATAAATTTACTAAGTTAGCATTGGTATGTATACTTTGTATTTCTATAGTGTTCGTCATAGTAAAAGCTATACATTTTATAAACAATTAAAAAATTTTCAGGTATGAAAAAAAACATGGGTTCTGCCGATCGAATGATCCGCATCGTAGTCGCAATTATTTTAGCAGCGTTGTATTTTACAGGTACTGTAAATGGTACTTTAGGTATTGTATTACTAGTAATCGCAGGTGTGTTTACACTAACGAGTGTTATTAGTTTTTGTCCATTATATTCTATTGTTGGTCTTTCAACTTGTCCAATCCAAAAGAACTAAATAGTTTCTTTGCTAAAATAATCTAAGGCCATATTGATAAAAGCATAAGAATATGCATCATTCAATATTTCTTTCAATTCTTTGGTCGTAGTTACCTTAGATTCTAAATGAGTGGTATTGATATATTCCAATTGTTCAAGCGTGAGCAATTGGAATATATCTAATTCCCCTTTTTTCACCATTTCTGCCAAATGACTTTCAATTGTGCTAATGGCCAAATTGCGTAAATTTGCAATGTCTGTAATTGATTTACCAGCCATAAAATAGGCATATGTTTCCTTGGCACTATCACCCTTTACTTTTTTAGCAGGTTTTATTAAATCTTGTTTTTCAAAGCTATACAAATGAAGCCCTTCAGCCAATATATGACCATCAAAACTACTTTTTTGTAAGGCATCTATTTTGGTCCATACAAACGCTTCGAATTCCTTGACTTGGAGTAGATACTTTTTGAGTTTCGTATTGGCTTGCATTGTTGATGCATAGACTTGTAAAGGTAGCAATAAATCGTTGTGCATAGAACGCGTAAAAAATTCAATTGCTTTTCGAGCACGTTCGATTAAAGGTTTTGCATTTTGGGAAAATGCAAGATCATTGAACAGTGATTGAAGTTGTGTCGTAAATTTTTCTGCTACCTCAAGTTGATTTCGTGTTTTTTCAATCAGGTCTTTACAAAATACACTCGCTTCTTTTTCATCCGGAAGATATTTGCATTGCATGGTCTCTTGATGAAATACATAAACAGCGTCTAAAACTTTTTTCCAATTGAAAAGATGAAACAAACGTTGGGTTTGATAGTGAAAACGTTGTTCCTGTAATAACATCTCAAGTTCTTTATCGCTGCGTTCATTCATATTGAAATCGTAAATGCGCGGATCGCTGTGTATAGATCTACTCGAAATACGAGAATGCAACACCACGCCTTGCAAGGATGTACAGCGACTTAGTGCTACATATACTTGACCAGCTGCAAAGGATTCGCCGGCATCTATAATGGCATGTTCAAAGGTTAAGCCCTGACTTTTGTGTATGGTGATTGCCCATGCTAAACGCAACGGAAATTGAATAAATTGACCCATAATCTTCTCTTCGATTTCACCACTTTCTGAATTGACAGTGTATGAAATATTGTCCCAGGTTTCGCGCGAAACTTTATGTGTTTCTTTGGTGTCCGAAAAAGTAACAGTGATTGTTTGATCTTCAATTTTTGTAAGCGTTACAATTTTTCCATTGTAGTATTTTTTTTCAGGGCTACTATCGTTTTTAATAAACATGACTTGAGCGCCCTCTTTTAATCGGAGAACCATTTCAGTAGGTAATTGTTTATCGCCAAAGTCGTCTATGATTTGACCTTTAAATTCATTCAAAGGAGTTTTTAATCGGTCCAGTTCTTCTTTGTTGATAGTATCTGCTTTATAGTTGTGGCTAGTCAAGGTTATGTACCTATTTGACTTGTCGTAAAACAAAGGTTGGTATCGCTCTTCGAGCTGATCAAAATCCTGTTGTGTAAGGTTATTGTTTCTGAGATTATTGAGCAAATCAATAAATGATTGTTCGTTTTGTCGATATATTTTTTTGAGCTCAATAAAAACAGGTTTTGTCTCTTCAAAGACATTGGCATGAAAGAAAAATGGACTTTTGTAATGTTCATCTAATAGTTCTTTTTCAGCATTGACCACTACGGGAGGCAGCTGGTACAAATCGCCGATAAATAACACTTGAACGCCACCAAAAGGAAGATTACTTCGCCGAACCGAACGTAATATCGTATCGATGGCATCGAGCATATCGCTGCGTAACATACTGACTTCGTCTATGATGAGCAATTCAAGGTCTTCCATTATTTTGCGTTTAAGATTGCTTAAACGCATATTTTTGAGCATGCTATTTCGGTTTGCAACTTGATCATTGAGGCCAAAGCCTCTTGGCATATTGGCAATATAAGGACCAAATGGAAGTTGGAAAAACGAATGCATTGTAACGCCACCTGCATTGATTGCAGCAACTCCCGTGGGTGCAACTACTATTAGTTTTTTGGTGCAATGCTGTTTGACATACTTCAAAAAAGTAGTTTTACCTGTACCGGCCTTGCCGGTTAGGTATATTGGACAATTGGTGTCATTGACAAAGTCAAAGGCCAATTTAAAAAGCGTATTCTGATTATCAATAGTCATCTGTATAGCTTGTCTTGAACTGAAAGGAAATATTTTTGAGTAAATTAAAGAATACATCCTGTATAAACCAAAGTTTAGAGGATGAAGTTTGTACTTGATAGGCGTAAGCCCCAAAAGTGGTATGATAATTACATTGGTTTGGAAGTAGTGAAATAGCACCATTCAAATCAAAAATGTTGACCGTTTGTACTCGTTGCAAACGGTCAACGGTAGTAGGTAGGTATTTATGCCTGAGGCTTTTTGTCCAACAATAAGATTTCGTTCACGACCACTTCGGTGATGTATCGTTTAACCCCATCTTTATCGGTATAATCTCTATGAGTGAGTTTTCCTTCAATAGCTATTTCGCTTCCTTTATTAAGGTATTGTTCAGCTAGTTCAGCAACTTTTCCCCAAGCTACAAGGTTGTGCCATTGGGTTTCGGTTACACGCTCTCCATTTTCTTTTTTGTAACTTTCGTTCGTAGCCATGCTAAAGCGAGCGACTTTTTTACCAGTATCTGTGTTTTTAATTTCAGGAGCGTTACCTAAATTACCAATCAATTGAACTTTGTTTTTTAATGCGTACATGATGTTTAAATTTTTATTGTTTTTAAGATTTATTTATTTCGGTCGTTTCGATTTGGCTACTTTCAATAAACAACGGACTAGTATTTGTTGTGTATCGATGTAGTTGTTTCGAATTGACAGTGCAAAGATGTAGCTGTGAGCAAACCCGACTCGGAGATGAAGCGTTTACTCTCGAAGCTAAACGATTAGAAACGATTAAAATCGGATAGGTGCCAGTAAAATAAATGGTTTAAAGAGAAAAAGGTTTTTTTAAAGAATTAAATAAAAAAACGATTCGATCCAAAAGAGTACAGAAAAAGTGTGATTTAAAACTTGTAAAATCAAGCGAGCGTTATATATTGACAAAATTAATTTACGAATTACAGCTCGGATTGAAATAAAAAGCTATAGAACAATTAACTAATCTAGGAAAGCAAATCAATAAACGCAGAGAGCATTTAAAGCTTTCACTATGGGATTGGGCCAAAATAACCCAATTAAACGATGCTAACATTCAATCTAATGAAAAAAGTTAACCCAAAGTAGTGATTGGTAATTGAAGTCAAACTTCAAACAAAGAAAATGAGCAATGAAACTAGAAAAAGAATATAACTTAACATTCTATCAAAAGGGCTATATACAAGCATTTATAAATGAACACAAAATGCTTGGCTTCTAAAGAAAAATTTTTTCGATTTAAATATAAATTTTATTTTTAAAAACTATTATACTTAGTTATGAAAAAAATACTGGTTTATGCTATAGCAATTGTCGCTGTATTAATGGCAATACAATGTTCTCCAAAAACATCAAAATCGACAGCTGCTTCCAGCGAAAGGACCAACAGTAATGCAAGTTCACAACCAACTGCTGTAGAAACCCCAAAGCCTACTAATGAGCCAACTACACCTGTAGCGACCAAACCTGTAGACGACGGATTAGCTATGAAAGAACGTTTGAATGATGGAAAACAAATATTTTCAACTTCATGCAAAAAATGCCATGCCTTGTATGAACCCTCTTCAAGAACTGCGCAAGAATGGAAGCCTATATTGGTCGTTATGACTGCAAAGGCTAATCTTTCAACTGTTGAAACGTCAAAAGTTGCAGACTATATTTATTCGACATGTAAAAAATAGGCTGCTTTATTGAGTAAGATTTATATGGATTTTTCTGACAAAACAGATATGAATTAGGCGAATACATAAACCCAATAGGTATAAACATTTAACTGACGAATAAGTATTAAGCTTGATACAATACCTTTATGCCTGATTCTAAAATTGTCCTTTGGTAAACTTGACAGAACTATACGAGCAATACAAAAATAGGGTGTACAACCTTGCGTTGAGTTATGTCCAAAATAATGAAGAAGCTGAGGAAATTACACAAGATGTTTTTGTAGCGATTCATTTTGCTCTAGAAAAATTTGAACATAAGTCCGAAATGTCCACGTGGATATATCGAATTACCATCAATAAATCGATTGATTTTATTCGATACAAAAACAGAAAAAAACGCGTAGACCGAATCCTATCTATTTTTTATCCCAACAGTACTGAACTCAAATACGAAGTAACAGAATTCAATCATCCAGGTGTAGCCTTGGAGCAAAAGGAGGCAACCCAGATGCTCTTTGCACATATCAATCAACTACCCGAAAACCAGCGTACTGCACTCATTCTAAACAAAATAGAACAAAAATCGCATGCCGAAATAGCCACTATCATGAATTTGAGCCACAAGGCAGTAGAGTCTTTGATACAACGCGCCAAAACCAAATTATATAAAAATTTTAAACCCTAGCGAAGGAATAAACAGAAAAAAACGTCTAATAAATTATACAAAATGAATACGAACAAAAAAACATTCGACTTAGAACTATTAACCTCTATACAAACCGTAGAGGTGTCTCCTTTTTTGTTTACACGAATTCAACAACGAATACGCCATAAAACCGAACAAACATTTAACACAACTTGGGCTTTGAGTTTAGCTTTTGGACTAGCGGTTTTACTCACGCTCAATGTAGTACAACTACGAAGTAAGTATCTCCAAAACAATACCCCTCAAATAGCAAACTCTATTGATTTTTTTCCGAACCACAATTTGTACAATGAATAAACTCAAAGTTATAACGGTTTTAGCCATTGGGTTATTTATAATCAATCTTGTGTTCATAGGCGTAAATTATATACAAAAACCACCAAAACGAGAAGGTCCACGAAATGAAATCATACAACGCTTACAGTTTGATGAACAACAAATCAAAGCGTATGATGCCATCATTCAACAACACCGAAAGGCCATTCGGCAATTGGATAATGAAATTCTTGAACTGAAAAAATCCTTATATAAACAACTTACGTCAAAGGAAGATTTAATAGTTCAAGATTCATTGCTCAATAGTTTAGGTGAAAAACAAAAGGCCGTTGAGCAGGTCCACTTTGAGCATTTTAAACAAATACATCAATTATGTAAGCCTTCTCAAGAAGCTTATTTTTTAGCATTAACGTATGACCTTCAGGATTTATTTCCAAGAAGAAATATGAAACCCAAAAATTAGAAATTTGTTTAGTTATTTTGAGCTATGAAACGATGGATATGTATTTTGTTTAGCTTATTGGTCGTAGAACGATGTTTGGCTCAGCAGGATATTCAAGTACATTTTACCCCTCAATTTCAGTCAGCTCAGATAATTTTAGATAGTATATATCATCTTCCAAAAGAAGTGACATTTCAAATATCGACATTCAAATTATATATATCCAATATCCAATTTTTTAAGCAAAATATTCTGGTTGATCAGGATTCAATACACTATCGTTTATTGAATATGGAAAATCCGAAGTCAATGCAATTCACAATACCACGAACGAATGCAACAGACTATAATGAAATCCGTTTTAACCTGGGTATAGATAGCATCACAAATGTAAGCGGAGCTTTGGGAGGTGACTTAGACCCAACCCAAGGCATGTACTGGACATGGCAAAATGGGTATATCAATGTCAAACTAGAAGGTACTAGCAATTTGTCTCCTGCACGAAAAAATGAATTTCAGTTTCATTTGGGTGGGTATCAACAACCCTATTCAAGCTTGCAGCAAATTAGTTTAAAGGTGAAAAATCAATCCTCGGTTTATATTGGTATAGATTTAAGTGCATTTTTTAAAACAATAGATTTGTCAAATATTCATCATATCATGTTACCAAGTATAGAAGCGAATCAATTGTCATCCCAACTTGCTCAATCATTTTATTGTATTCAAAAATGAAAAAAGGGATCATCGTAGTTGTATTGGTTTTGTTTGTATTGACTTCATTTCGGATGCAAGAAAATATAGATATTCCTGCGTCATGGCCCAAGCCGTTTTATTCCTATGAAACAAATCCTCTGCAACAAGCCCAAATCAATTTAGGTAAAGCATTGTTTTACGATAATATTCTATCCAAAGATAGTAGCATTTCGTGTAGCAGCTGTCATTTGTCTTATACAGCATTTACACATGTCGATCACGATTTGAGTCATGGCATTTACGATCGTATTGGAAAACGAAATGCACCTGCATTGATGAATTTGGCCTGGAGCCAATACATGATGTGGGATGGTGCTATCAATCATATTGAGATGCAAGCCCTAGCACCCATACACGATACCACCGAAATGGCCGAAACCATCGAACATGTTGTAGACAAACTCAATCGTTCGACGTTATACAAAAAATTATTTTACACCGCTTACCAAGATAGCATAGCCACAGGCGAAAAAACCTTGAAATCGATAGCGCAGTTTTTGCGTACACTCATAAGTGCCAATGCCAAGTATGACCAAGTGAAGCGAGGAGAAACCGCCTTTACCGCTCAAGAACAACAAGGATATGTTCTTTACCAACAGCATTGTGCAAACTGTCATCAAGAGCCATTGTTTTCAACCTATCAGTTTGCCAACAATGGTTTGCCACAAGATTCCACATTGAAAGATATAGGTCGTGCCAACATTACAAAACGTACAGACGATAGTTTTAAGTTTAAAATTCCAACCTTGCGCAACATCGAATATTCGTTTCCGTATATGCATGATGGTCGTTTTAAAACCTTGCGACAAGTGCTCAATCACTACACAGATGGCATACAAATCTCGAATACATTAGATGAAACTTTGCGTAAACCAATACCATTGACTTCAAACCAAAAAGTAGATTTAATTGCTTTTTTATTGACCTTGTCCGACAAAGAATTTTTATTTAACTCTGCACATCAATACCCAAAGGAATTATTTGGCGTAATGCCGAAGTAAAATGAATGGGTAAAGAATAGGAAGAAATGGGTGTCTTGCATTCCTCATACCATGTCATAGAGTTATACAATCATCTGGATTGTTAGGCGGGTATATGTGGGGTATTCCGCGCAAAAAAGCAATCATAGCATGGGAAACCATAAAGTTAGAACATATGAAGATTTTGGAAAATAAATTTGGTTAAATATAAATTATTGTAGTTACTTTGTAATTACAAATACACCATCATGAATGTAGCTGTTATATCAATTGGAAATTCAAAAGGCATAAGACTTGGAAAAGCAATACTTGAAAAATATAATATCAAGGACGCTGTAGAGCTTGTAATGGAGAAAGGTTATATAGTACTAAAGCCGACCACCATACCCAGAAAAGGTTGGGAAAAAGCGTTCAAAAAAATGCATGAAAGTGGAGACGATAAACTATTGATAGCAGATATATTTGAGGATGAAAATCTTGAGGAATGGAATTAAAACAGTATCAAATAGTATTGGTCAATTTAGACCCGACCCAAGGAAGTGAAATTAAAAAAACCCGACCATGTGTTATCATATCACCCAATGAAATGAATAAGTACCTACAAACAATTGTATTGGCACCAATGACAACCAGTTCAAAACCATATCCAACTAGAGTAGAAGTAAAACACAACAAGACAAAAGGTTGGGTTGTGTTGGACCAAATAAGATGTGTAGACCGAGCAAGAATATTAAAATCGTATGACTGTTTAACGCCAAAAGAAATTGCCAAAATAAAAGCAATAATTAAAGAAACTTATGTTGACTAATCGAAACATTTGCAATAAGTAACTAATAGTGTTAGGCTTTATACCTAATAGATTCTTGCTAGTAATTTTTTCTTTAAAAAATCGAATTTGTGCTAATTTTCCGCCTTTGTTGCTATCGAAGTGTGAGTTTTGAAGCGTTGGCGTTCCAACAAATATCTTGTATTTTTGTTATGTGAATTTTAATTTTCTCCTAATGAATTGATGGTCAAGAAGACCAATAAGACCGCGAAAAATAGCTATATTAAAAATATTGTAAGATTATGAAACTTAAAAATTTGAATCCTTTAATATTTATTTTAGCGTACTTCGTTTGCTATTTGATTGTTGCAGTATTTATACTCACTGTTTTTGATTATGGTGGAAAAGGTGTTGAATTATTTATCATATCTATTCCATTTCTATTTTATGGTATATTAATCATTTCATTATTAATTATTTTTTTAAAATTTGAATGGGTAAAAAGAAATGTAATTATAATTGCCCTAATGTTAATTATTGGATTATTACCCATTTTCGGTGAAATATTTTATGAATCTCCGTTTCCATACCACTACGTAAACTGGATGGGTAGTGACAGTTGAACTTTGTACTCAAATTAAAAGTACAATGAATATTTTAAATT
>Ga0247831_1000595_pt1 | contig 78603 bp, 79 predicted proteins | sample LaCruzMarch2015__9_FD_192406 | JGI IMG/M metagenome (GOLD analysis project Ga0247831, IMG submission 192406) | Freshwater microbial communities from meromictic Lake La Cruz, Castile-La Mancha, Spain - LaCruzMarch2015_1m | ecosystem: Environmental > Aquatic > Freshwater > Lake | place: Spain...
GTGCGTCCGATCGTCTGCGAGACGCAGACCTTGCCGCGCACGCACGGCTCGGCTTTGTTCACGCGCGGCGAAACCCAGGCGCTGGTCATCGCCACGCTCGGCACCGCCGACGATGAGCAAATGATCGACGGCTTGGATGGCCTGCACAAAGACCGCTTCATGATGCACTACAATATGCCTCATTACGCGGTTGGCGAAGTTGGCCGCAGCGGTGGCCCAGGCCGCCGCGAAATCGGTCACGGCAATCTGGCCAAGCGTGCGCTGAAGGCGGTTCTGCCGCGTTCGGAAGACTTCCCTTACACGATCCGTCTCGTCTCCGAGATCACCGAGTCCAATGGCTCGTCCTCGATGGCGTCGGTCTGTGGCGGTTCTCTGGCGTTGATGGACGCCGGCGCGCCGATCACGTCTCCTGTGGCGGGCGTGGCCATGGGTCTTGTGAAGCAAGGTGACGATTTCGCCGTGTTGACCGACATCCTCGGCGATGAAGACTTCCTCGGCGACATGGATTTCAAAGTGGCGGGCACTGAAAAGGGCATCACCGCTTTGCAGATGGACATCAAGATCACCGGCATCACCGAGGAGATCATGAGGACAGCGCTTGAGAAGGCGTATAATGGCCGCATTCACATCCTCAACGAGATGAACAAGTCGATGGGCGAAGCCCGCGGCGAGATCGGCCAATACGCGCCGAAGATCGTACAGATCAAAATTCCGACCGATAAAATTCGGGAAGTGATCGGCACGGGCGGGAAGGTGATCCGCGAGATCGTCGAAAAGACGAAAGCGAAAGTGGACATTCAGGACGACGGCACCGTGAAGGTGGCTTCGGCCAATCAGGAATCCATTGACGCTGCGATCAAGTGGATCAAGTCGCTCACGTCTGAAGCTGAAATCGGCGCCATCTATGACGGCAAGGTCGTCAAGGTGATGGAGTTCGGCGCTTTCGTGAACTTCTTCGGGGCGAAGGACGGTCTCGTCCACATCTCTGAAATGGCGCCGCATCGCGTTAAGGCGACGTCGGACGTCGTCAAGGAAGGCGACATCGTGAAAGTGAAGCTTTTGGGCTTCGACGATCGCGGCAAAGTGCGTTTGTCCATGAAAGCCGTAGACCAAGTCACTGGCGAACCAATTGCGCCGCAACCGCGTGAAAGAGACGGCGACGGCGAATAAGCCTTTGCGTTTCGACAAACCAAATGAAAACGGCGGGCCGAAAAGCCCGCCGTTTTTGTTTTGGGTCGTAAGCTCGGCTAGTGCTTTGCGCGCTTCAACTTCGGCCGCTTTGAAGCCGGCTGCGGATGCGCTCATGATCGCGCTGCCGATGCAATTGGACAGCGACCATGCCGCGAAACTCGAGGAGCTGAACAAAGCGACCGTGAAAGACTTTGACGAAAAGTATATCGATCAGCAAACCGATGCGCATGAAAACGCGCTAAACCTTTTGAACGATCAAGCGCAGAACGGCACGAATGCGACCTTGAAAAATTTTGCGGCCGCAACGGCTCCGAAGGTTCAGATGCATTTGGAAATGGCGAAAAAGCTCGACAAATCCGATGTCGATGAGCCGAAGCAATAGGAATAATAGTTTGGTGGACGGATGAATGTTTGGGCCGGACTTTTGAAAGCAGATCCGGCCCCAATTATATGGGAACTCAAAAAATATCAGTGTGCTTGGCGCGTTCACCCAAACGTTGAGCCGCCGCACACGGCGATTGTTTGGCCGTTGATCCACTCGCCGTCTTTAGAGGCCAGAAGCGCCACCATGGCGGCAATGTCTTCCGGTTCGCCCAAGCGTGTTGAACGGCCATGCTTCAGGACCGCAGCTTGGAAGTCTTTTGGCATGCTGTCTTTTTTTTCCGGTGTGATGACGAGGCCGGGCATGATTGAATTGACCCGAATGCCTTCTTGGCCCCAGCGCGAGGCGCCATGGCGCACGAGCGCGTTGATGCCGGCCTTGGCCATCGCATAGCAGGGGCGGGTGTTCTCGCCCGCCACCGCGGCTGTGGAGGAGGTGTAGATCAAGGCGCCGCCCCCGCGCTTCAGCAAATGCGGCACGGCGTGGCGCGTGACGCGCACCATGCCCTTGAGGTTTACGTCGAGGGTGCGCTCGAGCACTTCGTCGGTCACCGTCGCTGCGTCGGAATCGTGGAAGATCACGCCGAGGTCCGCGAAATTGGCGTGCACCGCGTCGATGCCGCCGAAATGGCCGGCGGCGGCGTTGATGAGCGTGCCGATGGAGGAATCGTCTGTGGCGTCGAAGGCCAGGCCGTGCGCTTCGCCGCCTGCGCCGCGGATTTCCAACACCAGGCTTTCAATCTGCACTTGTTCGCGCGCGGGAGACCCCACCATGACCTTGGCGCCTTCGCTCGCGAGCCGAAGCGCCGTGGCGCGGCCGATGCCGGTGCTGGCGCCTGCGACCACGACGGCTTTGCCGATAAGGCGGGTGCAGCCCGCGGAGCCGGGTTGGGCGGTTTGCATGATGGTCCCTCCATAGTCTTGCGCGCAGCGATCGAATTTATCGCGGCCGATTTGCGGGACCCGGTGCAGGCAAGTCAACCAAAGCCATGACAAAGCGCATCACCTGGTGATCCAGGCCGGACCTTCATTATCGGGCCGGACGCCGCCCACGTTTTTCGCGCGGGCGGCTGACGCTTAGGCCTTGGGTTCTTCGGGCAGGAAGTCCGCCACTGACAGATAGCGCTCGCCGGTGTCGTAATTGAAGCCGAGCACGCGCGCGCCTGGCGGCAAGTCCGGAAGCTTCTGGGCGATGGCGGCCAGCGTGGCGCCGGAGGAGATCCCGATCAGCATGCCTTCCTCTCGCGCCGCCCGGCGGGCGAAATCCTTGGCGATTGCTGGGTCAATTTGGATGACGCCGTCGAGCAGGTTGGTGTGCAAATTGATCGGCACGAAGCCGGCGCCGATGCCTTGGATGGGGTGCGGGCCGGGCGCGCCGCCGGAAATCACTGGCGATAAGGTCGGCTCGACCGCGAAGACTTTCAAATTCGGCCAGCGCGGCTTCAGCGCCTGCGCCACGCCGGTGATGTGGCCGCCGGTGCCGACGCCGGTGATGATCGCATCGACGGGCGTGTTCTTGAAGTCGGCGAAGATCTCTTCCGCCGTGGTGCGGACATGCACGTCGATATTGGCCGGGTTGGCGAATTGCTGCGGCATCCAGGAATTGGGCGTGGAATTGAGCAGTTCGACGGCGCGCTCGATGGCGCCCTTCATGCCCTTCTCGCGCGGGGTGAGGTCGAAGCTGGCGCCATAGGCCAGCATGAGGCGGCGGCGCTCGATCGACATGCTTTCCGGCATCACCAGTACGAGTTTGTAGCCCTTCACGGCCGCGACCATGGCGAGGCCGACGCCCGTATTGCCGGAGGTGGGCTCGATGATCGTGCCGCCGGGCTTCAGGGCGCCGGATTTCTCGGCGTCCTCGATCATGGCCAGGGCGATGCGGTCCTTGATGGACCCGCCTGGATTGGCGCGTTCGGATTTGATCCAGACTTCGGCGGGGCCGAAGAGCCGCTGGATCCGGATGTGCGGTGTGCCGCCGATCGTGTCGAGAATGGTGTTGGCGCGCATAATGGGCTCCTAAAGATAAAGGCGGCGAACCTTTACCTAGGATATTCCGGGGATAGTGCAATCCAAGCGCTATCGCCGGATTTGGACTAAAGACAGGGTTCAGTGCAGTTGGCTGAGATAATCATAGCTGATCTTCGCGGCTTCGATCTCCGGCCTGGAGAAAGGCGGCTCCTGCTCGACATAAAAATGTTCGACGCCGCTTGCGATCGCCGTTTGCAGGATGCCGCGCCAGTTCAGGATGCCGGATCCCACTTCGGTAGGGTCCAATTGCAGCTCGAAATTGGGCTTGGTTGAGGCCCTTAAGTCCTTGATATGCAGCAGACGCGCGCGATCGGCGTGCTTGGCGATGAAGGCTTGGGGGTCTAGTCCCGCCGCGGCGACCCAGCCCACATCGATCTCAAGTTTCACCAGAGCTGGATCTGTCCGCGCCAGGAGGGCGTCCATAATCGTGGCGTCGCCCAGTTTGGCGAATTCGAAATTATGGTTGTGATAGGCGAAACCGATGCCTTCGCGTTTCAGGCGTTCGCCGAAGGCGCTGAGGATGTCACCCGCGGCGGCCCAATCTTCGGGCGTTTGGGCCTGAACCGCGCGCATCAGTGTTCGAATTTGTGTGTCCCCTGGCTGCGGCTTGAAATTGCGGACCGCAATCGGTGGAATGGACGTCGCCGCCAAGCGTGCGCCGATGGCCTGCGCGAAGGCCGCACACTGCGTTGCGGCGCGATCTGTTACGGATGGTTCCGTGGGGCCGCTCACGAACGTGTGCACGCTTGTGCAAGTGAGGCCCGCAGCATCCAGTGCAGCGCGCGTTTTCACCGGGTCGCCCTGGGTGCTCATCTGAACGGTCTGGTAGCCGATTTTCGCCACGGCGCTGAAGGTTGCATCCAGGTCGCGATAGGCGCCTGGCCCCAAAGCGTACATTTGCACGCCAAGCTTTCGGCCATGTCGTTCAAGCAGGGGGGAAACGGGTGGCCCCGCCGTCGCGCATGCGCCCGCCGCAAGGCTTGCGGCGAGAAACGCACGGCGACCTATCTTCATGGCGTTCCGCCCCCTGCAGAAAGCCTCAGCTTCCCAATTAGCTCCAGACGATCAAATGGCTGATATCCTGGAGTTCGGACTTCTTGAGGCCGCGGTTCTTCAGGTATTGCACTGTGATGCGCTCATCCGCCGCGAGCGGGGTGACCGTCTCGATGATGCGGTCATATTGGGTGTCGCTGATTTTCCAGCCGTCCTTGGTGCGGACCAATTTGTCGTAATAGAGAGCGCTGCCGATCGTTTTGGTCTTGTCGGCCAAATTGATGAAAATGTCCTCGAGATACCAGGTGGCTTCGGCCTTATCGCCGTGCAGCGTGATCTCCGGCATATGGCCTTGGTGCATGGCCACCGCGTCGGCGTGGAAGCTGTTGGCGATGAACACCACATATTGCTCCAGGCCCTGGAACTTCACCTTGTAGTCGCCGCCCCGGAACTCGACCGTCACGTCATCCGTAAAGAGCGTCCGCAGCACCTCGAGATTCGCCGTGTCGATCGAGCGGAAATATTTGTGTTTGAGGGTACGGATGTCTTCGAAATCCGACAATTCCTGAAGCGTGTAAGCCATAGTGCCTCCCTGGCGCTTTGAGCGCGTAGTTTTTCCCGCCGATCGCTGAAGGATCAGATTGTCACCCTTTTAAGCGCGGCGGCCGTGACTTGACCACTAGGTAAAACGGACGAGGCGCCCGGGACCGGCCACTTTTCGTGGCCCTACGCCAGTCCGGAAGAAATTACCGTCCCAGCTTTGTAAAATGTGTGTTCACGCCGTTCGCCGGGTTGTTCAAAGTAGGGCAGGGTCCTTAGAAGGGTCAAACTCATGGGGAGACGGCTATGCTGAAGATGGATGCGCGGATGGGGTTCGAAGACGAACACCATATTTTCCGGGACCAGGTGCGAAAGTTCTTCGATAAGGAACTCACGCCGCATCTGTTGCGCTGGGAGCAGGAGGGCATCTGCGATCGCGGCTTCTGGAACGCCTGCGGCGACGCCGGCCTGCTCTGCCCCAATGTGCCCGAAGAATATGGCGGGCTGGGGCTCGACTTCCGTTACAACGCCGTCGTCGCCGAAGAGCTGGCCTATGCCGATTGCGTGCTTGGCCTCGCGGTCCATTCGGACATCGTCTGCCACTATATCATGCATTACGGCACGGAAGAGCAGAAGCGCACTTGGTTGCCGAAAATGGTGAGCGGCGAGGCCGTGGCCGCCATCGGCATGACGGAGCCGGGCGCGGGCTCCGACCTTAAAAGTATCGTCACCAGCGCCGTGCGCGACGGCGATGAGTATGTGATCAACGGTTCGAAAATCTATATCACCAATGGTCAGCACGCGGATTTCGTGATGTTGGCTTGTAAGACGGATCGCGCCGCCGGCGCCCGGGGCGTGTCGCTCATTATTGTTGAGGCGAACCGGCCCGGTTATGTGAAGGGCCGCAATCTGGACAAGGCCGGTCAGCACCATGCCGATACGTCCGAGTTGTTCTTCAACGATGTGCGCGTACCCGTGACGAATCTCCTGGGCGAGGAGGGTAAGGGTTTCGCCTATATGATGACCGAACTGCCGCAGGAGCGTCTGGCCGTCGCCGTCGGCACGCAGGCCGCTGCGCAACGCGCCTTCGATATCACGGTGGATTTCGTCAAGAATCGCAAGGCTTTCGGCGGCACGGTGTTCGATCTGCAGAATACGCGCTTTGTGCTGGCGGGTCTGGCGACTAAGCTACAGGTGGGCTGGGCGCATCTCGACTGGAGCATTATCCGCCATGTCGCAGGCAAGCTCACCAGCGCCGAAGCGTCCGCCGGTAAGCTCTATCATTCCGAATTGCAGGGCGAGGTTTGCGACGCGGGCGTGCAACTGCATGGCGGCGCCGGTTACATGACGGAATATGCGATCTCAAGGTTGTGGCGCGACGCACGGGTCACGCGCATTTATGGCGGAACGTCGGAGATCATGAAGGAACTGATCGCCAGGTCGCTTTAAGCGCGCCCCTTGCCGCCGCCGCTTTCATTCGGCCCAGGACTTGCCGCATAGGTCGCACTGAGCTGGCGGTAGGATTTCGAGTTGAGGGCGGCGATTGTGGCGATCACGCCGATCAAACCCGCGACGGTGAATACCAGCGCAATACCGCGTTCTGGGCCGCGGCCGTACCAGTCGCCGATGGCGTTCGCGCCAGCGCCGGTCGTCATCAACGGAATGAACAAGAACTGCGTCAATGGCGAGATCAGAAACGCCGTCAGCGGTGAAGCGGCTTGTTCGACGGACTGAGCAAATCCAAATACCCGCCCCTGGCGTTCCAGCGGCACAACTTTTTGGAGCGTTGTTTGCTCTGCGGCTTCTGCGTAGGGGCCGAGAAAGAGCCAGATGAAGCATCCTGCCGCCAAGAGCGGGATAGATGATTGCACCGTAAACACCGCGCTCATGGCCCACACGGCGAGGTTCACAAGGAGCAAAGTGCGCAGCGGATTCTTGCCGAGGCCCGTGCGCGAAATGAGAAAACCGCTGAGGATGAATGCGGTCGATACACCTGCCCATAACAAGCCCCAATGCTCCACGGACATGAGCGAGAGGCCGTACGCGTCCATCAAAGCCATGAAGACGCCGCCGAGAAAATTGTTGAAGGCGGAGAAAAAGATCAGCGCAAATAGGCCGGGAATCGCGGCGACGACCGCGATGGTGCCGCGCAGATCGATGCGCTTGGGCGCATCCGCATCAAACGCGGGCAAGGTCTCGTCCAGCTTTACAAAGATTAGATGCACGAACGCCAACGCCGAGAACAGAAGCGCCAGCGCGAGCGTGCCGACCATTCCGCTCCAGGCGACAAGAAAACCGCTAATGGCTGACGTCATCAGAAAGCCAATACCCGTCACCATGCCGACGAGGCCGTTGGCCTTGTCGCGGCGGTCTTCTGGAACAAGCGTCGTGACAAGCGTGGGCAAGGCGATGCTGCGAATGTTGCCGGCGATAACGCCAAGCATGATGGCGAGTATAAGAAGCCAGAGCGGCGCGGCGGTCACTGCGGTCAGCGTCGTCCTTGGCACAAGCAGGCATGCTGCAAGCCCTATGGCATAGAAGACGAATGACGCCGCGCTTGACGCCATCATCACAATTTTCTTGCGATGATGGTCGACCAAGCTGCCAAACCAGATGCCTAGCCCGCTCGTCAAAACAAGGTAGATGCCCGCGATGAGACCGGTTGCAAACACAGAGCGCGTTTCGAGGAACACCCAAAATGTCAACGCGAACCAGACCGTGAAATTGGTGAGGTTTGCAATCAGGTTGTTCGCCAAGATCTGATGAAAGACAATCATAAGATGGCGTATACTTTTTGGGAAAGCGCTTAGAGTTTAAGGGGAGTTGCGTGGCGGCGGTTACCCTGCGGACCGTCTAATTCAGACGCCGCCTTATTGCGCGCTCACGCCATCCAGTGTTGCACGCGCATAGCCGGAATCCAGATATTCCCGGACGGCGCTGATGCGGCCAGCGGAGAATTGCACGACGAAGACGTAGAGATTGCGATAGGTGACGCCGTTCGACATCAAGCCTTCGCTACGCGCCTCAATTGCAACGCGGTCCGGACCTGCGAGCGGCGCTTCAAACGCCATCTTGATCCCCTGAGGGAAGATGCCCCCAAACGCCGAGACCATTTTGATGTACTCGTCTTTGGAAAATACGGCCGGCGCGCCGCCGCCCATGCGTTTGTCCATCAGCGTCCAGCGAAAATCGTCCGTACAGAACGACCACGCTTTTTCGACATTCCCGCTTGTAAAGGCGTTGAGGAAATCCATCGCCGTGCGGCCGTTCACGTGCGCGGCATCATCCGTGCTCATATTCACCCCTATTGTTTCTTTTCCAGCTTTTCGAAGCGTTCAATGCCGCAGCTGCCGCGCGACGAGACCGGCGAGCTGGTGTCCAGCAAGCGAATGATGGTGGTGTTGCAAAGCTGGCCGGTGGTGGCGTCGTAGGACAAGGCTAGATTTCTCGACAAGCCTGGGCAGCTTTTCGGTTCCGCCAGGTAGGCGCGATCGCCGTTCATCTTGATCAGGATCTGCTTGTCGTTCAGGATCTGTGTCTCCCTGATCTGATGGCTCGTCAGGCAGGTCTCATACTCGCCGGTTCGGTAGTATTTCTCGAGTTCTTTTGCGGGCTTGTCCGCCGCCAGGGCGGACGTCAGGGGGATTGCTACAGCAAATGCGGTGATGAAGTGCGTTTTCATGGGCGTTTCCTCCATCCCTAATCTAACACTTTTTCGGCGCGCGATAAGGGCGTCGTCAGATTCTAATTTCTGTGAGCGAGCGTCTTTGCTCATGCTTGAGCATTTCCAGTGGGCTGGGAAATTCGGAGTGCGCGTGTCCTGGCGCTAATCAATCCCGAGTTCCTTGCGCACCCAGGCGACGCCGTTGCGAAACGTGGTCTCGAACGCTGCGCGGCGCTGTTCCGCTTCTTCTTCGGAATAGACAGTGCAGCGGCCGGACCAGACGATCACGCAGGAATCCGGCCCGTCCGGGCGCATGCGGATTTCGGAATAATGATCGTCCATGAAGGCGGGCGGCAGCAGCTTATAGGCGAAATGATAATTGGCGGGATCGAAGTATTCGATCCGCTCACGCAAGATTGGGCCATCGCCGATCCTGAAGCTGCGGACAGATCCTGCGCCTGACCCTTCAATGGAGAAGTCCGCTAGGCTCGCCGCCCTTCGCGTGATCGAGGTGAAATCCGACAGAAGATCCCATACGCTCTGAACGGGCGCGGTTACGCGCTCTTGGATTATTTTCTCTGCCATTAGTTTCGCAGCCATGTTCTGCATCTTTTGTTATCGGCTGGCGCCGGGCGTCACTTCGGCGCAGACGCCGCAACACTGACCTCCGCGCGCCGGCGCATCGGCTTGATCAGGCCGTCGGCTGTCGTTGAGCCTTCCTCACCGTGCACTTCGATCGTGAAGCGGTCGCGCGGCCAGCCGCCAGCGGCGAGCGCGTCGGCGACGATCTCGGCGCGCTTGCGCGATACGTCCATATTCGCCTCTACGTCGCCTGGGGCCCCCGCCATGCCGATGATCTGGACGCTGTCGATGGAGCACCCTGTCAGTTTGCTTTGCACCATCGTGATTTCTTTTTGGGAAAGTTCATTCAGCGCCGTTTCCCAGGAGCCGAAATAGAAAACCATTTTCTGAGGCATGCAATTTGTCAAAGTTGTCGATGGCGCCGCGACCTTTGAAGCTGTGGGCGAGGCGCACGCGCCAAGAAAGGCGCACAAGATTACAGCGTTGATTGGAGCCTTCATGAAAGTTCCTCTCCTGGGCTCAATTCGCGTGTTGCCCGGTACTCATGGGCAGATCTTATCGAGCGTCGCCGTGAAACGCTAATGGCAAGGAGATAATTTAGGCCGCTGCCGCGACCGACGCTTCCCCCAAAATCATATCGGCCGCTTTCTCCGCGATCATCATCGTCGGCGCATTCGTGTTGCCGGCGGGGACGCGCGGCATGACGGACGCATCCACCACGCGCAGGCCCTCGATCCCGCGTACGCGCAGTTGCGGATCGACCACCGCCATGGGGTCGTGGCCCATGCGGCAGGTCCCCGTGGTGTGGATGTCCGAGATCGCGGTGGCGCGGATGTAGTCGTCAATCTGTGCATCGGTCTGCACGGCGGCGCCGGGTGCGAATTCCTTGGCGCCCAGAGAATCGAACGCCGGTTGCGCGAAGATTGTGCGCACCGCTTTGATTGCGGCGCGGGCCACGGCCACATCGTAATCCGACGCCAGGATATTGGGGTCGATCACGGGCTGCGCCGTTGGGTCGGCGGAGGCGAGGCGGATCTCGCCTTTGCTCTCTGGGCGCAGGATGTCGATGTGCGCGAAGAAGCCATGTTGCGGGATGATCTTCTTGCCCATGTTTTCATAGAGGGCGAGTGCAAGGTGAATCTTGACGTCCGGCTCTTCGGAACCGGGCATGGTTTTCAGATAAGCCACGACTTCCATCGGTGGCGCCGCGAGCGGCCCGCGTTTGAAAAGGGCGAAATCCGCGACGGCCTTGGCGGCGACGAGCGGGTTGAAGAAGTGAAACAGCGACACAGGCTGGCTGCAGGTCTGTTTCACCGAGATGGCGACGTGGTCGTGATAGTTCTGGCCGACGCCCGCGAGGTCGTGGATTACCTCGATCCCGTGTTCGCGGAGATGGTCGGCGGGTCCGACGCCGGACAGCATCAATATATGCGGCGAGTGGATTGCGCCGGAGGACAGGATGATTTCGCGCGCGGCGTTCGCTTTCAGCGGGCCGTCATTCGTGCGGGCCTCCACCGCGACGGCGCGTTTGTTTTCGATGACGATCTTGGTGACGTGCGCGCCGGTGATGATGGTGAGGTTCGGGCGCTTGGAGGCGGGACGCAGATAGGAGAACGCGGCGCTGGAGCGCTGACCCGCAGAGGCGGTGACGTCTGCCGGGCCGACGCCTTCACGCGTGCCGCTGTTGAAATCGTCATTGTACGGTACGCCGATGGCCTGCGCGCTTTCACAGAAAGCCTTGGCGATAGGATTGTTGACGCCAAATCTGGTGATGCGGACGGGGCCGCCTTTGCCGTGGATCGGGTCGTCATTCGGTTCAAAATTTTCGAGCTTCTTGAAATAAGGCTGCACGTCGTCGAAGGCCCAGCCTTCATTGCCCAATTGACGCCAGTGATCGTAATCGCTGGGCGCGCCGCGATCGTAGACCATGCCGTTGATCGAGCTGGAACCGCCCAACACCTTGCCGCGGGGCGTGTACATGGGCCGCCCGCCGGCGTGCTTTTGCGGCACGCTGATATGCATCCAGCTGTACCAGCCTTGGTGTAGAATGGGCAGCAAACCGCCGGGGGAATTGATGAAGATGGAATTGTCTTTCCCGCCGGCCTCGAGCAACAGGACGCGATTCTTTGGATCGGCGGACAGGCGGTTCGCCAGCACGCAGCCGGCGGAGCCTGCGCCCAGAATCACGTAGTCGTAAGAAAGCTCGAGGGACATCGTCTCTCCGTAAGGCGACCGGAAGCGGCGCCAGCGTCGGTGTTCGGTTTAGTGCTTAGCGGCGTCGCCGCTCTGACGGAAGAGGCGGGGAGTCATGCCGGTGGCGCGGCGGAAGGCGCTGGAGAAGCTGCCGGCGTTTGCGAAACCTAACCGCGCCGCGACTTCTTTTACCGGGAGATCTTGGTCGAGCAGGAGCTTTTTGGCGCGTTGCGTACGTTCGCGTTCGATGTGAGCGATCATTGATTCGCCTGCGAGGTTTCGGTAGAGGCGCAGCAAGTGCCTTGGGCTCACGCCGCATAAGGCCGCTAGTTCCTGGACGCTCGGGGTGGAATCGTCCTCCGCGAGGCGGTCCGCGATCCGGCGATATTGCCAGGCGGCGAGGCGGCCCTCCGCGCGGCGTTCTTCGCCCGCTTCGACGGTGCGGGCAGCTTCGATCATGAGCGCTGTGGCGCACGCTTCAACAAAGGCGGCGCTGGCGAGGCCGGGATTGGTCAGTTCGTCGTTCAACCGGCGGAACAAGGTCTTTAAGGTGTCGTTCCGCAGATTGACGCAGGTTCGCAATTCGCTTTCGGTCCAGTCAAAGTCCCGCTCGACCGTTTCGAGGAAATGCCGGGGATCGATTTTGCAGCGAACGATTTGCACGCGGCCGCCAATGCTGCGCGCCTGTACAGTGATCCCCGCTGGGCGTAAAAACATGTTGCCCATGAAGCTGAAGCGGCCGGGAGCGATATCTGGGAAGGCGGCCGTTCCATCCGCCGCTAGCGGCGGAAGAGACATTTCAAGCATATGCGCATCTTCCCGCGCGATGACGTCGAGCGGCGTCGGCCAGCGCCATTCCACGATCTGGGCGATCGCAGCGGGGGAGCGGATTTCGCGCAAGATGGTCGGCGCTGTATGCATGGTGCAACAGCACCCTTTCAGAGTGCGCGGGTCAAGATAGGCGCGAGGGCAGACCTAAGAATGTGTCTGCTCCCCTAAAGTTTGTCCGATGTGCAGGGTTTCGGGCGCTCACGGTAAAATAGGCATTTGCTCTACCCTGCGCCCATAACAAAAGTCCTGGAGGATCGCCACGTGCAGCCTGCCGCCGCGCCAGTTTCAGCTTCCATACCTGCTCATGTGCCGCCGGAGCGCGTTTTGCGCTTTGATTTCCGGAATGATCCGGAGATCGCCCGCGATCCGTGGGCTTATCTCGCCAAGATGAACGATTTGCCGGACATCTTCTTTTCTCCAGACCTTGGCGGCTATTGGGTAGTTACGCGCTATGACCTGATCGGTGAGGTTTTCAGCAATCACGAGATGTTCACCGCGAAGTCGCTTGCGATCCCCAAGATCGAAAATCCTATGATCTTGATCCCGAACAATTTCGACCCGCCGGAACATACAAAGTACCGGCGTATCTTCGCGCAGGCCTTGTTCTCGCCGCGGGCCTTGGCGACTTTGGAGGACGACGCCCGCCGCTATACGCGAGGCTTGTTCGACGAGTTTCCTCGCGGTCAGTGCGAGTTCGTGCACGATTATGCCTACAAGCTGCCGATCGACGTCTTCTTCACCCTGATGGGCTTCGATCACAGCCGCCGCGATGAAGCGATCGGGTGGATTCACGACATCTTTCGCGGGAGCACGCTGGAAGATACCTGGCGCGGCTTTGAGCGCTCGAACGCTTTTGTTTCAGCATGGCTGGATGAACAGCTCGCCAATCCCGAAGCCAATCAAGGCCGCATGTTTAAGGCGCTGTTTTCATCGACCGTCGATGGCCGGGCTCTGACGCGCGAAGAGCTGCACTCGATGACGATGATGCTGTTCAGCGGGGGGCTTGACACGGTGACGTCGCAGATGACGCACATCATGCAATTCCTTGCGGAATCGCCGGAACATAGGACGGCGCTTGTTGAGAACCAAGACGCCATCCCCGCCGCGGTGGAGGAGTTCCTGCGCCGCTTCGGCATCTCGCATATCGGGCGCATGGCCGCGAAGGATTTTGAGTATCACGGGGTGACATTCAAAGCGGGCGACCCCGTGATGGCCTCGACACCGATTTCTGGCCTCGACGCGCGTATGTTTCCGGAGCCTTTGAACGTTGATTTCAACCGAGGCGGCCGCAAGGGCGTGAAGCATCTCGGCTTCGGCGCCGGCGTGCACTTATGCCCGGGCGCTTACTTTGCGCGTACATTGATCCGGATCATGCTGGAGGAATTGCTGCCGCGGATGCAAAACCTACGCATCAAGTCCGGTGAAGCGGTTCTGAACCAGCCCGGCGCGACCATGATGCTGAAGGCGCTGCCGCTGGAATGGGATTCATGAATTCGCATCGAGATGAGTAAACACCCACATAAGCGCGCTTGACCTTTATTGTGGCGGCGTGGGCGCTTGTGGCGCATTTAGGGCTGCGGTACGGACTTTTTACAGACATGGCCATTTGCGGCCGGGGAGACGAATATGCTTTCAAAAGTGAAGCTCAAGAACACCGATCTGAACGTCAGTAATGTTTGCTATGGCACAAACATGCTTGGCACCGCCTATGACCAAGCGGCTTCCAGCGCGTTGTTGGGTCAGTTTGCTTCCTATGGCGGCAATTTTATCGACACAGCCCGCTCTTATGGAGACTGGATTCCAACGGCCCCGAAGGGCGCTAGCGAGCGCGCTGTCGGCGCCTGGCTCAAGGGTCAAAACCGCGACAATTTTGTGATCGCGACCAAGGGCGCGATGGTGGATCTGCGCGTGGGGGATTGGCGCAATCGTGTTACAGCCGAAGATATCGCCAGCGATCTCGGTGAGAGTCTCGATCATCTCGGCGTTAAGACGATCGACCTCTATTGGCTGCATGCGGATAATCCGCAAGCGCCGGTCGGTCCGATCATGGACGCCCTTATTGGCCACCAAAAGGCCGGTCAGATCCGTTATTTCGGCGCATCCAATTGGGCGCCGGGCCGCATTCAAGAAGCGCAAGCTTACTCTAAGTCAAAGGGCCATCAGGGGTTTGTTGCGGTCCAGCCTTTCTGGGGCTTGGCTGTGCCCAATCCAGAGGGCGCCGCGGCGGCTGGTTATGGCGCCTATTATGAAGACGGCTTCGCCGCCGTGCACGGCGATCTGCCGATGATCCCGTATTCCGGCCAGAGCCGTGGCTTTTTCTCGAAGCTCGCTTCGGGCGAGGATAAGCTCGATGATGGTATGAAGTCGATGTATTTGAACGATGGCAATCGCGCGAAGCTGAAAGCGGTTCAGGCCGTTGCGCAGAAGCACAATGCGTCGATTAATGACGTCGTGCTGGCTTATTTGATCAATCAGCCGAGCCAAACGATCCCCATCATTGGCGCGTTCCGCAAGGAGCAGCTGGAGGAAACGGTGAAAGGCGCCGGCCTCAAACTGAGTGCTGAAGATGTGAAAGCGCTTCGCGCTTAGCGAAATGGTTGCGCCGCAGCCAAAGACGCGGGTGAGTGCGCTCTTTGGTTGCAGCGCCTGCTAAAGCCGCCGCCTGTCGTCGGGACATAGAAGCGGCGTGGAAAATTGAGGAGGATCCGATGGCGGACGATGCTGGTGTGAATTTGTCGAAGGCCCGCTCAATGGGGCATGTAGCGTTGCATTATGGAGAGCCGGAAAACGGTCCGCGGGCGGCTAAATTGTTAAGTCTCCTGGGTTTCGTGGAGACGCAAAGTTTTCCGATCCCGCAAGGCGGCAATTTTTATCGCTTTGTCGTTGATCTAAAACATCAGTCGCGCGGCGACGGCATTTTCTTTTTATCCTCTACCCCATCGGCGCAACGTAACCTCTATGCAGCGATCAAGTCGGCCCTGAAAGTTGGCGAACCGGGCGAGCATCCCGCCGTGGCGGAAATGCGCGCGGCCTGTGACACCGATCCAGAATACACGTTTCATATCGGCATATTGATGGAATCGCTGGAGGATCTGGAGAAGGTCATCACCAATCTGCAGCGTCTGGAAAAGACCGATCCTGATTTGAAGGGGCATGTGTCGTTTTCATTTAATCGTGCGTTGGCCGGTGACCCTGTCGTGGATGCGCGGTTGGACGCTTCGCCCGTTTACGGCCCTGTGACGCGCTACGCCTATGGCCGCGGCGGCGTCCAAGCTTTTGTTGAAACGGATCTGTTGTCTAGTGGACCTTTGGGCCAGTCCCTGGTGATCGAGCTCGATTATGTGTTCCCTGACCAGGACACGCACATTCTCTCCGTGACGGAGGTTTGATCCTTGTCGAAGGAAGAGCAGGTATTTTCAGGTGGCGTTGCGGTCATTACGGGCGCGGGCGCTGGTATTGGTTCGGGCATTGCCCGGCGGTGCGGCGAAGTCGGTATGCACGTCATCGTGACCGACATTTCGAAGGAACGCGCCGAAGCCGTGACCCAAGAAATCCGCGACAAAGGTGGTAAGGCTGAAGCTATGGTCGTGGACGTTTCCAAACCCGCGGAGCTGGACCGATTGGCGGCGGATGTCTTTGCCAAACACGGCGCTGTGCGTTTGTTGGTGAACAATGCCGGTATCGAGACGATCGGTTTGACTTGGGACGTGCCGATCGAGCGGTGGGAAGCGACGCTGAACATTAATATCCACGGGGTCATTCACGGCGTCCGCGCCTTCGTGCCCTATATGCTAAAGTCCGGTCAGGAATGTTGGATCGGCAATCTGGCGTCTATCGGCGGGTTTTCGGTCATGCCCACGCAAACGGCCTATATCGTGACCAAGCACGCAATTGAGGCCTTCAGCGAATGCCTGTTCCTGGAGATGGACGTCGCCAAGGCGCCGATCCATGTCAGTTCGATTATTCCCGGTATGGTCAAGACCCGGATATTCGACGCTGACGCTGGAGTTGGTGAGCCGACCGCTGCGTCTAAGCACCGGAAGGTCATGCACGACATGATGGCGGCCTACGGCATGGACTTGGCTGAAGGCTGCCGCCGTATCGTAGCGCAGATGGCCGAGAACAAATTTTGGGTCTCGACGCAGCCTGAAATGACGGCAGACACTTTAGCGCGCCGGATCGATTTTATGAAAAATCAAAGCGATCCGGAACTGGCTGAGCAGGCGAGACAATTGCTAGAATAGAACTGCGCCCAAAAATGGTTGGGCCGTTTTTCTCTGCAATTGTCTGCCGACAGCCTGAGACACCGCGCTTTTTTTGGGGGGGGTCGACATCAAGTGAGTAAACACTTACAAGGTGCTTGCGGCGGCCTTGCTGGCGACCTTTCGCGTGCATTCTTCGCGTCTTATGGAATAAGAGGCGTTTGCAATGCGCCGATAAATAAACGGGATGGAACCAATGACAGCGCACGTGACGATCGCCAAAGACGAAGAGCGGACCCTGCCCATTCGCGATCATGACGGATTGCGGAGCGCGCTTTTAGAGGCGAACTATCACACCATGCTGATGGTTTACGTGCAGCTGTCGCACGATGAAGCTATGCTGGATCGTTTCGCGCCGTTCATTTCATCTCCCTATTCGATGAATCCGGTAGCGCCGCCTGAAGACTTACAAGCTGATCTGCGCGGTCGCCTTTTCGATCTCTTGACGCAATCGCCAGCATTGGAAGCTCAGCCGCTGTCGCACGCGCTTATGCAGAAGATGATGAGCATCAACGTCGCGGAAAACGTCGATGAGGAATATATCCCGCTCCTGCTGGAGCAGATGGGCTTTGAGCTGCCCACGCCGCGGTCGGAGAAGCCTGAGCGCGTCGCGCCGCCCGCCGGCTTTAAGGTGCTGGTGATCGGCGCCGGCATGACCGGCCTCGTCGCCGCGATTAAGCTGGCGGAAGCCGGCTATGAACACGTCGTGATCGAGAAGAATTCCGATGTCGGCGGTACGTGGTTCGAAAATGTCTATCCGGGGGTCGGCGTCGATACGCCGAGCCATTTCTATTCCTTCTCGTTTGAGATTTATCCCGAGTGGAACCACTACAATCCGAAGGGCCGGGATATGCAGGCCTATCTTCTGCGTGTGGCGGACAAATACAAAATTCGCGATCGCGCAATCTTCAACAGCAAAGTCGTGGCCTGCATTTATAACGACGAAACGGCGATCTGGGACGTCACCGTTCGGCACAAGGACGGTACCGAGACGGTTCATCAGGCCAACGCTATTATCAATGGTCATGGGCCGATCAATCGGTGGAAGTTGCCCAAGATCCCAGGCCTTGAGACATTCAAAGGCCCCAAAATGCACACGGCGGCCTGGGATAATTCGGTCGATCTTAAAGGCAAGGACATCGTGCAGATCGGTACGGGCGCCAGCGGCGTGCAGCTTTCGCCGGCGATCGCGCCTTCGGCCAAGCATCTGACGATTTTCCAGCGCTCACGGCATTGGACCTTGCGGAACCCAGAAATCGGCAAGGCGGTGCCTGAAGGCGTCAAGTTCGCGCTCCGTCATATTCCTGGGTACAAAGAATGGTTCCGCTACCGCGTCTATTGGTTTGCCGGCGACGGCCTTTTTGCGAATGTTGTGAAAGACCGGTCTTGGAACAACCAGGAAGAATCGGTCTCCGCACTCAATGATGGGATGCGCCAGTTCGCTTTGGGTAATTTGAAGCAGGCGTTCGCGGATCGCCCGGATCTGTTCGAAAAACTCGTGCCGGATCATCCGATTTTTTCAAAGCGCATCACGCTCGATGATGGCTGGTGGGATTGTCTGAAGCGCGACAACGTTTCTTTCGAAACGCGAAAAATTGATCACATCGTTGAAGACGGCGTCGTCTTGGAAGACGGCGCGCATGTGCACGCGGACGTCCTGGCGCTGGCCACGGGCTTCAACCTCTCCAAGATGCAGGGCGATATCAATATTGTTGGCGCAAAGGGCGCGAGCCTGGATGAGATGTGGGGCGACGAGGATCCGCGTTCGCTGCTCGGCATCACCGTGCCGGGCTTTCCGAATTACTTCCACACGGTGGGGCCGAACAGCGCGCCAAACCATGCGGCGGGCCAGAACCTCGTGTCGGAAACGCAGATCAATTACATCGTCGAATGTCTCGATGCGGTTGTGGCTGCGGGCGGCAAAGCGATCGAGCCGACCAGGGAAGCTTTCGACGCTTGGAACGAGCAGATCGACAAGCGGATGGAAGACATGATCTGGACCCACCCGAAGGCGGAATCCTATTACAATAATTCCAAGCGCCGGGTGTATTTGTCCTGGCCGTATCGCCTGGTCGATTATTGGAACGAGACGCGAAAGCCTGATCTGTCGCAGTTCACGATCCATAATTGAGGCATTATCACACGTAACAGAAAAAGGCCGCTGACCTTGGGTTCGCGGCCTTTTGTGTGTGCGGCGGATGTCGAATACCCGACCGATCGTTGCAGGCGTTAGCTTCCGGCGTGTTCACTGAGGATATCGAGGAAGGGCGGGCTCTCGCCGCCGCCGTGTACAGCGAGTTCCGCGCCGGTCACATAAGACGCTGCGTCGGAGACGAGGAACAGCACCGCCTCGGCGATTTCATTGCCTTTGCCCAAGCGGCCGGCGGCGATGTTCTTGCTGATCGCTTGTTGCTCGGCATCGTTGCCGTAAGTGGCCTCAGTGTTTTCGGTTTCGATATAGCCGACAATGATCGAGTTCAGCCGGATGTTTGGGCCCCATTCGTGCGCCAGGCTATTGGTGAGCGCGACTAGGCCGGCTTTGCCCGCCGCATATACCGCCGTACCGGGCGAGGGGCGTTTTGCGGAGACGCTGGCGATGTTCACGATGGCGCCGCCATGGGCGTGCATGTGAGGATAGACGGCTTGGCAGCAATGCAACGGCGCCAGCAGGTTCAGCGCGATCACGCGTTCGGAAAAGCGCGGCGAGGCCGTGGCGGCGATCGCGGGCGGCGAACCGCCGGCATTGTTCACCAGGATATCGACGCCGCCGAATTTTTCGGTGATGTCGGCGACCATTTTCTTTACGGCATCTGCGTCACGCACATCGCACGCCATGAAGTGGATGCCTTCAGGTAGGTCCACGGCGGAGCGGCCGCAGACCACGACGACGGCGCCCGCCTTGGTGAGGCGTTTGGCGGTGGCGAGTCCGATGCCGCGCGTGCCGCCCGTAATCAATGCGACCCGGCCCTGGAGTTGCTCATCCGCCATCAAACATTGCTCCATCTTGGCCGCTGCCCAATAAAAGCCCCGCGCCGCCTTTGCAGACGACGCGGGGTCTTATTGCGACGGCTTTCAGCCTTGGTCAAATCGCACGTTTGGCGCTCCTTAAGGACCGGCTGTTGTTATCGCGCCGGGAGCTTAATCACCTCACATTGTGGCGTTGGGGTGTCTTCGGCTTCGATCCAGCGCCACAAGGCGGTGCCGCGTGGGTGTTCGGCGATGTCGATCCAATTGCCGAAGCCCGGATCCCGCGCTGCACATATGAGTACGACGCTGCCGTCTGCTTCGTACTTGGCTTGCGTGCCGTTGATCCAAATCTTGCGGTGCGCATAGTCCAGAGATTCCATCCACCAATTGTCGAGTTGGAAGTTCCAGAAGCGGTTTTTCGGTACCTTGGTGCGGATAACCCAGGCTTCGTCGGGCTTCAGATCGTAATAGGCGTGCCCATACCAAATTTTGACGTCGCCGCCGGCTTTGTACCAACGATTTTGAGATTCTTCATAGATGCGGTTGGGCTGTGTTTTAAAGTCTTCTGACCAAACGCAGAATGTCTTGGCCGTGCCATGCACCCAGGCCACGGTGTTCATCAGCTTTGACTTGATTTCATCGACGCTGAGCTGCGCTGGGAATTCGGGGCCGGGGCTGGAGCGCTCGACATTGAAGGTTGCGGGAACTTCCGTGGCTTTATCGCCGAAAGTTTGCCGGATGATCACCAGCGTGCTGTCTTCGCTCAAGGATAACCAATTCTTCGCGCCCTTATGCTCCTTGCCGATGAAGATTTCGAAAGAGCCGTCCGCTTCCAATTGCACGTCAGCGAATTCCAGCTCGCCGGTCGAGGCCATAGTGCCGTCGATGGCGTAGCGGTTCGCCTTCGAGCCAAGGCTGAGATACGGCACGGTGCCGCGTGCGCCCCAGAGACGGTACTCACGATCGCCGCGGACGACGAATTGCTGATAGATGTTGTCTGGGTTATCCGCGCCGATCTTCAGCGTGTCGTCGCACATCATGAAAATACGCGGGAAATCCGGATCGCCGGAATCCACGATCATGTTGAGGGCAGTGCGCGTCAGACGGCTCAGATATCGGAGGCCTTCGGCTTGATCCAATGGATCCGACGGAGAACCTGGGCGGGTTAGGATGTCGCTGGCGTCCGCCAATTTGGCGCAGAAATCCCGCCAGATGCCGGCGTATTGCTCGTTCGCCATGTGCTTTGCTCCGATTTGTTTGCGGTCTGGCCGCAGCTTGTTGCAGACATAAGCGCCGCGAGGATTAGGTGCAATAAAACTGGAATGTTAGATTTGTTGAAGTAAGTTTCGGACTTCAAAAGAAGCCGCAGTCGACGGGCGGAGGGAGCGCATTTATATGGGACAATTGACGGGACTAGACGGAAAAGTCGCGATCATCACAGGCGCCGGCCAGGGCGTTGGCCAAGGCGTTGCTTTTGCGCTTGCGAAGGAAGGCGTTTCCATCGCCGCCTCGGGCCGGACGCTCTCGAAAGTCGAAGATACGGTAAAGCAAATCCGTGAATTCGGCGGTAAAGCAATCGCCAGCGAGGGCAATGTCAGCGATTCCGCGGACCTCGAACGTATCGTTTCCGATGCCGTTTCGGCTTTCGGCGGCGTGGATATTCTGGTCAATAATGCGCAGGACGTGCCGCTCGGGCCGTTGCTCAGCGTGACGGATGAAGCCTTTTTGAGCGGCTTTACGTCTGGGCCGCTTGCGACGTTCCGCCTAATGAAGATGTGCTATCCGATCATGAAGTCGCGCGGCGGCGGCAATATCATCAACTTCACCACCTCTGCGTCGATCCGTTGGGATATGGCCAATTATGGCGCTTACGCTGCGGTTAAGCGCGCTATCGGATCGTTGTCGCGCGCTGCGGCGGCCGAATGGGGTCCCGACAATATTCGCGTCAACACCATTGCGCCCCACGCTATGTCGCCTGGCATGAAGCAATGGATTGAAAGCCGCCCGGAAGAGGCGAAGGCCTTTTTCAAGACGATTCCGCTGGGGCGCGTCGGCGATTGCGAAGACGATATTGGCAAGTTCATCGTCTTGCTATGCAGTGAGCACGCGCACTTCTTGACAGGCGCCACATTGCCGCTCGATGGCGGTCAGGCTTATTGGGAATAAGGGGGGCGTATCATGGAAAAGATAATCTACGCTTTGTGGAAGGACCCCGCGCAATCGCGTGAATCGTTTCACGACAATCTAAAAAAGGCCGTCAGCGACAAGTTGCTGGGCGCTGGCGCTCGTGGTTTGCGCTTGAACTTGCCGGACGCGACGGTGGAGCCTGCCGCGCCGCTGAAGCAGGTCAATACCTTCCCGACCTATGATGCTGTGGTGCAGCTTTGGGTGAAGGTTTCACACGGCGGATTTCGCAAGCCGTTCGACGACATTCTGAAGAGTTCTTGTCAGCGGATGCAGTCCTGGCTGGTGCTGGAATCGGAAGTCATTCCGAATGAGAAGTATCCTGCGAAGGAAGGCGAGCGCACGTTTGGCTGGTCACAAGTGGTGTTCCTGACTAAGCCGGATCGCCTCACGCATGATGCGTGGCGGGAGATTTGGCAGGGCTCGCACTCGCGCGTCGCCATCGATGTGCAGGCCAATTTCCTGTACACGCAGAATGTGGTTGTACGGCCTCTCGCTTATGGCAGTGCGCCGCTCACCGCGATCGTTGAGGAGTGTTTTTTGCCGGAGGGCATGACGAATCCGGATATATTTTATGGCGGCGGCGGCGATCCGAAGGAACTCAAGCGGCGTCTTGACGCCATGATGGATAGCTGCGCGCGTTTCATCGATTTCGACAGGATTGATGTTGTGCCGACGAGCCAATTCGAAATGAAGATTCCCTCGGCGCATTGAGCCTAGAATCTTCGCTCAAATTAAACGGCGCTTACGTGAAAATGTAAGCGCCGTTTTGTGGTGCATTCCGATTTAGGCGAGAAGCGAGTCCGCGGCGTCGTATGCGCCGCGGATCGCGCCTTCGATGTAACCGACGCCTGTGCCGTCGCCGACCTCGATCACCTTCAGTCCTTCAGCGCGCAGCGCATTCGCCAACGTGCTGTCGCCATGCGCGCCTTTGGCGACGATGACATTGTCCGCGCCGATTTCGTGATGCTCGCCCTTCGAATCTCTGAAGGCGATTCCATGCGATTGGATTTCGATGTCCGATGCGCCCGGATGCATGGCGACGCCATGGTCTTTGAGCTCCGACACGAGACGCATGCGGCGTACGACCGTGAGGCCGCTGCCGAAGATCTTCGCGTCGTCCACCACCGTCACCTTTCGTCCGCGTTCGGCCAGGAACTCCGCGAGCTCCAGACCAACCAATTCGCCGCCGATAATGGTGATGCGCTCGCCGAGCGGCATATAGGCCTTCGTTGCGGCGCGCAGCATTTCGGGGCTGCCGGTAAGGCCGGTCGCTGCGCCGATCTTGCTCGACATGCGATCGAACCAGGACGTCTTCTGCTTCAGCGCTTCGGTCATGTTGCCTGATAGCATGGCGCGGAGCTCGTCGCCGGAGAACACCAGCGAGTGTTCCTTGCCTGGAATATCAGGCATGGAGCGGATCGCGCCGACGCCGACAATGACGGCGTCCGGGTTCAGTGATTTGACGAGTTCGGGCGTCGCTATGGTCTTGAGGCGGATGTCGGCGCGTGAGCGCTCCACTTCGCGCATGAGCCAATCCAGCATGCGATTGTTTGGTTCGTAAGCGAGTGAGGCGATCCGCAGTGTGCCGCCCAGTCGTTCGTCTTTTTCCAGGAGGATGACCTCATGGCCGTCTTTCTCCAAGAGGCGCGCGGATTCCATGCCGGATGGACCGCCGCCGACAATGACGAAGCGTTTCTTGGCGTCCTTCGGGTGTTTCTTCACCTTATATTCGAGGCCGGTTTCCGAGTTCACAGCGCAGCGGCTCGATTGGCGCAGATAGATCGCGCTGACGCAGGTGTAGCAATATATGCACGGACGCACGTCGCGTTCGCGATCCTCGGCCAGCTTTTTCGGGAAATAGGGATCCGCCAGCATTTTGCGTCCGAAGGCCACGAAATCGCAATTGCCGTCGCCGATCGCTTTGTCGGCGTCGTCGAACTCTACGCGGCCCGACGCCAGCACAGGGATGTTCACCACCGACTTGAAGCCCGACGCAGCAGGAAGGTTGAAGTTCGGTATGTGCGGTATGTTGGATTCGGAATGCAGCTTGCCGATGCCCGTGTCGTGATAGGCGGTGGCGGTGATCGCGTCCGCGCCAGCGCGTTCGACGAGTTGCGCCGCTTGTTTGGCGAGGTCCAGTATGATGCCGTCCTTCTTGCCGACTTCGCGCGTGTCGAGCTTACAGATGATTGGAAAGTCGGCTCCGACTTCCTTGCGCACCGCTTGGATCACTTCGACATAAAGGCGCATGCGGTTTTCGAGGCTGCCGCCATATTCATCCGTGCGTGTATTGCTCGACGGCGAGACGAAAGATGAGATTAAATAACCGTGGCCGCCATGGATCTCGACGGCGTCCATGCCGGCCTCTTTCGCGCGCCGCGCGCCTTGAGCGTACAGGTTCACGACATGGGCGATGTCGTCCTTGGTCATCACCTTGATTTCAGGTGTTACGCTGCCGGCGAACGCCGCTAGTTCTTCGGGCATGAATTGAGAGCCGAAATCGCCTTCGAAGGGCTTGGGCATGGCCGGCGCCCAGAGCGGGTGACCCCACTTCGCTGAATACCCCGCGACGAGTCCGCCAAAGTGCAATTGGGCCGCGATCTTGGCGCCATGCTTGTGAACGCGATCGGCGAGTTGGCGCAGGCCAGGAATGTATTTATCGTCCGAGATGCCGGTCTGGCCCGATGCGACCACGCCGACCGGGTGACCCACGGCAGTGACCCCAAGGATGATCAGTCCCGCGCCGCCTTCGGCCTGGCGTTCGTGATACGCCGTCAGGCGCTCGTTCACAAAGCCGTCTTCCTCAGAAAAGCTGACGCCCATCGCGGTGACGACGATGCGATTGCGCAACGTCAGGCCATTTATGCGACCGGGCGCCAGAAGATGATTGTAGATCGCCATAAGCGCCTCCCATGTTACGCTGTTCTGCCGCCGTTTTTTGGCGGACGCGGTTTTGTTGTGACGCTCGCCGCTTTTGGGCCGGACCGCAAGTCCGCTATGTATGAAGTCAGCGGGTACTTACCGCCGGAAGCCGTGTCAATCATTCGGCCTGCCTCGTGGTGGATCGCTTTGGGGCTTGGCGCGGCGGCCTACGGCGATTAAGGCATCTCAATCATAGCAGGGGGCGCAAGACCCCGTTCAGGATAGGATAGGATCATGGCAGGCGTGCAGGACAAGATTGCAATCGTCACAGGCGGCGCAGACGGCATGGGCGCCGCGACCAGCCGCCTGTTTGCAGAACGGGGCGCAAGCGTCATCATCACAGACGTCAAGGAAGATGCCGGCAAGGCCCTTGCGGCCGAGTTGGGTGGACAAGCCGTTTTCAAGAAATTGAACGTCGCCTCCGAAGCGGAATGGATTGATGTCGTCGCATTCGCGATGGAAAAATTTGGCCGCATTGACGCGCTCGTGAACAACGCGGGCATCATTCATTTCTGCGACATTGAAAACATGGCCGAGGCGGATTTTGATCGCGTTCTTGCAGTCAATGTGAAGGGCCCTTTTCTGGGCATGAAGCATGTGGGCAAGGTGATGAAGAAGGCGGGCAAGGGCGCCATCGTCAATATCTCTTCGATCGACGGCTATCGCGGACCAAACGCTTTGGGCGCTTATGTCGCTTCCAAATGGGCGATCCGTGGCCTGACGAAAACGGCTGCAGCCGAATATGGACCTTATGGCGTGCGCGTGAATTCCGTACATCCCGGCGGCGTGAACACGCAAATGGGCAATCCGATGAACAAGGGCGCCAATACCGTCGATGAGGATTACACATTGGTGCCGTTGCAGCGCGTCGGCGCCCCGCGCGAAATCGGCGAAGCCAGTGTGTTTTTGTGCGGCGACGAAGCGTCCTACATCACCGGCGCGGAATTGCTCGTGGACGGCGGTTGGAAGAGCGCCATGTATCACCCAGGCATGCCGGGTTATCCGCCGGCGCGCTAAAGCATTGCGCTAAGGGTGCGGCGCGGAGCAGAATAAAAAAAACGGCCGGATCGCTCCGGCCGTTTTTGATTTTGTAGTGTTTGCGGGCTCTACGAGAACGCGATACTCGCTTCGCCAATGCCTTCCAGCACCATGTCGAAGCGGTCGCCAGGAACAGCATTTTCAAGCGGCACAAGGGAGCCGGACAAGATAATGTCGCCGGCCAGCAGCGGCACGTCTTTTTCACCCAGCGTATTGGCCAGCCAGGCCACTGCGGTGAGGGGCGACCCTTGCACGGCTGAGCCCAATCCCTCAGAAAGCGGTTTGCCGTTTTTCGTCACGCGGACTTTGAGATTTGGCAAATCGACGCCGCGTGGATCCACTTTTGCGTCGCCCAACACAAACACGCCGCATGAGGCGTTGTCGGCCACCGTGTCGATGATGGAGATCTTCCAATTTTGGATACGGGAATCGACGATCTCGAAGCACGGCGCAATATAGTCGGTTGCGTCGAGCACTTGCTGATCCGTGACGCCCGGGCCGCGCAAATCATGCTTCAACACAAAGCCGATTTCCGCTTCTGCGCGGGGCTGGATCAAGCCGGAATCCACGATGTTCACCGTGACGCCGTTCTTTACATGCATGAGGTCCGTCAGAAAGCCGAAGTCTGGCTGGCGGACGCCCAGCATATCTTGCACGGCTTTCGAGGTGACGCCGATCTTCTTGCCGATCACGCGTTCACCGTCTTGTTCCCGCCGCTTCAGAAAGTTCAGCGAGATAGCGTAGGCGTCGTCAATTGTGAGGTCGGTCCGTGAAGCAATGATCGGGGGAATGACGCTGCGGGTGCGAAGCGCTTGAAACAAGCGTTCGCCCCATTCTGCGTGTTCAGCGTCACTGATCGTCGTCGGCATGCAGTCATTCCCCCGTAATTGCTTTGGGCGTTACAGGAACATGAACCCAGGCTTTTCGCCCATCAAGACGTTCGTTACGTCTGGCCCGAAATTATGTGGGTCATTGGCGACGTGCGCACGGGCCGCGTTCAAATTCAGCCAGTACCGCACCACGGGGCTGTCATTGTAGATCGCGCGGCCGCCCAAGAGCGGCAGAAGATCGTCCACCAAGTCGACGCAACGACGCACAACGGTCGCCGATTGATAGCGGTAGAGCGCACGCTTTTCGATTGGGATATCTTTTCCCGCGCGGGTGAATTCCATCATCTCATTGAAGTTGCGATGGAGCACGGCGTCCATTTCGTCGGCTTGTGCATAGGCTTTCGCGATGGCGTTCTGCATGAACGGGTCGGCCTTTGCGGCTTTGCCGGTATTGGTCGATACGCGCGATTTGGTGATCTCGATCGCTGCTGCGATAGCGCCGCGGGTGGCGCCGATGGCCGCTGTGGAGACGGCGCGGACGAAAACCTGAGCCCACGGCAAGGCGAAGAGCGGCGCGTCATTTTCAACTTGGCCGGGGTTTTTGCAGAGGAAGCCGTCCACAGAGCGGTGCGTGCGATATTCCGGCACGAACGCGCGATTGACGCGGATATCCTCGGAGCCCGTGCCCTTCAGACCGAACACATGCCAGTGATCGACGATCTCGTAATCGGAACGTGGCAGCAAGAAGGTGCGGGCGTCAGGCGCGTCTCCTTCCTTCTCCGGCGGTACAACGGCGCCGAGAAGGACCCAATCGCAATGGTGGCAGCCGGAAGAGAAACCCCATTGGCCGGACAGTAGATAACCGCCTTCAACGCGCTCGACCTTGCCAACAGGCTGATACGAGGACGATGCGAGAACGGAGGTATCGCTACCCCAAACATCTTTTTGCGCCTGGTCGTGGAAGAGCGCCAATTCATACGGGTGGCAGCCGACGACGCCGTATACCCACGCCGTCGACATGCAGGCCTCTGCGATGGCCATCTGCACGTCGTAATAGACTTGCGGGTCCATTTCGTAGCCGCCCCAGCGTTTTGGCTGCAGAATGCGGAAGAACCCGGCCTCGTGAAAATCAGCAATCGTTTCCGCGGGGATTCGGCGTTCAGCCTCACACCGTTCGGAGCGTTCACGAAGAACTGGCTGCATCTCGCGGGCGCGCGCGATCAGCGATTCAGGGCTGGGTATGATCGTCGTGTGTTGCATTGCCATTCTTCCCGATGTTCCGCGGTCTTACCGCTTTTTTGATATTCGTAACCGGCAAGATAATATGGCTACGCATTTCGTCAATATGTTTTGCCATCAATATCCTCCCCCTTTTCTTTTTTTTCGCACCTGCGGCGTAAATCAAAAGGCTCCTCTTCCTCCCGTTTCCGCATCAGTACGTGTAGAGGCATTAATCACGCACAAATAGATGACGTAAAGGACAAGCAATGAGCCAAGACAAAGTCGCCATCGTCACCGGCGCTAGCCGAGGGGCAGGTGCGGGCATCGCACGCGCCCTCGGAAATGTAGGGTATACGGTTTACGTCACGGGTCGGACCACCGAGTCTGGACAAAATAATCTGCCCGGCACGATCAACGATACGGCCGCTGCAGTGACCGCTGCGGGCGGAAAAGGCGTAGCGGTGAAGGTCGATCATGCGGACGATGCCAGCATCAAGGCTTTATTCGATCAGGTCGCCGCGGAAACTGGCCGGCTAGATGTATTGGTAAATAACGTCGCCGCGATCGATGATTTCCTGATTGATCCAGGCGTGTTCTGGGAGCGGCCGCTGGGTCTTGCCAATATTCTCGGCGTTGGTCTGCGTTCGCACTACGTGGCTGGGTATTACGCTGCGCCCCTCCTGGTGAAGCAAAAACAGGGACTTGTGGCCTTCACATCGTCCTTCGGCGCGGTCTGTTACATGCACGGCCCTGCCTATGGCGCGCAGAAGGCGGGCATCGACAAGATGGCGGCGGATATGGCGGTCGATTTCGACGGTACTGGCGTTTCAGCGGTGTCGATCTGGATGGGGCCGCTGCGAACCGAACGCTCGATGCGGTCGTTGCAACAGCGCCCCGACCAGTATGAGGGCTTTATGGAGCAGGCTGAAACGCCTGAATTCACGGGTAGTTTGGTCGCCGCCTTGTATGCGGATCCCGAGCTCAAATTGCTCTCGGGACAAACTCTGGTCGGGGCGGAATTGGCGCATCGCTACGGCCTGAAGGACGAAGGCGGCAAGCAGCCGCCGTCTTACAGGGACATGCTGGGCGCACCGCTCGTGTTTTCGAAGGCGATCGTGCGCTGAACCTAAGTCAGATCGAGCCGATCCTTGGTAATTTCTGAAATGCGCGTTGCGCCCGTGAGAGCCATCGCAATGCGCATTTCTTTTTCGATGAGCTCGAGGATGTGCGTGACGCCCGCCTCGCCGCGTCCTGCAAGCGCGTAAACCCAAGCCCGGCCCAGTAAGACGCCTTGCGCTCCCAAGGCGAGCATTCGCACCACGTCGAGGCCGGATCGAACGCCACCGTCCGCCAGGATCATCAGGCGTCCGCCGACACGGTCGGCTACGCGAGGCAGTGCTTTGGCCGTTGAAACCACACCGTCCAGTTGGCGTCCGCCATGATTGGAGACCACGATGGCGTCCGCCCCCATTCCGGCCGCGGCGATCGCGTCTTCTGGGTCTAAAATCCCTTTAATTATAAGGGTTTTTTTCCATCGGGCGCGGACCCATTCCAAGTCTCGCCAGGTGACGCTGGCGTCGAAATTGTCGCGAATCCAAGCGAAGAAGTCTTCCAGCCCGGTTCGTCCCTTGAGTACTGTGGCCGTGTTGCCCAGAGTATGCGGCTGGCCGAACACACCGACATCCCAGGTCCAGGAGGGATGCGCTGCGGCTTGCATCAGCCGGCGCCACTGGCCGCCCAATCCCGGTGCGCCGGCGAGGCCTGATCGGATGTCGCGATAGCGGGCGCCGGGCAGCGGCATGTCGACCGTGAAGATCAGGGCTTCGCAGCCTGCAGCTTCAGCCTGGTCGAGGAGGTCGGCCATGAAGGCGCGGTCGCGCATTATATAGAGCTGGAACCACAGAGGCGCTGTCGCGGCGGCCGCGACCTCTTTCAGTGAGCACGTGCTCACTGTGGAGAGACTGAACCGGATGCCAGCTTTGTGGGCAGCCCGGACTGCCTGCACTTCGCCCCGGCGTGCATACATCCCGGCAAGCCCGACTGGGCCAAGCGCCACCGGCATTGCAACCTGATTGCCAAACCATTCCGTCGACAAATCGATCTTGGAAACATCGCAGAGGACACGTTGGCGGAGCGCTACATCCGCCAAATCGTCGATATTCCGACGCAAAGTGCGTTCCGCATAGGAGCCCCCGTCGAGATACTCGAACAGAAATAGTGGTAATTTCCGGCGCGCCAATTCGCGATAGTCCGAGATGGAGGCTGCGATCATTTGGGGTTCTTCATGCGTGGAGTGCTCTGTCTTTAAAAATTCAATGTCGCAATCGGACAGACTTGTCAGCCGGCATTCCTATCATTGGTCCGTTTGAATAAGCCCGCTTTCAGCGCGGCTGGCCGCGTCTGTTAAGGTGTGCTTAAGTGATTGTGCGCAGAGGGTGCGGCTTGGCGACAGAGATGCGAAAATGCGTCTCGCGGCTTAATGGACGCGCTCGATATACGTGTTTAAGGCGTTTTCCTGATTGGCGGCGGAGGCTCGCCAAGTGACGGAATGCGTAGAAAACTTGCGATATTGCTGCGAAAATAGAGCTAGACAATAAACTCACCACGCGTGCATAAAACGCGGGACTAGGCGGGAAATAGGAAAAAATGGCTGTCAAAGCACTCGCATATATCACTGCGGAAACTGCAAAAATCGACGAATGGAAAGCGTTTGCTACCAATATCTTAGGTGTCCAAATCGCGGATCGGGCTCCTGCTGGGGCCTTGGGTTTGCGACTTGACGACCGGCCGTTTCGCTATGTGTTGCGCGAAGGCACGGAAGAGCGCTTTGGCGCCGCTGGCCTGACGCACGCCTCCAAGAAGGAATTCGACCATTCCATTCAAAATCTCGAGCGTGCAGGCGTGCGCGTCGAGAAGGGCAGCGCGGCCGATGCGAAAGCGATGTTCGTTGAGGAATTGGTGCGCTGCGCGGATCCGGCCGGCAACAAGCTTGAGCTCGTCTGGGGGTGCGCTGAAACCTTTGAGCCGTTTTTATCGCCGCAAGGCGTGACGGGCTTTCTAACGGGTGAGATGGGCCTCGGCCATGTCGTGTTTCCGTCCACGAAGGTGAAGGAAACGCACGATTTCTATCAAGATGTCCTGGGTTTCGGCGACAGCGACGAAGCGCGCCTCTTCATGTCGCCCAATCCGGAAGATCCCCCTGTATCCATCACTTTCATGCACGCCGACAATCCGCGCCACCATACGGTTGCGTTCGGTAACGTGCCCGCGCCGACGGGCCTCATCCACACCATGTTAGAAGCGAAAACGATCGATGATGTCGGTCGCGCTTACGACCGCGCATTGAAGGCTGGTGTGAAGATTGCCGCGTCCTTGGGCCGCCACGTCAACGATCACATGCTGTCCTTTTACATGCATTCGCCGAGCGGCTGGGTGGTCGAGTTTGGGTGCATGGGCACGCAATTCGATTGGTCCACCTTCACGCCAACCATTAGTCACAAAGACTCCCATTGGGGTCATCGCTGGGGCGGTTAAGTTTGATGTCCTATATTCCACTCGATAAGCGCCTTTCGTTGGACGCGGCTGTTTCGCAATTGAAGGACGGCATGACCATTGGCATTGGCGGCTGGGCGACTCGCCGTAAGCCGATGGAGATGGTGCGCGCAATTGCGCGCTCGAATTTGAAAGACCTGACTGTCGTTGCTTACGGCGGTCCGGACGTCGGCATTCTCGCCGCTTCCGGCAAGCTGAAGAAGCTCGTCTTTGCCTTCGTTTCGATGGATCAAATCCCCATCGAGCCGCACTTTAAGAATGCGCGCCAAGCCGGTATGCTCGATGTGTTCGAGCTCGACGAGGGCATGTTTCATTGGGGTCTGCGCGCGGCGGCGATGAAGCTGCCGTTCCTGCCGACCCGCGTGGGCATCGGCACGGATCTGTTGAAGCACTTCGACTTCAAAACGGTGAAGAGCCCTTATGCCGACGGCGAGGAACTCATCGCTATGCCTGCGCTTAAGCTGGATGTTGCGCTGCTGCATGTGCATCGTTCGGACCAGGCCGGCAACACGCTCACGATGAGCATGGATCCGTTCTTTGATGAGTTGATGGCGCGCGCCGCCGACAAGGTGATCGTGACGACTGAAAAGGTTGTGTCGACGCCGGAGCTTGAGATGGCGAAGAACTTCCGCTTTAACCTCTTCGAGCGCGCCGTTGTGACGGGCGTTGTTGAGGCGCCTGGTGGTGCGCATCCCACGAGTGCTGCGCCGGACTACAATCTGGATATGGAGCATTTGAAGGCATACGCGGCCGGCGCTGAAAGCGCCGAGGCGTGGGTCTCCTACAAAAAGCAATATATCGACGTCTCGCCTCAGGCTTACCTCGAAGCTGTTGGCGGGTTGGACAAACTGCGCGCGATCAAAGCGCCGGCGTATTGAGTTGACCATGACCTATTCGCTTGCCGAACTCCTGATCGTCGCCTGCGCCGAAGCTTGGCGCGACGACGGTGAAATGATGGCTACGGGCATTGGCCCATTGCCGCGTCTTGGCTCCGGCCTCGCCAAGATGACTTTCAATCCCGGCCTGATGATCACCGACGGGGAATCGTTCTATTCGACGATTCCTGTTTCGCCCGGCGCACGCTGCGCGCCTGAGAATGTCGAAGGCTGGTCGCCTTATGATCGCACCTTCTCCACCTTGTGGAGCGGTAAGCGGCATTCGATGGTCGGTCCGGTGCAGTTTGACCGTTTTGGTCAAGCCAATATCTCCGTCATCGGCGACGACTACAAGAAGCCGAAAGTGGCGATGCTGGGCGCGCGCGGCTTCCCGGGTAATTCTATCAGCCATCCGAACAGCTTCTTTTTTCCGTCCCACAACAAGCGCGCTTTCGTCAGCGGTGAAGTCGATTTCGTTTGCATGGCGGGCTATAATCCCGCGCGCTATCTTGGCGGCAAACCGTCTTCAGGTCTCGATCTGCGGATTATCGTATCCGACTTGGCGGTGCTGGATTTTGGCGGTCCGAACCACGCGATCCGCGTGAAGTCGCTGCATCCAGGTGTGACGTTTGATCAGGTCCAGGACAACACAGGCTTCGATCTCGTGAAGCCGGATAATATCCCGACAACTCCGGCGCCGACTGAAGCGCAAATCAAGATCATTGCGGAGCTCGATATGTACGATGTCCGCAAAAAGGTTCTGAAGGGCGATCCTCCGGGCGACCGGCGGTAGTCCAAGGAGTTCCTGATGGAAGGCCTTGTCGAGCCGAAGACGGTAGACATCCAGTACGAAACCGATGAGCCCGTCCTCTATGAAGTGGACGGGCACATCGCTTACGTGACGATGAATCGTCCGGGCTTCAACAATGCGCAAAACAATCAGATGACCTATGCCCTCGACGCAGCTTTCAAGCGCGCCGTCGACGACGACGACATCAAGGTCATTATTGTACGCGGGGCGGGGAAGCATTTTTCCGCCGGTCACGATATTGGCACGCCGGGCCGCGATCTGCACAAGAGCTGGGATCGCAAAACGCTCAATTACGATCACGTCAATAAGCCGGCGGCTGAGCTTCTCTATGCGCGCGAGCAGGAAGTTTATTTGGGTATGTGCCGCCGCTGGCGCGATATTCCGAAGCCGACGATTGCGTTGGTGCAGGGGGCTTGCGTCGCAGGCGGGCTGATGCTCGCTTGGGTTTGCGACATCATCATTGCTTCTGAAGACGCGTTTTTTCAGGACCCGGTCGGCCGTATGGGCATTCCGGGCGTCGAATATTTCGCGCATGGATTCGAACTGCCGCCACGCATCGCCAAGGAGTTCATTCTGCTTGGCGAGCGCATGCCTGCGGATCGCGCCTATAGCTTTGGCATGGTAAACCGCCTTATGAAGCGCGAGAACCTCGAAGCGGAAGGCCGCGTTGTCGCTGAAAAGCTGATCGCCATGCCGCGTTTAGGGATGTGGTTGACCAAACAAGCGCTGAACCATGTCGAGGATCTGCGCGGCAAACGCACCGCTATGGATGCGCACTTCCACATGCATCATTTCGCTCACGCGCAGAACGATCTCGTGAGCCGGGACAGCCTCGGTGGCCAAGACGCAAAGTCGATGGCCGCTGCAAACAAGAAGGACGCCGGTGAGGCGTAACGCTGTATGAGCGATCCACTCGATACGATTTTAACCCAGCGGCTTGGCTGCAAATATCCGATCATCCAAACCGCGATGGGTTGGATCGCGGAGCCGAGCCTCGTGATCGGTTCCAGCGAAGCTGGCGCGTTCGGCTTTCTCGGCGTCGCCGTGATGACGCCCAAGGAAGCGGCTGAAAAGCTTGCCATTGTGCGTAAAGGCACGAGTAAGGCTTTTGGGGTGAACTTCCATATGTTCCAGCCGGGCGCCTCTGAGATCGTCGATCTCGTGATCGCCAACAAGGATCAGGTGCGCGCCGTGAGCTTTGGCCGCGGACCGGACAAGGCGATGATCAAGCGCTTCAAGGATGCGGGTATTCTCTGCATTCCGACAATCGGCGCCGTGAAGCACGCCAAGAAGATGATCGAACTGGGCGTCGACATGGTCAATGTCCAGGGCGGTGAAGGTGGCGGTCATACGGGCGGCGTGGCGACGACGATTCTTCTCCCGCAGGTTTTGGACTCGGTGAAGGTGCCGGTGGTGGCGTCTGGCGGTTTCGCCGATGGTCGTGGTCTCGCAGCGGCCTTGGCCTATGGCGCGTGCGGCATTGCGATGGGCACGCGCTTTTTGCTGACGCAGGAATCGCCTGTGCCGATGGAAACCAAGAAGCGTTACCTCGCCGCCACGACGGACGACATCGTCGTGACGACGAAGCTCGACGGTCTGCCGCAGCGTATGGTGCGTACGCCGATCCTCGACAAGATCGAAAAGGCCGGTCCGATCGGCATGTATCTGCGGGCGTTTGAAAGCGGCCTTGCGATGAAGAAGTCAACGGGCGCGACCTGGGCTGAGTTGTTCCATATGGCCAAGGGCATGACCAGTCATGGTGGTCTGTCGTTCTCGGAATCTTTGCTCGCGGCGACTACGCCCTATCTCATCCAGAAGGCCGTGGTTGACGGGAAGCCGGACGAGGGCGTTATGGCGACGGGCGTCGTCGGCGGCCGCATCACCGAACTGCCGACCTGTAAGGACTTGGTGGAAGGCATCGCCGCGCAAGCGCGGGAACGTATCGCCGCATTGACCGGCGCCCGGCCTGCCGCCGTCAGCGCTGCCTAAGGGGAGAGACCATGCCTATCGAAGTTGAAAAACGCGGCCGCGTCACCGAGATCGTTTTCAACCATCCGCCAGTCAATGCGTTTGGCACTGACATCTGGCGTGTGTTGCCCGGCATGATCACGGACGCTGGGAAGGATACGGACACGCACTGCGTTCTGATCCGCGCCGAAGGCCGTGGCTTTCAGGGCGGCGTCGACATCAAGGAAATGCAAGCTCATCCAGAGCGCATCGTCGATTTGAACAAGGGCAATTACCTGACGTTCAAAGCCATCCGCGATTGCCCTGTGCCGGTAGTCTGTGCGCTGAACGGTTTTGTGATTGGCGGCGGCGTGAATATCTCTGGCGCCGCGGACGTTCTGATAGCGTCTGATGACGCCTATTTCTCACTCCCTGAAATTGATCGCGGCGCCATGGGTGGCGCCTCGGCGATGATGCGTATTTTGCCTCTGTTGAAGGTGCGCGCGGCGTTCTTCACCGGCGGCAAGGTGTCGGCGCAGGAAGCCTATCGACTCGGCGGCGTCGAGAAGGTCGTGCCGAAAGACCAATTGCTCGAGGAGGCGCGCGCCTTCTGCGACATCATCGCGTCCAAGAGTCGCGCCGCTTTGGTGATCGCGAAGGAAGCGCTTACGGGCCTTGAAGAGCGCGATATGCTGAAAGGCTATCGCTGGGAGCAGGGCTTCACGCTGGAAATGTATATGCACGAAGATTCGCAAACAGCCCGCGACGCGTTCGTCGAGAACAAGGGCGCAGCAAAGTTTTAAAACGATGGATCTGAATTACACCCCAGAACATAAGGCCTTCCGCGCTGAGGTGCGCTCGTGGCTCGAAGCGAACGTTCCAAAAGAGCGTCTGCCCGATTTTGAGATGACCCGCGAAGGTTTCGAGGCGCACCGCGCCTGGGAAGCCAAAATGAAAGAAGGCGATTGGGGCATGGTGACATGGCCCAAGGAATATGGCGGCCGTGGCGTCGACCTGATTCAGTGGTTGATCTTCGAAGAAGAATATTACCGCATCGGCGCGCCCGGCCGCGTTAATCAGAACGGCATCTTCCTGCTCGGCCCGACTGTCATGGAATTCGGCACGCCGGAACAGAAGGCGCGCATTTTGCCGGCGATGGCGTCGGGCGAACAAATCTGGGCGCAGGCTTGGTCCGAGCCGCAAGCGGGCAGCGATTTGGCCGGCGTGCGCGCCACTGCCGAGCTCGATGGCGACGAATATGTTCTGAACGGCCATAAGATTTGGTCGTCGCGGGCTGCTCTGGCCGATTGGGCGTTTGGCCTTTTCCGGGCCCCAGGTACTGAGCGTCACAAGGGCATGAGCCTCATCCTGTTTCCACTGAATGCGCCGGGCGTTCGGGTCGATCCGATCCGCCGCATCGACGGCAAACCCGCCTTCGCCGAAATCATCCTTGAAAATGTCCGTGCGCCTGTCACGAACCGTTTGGGCGATGAAGGTCAAGGCTGGCACATCTGCATGGCGACGGCTGGGTTTGAACGCGGTCTGATGCTGCGCAGTCCCGCGCGCTACCAGGTGGCGGCGGAAAAGCTGGCGAAGCTTTATCAGGCGAACAAAATGACTGCCCCCGTATCGGCGCGCGACGCCGTGCTGCAGGCTTGGATGGATTCTGAAGCCTATGCGTTGTCGATCTACCGCACCGCCAGCCGTTTGATCGCGGGCGGCTCGATCGGCGCCGAAGCTAGCACCAATAAGATCTTCTGGTCTGAGATGGATATTGCGCTGCATCGAGCAGCGTTGTCCCTCTTGGGCGCCAAGGCGGAACTTATGCCGAGCGCGCCCGAAGCTGCCGATGTCGGCGATTGGCTCGACGGCTATCTCTTCTCGCTTGCGGGTCCGATCTACGCCGGCACGAACGAGATTCAGAGCAATATTATCGCTGAGCGCATGCTCGGCATGCCGAGAGCGTAACGGCCATGGATTTCAACTTCTCCGAAGAACAAATCATGATGAGCGACGTGCTCCGCGAGTTTCTCACCGCGGAATGCACGATGGGCGAATTGCGTAAGCAAATCGCGTCGGACGTACCGCGTGACGAGACGCGCTGGGCGAAGCTGGCCGAAATGGGCTTGTTCACCGTGCTGCTGCCGGAAGATGCGGGCGGGCTTGGTTTGGCCGAGCAGGATTTCGTGTTGTTGGCTGAAGCCGCCGGGTACGCCAATTTGCCGGAAGCTTTGATCGAACATGCAGGCGTGGCGGCCCCGCTGCTTGCAGCCTTAGCGCCGAACCATGAGTTGGTGGCGAAGGCCGCTGCGGGGGAAGTGACGCTCATCGCGGGCGATCCTGCGACCTCCTATCTCCCAAATGTGGACAGCGCCGATGCGCTACTACTATGGGACGGCAAGAGCGTGCATCTTGTCCCGAGCTCCGCTGTGGAGGCGGTGCGTCAGGAAAGCGTCGATCCTTTGCGCAGGCTGTTTAAGGTGACTTGGACCCCGATGGACACGACGCGTTTATCCGGCGACAATTCAAACGCCTGGGCGCAGGCGATCAATCGCGCCACGCTGTTTCATGCGGCGCATTGCCTAGGGGCGGCCCAGCGCTGCATCGATATGGGCGTGGACTACACCAAGGACCGGAATCAATTCGGCAAGCCGATCGGCTCCTACCAGGCCGTGAAGCACTTGCTGGCGCGGGCGCAGGTGAAGATTGAATTTGCCAAGCCGGTCGTTTACGCGGCGGCGGCTTATTCAGAACCGGGAACGTTTGTGGACGCCCGGGTGTCCCATGCGAAGATCGCGGCGACAGAAGCCGCCGAAGCGGCGGCCCGGGCCTCGATCCAGGTTCAGGGCGCTATGGGGTATTCCTGGGAAGTCGATGTACACTTCTTCCTGAAGCGGGTCTTAAGTCTTACCTATGCCTGGGGCGGACCCGAGTTTCACCTAAGCCGTATCGGCAAGCGCGTGTTTGAACTGCAGCTTGGACCGGACGCTACCTTTGGAGCTGCATAATGGCTGAAGCCTATATCATCGACGCCGTCCGTACCCCGACTGGCCGGAAAAAGGGCAGCCTGTCCAAAATGCACCCGGCCGATCTAGCCGCGCATCCAATCAAGGCGCTGATGCAGCGCACGGGCATCGACCCGCTCGCGGTCGACGATGTCGTTTGGGGCTGCTGCGATACGATTGGACCGCAATCCGGTGATATCGGCCGCACGGCGTGGCTGGTGGCGGGCCTGCCGGAAGAAATCACCGGTGTGACGATCGACCGTCAGTGCGGTAGTTCCCAACAAGCGGTGCATTTCGCTGCGCAAGGCGTCATGAGCGGCACGCAGGATCTGGTCGTGGCCGGCGGCAGCCAAGCGATGAACTTGATTCCGATCAGTTCGGCGATGGAAGTCGGCAAGCAATTCGGATTCGACAGTCCGTTTGTCGGATCGGTTGGCTGGGATGCGCGCTACGGCACGGAAGAGATCAATCAGATCAAATCGGCCGAAATGATCGCGGCGAAATGGGGCCTCAGCCGCCGGACGATGGAAGAATTCAGCCTCGCCTCACACAAGCGGGCGCAGGCTGCGATCGATGCCGGCTGGTTCAAGAAAGAGATTGCACCCGTTGGCGACTTTGCAAACGACGAAACCGTGCGTCCAAATTCAACGCTCGAAGGCTTGGCCGATCTGAAGCCGGTCCAAGAAGGTGGCGTCATCACCGCGGGGGTGGCCAGCCAAAATTGCGACGCGGCGGCTGCGCTGTTGCTCGCCTCAGAGCGGGCCGTGAAGGAACACGGCCTGAAACCTCGGGCGCGCATCCATCATTTGTCGACGCGCGGCGCCAATCCAATCTGGATGCTGACGGCGCCGATCCCAGCCACGCAATACGCCTTGAAGAAGGCTGGCATGCGCGTTGAGGACATTGATTTGTTCGAATGCAACGAAGCCTTTGCGTCCGTGCCGCTGGCCTGGATGCATGAACTCGGCATTCCGCATGAAAAGGTCAATGTTCAGGGCGGCGGCATCGCTTTGGGTCACCCGATTGGCGCGACGGGCGCACGCCTGATGTCAACCTTGCTGAACGCGCTAGAGCGCACGGGCGGCCGTTATGGTCTGCAAACGATGTGCGAAGGCGGCGGTCAGGCCAACGTGACGATTATCGAGCGCCTCTAAGAGATGCCCGCGTATCGCTATAAGGGCATGACGCCAGTCGTCGATCCGGCAAGTTTCGTGCACCCGACCGCGTCGCTGATCGGCGACGTGATCGTCGGGCCGGGCTGCTATATCGGTGCGGGCGCGTCCCTGCGTGGCGATTTCGGGCGGATCACCGTGGTGGGTGATAGCTCGCTACAGGATAATGTGACGGTTCATTCCTCGCCGGCGGCGGAAGTGATCGTCGGGCGCGGCTCGACAATCGCGCATGGCGCTATCCTTCATGGCTGCATTCTCGGCGCGAACACGTTGGTCGGTATGAACGCGGTGGTGCTCGACAATGCTGAAATCGGCCCTGAGTGCCTCGTCGCCGCGCTGTCACTGGTAAAAGCCGATTCAAAAATTCCAGAACGCAGCCTCGTCGTGGGCAATCCAGCGAAAGTCGTAAAGACGTTCGAGGAGCGTCAGGTCACGTGGCGCAATAACGGCTTGGGTGAGTATCAGGAACTCGCCCGGCAGAGCCTTGTCGATTTCACTGAATGCGCGGCGCTGGCGGCCCCTGAGATCGACCGGCCGCGCATCGAATCCAATGCTATAGCGGTGCGCCTGAAGGGCCCCGCGGCGGAAGCACGTGAGCGGCGTATGGCCGCCGAACTGAATACACAAGACGGGGAAGTATGATGTCGAAAGTCTGTGAAGGTCGCGTCGTGATCGTGACTGGCGCCGGCGCCGGTCTGGGCCGCGCTTATGCGTTGGGTCTGGCTGCTGAGGGCGCGAAGGTTGTCGTGAATGATCTTGGCGTCGGCCGCCAAGGCGAAGACGGCGCCAACAAAGGCGCGGCGCAATTGGTCGTCGATGAGATCGTCGCTGCGGGCGGCGAAGCCCTTGCCAACACCGCCGACATCACCGATTTCGACGCGACGCGTGAATTGGTGAAGCAAGCGGTCGATGCCTTCGGTGATCTGCACGCCGTTGTGAACAATGCCGGCTTCGTGCGCGACCGGATGTTCGTGTCCTGCACGCCGGAAGAATGGGACGCCGTCACTCGCGTGCATTTGCGCGGCCATTTCTGCACCAGCCGTCACGCCGTAGATTATTGGCGCGCGCAGCAAAAGGCCGGCAAGGCGGTCGATGCGCGCATCATCAACACATCCTCGGGCGCCGGTTTGCAAGGCTCAGTCGGTCAGAGCGCCTATTCCGCCGCGAAGGCCGGCATCGCCGCTTTGACGCTCGTGCAGTCCGCTGAACTCGGCCGTTACGGCATCACCGCAAACGCATTGGCGCCGAACGCCCGCACGCGGATGACCGAAGTCGCCTTCGGCGACACGATGAATAAAAAGGACGGCGATTTGGACGTTTACGCGCCGGAGAACACCGCGCCCCTCGTCGCGTGGCTGTGCAGCGCGGACAGCGCCGATGTGACAGGTCAAGTGTTCGAATTGATCGGCGGCAAGATCTTCTTGTCGCAGGGATGGACCGATAGCCCGGCCGAAGACAAGCACGCGCGCTGGCAAGCCTCAGAGCTTGGTGCAGTGGTGCGCCGTCTCGTTGCAAATCGCGAACCCGCAAAGCCTGTATACGGCACGCAATAAACGCCGCCGGAGCCGTAGCCGATGAATTTTTCCCTCACTGACGACCAGCGCATGATCCAAGACAGTGCCCGGTCTTTCCTCGCGGAAGAAGCGGGCGCGGATCGCCGCCGCAAGATCTTGGAGACGCCTGAAGGCTGGGACGTCGATCTGTGGAAGCGTCTCGGCGCTGAAATGGGATGGACCGGGATCATGATCCCGGAAGAGTTCGGCGGCGCCGGTCTTGGGGCTGTGGAGCTTGGTCTGATCCTCGAGGAAATGGGTCGTGTACTAGCCGTGACGCCCTTTTTCGAAACGGCGGCTCTTGCTGCACCTGCCATTCTCTTTGCGGGCTCCGATGCACAAAAAGAAGCGTTGCTCGGTCCTATGGCGGCAGGTGAGGTTAGCGCGACTTTGGCGCTGCGCTCCGCGTCCCGGGATTTTGGGCTGGAACATATTGGCCCATCCTTCGAAGGCGGCTTGCTCTCGGGCGAAGCGCATTATGTGCCGTTTGGTCACGCAGTGGATCAGCTTGTCGTGGCGGCGCGGACGGGCGCCGGCGTCAGTCTGGTCGTCGTGCCTTCGAATATGCTGGGCGTGTCCATCAACCGCAATGTTTCGCTCGACGAAACGCGTCCTTACGCAACTATCACATTCAACAATGTGCAGATCGGCGCGGATATGGTTCTTGGTGCGCCGGGTCAAGCCTCTGACGCATTGAATCGTGCGCTCGCGATGGCGGCGGCACTGTTGTCGGCGGAGCAAACCGGCGGGGCGGATTATTCTTTAGAAGCTGTTGTCGACTATTCTCAACAGCGCGTGCAATTCGACCGGCCCATCGGCTCGTTCCAAGCCGTAAAGCACCAATTCGCCGATATGATGCTGCTGATAGAAGCCGCGCGCTCAGCGGCCTATTACGCTTGCGCAGCGCAGACCTCGGATGAAGCGATTGAAGCCGCCTCGGTGGCGCGAGTTTATTGCTCGGATGCTTATGTGCGGTGTGCTTCCGACGCAGTGCAATTGCATGGCGGCATCGGCTTCACATGGGAACACCACGCGCATCTGTACTTTAAACGGGCGCGATCCAGCGCGACCTTGCTCGGCTCCCCGGTACAACACCGTGAGAGCATCGCTCAATTGATTGGACTAGATTCTTAAAGGCTGAATGCAGATGACGATTCCCCCCTACACCACTTCTCGCAATCTGCTCGCCGGTAAGACGGCGCTGATCACGGCAGCCGCAGGCACGGGCATCGGCTTTGCCGCTGCAAAGCGCTGCGCTGAAGAAGGTGCGACGCTGTTGATCAGCGACATCCACGAACGTCGACTGAGTGAAGCTGCCCAAGCCATTCAAGAGGCGACGGGCAAGCGTCCGGCCATGCAACTCTGCGACGTCACCAAGGAAGATCAAGTCCAGGCCTTGAAAGCCGTCTGCTTAAGGGAATTCGGCGCTGCGCCGGACATCTTGATCAACAATGCTGGCCTTGGCGGCTCAACGGCGGTCATTGAGATGACGGACGATCAATGGGCCCGCGTCATCGACGTCAGTCTCACCTCCGTGTTCCGCATGTGCCGCGCCTTTCTGCCGGCGATGTATGAGCGCAAGACCGGCGTCATCATCAACAACGCGTCCGTTCTCGGGTGGCGCGCGCAAGCCTTGCAATCCCACTACGCCGCAGCGAAAGCCGGCGTAATGGCGTTTACGCGTTGCGCCGCCATCGAAGCGGCTGAGCACAATGTGCGGATCAACGCCGTGTCGCCGTCTATCGCCATGCACGCCTTTTTGGCGAAAGTGACGACGGAAGAGCAATTGGCGCAGCTTTCGCGGCAGGAGGCCTTTGGCCGCCCGGCTGAGGTTTGGGAAATTGCGAATGTAATGGTGTTCCTGGCGAGTGAATATTCCTCTTACATGACCGGCGAAGTCGTCTCGGTCTCCAGCCAGCGGGCGTAAGACATGACCACTGTATTTGAATCGCCGCGCGATCTTCTCGGCAAGGAAGAGACGGATCTGGGCGTCAGCGAGTGGCTGCATATTGACCAAGATCGTATCGATGCGTTCGGTCAGTGCACTGGCGATCTTCAATGGATTCACGTCGATCCCGTGCGCGCCAAGGACGGACCGTTCGGCGCCACGATCGCCCATGGCTATCTGACGCTGTCGCTGGTGAACGTGTTTTTGCCGCAGGTCATCGAAGTGCGCGGCTTCAAGATGGGCGTAAACGTGGGCTGCGATAATGTCCGCTTTTTGTCCCCCGTCCTTGTCGGCTCCAAAATTCGCGGGTCGGGCAAAATTTTAAAGGTTGAAGAAGTGAAGGGCGCCATTCAATCCGTCGTTCGCATCACGGTTGAAATTGAAGGTCAAACCAAGCCGGCTTGCGTCGTTGATACGATCAGCCGTTATTTTCCGGAGTAATCATTATGGGCGAAGCCGTCATTGTTTCTGTAGCGCGCACGCCGATCGGCCGCGCTTTTCGCGGCGCTTTCAACGACACTGACGCGGCGGCTTTGTCCGGCCACGCGGTATCGGAAGCCGTCAAGCGCGCGGGGATCGATCCTGCTTTGGTTGAAGATGTGATCATTGGCGCCGCGTCCCAGCAAGGCAACCAATCCTACAATATCGGCCGTCTGACCGCAGCTTCGGCTGGTCTGCCGATGAGCGTCGCCGGCATGTCGGTGGACCGTCAGTGTTCGTCCGGCCTGATGGCGCTGGCTATCGCCGCGAAACAAGTTTCCGTCGACGGCATGGATGTTGTGGTGGGCGGCGGCGTTGAGTCGATCTCCCTCACGCAGACGAAACACAAGAGCACCTATCGCACGCGTTCTGACTCCGTTTTGAAGTACGCGCCGCATATGTGGATGCAGATGATCGAAACGGCGGAAGTCGTTGCGGAGCGCTACGGCATCAGCCGCGACGCCGAAGACGAGTTTGCGTTGCAAAGCCATTTGCGTACGGCCGCAGCCTATAAAGCTGGCCGCTATACGGCTGAAATCATGCCAATGGCGTCGCGCAAATCAGTGTTCGACAAGGCGACGGGTGAGACCTCTTTTCAGGAGGTTCTCCTGAAGGAAGACGAAGGCTATCGCGCCGACACCACGATCGAGGGTTTGAAAAAGCTCGAGCCGGTCTTTAAGGACGGCGAGATCATCAAGCAAGGCATGCACGTGACCGCAGGCAACGCATCGCAGCTGTCAGACGGCGCAGCCGCGCTGGTCGTGATGGATGCGAAGCTGGCGGCAAAGCTAAACGTGACGCCGCTGGGCGCGCTGCGCGGCGTCGCCGTTGCTGGCGTGCCGCCGGAAGAAATGGGCATCGGCCCTGTATTTGCGGTGCCGAAACTGCTGCAACGTCACGGTCTGAAGATGTCGGATATCGGCCTTTGGGAGCTGAACGAGGCGTTCGCCAACCAAGCGCTCTATTGCCGCGACAAACTGGGCATCGATCCGGAGCTGATGAACGTTGATGGCGGCGCCATTGCAATCGGCCATCCATTCGGCATGACGGGTGCACGCGCTGCGGGTCATATCCTGATGGAAGGCAAGCGCCGCGGCGTGAAATATGGCGTGGTGACGATGTGCGTCGGCGGCGGTCAAGGCGCGGCGGGCCTTATCGAAATCTTCTAAATTGCGGTGAGCTGAAGCTCATAAAAGCGGTCTCCCGGTGTTAGGCTTTCGTGGTAGAAGGCTGGACAAAAGGTCGAGCAATATCGGCCGAGGGAGGAGGATTTATGAAAAAATTTATCATCGCTGTCGCGGCTGGGGCCGCGGCGCTTACGTCGGCTGCGGTCTCGTTCGCTGAAGAGGCATTCATCTCGGCCAAGGGTGAATATGTTTGGAACCTGGCCGCCTCGAAATATGAGTCGCCTCCATATGCAAAGACCCAGACCATGTCGATCCCGCATGACGATGGGAAGACGATCAAGTTCTCGCAAGACGTGACGCTGGCCGACGGTAAGCGTTTTACCTGGGCTTATGACGGCACGTTCGACGGCAAGCCATATCCAGGCGAATGGATCACGGTTGCTTTGACGCGCACTGCGCCAAACGCCTTTAGCAATGATTACGTGATGAATGACGGCGCCAAGGGTTTCGAAGTGGCGACGATCTACCCGAACAAAATCGTTATTCGCGGTTCGGCGGTCACAGCGGCCGGCCACAAGGACACTTATGAAGAGGTGTGGGATAAAGTGAAATAAGGACGGTTGTCGTCCAGTTAAAACGCCGCTGGGGGGCCGGCGGCGTTTTTGCATTTAATGGTGTCTGATGTGCGGGCTTATTCTGGGTGCGCGGTGGTCGCCTTTGGGTCAACCCAATGTGCGGTGACGGAGCCGGCTTCGACCTTTCCGTCGACAATCGCGCGCGGCATCGATTTGGAATATGAAATCAGCCAGCCGTTCGGCGTGCGGACGTACTTGTCGTAATAGAACGTGCTGAGCAGCCGGAACGCTCCGGTCACCGGGTGATACATCGTGTACGACAAGTGCCAATTGGCTTCGGCGTTGTCGGCGTCGAGCAGGCGGATGTCAGCGTTGTGGGCGTGATGCTGGTCGACAATAGGGGTGTTTACCGCCAATTGCGTGAAGACGTCGATCAGGCCATCCACGCCGAATTCACCCACGGGTGGGAAGTCCAACACGGCGTCCGGGACAAAACAGGTGCGAATGGCGGCCACGTCTTTGCTGTCGCACGCGTTCAAATAACGGGATTTAATGCGTCGAATTTGCGATTCCGCTTCCAGGCGCGCGATGCGTGCAGCCAAATCATCCTGCGACATTTAAGGGTCTCCCATGAATGCTGAACTCGATCCGATCGCCAAGTTCGCGAAAGCCTATTTGGACACCTACAAAAGCGGCGATATCGCCGCGCGTCTAGCGCTGTTCGAAGATGACGCAACTTTCGAGGATCCCGTCGGTAAACAGACATTGCGCGGTCATGCGGAACTGGAGGTTTTTTGGGACCAAGTGGATTACGCCACCTCCAAATTCGTACCGGAACTCTTAGAAGTTGTGCAGTGCGGCGCCGAGGGTGTTTTCCGGTTCACGCAATTGATCTCGATGGAAGGCCAGCCCTCCATGCTGTTCCGCGTGATCGAAGTTGTGGCCCTCGCGCCGAATGGGAAGGCGCGCGCGCTGCGCGCCTTCTGGAACGACAGCTCCGTCAGTTTTCCGACGGATCATATACCTTAGGATAGAAATAGGGGTTCTCTTCCACCCGGCTCGTGATGCGCCAGCCTTTTGGGGTTCGCACCAGATGGTCGTGATACGTTAGGCCGCAGAAGAAGAACCGCTCCTGGCCGCGCTCGCCATTGGGCATCATCGGGTTCCAGAGAATAGAATGGGTTTCGGCCTTGTCGCCGTCGATTTTTATCCGTGTCGTGGAAATGGCGTGATTGTAATACTGGAATGCAGCCAACGCCGTTTTCAGATAGGCTTTGATGTGGGTGTAATTCCCCTTGTCGCCGCCGACCTGGGAGTAATCAATCATGGCGTCGGGTGTAAACACGTTGTCCAGATCGTCGAAATTCCGTTCATCGATCGCGTAGGCATATCGATTGAGCACATCCTCAATCTCCATCCGGTCTGAAATTTCTTGTAAAGAAAGCATGGCGTCTCCCGTCATTTTTATTGCGGCGCGGCGAAAACACCCACGCCGTAAAGGGGATTTTTATATTCCCTTATCCAGTTTCGTCCAATAAACCGGCCTCGTTGATATGAGGGACGAGGGCTACATTCAGCCAGCCTAAATATAAACGGGTCGAATTCGTCGGCGCGGTCTTGATCCCAATCTAATCAAATCTATTCTGGTTAGTGGTGAGGAAAATTCGCGCTTCCGCCTCGCCGGATAGCCTGTGTTGTAGGAGAACTTATGGACCTGCGTTTCAGCGACGCGCACGAAGCCTTTCGCGCCCAAGCGGCTGCGTGGCTCAACGATCAAATGGCTGGCCCGTTCGCTCATTTAAAGGGCATCAATAATCATACCCAAGCGCTCCAAGAGCGGCGTGATTGGGAAGTGGCGCTGGGCCAGGCCGGCTGGAGTTGCATTGGCTGGCCGAAGGAATTTGGTGGGCGCGATGCAGGCATAACCGAGCAAGTCATCTTCGCTGAGGAATACGCGCGGGCCGGGGCGCCGACGCGGGTCGGCCATATTGGTGTGGAACTGACGGGTCCAACCGTGATCGCCTTCGGCACCGACGAACAGAAGAAGCGCTTCCTGCCAGGGATCGCGGAGGGCAAAGAAGTCTGGTGTCAGGGCTATTCCGAGCCGAACGCCGGATCCGATCTTGGTAATCTCGCGACCAAGGCGCGGCTGGAGAATGGCCGCTGGATCGTCAACGGCCAGAAAATCTGGACGTCGCTGGCCCATATTTCGGAATGGATTTTTGTGATCTGCCGCACGGAGGAAGGCAGCAAGGGTCCAAAGGGATTATCCTTCCTGCTCGTGCCCATGAACCAAAAAGGCATCAAGGTGCGGCCGATCCGTCAGATGACTGGGGATTCCGAATTCAACGAAGTGTTCTTCGATGAAGCGGAAACGGCGGCTGAAAACATCATCGGCGCGCCGGGCGACGGTTGGAGAGTGGCGATGGCCTTGCTGGCGTTCGAACGCGGCGTGTCCACGCTTGGCCAGCAGATGCTGTTTTTGAATGAATTGCGTGAGATTATTGAAATCGCAAAGCACAACGGCGCTGCGAAGGATCCGGTCATTCGTCAGAAGCTGGCGGACGCGCATACTGGGCTGAAGATCATGCGCTACAATGCCTTGCGCATGCTGTCTGAGCCAGCAGCAGAGACGCTGTCGCGCGCCGCGCTGACTTACAAGCTCTATTGGTCAACCTGGCACCGCGAATTGGGCGAGCTCGCCTTGGATGTCATGGGTCCAGAAGGCGAGATCGGCGATCTGAATGGCCGCCTATCAGAGTTGTCGATCATGTATCTGATGTCGCGTTCGGATACGATTTACGGCGGCTCAAATGAAATTCAGCGCAATATTATCGCAGAACGCGGCTTGGGTTTGCCGCGCGAACCGCGGGGGCTGCGCCGCTAGCGGCGACACGGCTTCGTGCTCGTGTTTGTTTAAGCCTTGAATTTGAAAGCGCCAGCGCATCGAGCGGCGGCATGAATTGGTAGGAGACGTCGCTTGAGTAGCGTGTGGGACAAGAGTGTTGACTTCCTTGTGGTCGGCTCGGGCGCTGGCGGCTTATTGGGCGCCACCTTCGCTGCGGTCAATCACCAGGAAACGCTGGTTATCGAGAAAAGCCACCTATGGGGCGGCACCTCCGCCACATCCGGCGGCGCAGTCTGGATTCCAAATAGTCCTGTGGCGATCGCCGCTGGAGCGCAAGACAGTCCGGAAGACGCGTTCAAGTATATTCGCGCGCTGACGGCGGACAATGTCCCGGACAGCCAAGTCAACGCCTATGTCGAGCACTCGCCGCGCATGTTGCAATGGGTGCACGAGAATACGCCGGTTCGCTTTATCAGTATACCTTACACGGACTATCACGCTGAGTTGCCCGGTGGCCGCGAGGGCTATCGCACGCACTTGCCGTTGGAGTTTGACGGTAAATTGTTGGGTGAGGACGTGCAGACCTTGCGTCCGGCCTCTCCGGCGGCGTCGCTGCTCGGCCGGGTCAATTGGAAATTCACTGAAACTACTGCGCTTTTGTATCGTCCGAAGGGTTGGACGAGAACGTTGGCGACCATGCTTATGCGCTATTTCGGGGATATTCCGCAGCGCTTGCGCTCCAGCAAAGACCGCTTTCTGACTCTGGGCAATTGTCTCATGGGCGGCATGCGCTACGCGCACAAGAACGCCGGCGGCGAATTATGGCTGAACACGCGTATGTTGGAGCTGGTGTATGAGAACGGCCGCGTGACAGGCGCAAAGGTGCTCAAGAACGGCAAAGAGCTGCGGATCGCCGCGCGTAAGGGCGTTCTCTTGTCGACGGGTGGTTTTGAGCGGAACCCCGCCATGCGCGCTGAAAATTTGAAAGGCTCTCCGGAGCCTGTGCGCAGCGGTTCCCAGATCAACAATACAGGCGATTCCATCGTCGCCGGTCAGGCGATCGGCGCCGCCGTGGCGAATCTGGATTCCGCATGGTGGGCGCCGGTCTGGTCGGTGCCGGGTGAGGATCGCGGCCGTCTCGCGACGATCGAACGCGCCTTGCCGCATTGCATAATCGTCGATCAAACCGGCCATCGCTTTTTGAACGAAGCCGCATCCTATCACATCGTGGGCGGACAGATCCGGGAGCACAATCTCAAGACCGGTGCGGCCTACCCATCCTATTTCATCTTCGACGCCAATTATCGCTGGAAGTATCCAGCCGGGCCGCTGCTGCCCATGGTTCCCGATTGGGCCCATCCGGCCAATGTTCGCGCCAACTATAAAAAGGCGGATTCTATTGATGAGCTCGCAGGCAAAATTGGCGTCTCTTCAGCAGCTTTGAAGGGAACCGTCGACCGGTTCAACACATTCGCGGCCCAAGGCAAAGACGAGGATTTCGGGCGTGGCGACGCCTCCTACGATAAGTTCTATGGCGATCCACGCATGCAGCCCAATCCGAGCTTGGGGCCGATCGTTAAAGGGCCGTTCTACGCTATGCCGATTTATCCGGGCGATATCGGCTCCAATGGCGGTTTGATCATCAATGAAAATGGCCAAGTGATGAGTGAGAGCGGGACGCCGATTCCGGGTCTCTATGCGGCAGGCAACACGTCGGCGTCGGTGATGGGGCGCTCCTATCCGGGCGCCGGCTCAACGCTTGGGCCGGCAATGACGTTCGGCTATCTTGCGGCGCGGCACGCGGCCGGGATCAATTCATAAAGAGAAACGCAAGTGGAGGAAACGATGAGCGCAGACCCGAAGACTATCCAGGTGAGCGGCAAGACGGTCAGCTATCACGTTGCTGGCGATGGGCCTGACCTTTTGATGCTCCATGGTTCAGGGCCAGGCGTGACGGGCATGGCGAACTTTGAGGGTAATGCCGATGCCTTCGCCAAGAATTTCCGCACGTACATTCTCGATTTGCCGGGTTATGGAAAGTCCGACGCGGTTGAGGGCCAGCAAGATTTGGCGTCGGCTGAGATCGTCATTGGCTTTATGGATGCGCTGAAGATTGAAAGCGCTTCGATCGTCGGCAATTCGTTCGGCGGCTTCGTTGGGTCCCGCATGGCCGCCATGCATCCTGCCCGGGTGTCCAAACTGGTGACGATCGGCGGATTGGGTTTCGGCATTTTCGGACCTTTTCCAAATGAAGGCATCGTCCTACTGACGGAGTTTGCGGAAGATCCCACGAAAGAGCGTTTGGCGCAGTGGCTACGGTCGATGGTCTATGACAAGTCGATCGTGACGCAGGAATTGATCGATCGCCGATACGCGCAGGCGATGGAGCCGAAGACGGCCGCGACGACGAAGGTGATGTATTCTCGTGCGCAAATGGAAGGCATGGGTAAATTCTTGGAAGGCCCCATGGGCATCAAGAGCATCGAATATCTTGGTAGCATCCAGTGCCCAGTGCTTCTTTGCTGGGGCCGCGACGATCGGGTCAGTATGCTGGATCGCGCATTGATGCCGATGCGCTTAATTCCGAAGTGTGAATTGCACGTGTTTCCACAATGCGGCCACTGGGCGATGATCGAGCGCAAAGCCGAGTTTGAATCGACCGTGTTGGCGTTCTTGTCGCGCGCTGAATAAATGGCCGGCTGACGCCGCGCATTGATTTAGAAATCAAGCGCCCCGCTCTTCAAAAGAGCGGGGCGTTTTCGTTTGGCGATTAGAGCGCGGGGTCGAGGATCACCTTGCATTGTTGGGGCGCACTGCGCAGCCCTTCGAATGCGGCTGGTAATTGACTTAGCGACACCGTTTCCGTGTGCATCGGCTTCACGTTGATTTCACCACGGGCGATGTTATCGATCACCGCTTCAAAATCCCGTTCGGTGTACATCTGCGCGTAGCGAATGGTGAGTTCTTTCGCCAAGGCAGGCAATGCGGAAAACCGCTCTTCCTCGAACAACACGCCGGCGACGATGACCCGGGCACGCGTGCCGGCCAAGTCAATCGCCTGGGCGAACAAACCCGGCGCGCCGACGCATTCATAAATAACCTGCGGCCGATGGTCGGCGATGGCCGTGAAAGCTTCCGCCACGTTTTGTATTTTCGGATCGATGGTTGCGGTTGCGCCCAATTCGCGCACGCGGTTACGGCGCAGTTCCATCGGTTCACTGACGACGACATGCTTGGCGCCCGCTTGCCGCGCAAAGATTGCCGCTGCTGCCCCGATCGGTCCGCCGCCCAGGATCAAAACCGATTCACCTTTTTTGATTTCGCCGAGGCTCACGGTGTGGCGGCCGACAGCGAGTGGTTCGACCATCGCGCCTTCGGCGAACGAAACGCCGTCCGGTAGCTTCTGAACGTAGCGGCTGTTCACTGCGGTGAACTCGGCGTACGCGCCTTGTGTCATCAGTGTGGTGCCGACGATCTTTGAGCCTGGGCACAGACCGACGAGCCCGGCGTCGCAAGCTTCGCATTTGTGGCAGGGAAAAACAGGGAGAGCGGTGACGCGGTCGCCTACCTTCAGCGTTTTCGGTGCATCAGCACCTAGCGCAACGATCTCACCCGCATATTCGTGGCCCAACACTTGGCCCGGCGCAGCAAAGCCATATTGCACCATGTGCAAATCGGAGCCGCAGATGCCTGCGCCCTTTATCGCCAATACGACTTGCCCTAGCGCAGGGGTCGGGTCTGCGATGGTCTGCACTTCGAGGGGTTTGTTTTTCTCGAGATAGACAGCTGCGCGCATCCGCGTTCCCCTCTGTGATTATTGCTGGAGCAATGCGTTGCTCTCGTTGAGGTGGTGTTTTTCGCTGACAGCGAGGTGGAGCGCCGGTGACCGGCGCTCCACCTCGAACACGCTCAGTATTTATGCGACAGCGCTGGCATCCGATGGCATGCCCCGAACGGGGTAGGTGCCGTTCGCGCGGCCCTGTAATTCCTTCGCCAATGCGCGCGGGTGGTAGAATTGCTTGTACCACTGGCGCACTTTGCCGAAGGCGCCATCGGCCGGAATCGCCAAATGCTGGAAGCAGGGCGCCTTGTTCGACCAGATTTCGAAATCCTGGGCGAAAGCATGCAGCGCATAGGCCTGGGCGGTGCGTGCGTCCTGGATGTCCTGCTCGGTTGGAATCTTGTTCGGCGCCTTTACCAGGAGGGCGTGCCATGCTTTCACGACGCCGTCGTCGACGGGCGTGTGCGTGATGAACATGATCTGGCCGCCGCCATTGTATTCAGAGATCAGGATGCCTGGACCGGTATAATAGGTGAAGGTTTCCAAGAGGCCGCCGTCCGTGATCGTACGGTGCTTGCCCCCTTGATATTGATAGATGATGTGGTCTTCAATCTCGTTCCGGAAGAATTCGGACGGGCCGCCATGCGTCGGCCCCAGGTGCGCCACGTCGGCCATGTTGTCGACGATTTCGACCGGGTGGCAATTGATGGTGCCCAAGCGATCAAGCTTCCAGTGGACAAATTGCGGGTCTTCCCAGGCTTTGATGTCCGGCAGATCGACGTCCGGTTCTCCGCCTTCTGGATCGTGCCAAGTGAAGATGCAGCCGTAGCGCTCAACGACCTTCCAGGTCTTGATCTTCGCGCCGGCGGGGATTGGGCCATCGAAATATGGGATTTGATTGCACTTGCCGTCGGGTCCGAAGCGCCAGGCGTGATAGGGGCAGCGGATATTGTCGCCCTCGACATGGATTTTGTCCTGGATTACGTAGGAGGTGGTGTTCTTGCCCAGGTGCGTGCCCATGTGGGGGCAATAGGCGTCCACCATGAATACGCGGCCGCTCTCGCCGCGATAAATTACGACGTCCTGGCCAAAAAACCGCTCTGATTTCGGTGTGCTGGTGATCTCTTCCGCGTCCGCGACCATGAACCAGCCGCGTGGATAGGTGAACGGACCAATATCGTATTCCCGGGTGGTCGCCACGGCGCCGTCTCCTCTAAAGGCTTTATTTTGCTTTCAAACTTTTAGCACGATTTCACCGAAGTGCGAAGGCCCTCCGGCTTGGGCGCGTCTCATATGGCTATTGCAGGTGGCGTTATCGACGCTGTGGCGCAGTCTAGAGAGCTTCGCGTCCAATTCAGCGTCTTTGTTATTCGATGAAAGGTAAGTATTTGCTTATTCTTGCGTGTGTTTGCGGCAAGCGATAGGCCAAAAGGCGAGCAGAATATTCGGCTGTGGTGGCATATCCAGACGTCGGGGCAACGGGGGTACAGCGTTCATCATGCCGGCATTGGCTACACGCAAACGATTATCCAGCTCGGATCGAAGCGAATCGATCCTTGCGGCTGCGCGCGATGTTTTCGCCGAATACGGCTATGAGGGCGCCAAGACGCAGCAAATCGCCAATGCGGCGAATGTCTCCGAAGCCCTGGTGTTCCGGCATTTCCCCTCCAAGCAGGTGCTTTATAAGGCGGTCTTGAAACTGGTGATCCGGGACCAGGACGCCGCCTTTGAGCGGCTTGGGCTGATCTCGCCCAGCACGGAAAGCTTCATCGATACGATCGAAGAATTCATGACGGAGTGCGTGGCGGGTGCGGCGTCTCAAAGCGCCCATAGCGCCCGGATCTTGCTCGCCAGTTTGTCGGGCGATGGGTCTTATGCGCGCATGGTGTACAAGCGTGCGCAGAAGCTTTGGTTGAAGGCGTTCGAGGACAGCATTGCGGCGGCCTATGCCTGCGGCGATGCGAAGGGGCTGCTGCTCCATCCAGTGAACGCGCACGCTTTCATCGAGCATGTTGGCACAATGCTGCTCGGCGCTAATCTGACCGATAAGCCCGCGGTGCCTTATCAAGGTGGGAAGGAGCGGATCGCGCGCGACGCCGTTTGGTTCGTTTGCCGTGGTGTTGGCATCACTGAGGCGGCGTTGCAACGCCACTTCGCGATGAAAGATTCCGCAGGCCGGGGGATCAAAGGCACAACCAGCATTAAACCTGCGATCCGCGCAGTGACGACAAAGCGTGCACTTGGCCGAAAGCGTTAATCGTGCGTTTTCAACCAATCCCGCAATGCGGTTTTGAGCAGCTTGCCGTTCGGATTTCGGGGTAGAGGGCCATCCACGAAAGCGATGTGGTCTGGCACTTTGTAGTCGGAAAGACGCGCACTGCAGAATTCTTTCAATGTAGCTTCTTCGAGTGGTTCCTTGAGAACTGCGAACGCTTCCACACGCTCGCCAAGCACGGGGCAGGGTTTTCCGACGACGCCTGCTTCGACCACGGCGGGGTGCGCCATGATCGTATTCTCGACCTCGATTGAATAAACTTTGAAGCCGCCGCGATTGATCATGTCTTTCTTGCGGTCAAAGACGCTGAGGAAACCGTCTTCATCCATCGCGCCGAGATCGCCAGATTTCCAATAGCCGTTCACGAAACTATCGCAATTGGCGTCGGGCTTGTTCCAATATTCAGGGATGATGACCGGGCCGGATATCCATATCTCGCCCTGTTGACCGCGAGGAACTTCGCGGCCGTTGTCGTCCATGACCACAATGTCGATATAGCTAAGAGCTTTGCCGACTTGATTGAGACGGGAGCGCACCAGTTCCGGCGGCATCATGACGGCTGGAGAGGTTGTCTCTGTGGCGCCGTAAACATTCATAAGCGACAAACTTGGTAGGCGCGTTGCAAGTTCTTCCGCCAGCGCCGCCGGCATTGGGGCGCCGCCATAAGCGCCGACCCGCCACGCGGACAAGTCGCGCTGTTCAAACGTTTCGTCCATCAAGCACAATTTATACATGGCGGGAACGATGAGGTTGTAGGTCATGCGTTCGGCTTCTGCGATTTCAAGAAAACGTCGCGCCTTGAAGCCGCGCATCATCACGCTTTTGCCGGCAGTGAAGACCATGACCAGCAAGATGATATGAACGCCCGTTACGTGCGATGCTGGCACCGCCAAGACAGTACATTCATCGTCGCTTAGACCGAAGCCGTGCGCTGCGCCCATGCAATTTGTGATCACGCCAAAGTGCGTGAGGATCGCGCCTTTCGGGCGGCCAGTCGTGCCAGACGTGTAAAGAATGCAGAAGGCGGTATCTTCGTTTATATCCGGCTGTGGGCCGGGTGCGGGCCAGTCGCCGTCCCACAGACGCACTTCATCGTCGACCACGATGCGGTGCTTTAGGGCCGGGCATTGCTGAGCGCTTGGGATTTGGTCTGCGATGGCCGCTTCGTGGATCAACAGCTTCGCGCCGCAATCGTTTAGTGCATATTCTGTTTCCGGCAGACGCTGGCGGATGTTCATGGGCACCACCACAGCGCCGATGCGGGCGGATGCGAGCATGGCGACGAGAAAATCCGTCCGGTTGTCGATCAAAAGTGCAATTCGATCACCCGGCGCGACGCCGAGTGACGCCATCCGTCCGGCGCTGCGCTCGACATAGTTCGCCAGTGCGTCATAGGTCGTGCGTGTTTCGCCATCGACGACTGCGATTTTGCCGCCTGCTCTGGAGCTTGCGGCTTTAAACATGGCTGCGACATGGGGGTGACGGTCGGCCATGCAGCGGACGACGCGACTATAATGAGTTTCGTGCCGCAGCTTCAGCGGTTGGTTGTTTTTATGCATAGTCTCTCCCAGGCCCGAGCATTGCCGTACTTTCCGGCGAAGGCAAGAGTGAGCTGGCCGCACGCTTCCTGGAGTGTTTGCGCTTTGGGTTCGGGTGTTTTACCTGAAGTCTTCGACTTGCGCGCTAATCGGAGGTCCAGTCATGTCTTACGAAACCATTCGCTACGAGGTGGATACGGACGGCGTCCTGACGCTGACTTTGTCGCGGCCGGATAAGCTTAATTCCTTCACCCCGACTATGGCGAACGAGTTGATCGACGCCTACACCCGCGCCAACATCGATGACAGCGTGCGCGTGATTGTGGCGACGGGTGAAGGCCGCGCTTTTTGCGCCGGGATGGATCTGTCGGCCGAGGGCAATGTCTTCGGTTTGGATGAGAGCTTGACGCCAAGCTTGGACGATCTGCGCGCGCGCGGCGACGATCCTGCAGTCGTCAATGGGGTGCGGGATACTGGCGGACGCGTCGCTTTGGCGATGTTCAATTGCTTGAAGCCAATCGTCGGCGCCGTAAATGGCGCGGCGGTGGGTGTAGGCGCTTCAATGTTATTGCCAATGGATTTTCGCTTTGCTTCGGAGGTGGCGCGTTTTGGCTTTCTGTTCGGGAAACTGGGCATCACGATAGACGCATGCGCATCCTGGTTTTTGCCTCGAATTGTTGGTCTCGAGCAGGCCTTGGAATGGTGCTATCGCGCAAATGTTTTCGACGCCAAGGAAGCGCAGGAGAAGGGTTTGATCCGCGCCATACTTCCCGCGGAAACGTTGGTCGCCGAGGCGCGCGCTTTTGCGCTGTCGCTCGTGCGTGACCGCTCACCGGTGTCGATAGGGCTGATTCGGCAGATGCTGATGCGCAACGGCTCGCTCGCCTCGCCGATGGAGGCGCATCACATCGAATCTCTCTCGATGTTCTATTCCAGCATTGGCGACGGCAAAGAGGGCGTGCAGGCGTTTCGTGAAAAACGGTCGCCTAATTTTTTGGGCAAGGCCTCTTCCATGCCGCCTTTCTTTCCGTGGTATGATTCCTCCAACACATAGGAGACATGGGTGCGCGGGATTGTCTGGGACGGACAAAAACTCGTCATAACGGACGATTTGCAGGTGCGTGATCCAGGGCCGGACGAGGTGAAGGTCAAAATCCTTCGCTCGGGCCTTTGTCATTCTGATCTCAATATGATGAGCCCGGCCATTATGCCTGGGCCTGTGGTCCTCGGCCACGAAGGCGCCGGCGTGGTCGCCCAGCTCGGCGAAGGCGTGACCGGCTTTGCCGTCGGCGAGGAGGTGCTGCTTGGCACGCAGACGCCCTGTGGCGAATGCCGCGAGTGCCAGCGCGACACCCCGCACAATTGCGATATCAATTGGGGCTACGCGCCATCCTTTCCCTTTACGTATCAGGGTAAACCTGCCGCATCTTTTGCGAATTCCTCGTCTTTCGCAGCGGAGGTCGTGGTGCAGGCGCGGCAATTGTTTAAGACGGATGGCATGCCGCCGGAACAAGCCGCTCTGATCGGCTGCGCGGTGTCCACGGGTTATTTTGCGGCGGTTAATCTGGGGCAAGTGCGCTCCGGCGATCGCATCGTGGTGATCGGCGTTGGCGGCATCGGCGTGAACGCTATTCAAGGCGCGAAGCTGGCGGGCGCCAGCGTGCTCGCCGTTGATATTAACCCATCCAAAGAGGCTGTGGCGGCGCAGTTCGGCGCCGATCAATTCTTGCTGGCGAAGCGGAGTGATAATGGCGAGGGGCTCGCAAGTGCGTTGAAAGATGCGTTCGACCCGATCGATGTGGCGATTGAATGCAGCGGAGCGCCGACAGCGGTGGAGGGCGCCATTCATGGGGTGAAGCGTGGCGGTCGGGTGGTTTTGATTGGGATGACTGCGCCGGGCGCGAAAGCGTCGTTCAGTCTCGACGCTGTGTTATCAGGCCGCGAAGTGATTTCGGTGATGAATGGCGGCGCACGCCCGCCGCGTGATTATCCAGGTCTCATCAAGCTCGCGAATGAAGGCAAATTAAACATAAAGTCGCAGGTGACGAAGGTCTGGCCCCTGGCCGCATTCAAAGACGCCATCGCGGCTTTGGAGGCCGGCCAGGTGACGCGGGCTGTGCTGGATCACACGCGATAAAATAGCGGCGTTCTTGCAAAATAAAAGGCGGCGCCAGAAGCCAGCGCCGCCTTAATCTTGTGTGTCTTGGCCTTGATTAAAGCTTTGAGATCACGTCGTCGGCAAACTTTTTGATGTCGTCGATCTTCTTTTGCAGGGTCTGCGAATCGGCCTCGACCGCATACATGTTGCGGAATGCGACTGGCATGTCTGTGACGCCGAGATCCTCGTTGCGCTTGACGGCGTCGAGCGTGATCTCGCCCATCGCCGTTGCGAAAATCCGGAACGGCTTCTTGTCTGTGCCGAGTTCCTTACGATAGCCGTTGATCTTGCCAACCACTTCCGTCAGCGAATCCTCACCGCCGCCAGCGAACATAAAGCCGTCATTGTGTGCAGCGCGTTTGAATGCGGCTTCGGAATAGCCGCCGATCAGAATCGGGATCGGTTTGGTTGGTACAGGATTTAGCTTCACGGGCGGCAGATCATAAAACTCACCATGGAACTCGAAATAGCCGCCATTGGTGAGACCCTTTACGATCTCGATGCACTCGTCGAAGCGCTTGCCGCGTTTTGCGAAGTCGACGCCCATCGCGACATAATCTTCCGGCCACACTGAAAGGCCGACGCCAAAATTGAAGCGATTATTGGTGAGGGTCGCCAAAGAGGCCGCCAACTTCGCCGAGTACAATGGCGGTCGGACCGGCAGCTTCACAACGTTGAACGTCAATTCCATCGTCTTGGTGGAGACGCCGATTGCAGTGGCGTGGATAAAGCTTTCAAGGAAAGGCTTGTTTTCGAGAAACTCACGGCCGCCGTCGGACGTGTAGTGATACTTCTCGTTGCTTTCCTTTGGATATATGAGGCTGTCTGGAATGCAGACGCCGCTATAACCGTTGGCTTCCGCAGCCTGAGCCATCGGAATGTAATATTCGATGTGCGTCATAGATTCGGCGTGGTGAAAACGCATGAAGAAGGCCTCCCGTTTAGGCTTGCTGCTCTTGCGCGGCCTGATGGGTGGGATCCGCCGCGTGTCGAAAAATACTGCGATGCACTATTCGGTGAAGACTGCCAAGACTGCAAGGCAGTTTCAGGTCCTGGAGCCGATTGGCGAAGGTGTTCCGAATATGCGTAGAGCGCCTTCGCGGGCGCTGGCTGTTGAGGCCTATTCACGTGTCAGGGAATAGCGCTTGCCAGAACCGGTCTTTCGCCAGTTTATTCCGGTGATGCAAGCGTGCGCGCTCAGCGCGCGAAACTAGGTGAGAAAAAATGGCTGACGATTACAAGCACGTCGATCCGGAATTGGTGGCGGCGCTACAGACCTTCCCGCCCTTCCAGTTGAGCGACGAGATTCTGCCTGCAGTCCGTCAGGGCTTTTCGGAAATGACCAAGGCAAATCCGTTGGGCGTCTCCGCCGCCGCTGACGCCGAAGCCGCCACCGCCAACGCGCCGGACGGCTATGGCGTGCCGATTTACATCCATCGGCCAAAGGCCGAGGCGACCGACAAGCGCGCAGGCCTCCTTTTTATCCATGGCGGCGGATACATTTTCGGCGACGCCTTCATGTCTGGGCCATCCTGCCGCGCTTTTGCGGACGCCGCCGATCTCGTCGTGGTCGCGGTTGATTACCGTCTGGCCCCCGATCACCGGCATCCCGTTCCCCTCGAGGATTGTTATGCTGCGCTGCAATGGCTGTTCGATAATGCTGATGCCCTGGGTGTTGATCGCGACCGTGTCGGCGTCGCTGGAGAAAGCGCTGGGGGCGGTCTTTCGGCCTCGTTGGCGCTGCTGGCGCGGGATCGCGGCAAACTGAAGCTGGCCTATCAACAACTCATCTATCCGATGATCGACGATCGCACGTGCATGCGCGCGGATGTTCCCGGGCATCTCGGACAGTTTGTTTGGACTCGCGAGTCCAATTTGTATGGCTGGACGTCTCTGTTGGGCCAAGCGCCGGGCAGCCCCGGCATTTCGCCCTATGCGGCGGCGGCGCGCGCCACCGACCTGTCGGGTCTACCGCCAGCCTTCATTTATGTCGGCGCGTTGGATCTGTTCTTAGACGAAGATCTCGATTATGCGCAGCGTTTGCTTGCGGCGGGCGTGCCGACAGAGCTGCATGTCTATGACGGCGCTTATCATGGCTTTGAGGTTGCAGTGGATTCCAACGTGGCCCAGCGGGCGTTCCGTGATCGGATCGAAGGTCTTCGCCGCGGGTTGGCGAAAAGGTAACGGATGGCGCCGGCGCGGGGGGCGACCCCCGCGGTTGGTTTTCTGCGGACTAATCCGCTGTATTATCGGCGATTGTGCGGTTTCTTCCGAATGGCGGAGGGCTGTGGGATAGCGCTTGATCCGTGGCCTGGCTTCTTTTAATATATGTTATATGGTAATTCAAACATCCAAAGCCAAAGCCAAAGTCGATGTTAATCAGCCGTCCCCGCAACTTAGCCGCGGTCGGCCGCGCCGGACTTCACGTGGCGCCATCATTGACGCGGCGGTTGCCTTGCTGCGCGCTAACCCGGAAGCGCCGCTGTCTTTGAACGCTACGGCTCGGGCGTTGAACGTGACGCCCATGGCGATCTACACCTACTTCGCCAGTAAAGACGATCTGCAGCAGGCGGTTACAGAGGCCCTGTTCCGCGAATTCAAGATAAAAACTCCAAAATCAATGGGGCCGATTGAGAAGATCGTGTTGTGGTCGCATGCGATTCGCCGTCACTTTTTAGATCGCCCTGAATTGATCAATCTCCTTGTTTGGGAGGGGGGGCACGTTTCGATTGGCTGGCTTGAGCGGTCAGCGGTGGTGATTGATGCGGTCTCTGAACTCGGTTTCTCCGACGACGAGACGGGCGAGATATCCTTGTGGATCTGGCAGGTCGTTATGGGCGCGATCAATTCTGAGCTGCACGCTTTGCGCACGCGCCCGCTTACCATCTCCGATGAAGAACTTGAAAATCTCGATGCGGCATTGCGCCGCCGCGTCAGCCTCGTGCGCAAGTTTGGAGACCGCATCAGTTTTGGGGATGAATTCTTCACGTATCAGATCGACCGAATGTCCGATGCGCTGAAGCTGCTAGTCGAAAAACGCAAGCGTACTACGTAAAGTAGGCGGGGAGGAATATATGGACGATCCTTTCGTTAAAGTAGTCGCCGAGAACATTGAAATCTTCGGCTATGGCGGCGGCATCATGCTGATCATGCTGATCGTCGGGGAAATTTTCCTCCGCTTGCGGGAAGGCAAGCCGGCGATGTCCAAAGAGGGCATGAATAGCGCGCTGTTCTTCGTGATCTTCGGCTCAATCGCGGAAGGCATTCTGTACACATCGCTGTTGCTTGCGGCGTTGTTCCCCATTTATCATTTCACGTCGCTTCGGGTGCCCGTCGAATTATGGACCATGCCGATCTACTTTTTGGTCGGCGAACTCGGCTTTTATTGGTTCCATCGCATTAGCCATGAGGTCCGTATTTTGTGGGCGGACCATTCTATGCATCACTCCGCTGGGACTTATGATTTTACGGTCAATCTCCGGCATACGCCGTTTTCGACCGTCTATCGCTTCATCACCTGGGCGCCGTTCATAGCACTCGGCTTCCATCCCCTGGTTTTTGTGTTGATGGCCATGAGCGCTCCGTCTTTCCAGGCGTTCTGTCACACCACACGGATTGGGCGTTTCCATCCCTGGTTCGAGTGGTTGTTCGTCACGCCGAAAAATCATGGCGTGCACCATGCATCGAATGATTTGTACATCGATAAAAACTACGGCGGCATTCTCATGCTTTGGGATCACGTCTTTGGTACGTATCAACGTATGGAAGACCACACGCCGCCTGTGTTCGGCATCACGCATCCTTTGAAAAATGCAAACCCCATCAGCGTAACGCTGCATGAGTGGATTCCTTTGTTTAAGGATTTCGGCGCAGCGCCCACCTTCAAGCAAAAGATGGGCGTCCTCTTTGGCCGTCCGGGAGAAACGTTCGCGTTGCCGCGGGATACGAAGGCAAAGCACGTGCCAGCCATGCAAGCGGCGGAGTAAACCGGTTGAAGCGGTGCGACGGGGCGTAAGCCCCGACGCACTATAAGAACGCTCATATTCTTGGGGAGTGATGATGGACGACGCGTTTGTGAAGGAGGTGGTTTCGGGGGTCGAAATCTATGGCCTCGGCGGCGCTGTTTTGCTGTTTATGGTGATTGTCGGCGAGATCTTTATGCGCTGGCGGGAAGGCAAAGCCCCGATGTCCAAAGAGGGCGCCAATAGCGCGTTGTTCTTTGGTATTTTCGGATCCGCCGCTGAAGCGGTCTTTTACAACGCTTTGCTCATCGCAGCGCTATGGCCAGTTTACCACCTCACGCCTTTGCGCATTGAGGTGAGCCTTTGGACCCTGCCGATTTACTTTATCATCGGTGAGCTAGCCTATTATTGGTATCACCGCGTGGGTCATGAAGTGCGTCTGTGCTGGGCCGACCATTCGATCCACCATTCCGCTGGAACCTACGATTTTACGGTGAATCTACGCCACGTACCTTTTCAAGCGCTTTACCGCTGGGTCGTGTGGGCGCCGTTCATCGCACTTGGCTTTCACCCGCTTATTTTCGTGCTTTTCACCACGACGGGGCCATCTTTCCAAACCTTCTGTCACACGACGCGCATCGGGCGTTTCCATCCGTGGTTTGAATGGTTGTTCATTACGCCAAAAAATCACGGAGTGCATCACGCTTCCAACGAGCCCTATCTTGATAAAAATTACGGTGGCTTGACGATGATTTGGGACCACGTCTTTGGCACCTATCAGCGCATGGAAGATCACATCGCGCCGGATTATGGAATTACGTATCCGCTGCAGACTGCAAACCCGATTAAGGTGGTGTTGCACGAATTCGTCCCCCTCTTTAGAGACTTCGCGGCTGCACCGAGCTTCGGGCAAAAAATGGGTGTTTTGTTTGGCCGTCCCGGCCATACATTTGAGCTTCCGCGCGGATCACCGCCGCGTAGCGCCGCGTCGCAATTGCAGGCGGCAGAATAAACATGCCTCCATTCAATATCTGGACTTTGGCGGCCTTTCTGTCCGTCATGGCGCTTTTGGCGACTCTTCGTCTGTCTTCGATTTCTTGGGCTGAGCGAAAGCTCACGGGGCCGCTTGCGGTCATTCTCAGTCCAATATGGCTGACGCCACTTATCTTCGGTTTGGCGTGGACGATTGGTCTTATCATTAAGGGTTCGGTCTCTGCTTGGCCCCCGACGGCGATGCAGCAAGGGATTGCCTATGGCGGTTATTGGGCCGGCCTTACTGCTCTATTCATCGTCATTGTGGCTGAGCTCTGGCTGGTTTGGACCGGCGCCAATATTGCGCTTCGGTACTCGCCGCCCGAGAAGCGAATTCAGATCAAGCACCTTCCAATATTGTCTATTGTTTTGGGTGGTGGGTTCTTGTTTTGGATGTGGACGATCCACCATTGAGGTCAGCCGCTTTTCTGGCGCTTACGTAGTTTTGAAAATGGCGGATGGAAGCATCCGCCTTTTTCTTTGTCCGCTCTTGCGGCGTCTGTCCGGCGGGGCGGCGTTGCATAAGCGTCAGTCGGAGGTTACGGCTGCAGGACACAATAACGCGCGCGGTGCGATAGGACTGTGAGGATCGGATGGCTACGTTCCAGAATGGATGCGCAATGATATTCGGCGGCAGCGGCGGGATCGGCGCGGGCGTCACCCGGACGTTTGCGCAAGCTGGTGCGGACGTCGCGATCGTCTATCGTAGCAAGCAAGCCGCTGCGGAGAGCGCTGCGGAAGACGTGCGCAAGGCTGGGCGCAAGGTCAGCATTCATGCGGCGGACGTCACTAAAACCGGCGACGTGCAGAAGGCGATCGACGCCGCGATCGCGGAGCATGGCCGCATCCATAGCGTGATTTGGGCGGCGGGTCCGCTTGTGAACCAACGTTATCTGTCGCAGACGCCGATGGACGAATGGCGCAATGCCTTCGAGATCGAAGTGCACGGCTTCTTTTCTGTTTTCCAAGCCGTCGTCCAGCATATGCGCGATCACGGCGGCGGCAGCTTTGTGACGTTAGGTTCGGCGGGCCACGATCTGTGGCCGGCGAAGGACGGCATGTCCGTGGCGGTGAAGGCGTCGAACGAGCAATTGGTGAAAGGCATCGCCAAAGAGGAAGGTCGCTTTAAAATTCGCGCGAATTCCGTGTTGGTCGGCGTCATCGACGCCGGGCAGATGCACAGGCTGAGCGCGCAAGGGCAATTGGATCAGAAGTGGGTCGATGCATCGCTACGGCTGATTGCGATCAAACGCTGGGGAACAGCCGACGAAATTGGCCATGCCTGCGTGTTCTTCGCTTCCGATGAAGCGGCCTATGTCACCGGACAATCGATTTCTGTTTCGGGTGGGCTCGGCGTTTAATAAGCGCGCGCCCGATTTAGGCTGGCGCACCCGTGTGTAGCGGATAGTCGGTGTAGCCGACGCGATCGTCGCCGCTGCCGGTATAGAGCGTGTTGCGGTTTAGCTCGACGATAGGTGCGCCGATCTTGAAGCGCTCGACGAGATCTGGATTACCCACGAAGGCTTGGCCATAAGACACGGCCTGCACTTTGCCTGAGTCGAGCCACGCTTGGCCGGTTTCCCGGGTCAAACCGCTATTGCCGATAATGTTGCCGGACCAGAGTGGCCGCAGCAATTCGATCGAATCCAGGCCCGTATATTGCGGCACATGGATGATGTGCATGTAAGCGAGGCCAAGCCTGTTTACGGCACGGATTAGGGCTTCATAGGTTTCAGCGGGATTTGCATCCTTCATATCGTTGAAGCCGATGCCGGGACAAATGCGGAAGCCCACGCGATCCGCGCCGATGACCGCCGACATGGCTTCCATGATCTCGACCGCAAAGCGGATGCGATTGGTCGCACTGCCGCCATAGGAATCTGTGCGCTGGTTTGAGTTGGACGACAGAAACTGCATCGGCAAATAGCCGCTGGCGCAATGCAGCTCGACACCTTCAAGACCGGCCGCGCGGGCATTTTTCGCCGCCTGGACATATTCGGCGATCACGCTGGGGATCTCGCTGAGTTCGAGCGGGCGTGGTGTTTCTGTCTCGACAGGCACGCCATCGGGACCGGGAATCTTTGTCGCTGCGGCGATGGCCGACGGTGCATAGGTGTCGGCGCTGGGGTCTTTGTTGGCGCGCACCGAGGCGCGACCGACATGCATTAATTGCATGACCAAGGCGCCGCCGCGGGCGGTCACGGCGTCATTGACCTTCCTCCAGCCGGCGGTTTGCACGTCGCTGTGGATGCCCGGCGTGCGCCAATAGCCTTTGCCCGCAGGCGAGGGCTGTACGCCTTCTGTGACGATGAGGCCGGCGCTGGCGCGTTGGCGATAATACTCGACCATTGTGTCGGTGGGTTCATCTTGCGATCCTGCGCGGTCGCGCGTCATCGGCGCCATCGCGATGTGATTGGACATGCGGATCGCGCCAAGAGTGGTCGGCGCAAAAATATCTGGCATTGGTCTTCTCGCGATCTAGGTGTGGGCGTCTTAGCTGCGAACGCGGGGCTTGGGCAGCGGCGCGCCGCGCCGCATGGTTTCGATGAATTTTTCAAACGGCGCCGGTTCAGCGACCGGCGCTTCGTTCGTCGCGCCAACGCGCGCCCAATATTCTTTCCAGGATGGGAAGAGATCGTGGAAGCTGCCTTCGTATGGCGGATGCCCTGGCCAGCGCATTTTGCGTTGACCGATCGGTGGTTTGTTTAGATCTGTCGCATACCAATAAAGCGGCAAGCGGCGCCTAAAAAACCAACGGCCTTCCACGCGCTCGTATTTGTCGAAATACATCATCTGCATGATGACCCACTCAGCGCCGGTCTCATGCTCATTCTTGGAATAGACGACGCCCTGGGCGTTGTTGGGATCATCGAACTCGATGATGTGGCCGCCGATATGATGCGACGTGCCGTCGAATTGCATGGAATGCGTTTCTTCGAACCAATCGCGCAACGCTTTCCGGCCGGTTTTGCCGCCGCCGACTTTAACATCTTCGGGAAACAAGGACACCCAAGCGTCCGAATCCCGCATGTCGAGAGCCAGCGAATATTTGGCGGCTAATTGTCGGATGGCGTCTAGCGATTCGAGCCGATCGATACGCGCTTCCAAATCCGTCATCGAGTTCGATACCCTTTCGATTTCGCGTTTCTGACGCTTACGGCGCCATCCAGTGACCGCCATTCACATCGAGGACGGCGCCGCTGACGACGCGGCTGTAATCCGAAACGAACATGAGGACGCCGCGGGCGCAATCGTCTTCAGGCGGGATGATGCCGATCGGAATTTCTTTGGTGAGGTGACCGACGACGTCCTCGCGCTTCGCGCCCTGATTGACTTGGTTCTGGATGAAGCCTTCGACCGGCGCGCCGTGGATCCAGCCCATGCGGCAGGTGTTGACGCGGATGCCATATTTGCCGAGGTCGCTCGACATATAACGGCCCATGACGTTCACGCCGCCTTTGGCGACTGCATAGCCCATTTCCCAATGGGAATCGTCGAAGCCGTAGGGACGGACGGTTGCCATGGTGGACACGTTGACGATGGCGCCGCCGCCATTTTTCTTCATGTTGGCGACTGCGGCTTGCGTCATTTGTAGCGTGCCGATGACGTTCGTCTCGTAGATCTTCCGCCAATCGGCGAGGTCGGCGTCTTCGGTGCCGGCCCAATCGCCGTGATAGACGGCGCTGTTTACGAGGCCGTCGATCTTGCCGCCAAAGGCTTCAGCGGTTTTGGCGACGAAATTGTCGCACTGATCTTTCTTCGTGATGTCGCAAGATACGCCGACCGCCTGGCCGCCGGCGGCGATGATCTCTTTTGTGACTTGGTCGACATATTCTTTATTGCGCGCGCCGAGGCCGACCTTCGCGCCTTCCTTGGCGGCGATGCGCGCCAAAGCTTGGCCCATGCCTGGTCCGATGCCGCTGATCAAAATAACCTTGTCGCGAAGTAGCATTGTCTCTCCCTTTTATTCGTGTGCGGCGTAACGTGATTCGCCGCTTCATCAGTTGCGTCGCTGCTCTAATGGCATGCCCAGCACGCGGATTGGAAGCATAGCGGCCCGAAATTCAATGAGAAGCGTTTTAATTATCGGCCTGCGTTCGCATTTGCGTTGCCCGTGCAAGTGCGAACCTCAGTGAACGCGAGACTGCCGGCGGCTCAGTGCTTGGCCGCCATAGCGCGCAATTCGTCGCGCAACACTTTGCCGCCAGCGTTACGCGGGAGATCCGCGACAAACGCGACGGATTTCGGCGCCTTGTAATTGGCCATGTTCTCGCGGGCCCAGGCGATAATTCCGGCTTCGTCCGCTTGGGCGCCGGGCCGCAAGATTACATACGCCTTCCCGACTTCGCCCATGCGCTCATCGGGAACGCCAATTACGGCCGCGACTTCGATGGCGGGGTTGGCTTGCAGAAGTTTTTCGATCTCCGCCGGGTAACAATTAAAGCCGCCGGAAATATACATATCCTTCTTGCGGTCCGTGATCTTCAGATAGCCGCGTTCATCCATCGCGCCGACATCGCCGGTATGCAGCCAGCCTTGTGGATCGATTGCCTTCGCGGTGCCTTCAGGATCGTCGAGATAACCTTTGGTTACCGCGTGACTGCGCACCCAGACTTCCCCGGTGGTGTTTGCGGGAAGATCATTGCCGTCGTCATCGACGATTTTCATCTCAACGCCAGGCAGCGCCTTGCCGCAGGTGTAGGCAATGGTTTCCGCGTCGTCGCCCTGGCACGTCATGCAGATCGCGCCGCATTCCGTCATGCCATAGCCGTTGACGATGTTCTGCATGCCCAATTCCTTGCGCATGCGCTCGACCATGGCGGGCGGCACTGGCGCTGCACCGGTGACAGCGACGCGCAGCGACGAGAAATCGAAGGTTTTTCCCGCGCCGATTTCGGCCAATAGCGACTGATAGATCGTTGGCGGACCAGGAATGAAATTGATCTTATGGTGTTCAATCATGCGGATGCATTCCTGCACGTCGAACATCGGCATCGGGACGATGGTGCAGCCGCGCACCAAGCAGCCAACCCAACCGGCCTTGTAGCCGAATGTGTGGAAGAACGGATTGACGATTAAGTAATTGTCGCCTTGGCGCAGATCGACGCGCGTGGCCCAGTCACCGAAAATTTGCGTGACTTGGCGGTGGGTCGTGATGGCGCCTTTGGGTGCGCCGGTTGTCCCGGACGTGAATATGATGTCGCTGATGTCGTCGCCATTGAGCGCTGCCATGGCGGAAGCGACCCGTGGATCGTCAGCGCCCTTGCCGCGCGCGACGAACGCATCGAATTCGGCGTCCATGGAGACGATTTCCTGCAGGTCCGGCGTGGATTTGTCGGCGATCATCGCCCGGTGATCGACGCCCCGGAAGACCGTTGAGGCAAAGACGAATTTGGAATGCGACCGCGTGATGAGGTCGACGGCTTCCATTGCCTTGAAGCGCGTATTGAGCGGTACGATCGCTGCGCCCACGATCTGCGTGCCGAGCGAGGCCAAAATCCAATTGCGGCAGTTCGGTCCCCAGACCGAAACGCGATCACCTGGTTTTAAGCCGGACTCAATGAGAGCCGAGGCCGTTGCGCGTGCGTCCCGCCAAAGCTCCGCGAAAGTCCAGCTGCGCTCGCCATCAATCAAGGCCAGTTGATTGGGCCATTTCTGCGCTGCTTCTTGCGCGGCGCCTGGAATTGTTTCGGGCCAGTTGCCCATTACGTCCGTCACGCAATATTTCTCCGCTTAGGCGGTTTGCATATTGGTTGGACCCCAGAAGGCCCGCATCTCGACGACCTTGGACTCTTCGTTGAACTTGAACGTATCGATCACGTTCACGCGCATTGCGACTTTTCCGTCAGGGCCAGGCACGGCGACGTTGAAGGCGAAGGCGGCGTAAGGCGGAACGACGCGGATTTGGCCTTCCAACGTCAGTACAGCGCCGTTCGCCATCGCCATTTTATAGAATTCGCGGACAGCTTCTCGACCGTTATGGATCGGCGTGCCGATCGGATCTTCAACGGTGCATTGCTCTGCGAACAGATCGGCCACTGCGTTGTGGTCGGCCTTGGCGAACGAGGCGAGATAAGTCTCGACGGCAGCCGCCATTTTTTGAGGATCCGACATCGAAGCTTCCCTAGGATTGTGCGGCTTAAGATCCGCAGCGGTTTATGAGTAGAAAGGCGTAAACTCTTAAACCCTTAGAGCAGAATATTCGGAGCGGCAAGGTATGGCGAAGCCGAATAAGAATGCTGCGTGCTGCAATCCTTGACTACTTGCGGAGCAGGGACTACCGAGCCTTCAAAATGCTGGATGTTCTGCATCGGTCGCGCCTTTCGGCGCCCGCCTTGGACCCGATCTCTGCGGATACGGGTGCGCTCTTCTTTGGAAACCCTTCTTGACGCGCTTCAGGGTGCGAGAGAACCTCAAAGAAGATCGGGCGTTTGCACTGCAGCACAAAGCGGCGTTGCGCGTTTTTCTCAGGAGCGACTGGTGAGCAAGATCAAGGCGGCGATCATCGGATCGGGCAATATCGGCACCGATTTGATGATCAAGATGGTCAAATATTCCGAATATCTCGAGCTGGTCGCCGTGGTCGGCATTGACCCGCAATCGGAAGGTCTGGCTTTGGCGCGCCAGCACGGCGTTCCCACCACACATGAGGGTCTCGTTGGGCTGAAAGCGCTGAGCTCCTATCCTGACATCGAAATCGTTTTCGACGCCACTTCGGCATACGCCCATAAGGAACACGACCGGGAGCTCCGCGCCGACGGCAAGATCTTGGTCGACCTGACGCCTGCTGCGATCGGTCCCTTCACCATACCCCCCGTGAACATGGAAGCGCACCTCGACGAGGGCAACGTCAATATGGTGACGTGCGGCGGCCAAGCGACCATCCCGATGGTTGCGGCGGTGAGCCAAGTGTCGAAGGTGCATTACGCGGAGATCGTCGCCTCCGTGTCTTCTCGTTCCGCTGGGCCCGGCACGCGTGCAAATATCGATGAGTTCACTCGCACCACTGCGCGCGCCATCGAAGACGTCGGCGGCGCTGAGCAAGGCAAGGCCATCATCATCCTAAATCCCGCTGAACCGCCGATGATCATGCGCGATACGGTGTTCACGTTGTCCTCCGGTGCGGACGAAGAGACCATCCGCGCGTCAGTGAAGGCCATGGTGGCGAAGGTGCAGAAATACGTGCCGGGCTACCGCTTGAAACAGGAAGTGCAGTTTGAGCGCTATGGCGACAACAATCCGTTGACCATTCCTGGCCGCGGCGAGTTCACCGGCGTGAAGACGTCCATCTATCTGGAAGTGGAAGGCGCCGGCGATTACCTGCCGAGCTATTCAGGCAATTTGGACATCATGACCGCCGCGGCGCGCGCCACCGGCGAATTGATCGCGAAGAAGATTTTGGACAAGAGGGCCGCGGCATGAGCTTCGACGTCAACAAGGATAAGCTCTACATCCAGGACGTGACGCTGCGTGATGGCATGCACGCCATCCGTCATATGTATAGCATCGATCACGTTAAAAAGATCGCTCAAGCGCTGGATGAAGCCGGCGTGGACGCAATTGAAGTCGCCCATGGCGACGGTCTGTCCGGCGCCAGCTTCAATTACGGCTTCGGCGCGCACACCGATTGGGAATGGCTCGAAGCGGCGGCCAGCGTCCTCAAGAAGTCTGTTCTGACAACGCTCATTCTTCCTGGCGTCGGCACGGTCGAGGAATTGAAGCGCGCGTATGATCTGGGCGTGCGGTCGGTGCGCGTCGCCACGCATTGCACCGAGGCCGATGTCTCAAAGCAACACATCGGCATCGCGCGCGATCTTGGGATGGACGTCGCGGGCTTCTTGATGATGAGCCACATGATCGGGCCTGAAGCCCTGGCGAAACAGGCGCTGTTGATGGAATCCTATGGCGTGCAGTGCGTTTATGTGACGGATTCTGGCGGCGCCCTCGACATGGACGGCGTGCGCGATCGTTTGCGCGCCTACGACAAAGTACTTAAGCCGGAAACTCAGCGCGGCATCCACGCACATCACAATCTCTCGCTGGGCGCAGCGAACTCGATCGTTGCTGCGCAAGAAGGTGCAATTCGCATCGACGCCAGCTTAGCTGGCATGGGCGCGGGTGCAGGCAATGCGCCGCTGGAAGTCTTCATCGCCGCCGCCGACCGTAAAGGCTGGAACCACGGTTGCGACGTGATGAAGCTGATGGACGCCGCCGAAGATCTGGTGCGTCCGCTGCAGGATCGTCCGGTGCGCGTTGACCGTGAGACTCTCGCGCTTGGCTATGCCGGCGTCTATTCCAGCTTCCTGCGTCACGCTGAAAAAGCTGCGGGCGATTATGGCTTGGATACCCGGGAAATTTTGGTCGAGCTCGGCCGCCGGAAAATGGTCGGCGGTCAGGAAGACATGATCGTCGACGTGGCGCTCGATATTTTGAAGGCGAGAGCGAAGTCCTAACGCACATATGGCGTCGCTCGCGCTCGACCACATCACGATTGTTGATACGACGCCCGCAGAACTTGCCGCCGTCGCCGCCCAAACGGGCTGCGACGGCGTCTGCATTTTCTTGCATGGAATGCCCGAGGCGCTCCCGCGCTTACCGGATTATGATCTGATCACGGATACTACGGCGCGCCGGGAGACCAAAAAGGTCTGCGCCGATCTCGGCGTATCCATTGATTTGGCCTATCCGTTCACGCTGGCCTCGCGCACTGACATTGCCGCGTTCGAGCAAGCCTTGGCTGCATGCGCCGAGCTTGGCGTACCCGCCGTCAATGCGCTGTTGTACGATCGTGAACCGGCGCGCCGCTTGGAGCGCTTCGCCGGCTTCTGCGACATGGCCAAAAGCTTTGGGCTGGATGTCGTCGTGGAGTTCTACCCGCCGTCGCAGATCAAAAACTTAGGCGATGTTGTTGCGTTGCTGCGTGATGCGGACCGGGTAAACGCGGGGATTAATCTCGATCTACTGCATCACATCCGTTCTGGGGGCGCCCCGGAGGATTTGGTCCAGGCTCCGTCAAGCGCCATCCACTTTGTTCAATTGAGCGATGGCCCTGCAATTGTCCCGGACGATAAATTGATCTGGGAGGCGGGCTTGCAGCGTCTGCCGCCAGGGTCTGGTGCGCTGCCGCTCCAAGAAATGTTGGCGCATATGCCGCCAAGGGTCCGCGTGACGGTCGAGGTCCCGCAAGAAGACCAGATTCAGGCGGGTCTGAGTGCTTTCAATCGGGCCAAGCGGGCTGTAGAGGCTTCGCTTCCATTGATGATCCGGTAAGGGCGCTGGCGTCCTATTTTGGCGGCGCCGGGAGCGGATCAGCCCTTGATTCTGGGCGATCGGCGACGGATTGACCACAAATCTTGCCTCCCCTGTATCAAACAGGGGTCGACATTTCTTAAAATCGGCCAATTACTTACCACTCTTGCCCGGCGGGCGCGGACACTTTGGGCAGGTGCCGCTCCGATGACGTAGGCTGAGGGCGGTCCTTGAGTGCGTTGACAAAACGTAGGGAGCCTGATCGGACAGTGCGTGTCCGGGGGGAGTGAGTGTGGCCGAGATCAGTAATTTAATGCGCGCGCGCGCAGCACGTAATCAATCGGCGGACCGTGCGCCGGAAAGCGGCTCTAATTGGATGAGCGCCGTTGGCATCGACGCAGTCGATGCGCGGATTATTGATTTGTTGCGCACCGATGGGCGAATGTCGAATCGCGATTTGGCGACTGCTGTCGGTGTGAATGAGGCGACGATACGGGCGCGTTTGCGCCGCCTGGACGAGAGCAACACGATACGCGTCGTCGCCATTCGGGACCTGCGCGCTATGGGCTTCGACCATATCGTGGCGGTGGGCGTACAGGTGAAGGGACGCCTGGCGGAAGAGGTCGCCCGCGATCTGGCGAAACTATCTCAGGTCCTGACGGCGAACGTGACCATTGGCGCGAATGACATTGAGCTACAGGTCGTTGCCAAGGATCTGAAAGATATCTCCGACCTGCTGACGAACGTACTGCCAAGCGTGCCGGGCGTCGCCCGTCTTAGCCCCGGCTTGGCGTTGAAGGTTTTCAAATATCAATCCACGTGGGCGCCGCTCGGATGAGCAAGATCGAACTGGATGACTTTGATCGTAAGATCATCGAACGCCTCGGCGAAGATGCCCGCGTAAGCAATCGAGAAGTCGGGCGTGAGCTGGGCGTGACCGAGGGCACCATCCGCGCGCGCCTGAAGCGCCTCTTTGAGGCAAATGCGATTTCGGTTTCGGTGGTGTGCAATTCGGCGCTGCTCGCACATCCGATCCTCGCCTATTTGTTCATTGAGGTCGACACCGCCCACAATATTGAGGCGGTTGCGGAGGCGCTGGCCGCCGTGCCGCAGATCAGCTTCGTCGCGACCCTGTTAGGGCGGAGCGACATTCTGGCGATGACGCTGGTGGAAAATGGCGATCAGGTCACCGAATTGCTGCACAAGACGATCGATAAGATCCCAGGCGTGCATCGCGTCCAATATTCACTCGGTCAGCAATTTGTGAAGCACGACTATCACTGGAGCGTGATTTCGCAGCCGCCTGCTTAGATCTTCGCCCGGCTCGTGCGGCGATGCGCGACAAGACTTTCGACCTTGCCTTTCTTGTCGCTGCGTGATTTGGCGAGAGCGGCGTCCGCGCCGTTGACGAACATCGCTGCGGCGCGGGCGGCATGCTGCTCGATTTCTTTTTGTGTCGGCAGCGGCTGATTGTAGGTCATGCGCCTTTGCCATTCCGACAGCGCCAGCGCCAAATAGAGCTTGGCGAATTCTTCCGCCGTATCGCTTGGGAAGCCTGATTTCTTGAGAAACGCCGTCACTGGATCGACCAAGTGCTTGCGTTGGTTGTCTTCCGACGCGCGCAGCAATTCGGGGAACTCGGCGCTCTCCCAATAGATCAGCATGGAGAGGCGGACGCTGGAATCGGTCGCCAGCACTTTGACGATGGCGATGCCGAAATTTGTCAGTGCCGTTTCCAAATCGTTCGCGTTGGCTACCGGCAAAGTTGGGAAAGCGGAGGCGCCGAAGCTCAAGCAGGCGTTGAACAGGCTGAATTTATCGGCGTAGCGATTGTAGAGCGTGCGGGTCGAGACATTGGCCTGCTCAGCCACTTCGCGCATCGTCACCGCGCGATAGCCTCGTTCGGAAAATAGGTCTCGTGCGGCGTCCAGGATCTGCGCGAGCTTCACGCGTGAGTCCTCCGCGCTTGGCCGTCCTTTGCGGATCGTGTTTCCAGCCATGCTCCAAGTCCACAGCGCCCAAGCGCGGCGGCTCCCAGCGAGAGTGATTGCGAAAGTGCAACTGCTGTTGTACTAAACTAGCAAAATACCGCTGTCGATACGGCGATTTACGGGAGGCATTCATGGCGGACGCGAACGGCTCGGTAAATTCGGCCGATGTGAGTGCGGAAGCGGCGATCGCCGTGATCGACCCAATGATCGCGCTGTTGGCGCTGGTGCACATCACCGGCGACCGCACATTAATCAAAAAATACGGCGCGCGTCTGGAAGGCGCGCAGACGCAAACCCGCGAAGCCTTTACTGCAATCAGTCCAGAAGAAGAGCGCGCCAAGGCTGATGATGCTGCTATCGCTGAGGTGCGCGCCTTGTTGCTCAAAGCCGTGAAGGCGGGACGCCAGCCGATCCTGAAAGAGCTCGACATGGCGCTCTTCCGTGAAATGTCGCGTCTGGCGTTGGGTCTCGATCTGCCCGAATTGTCAATGGAGCCGGCGCTGCATCACGGCGGCTTCATCACCGATACGCGTGTGCGAAAGGCGGCGAAAACGCCGCCGGCGGATTTCAAGGTGCTCGTTGTTGGCGCCGGCATGATCGGCATCAACGCCGCCGTGAAATTGCAGCAGGCCGGTTTTGATTATCAAATCATCGAAGGTTTGCCCGATATCGGCGGCACCTGGTACGTGAACACCTATCCGGGCGCCGCCGTCGATACGCCGAGCCGTGTCTATTCCTATTCGTTTGAACCCAACGCCGCCTGGACGACCTATTACCCGAACGGACCGGAGTTCCTTTCCTATCTCCGGCGTGTGACGGAGAAATATGGGGTCTTCGATAGGATCGCATTCAACACCTGGGTCAGCGGTGCTGAATGGGATGAGAGCAAACAGGTCTGGAACGTGTGCGCCACGCGTGATGGCAAGGACATCACCTACACCGCGAATGCGGTCATCATGGCCACGGGCCCAAACAATGGACCGAAATTCCCGGACGTTAAAAATCGCGACGCATTCAAGGGAAAGATCACGCACGGCGCCGCGTGGGACCATTCGATCGACCTGAAGCGCAAAAAGGTCGTGATGGTGGGCTCTGCCGCCTCCGGCGTGCAGATCGCTAAGACTATCGCCGATCAGGTCGCCGATCTGACCATCGTCATGCGCCAGCCGGAATATCTTCTGCCGAACCCGCAAGCGGGCGTCAGCATTGATGCGCTGGAAATCTGGGCGATGGAAAACATCCCCTTCGTCTCGCAATGGAAGCGGCTGCAGGCTCTATCGAGCCAGCTGCAGGATATGCGCGGTATGGTGACGATTGATGAAGAGCATCGCGCCAAGACCGGCGGCGTGTCGCCTATGAATGACGGTATTCGCGATATGTGTCGCGGCTATATTCAAAGCCATTTCCCAGAAAATCCTAGATTGGTTGCGGACGTGACGCCGGATTTCCCCGTCTTTGCCAAGCGGCCGATTTTGGATCCGGGTTTTTACAACACGCTCAAGAAGTCGAACGTGAACCTGATCCGTGGAGCCATCGCCGAGTGCGATACGGATTCTGTGATTCTGCAGGACGGCACGCGCCTGCAGGCTGACATCATTATCTTCGCCACCGGCTACCAGATGCATTGGGGCACGCAATTCGATATCAAAGGCCGCAGCGGCAAGACGTTGAAGGATACTTTTGATCCGGCGCCGTTTTCCTATTCCGGGATGATCGTGCCGGACTATCCGAACTTCTTTCTACCCGCTGGGCCATACAGCCACCTCACGGCGAATCACGCGATCGTGAGCGAGCAGCAGGTTCACTACATCGTAGAGCTGTTGCAGACCTTGGTGGACGAAGGCGCCAGCGCATTCGATGTGACGCAAGAGGCTTGCCGCGCGTTTGTCCAGGATTGCGATGCGGAGCTGGCGAAAACTACCTGGGTCAACAGCGGCACTGCGCATGGGTATTATCGGCACCAAAGCGGCAAGGTGATTATGGCCATTCCGCGACACAATTCGCAGGTCTGGCATGAGATGCGTTCGCCGGTTCTGTCCGACTTTCATCTAACCAAGCACGTGGATGCGGCGCCGGCGGTGGTCCGAAAAAAAGCGCCTTTGGCTGTTTAGGAATGAGCGCTTCGGATGAAATGCTGCGACGGCTGGACGAATTGTTCACGCGCGTGTGCGAGTTGGAAGACCGCGAGGCGATCCGCAATGTGATTGCTTCGTACGGACCGGCCGTCGATCGCGGCGACAGTCACGAAGCGGCGCAGATTTTTTCTGAAAACGGCGCCTATGACGTTGGCGGTTACGGACTCCATATGGGCCATGCTGCGCTGAAGGCGTTGCTCGATGGCGAGGTCCATCAGTCGCTCATCATGAATGGCGCTGCGCATTTCCTCAGCCCCATGCAGATCGACCTTAATGGTGATGCGGCGATCGCGCGCGGTTATTCTGCAGTGTTCACCTGGGCAGATGGTGCGTTCAAAGCGCATCGTATTGCGTCCAATCGCTGGGAACTGGCGCGAATTGACGGTTCATGGCGGGTGACGCTGCGAGTCAACCGATTATTAAATGGCGCGGCGGAAGCGCGCGCTTTGTTGGGATGAAGGGACGCCAATTGGCGTCGCGGACATATAAAGGGAGAGCAAGATGAGCGATACAAGATTGGCCGGGCGCGCGGCGGTGATCACTGGCGCCAGCGATGGCATCGGCCTTGGTATTGCCCAACGTTACGCGGAGGCGGGCGCCGCAATTGTGCTTTCGGATGTCGATGACGCCAAGGGCGAATCGGCGACAAAAGCGCTTAAGGAAAAGGGCGCGCGGGTCGTCTATCAGCATTGCGATGTGACTAAAAAGGACGACGTACTGGCGGTCGTCGCGCGCTCGGTCTTTGAATTTGGATCGGTCGATATATTGGTGAACAACGCTTATCGTGGAGAAGGTATTCGCCGGGTCGAGCAATGGTCGGACGACAGTCTGCAAGCCAATTTGCTGATGAACCTCTATGGTCCGAAATGGGCGATGGAAGCGGCGTTGCCACATATGAAGGCTAAGAAGTGGGGTCGTATCGTCAACATCTGTTCACTGAACGGCGTCAACGCACATATGGGTTCGATGCCGTACAATTCGAGTAAGGAAGCCTTGCGCTCTTATACGCGGACTGCCGCCCGTGAATGGGCGCCCCATGGCATCGCCGCGAACATCATCTGTCCGGCTGCAGCGTCGGCTTCCTACAAGAAGTTCACCGAGATTGCGCCGGAAGTCGCAAAGGCCACGGCCGCTGCGAATCCGATGGGGCGCATGGGTGATCCGGCCGAAGATATCGGCGGCGTAGCGGTATTCCTGGCGAGCGAAGACGCGCGGTATCTTACAGGCAACACGCTGTTCGTCGACGGCGGCGGTCACATCAATGGCGTGCCTTGGACCCCGGATCTGGGCGAGTAATACTGATCGATCGTATCCTAGGCCAGGCCGGAGCTTTTGGCGCGGCTTGGCTTAGGCGCCGTTCGGCATTTGATGGAGATTGAGCGTGACTAAAGAGCTGGAAGGGCGCGTGGCGCTGGTGACGGGCGCCAGCCAAGGGATCGGGCAAGGTTGTTCGCGCGCGATCGCTGCGGCTGGCGCTAAGATGTTTATTGCGCAGCGCAACGTCGAGAACGCAGAAGAGGAAGCGAAGTATTTGCGCGCGACTTACGGCGTCGAAGTTGAAGTCATGAAGGTTGACGTCACTAAGCGCGCGGAAGTTGATGCGATGGTGAAGGCGTGCGTCGATAAGTTCGGCAAGCTCGACATCCTCGTGAACAATGCCGGCGCGAGCGTCGCCAAGCGTCTTGAGAACACAACAGACGAAGAAATGTCCTATTGGTTCGACCTGAATTATTTTTCGGTGTTCTGGGCGATGCGCGCGGCGTTTCCGATTATGAAAGCCCAGAAATATGGGCGCATCATTAATATGGGTTCGTTGAACGGTGTGAACGCGCATATGTTCACCGCACCCTATAACGCCAGCAAGGAAGCGGTCCGCGCATTGACCCGCACCGCTGCCGTTGAATGGGGGGCTCACGGCATCACGGCCAATATCATCTGCCCCGCCGCAAACAGCCGGAACGCCGAAGAATATTTTGCGGCGAATCCTGAAATGGAAAAAGCTATTTTGCAGCAGATTCCGGCCGGCCGCTTCGGTCAGGCGGAGCAGGATATCGGTCCGGTTGCGCTGTTCCTCGCCAGCGCGGCCAGCGGCTTTATGACCGGAAACACGATCTATGTGGATGGCGGCGGTCACATCAATGGCGTGCCTTGGCGTCCATACGTGGAGGATTGATCGTCCGCGCACCGCCGTCGTGCGACTGCATAAAGAAAAAAAAGGGGTAGACGATGAATCTGAATGGCAAGGCGGCGATTGTTACCGGTGGCGCCCGGGGTATCGGCAAGGGTGTGTCGCTGGCTTTCGCCAAGGCCGGCGCGGATGTTTTGATTGTCGACCGGGAAGGGGAGCTTGGCCGTGAGACGGAGGCTGAGCTCCGCGCAATTCGTCCCGGATCATTCTTTCTCGAGTTCGACCTCGTAAAACATGAGCGGCTGAGCGAGATCGTCGATGCTGCCGTTTCCCGTTTCGGCAAATTGGATATTCTTGCGAATGTCGCGCAAGCGGCGACGATCGCACCGATCCTCGATCAAACCCTCGAACAAGCGAAAGTCGGGATCGATACGGGTTTTCTGCCGACCTTTATGTTGATGAAGGCGGCGCATCCGCATTTGAAGAAAACGGGCGGCAATATCGTCAATTTCGGCAGCGGGGCCTTGTTGTCCGGCGTGCGAGACCAGGGCTCCTATGCCGCAGCAAAAGAGGCGATCCGCGGGTTGACCAAGATCGCCGCGACTGAGTGGGGTTCAGACGGGATCCGTGT
>Ga0247831_1000600_pt1 | contig 78270 bp, 68 predicted proteins | sample LaCruzMarch2015__9_FD_192406 | JGI IMG/M metagenome (GOLD analysis project Ga0247831, IMG submission 192406) | Freshwater microbial communities from meromictic Lake La Cruz, Castile-La Mancha, Spain - LaCruzMarch2015_1m | ecosystem: Environmental > Aquatic > Freshwater > Lake | place: Spain...
TAATGAAGGGCATCGCCGAGCAGACCAACCTGCTCGCGCTCAACGCCGCCATCGAAGCCGCCCGCGCCGGCGATCAGGGCCGCGGCTTTGCCGTGGTGGCCGACGAAGTACGTTCGCTGTCGCAACGCACGCAGAACTCCACGGCGGAAATCGCCGAAACCGTGGCCAACCTGCATCGCGTTGTCGGCCAGTCTGTTACTCAGATGGAAGACGCCGTGCGCCAGGCCGAAGGCGATGTCGGCAGCGTGCTGGCCATGGGCGAGGACCTGAATGCCATCGTCGAGTCGGTACAGCTAGTCACCGACCGCCTGGCGCAGATCGCCACAGCCGCCGAGCAGCAGGCGGCTACTGCCGATGAAGTCAGCGGCAACATCCAGCAGGTCGATCACGCGGCCAGTGCCCTGCTTGAAAGCGCGCAGGGGGTGAGCAACGCGGCTGAACAGCTGCGCCAGGGCAGCCAGGTGTTGGAGCAGAATACCGCGCGCTTCAAGCTCGACTGAGGGTCTGTCTATGATCTGCTGCGCGTCGGCCCTGCTGCGTTAAAAAAAGGCTGGTGCGCCAGCCCGGTCGGAAGCCACTTGTGGCTAACGCGCTTCAGCGTGACCCCGAAGGGGCGAGTGAAGCGAGTAATGCTCATGTACAAAATTACACTCGCGTGCGAGCCCAGTCCGCTTCCTCGCTTGTTTTGACCAGCCGGAGGCTGTTACTAACGTAGCGCCTTGCAGGACTCTAGCTCGCGAGATCTTTAAAAGGTTCTAAGGCTACGGCCTGTTTATAGGAGCAGGCCGCGCCCTTGACGCTGGCAGCGGCCTGCCGCAGGCTCCTCGCCGAGTTGCCACGAGCAGGACGCCCATGCCGCATATTCTGATTGTCGAAGACGAAGCCTCCATCGCCGATACCCTGATCTTCGCCCTGCAGAGCGAAGGTTTTACCACCACCTGGCTGAGCCTGGCCGAGCAGGCGCTGGCGGAACAGCAGCGCAATCCGGCCGACCTGTTGATTCTCGATGTCGGCCTGCCGGATATCAGCGGCTTCGAGGCCTGCAAGCGGCTGCGGCGCTTCTCCGAGGTGCCGGTGATTTTTCTCACCGCGCGCAGCGAGGAGATTGATCGTGTGGTCGGTCTGGAAATTGGTGCCGACGATTACGTGGTCAAACCCTTTAGCCCGCGGGAAGTGGCGGCGCGGGTCAAGGCCATTCTCAAACGCATGGTCCCGCGTGAAGCTGTTGCTGTGGTGACGGCTCAGGGGCCTTTTCAGGTGGACAACGAGCGGGTGCAGATTCACTACCACGGCCAGTTGCTGAGCCTGACCCGCCACGAATTCCGCCTGCTGCAGAGCCTGCTGGCGCAGCCCGAGCGGGTGTTCTCCCGCGAGCAGTTGCTTGATGGCCTGGGCGTGGCTGCCGATGTCGGCTACGAGCGCACCATCGATAGCCATATCAAAAGCCTGCGCGCCAAACTGCGCCAGGTGGCCGCTGAGGCTGAGCCGATTCAGACCCATCGCGGCCTGGGTTACAGCTACTCGCCGAGGCACGCCTGATGCCGTTGGGGATTCGCATCTTTCTGGTGTACTTCCTGTTTGTCGGGCTGGCCGGCTGGTTCGTACTGAGCACGGTGATGGACGAAATCCGCCCTGGCGTGCGCCAGAGCACCGAGGAAACCCTGGTCGACACCGCCAACCTGCTGGCGGAAATTCTGCGTGATGAGGTCAAGGCTGGGCGCCTGCAGCAGAGTCGCCTGCCCGCCTTGTTGCAAGCCTACGGCCAGCGCCAGCCTAAGGCGCAGATCTGGGGCGTGGAGAAGACTCAGGTCAACCACCGCATCTATGTCACCGACGCCAAGGGCATCGTTCTACTCGATTCCACGGGCGCAGCGGTGGGCCAGGATTACTCGCGCTGGAACGATGTACTGCGTACCTTGCGCGGCGAGTACGGCGCGCGCTCGACCAAGGAAGACCCAAACGATCCCGATTCCTCGGTGATGTACGTGGCCGCGCCGATTATGGACGGCGCGCAGATTATCGGTGTGGTCTCGGTGGCCAAGCCCAATCGCACCCTGCAGCCCTATATCGAACGCTCCGAACAGCGTCTGGCCTGGCTCGGCGGCGGGCTGATCGTGCTCGGTCTGCTGATCGGCGCGCTGTTGTCCTGGTGGCTCAGCGGCGCTTTGCGCAAGCTGACCCGCTATGCCCAGGCGGTCAGCGCCGGGCAGCGTGCCGAACTGCCCAGCGTGCGCGGTGGTGAGCTGGCGCAACTGGCCGAAGCCATCGAGCGCATGCGCACCGAGCTGGAAGGCAAGGCCTATGTCGAACGCTACGTGCACACCCTGACTCATGAGCTGAAAAGCCCGCTGGCGGCGATTCGCGGCGCTGCGGAATTGCTCGATGGCGAGATGCCTGCGCCGCAACGTCAGCGCTTTGTCGCCAATATCGAGCAGGAAAGCGCGCGCATGCAGCAGCTGATTGAACGTCTGCTGCACCTGGCTCAGGTCGAACAGCGCCAGGGCCTGGAAGAGCAGGTGGCGGTGCCGCTGCAAGCGCTGGTCGACTCGCTGTTGCAGGCGCAGATGGCGCGTATCGAAGCCGCCAGCCTGCAGATTGAAAACCATATCGGCGCTGAATTAAGCGCGCGCGGTGAGGCCTTTTTGCTGCGTCAGGCGTTGGCCAATCTGCTGGATAACGCCCTGGATTTCACCCCGCCAGGCGGGCTGATCCGCTTTAACGCTGAGGCCCGTTCCGGGCAGATCGAGCTACGCCTGTTCAACCAGGGCGAGGCGATTCCCGATTACGCCCTGGCGCGCCTGAGTGAGCGTTTCTACTCCCTGCCGCGCCCCGGCAGCGGTCGCAAGAGCACCGGTTTGGGGCTGAATTTTGTCGAGGAGGTGATGCAGTTGCACGGCGGCGCATTGCACATCGGCAATGTCGACGGCGGGGTAGAGGCGCGGCTGAGTCTGCCGCTGTTTCCGGGCAACTGACGCGTTGCATGGCACCGACCTTGCTGGCCTGCAATGGTTGCGCTGAACCCGCGCAGATGCTCTGATCGGGTCATCGGGTTGGCCCGCAACGGCCGCCTCGCGCACTATCCTCAATGCCAATAAGAAACAGAGCAGGAGCCGCTGCATGAAAACAGTTGCCGAGATTCTTCGCGCCAAGCCCCAGGCCGCCGTGTACAGCGTTACGCCCAGTACGTCGGTGCTCGATGCAATCAAGCTGATGGCCGAGAAAGGCATTGGTGCCTTGGTGGTGCTGGATGACAAAGGCCGCCTGGCGGGCATCGTCAGCGAGCGTGACTACGCACGCAAAGTTGCACTGCTGGAGCGCTCCGCATTCAGCGCGATGATCAGCGAAATTATGACAGCAGATGTCATAACCGTAGGCCTGCGCGACACCTCGCAGCACTGCATGCAACTGATGACCGACCGCCATCTGCGCCACCTACCCGTATTGGCCGAAGGCGAACTGATCGGTCTGCTGTCGATTGGTGACTTGGTCAAACACACCATCGCCGAACAGGCCAGCCTGATCCAGCAGCTGGAACAGTACATTCGCGGCGAGTAACGCTGCACGTGACAGGGACCGGTTGATGGATATCCGCAGTGTCGGGGCTGGCGAGCTGGATGCGTTGCTGGCCCTGTATCAGCATCTACATCCCGAGGATCAGCCGCTGCCCGCGCGTGATCAGGTTGCAGCGGTGTGGCAGGCGATCCTCGCCAACCCCGCCCAGCAGTGTTTTGGTCTGTATCGCGATGCGCAGCTGGTGGCCAGCTGCAGTCTCAACCTGGTGGCCAACCTGACGCGCGGCTGCCGACCCTTTGCCGTGATTGAAAACGTGGTCACCCACAGCGAGCATCGCGGGTGTGGCTACGGTCAGGCGTTGCTGGCGCACGCTAAAGCGTTTGCCTGGGGGCAGGGCTGCTACAAGGTCATGCTGATGACCAGCAGTAAGGACCCCGCCACCCTGCGCTTCTATGAGGCCGCCGGGTTTGATCGGCATGACAAGCAGGCTTTTATCGCCAAGCCACCGGCTTAGCTCGCTTCGCGGCGTTGCGGCTGATCCTGATGCAGAAAGCGCGTGTAGATATCGCGCGGCGGCGCTAGTTGCAGCTGCGCCATGATTCGGCCGACGGCGCCACGGTGGTAGCTGCCGTGGGTGACGATATGCGCGAGCATTTCCTCGCGGCTCATGCAGCCCGCATCACCATCGACGAAATTGAAACGCAGGCGCTCGGCCAACTGTTCGGCGTTTAGTCTTGCGGCATAGTCCAGATACCAGTGATCTGTCTCCTGCACTGCCTGCTGCAGCGCATCCAGCGTGGGCGTTTCCGGGGTGTTGGTGGCGCTGTAGCTGTGGTTGATGCCTTGCAGGTTGGCGACAAATATTCGCTCGACCACATAGATGTGATTGAGGATGCGCAGGGCGGCGTGCAGCTCGCTTTGCTGGGTGAGCGGGTCAAGTTGCTGCAGCTCAGCAAAGAGTCCCTGGTTGGCCCAGGCCTTGTACTGCAGCAGTGAGGTTAACAAGCTGGCGTTGCTCATAAAGGGCCTTCAATACGCGGTTGTTTAACTGAGTGCTGGGCTGGTCACGGCCCTGTGGGTGGATAGTGCTGTGCGCTTTGGTTGTGGCGCGCATACTGGCCCTTCAATAACCCTCAGGTGACGATTATGACCCTTGCCCTTACTCCACTGATTTCGCTGATTGCCGGCGTTCTGATTCTGGTAATGCCGCGCCTGCTGAACTACATCGTGGCGATTTATCTGATCGTGATTGGCCTGGTTGGCATCTTCGGTACTGGCAATTTCAATCTGAGTTTTTAAGCGTTGAGCAGTCCGGCGCTTCGGGCTGCTACGTCCCATCAAGCTTTAGCCGAGGCGCTATCCTGCGGCGTTTTGCTCGCTGTATCGAGCGCCTTGAGCACCAGATACAGCAACGGTCCGACTGAGACAAACAGCGCAGTCAGGGCAAAGAATGGCAGTAGGTAAGCCAGCGACTTGCCCCGTTCGCGGCCGTCGCGGTACATCCAGATGCAGGCCAGCGCTGCGAGGATATACAGGTCAATCACCACCTGGGCGGTGTCAGGGCTGGGCATCAACTGAATGCCAAATTGCAGCAGCGATTGCTCGGCGTGCAGCATCACGTAGAAGGTGTAGGCGCTGAAGGCCAGCAGGGTGATCAGCGGCAGTGCGAGCTTTTTCATGGTGCCATCCTTGGGTTGTTATAACTCTAGGGAGCTTGCGCTATCAGCCTGACGCGCGGGTTGCTGAACTGTTCCGCTGCACCATCGCCATCACGGCTTGAGCGTTCTCCAGCAGGCAGCCGTAGTGCGCTTGTTCGGCGCAGCGGATCAATGCATTGGCATTGCGCAGATGCTCCTGCAGGTAAATGGACATGGCAATGGGCGCCCAGTTATCTGCGTCGCCATGCCACAGGTTGACCGCCGCCGTGACGTTATCCAGCTCTGCAGCCCAGGGCTCGACGTAGAGGTTTACGTCGCGCACATAGCTGCTAGTCCCATGCTTGAAGCACGCGCGCTGAATATCTGTCAGCCAGGCCTGAGTGTTGGCTTGATGCAGCAACTCGGGGTCTTTGCCGCCAGCGCCGTTGAACAGCAGCTTCAGCAGCAGGTGTGGGCTGACTTTCTCCAGCAGCGCCTGATACCCGGCAAAGACCCGGAACAGCCTTGGGTAATGCTGCGCCCACAGGAAGGTATAACGGCCCGCGCCCATGCCGACGCTATTGCTGGGGATTTCCAGCGGTGCGGCGGCCGATAGCAGATAGACCTCAGCCACTTGCTCACCCAGCAGTGCGGCGACACGCAGCGCCAGGCAGGCACCGATGGAAAAACCGAGCAGGCGAATCGGCTGGCCAGCGGCGCGATCACTGATCTGTTGCGCCAGTTGTTGCAGATAGGCCGCGCTGCCAAGTTCGCCCGGCAGGTTGCGCTCCACCACCAGCAGCTTGATGCCGTGCGCCAATGCCGCCTGATGCAGCATCGCCGCCTCAACCGCCGCGCCCGGTACACCATGGAAATAAAACACTGGCTGCCCATCGGGACAGCCGTATGCAGTTGGATTCACGCCTTGTCCCCTAGTGTCAGCCGTTATGGTTAAACCGCATCTTCTTGTCGTAATCAATCTGGCCTTGTGGCGTTACTCGCTAAACCGAGGTTCGCAGCGCACTTCGGACTTCACCGAGTTGGCGATAAAGCACTCCTCGTGGGCCTGGTGGTGCATCTGCTCAATCTGTTCGCGGCTGGGCATGCGTTCGCCAGAGAAGCTGACCGCTGGGCGCAGGGTGACCTGAGCGATAAACAGCTTGCCGGCAGCATTTTCCCGCATCAGCCCGCTGGCACTGTCGCGGTAATCATCGACGCAGAAGCGACGCTTGGCCGCGATGGAGAGAAACCACAGCATATGGCAGCTGGCCAGCGAGGCGACAAAGGCCTCCTCGGGGTCGACGGCGCTTGCATCCGACATCGGCAGCGGCACTACATGGGGTGAGGACGAGCCGGCGATCTCCAAACCACCATCAAAACGCAGCAGATGTTTGCGGCTGTAACGGTTGCCGAGAAAGTCCTGCTCACCGCGTTGCCAGATCACCTCAGCGACATATTCCGTCACGTCATTCTCCTGATGCAGTTGGGTTGAGGCTTACCACCAGCCGTTATCGTTAAGCAGCGTCTTCTTGTAGTAATCGATATTGGCACGCGTGGCGAATACCGCGCTGATACCGTAGCCCAGCGCATTGGCGATTTTGCTATAGCCGAGATAGTCCAGGCCGATGCCGAGGATGATCACCACCGCTGCGCAGACGACGAACAGTGCCAGACCCTTTTTCCACATGCCCTTGAAGGCGTAGTAGATCGGCCCGAAGAAGAACGCCAGAAAGTTGAAGCTGAAGGCCTTGCGCCGCTCCTCGGCGGGCAGCTGTTTGAACTTGGGCATCTTGATACCGCCGGCATGATGGATCGCACTAAAGCGCTGCTTCCATTTATCCGAGATAGGTAGCGCGGCGATCTGTTCGTCAGACACCTGTGATTCTGTGTCGACGATGCTGGCTTGCGGGGTGGCGTAGGGGTTGTGCTGGGTCATGGCCGTTCATCCTTAATTGGCGATCAGCGGCACGCTACGCATTTCTTTAAATACTGTCCATTTGCGCCCTGGCGGTTTGTGTTGTTGCGCGATTATTTCTGCCTGACCGAGTGACCTCGGCCGATAAAGAGCCCGGGGCAGCTGCCTGCCCCGGGATCAGGCGAATTACTCGTAGCGCCAGTAAAGGGTCACACCGGAGAAGCTGGAATAGCCCCGGACACCAATATGCCAGGTGCCGGCGGCAGGGTTTTCCTGGGTGCAGGTTTCCTGGTTGCCGTCGAGGTAGGGGCGGCAGGTCCATTGGCTGGTGCTGGGTTGACTGCCCAGGCGGGTGAAAAGGTCGGCATCACCCGTGCCGCCGCTGATTCTTACCGTCAGACGCTGGGCGCCGCTTGGTACGACCACGTTGTAACGCACCCAGGCGTCCCGCGCGCCGGAGAGATTGGGGTAGGTCTGTTCTTCGCCATTGCCGCCACCTGTGGCATCACAGCCGCGTTGGGCGATCAGGTCGCTGGCCCGTTTGGCTTTGACAATACCGTAGCCGTAGTAGGGGTCGCGGCCTGCAGTGCCACGGTCTTCGGCGGTGCTGTTGACCACCTTGCGAATCTGCGCTGGGGTGCACTGGCGGTGCTGACTCCACACCAGGGCGTAGACTGCTGACACATGCGGTGTGGCCATCGAGGTGCCGTTGTAGTTCGCATAGTTGTTGCCAGGCAAGGTGGAGCGCACGCCAACGCCGGGCGCGGCGACCTCTACCTGGTTGTTGTATTGCGAGAACGAGGCATGATTGCCGCTGCTATCGACCGCCGCGACCGATACCACTGAGTCGTAGGAAGCGGGGTAGGAGAGGGTGCTCGTGCCACTGTTGCCGGCAGCTGCGACGACCAGCACACCATTCTGGTAAGCCGCATCCATGGCATTGCGCTCGGTTACCGACGAGGCGCCGCCGCCCAGGCTCATGCTGATCACCGTCGAGCCAGCCGCGCGGCACTGCTGGATGGCCATCACCAGATCAGAGCCATAGGCCCAGCTGCCACTGTTATTGAACACTTTGACGATATGCAGGCCGAGGTTGCCCGATGGGCTGACGCCGACCACGCCCAGATCGTTGCCACCCAGTGCGGCGATGGTGCCGGCAACGTGGGTGCCGTGGCCGTCGCCATCTTCGTACCAGTTGCCGCTGTCGACGCTGCCATAGCCGTCGTTACCGGTGATGCCGGCTGATGGCAGATCCTGATGGCCGAGGTCGTAACCGGAGTCGACGATGCACACTTTCATATTGGAAATGGCGTTATCCGGTAGCAGGTCGGCCTGCACCATGGGAATGCCATAGGGCACTTGTTCGGCCATCAGGTAACGGCGTGGGTCGAGCTCGATATAGTCGACTGCCGGGTTGGCCTGCAGTTGTTTGAGTTGCGCCGGACTCAGGTGCGCCACGCTGGCGGCCTGGCTGTCCAGGTGCATCAGCGGTTGTACCTGTGCCTGGCTAAGCAGGCGCTGGGCGGCGAGGCTTTCGAACTGGCCGGCGCTCAGGGGTTGCGGCTGGTTGGACTGACTCATTGGTGAAGGCGTCAGCTCCTTGTATTTGATGATGTAGCGCGGTGACTGCTGATCATCGACGGCGATCTGCGCCTGGGCCGCGAAGCTGGGTTTTTCGTCGGCTTGGGCGTAAGCCCAGCCTGCGCTGAGCAACAGCAGTAAGGCAGTGGTGCGTTGGAATCCTTGCATGGTTATCTCCCAATTGTGTGCCGCGTAGTGCAGCTGCCAGAACCCTAGGAGACTGTGCCGAAAAGCCAAGGCCGTTCGTCGCTTTTTATTGATAAATAATCAATCAAATCAAATACTTAAATCGATAGCGTGCCGCCCATTCAGATGCCGAGAAGGGGTAGTGAAGCGCACTGTTTGCTAGCTGTCTCCGAGCGCCGCTATACCGGCTCGGGGTCAGTGTTGTGATGCGCGCAACGCGGGGTGAGTGCCTATACGTCAGTGCCTGGGCATACCTGCGGCTCCACAAAGACATACGCCAAGGCGCAGTGCATGCGCCTGTGTCGTACGTGTGTTCAGGGGGATGGGGTGTCCGCGCCGGCCAAACAGCCCGGCGGGCGCGGCGCTTATCTCAGTCGGCTATCCAGGCGTCTTGCCAATGGCTACCGATGCCGGGCTCGAACTGGGTCGAGGCGGCTGACCATTGCGTGCAATAGCCACTCTGAGGAAAGGGACGACACTGATACAGCTGTCCCGTCTTGGGTTGCAGCACCCGGGTGCCGGCCGTGTAACTGCGCAGACCGTCCGGGAAGGTGAAGTCGTAGCTGGCGCTGCCATCGTCTGCGACGAACATCATGTCGAAGGTTTTCTGCAGCACTTGCTCGCTACCAGCGACCTTGCCACTGACCACCAGTTGGTGATGGCCGGGTACAGGGCTGTCGACATTGATGCTCAAGGGCTGGCTGCCGTTGGCCAGTTCGGTTGCGGCAAAGCCTTTGGCGTTGCCGTCGTGGTCATAGACGTAGCTGCGGATCTGTAGCGCGCCCACGGCGGTGACGTTGAACTCGAGGCGCAGCTGGCCGCCACGGATGCGATAGCTGGGCTGCAGACCATCGACCAGCAGGTCGTGGTCCGGCGCAGTGGCCTTGTCGATCTGCACCTCGATGCGCTGGATGCCGCTGTCGGCGCGGGCAAACAGGCTGTTCTGGCCGTACACCGGCGAGATGGCACCGTCACTGCCGCGCTGACCGGCCTTGAGCAGGCTCTGCTGCTGGTTGATCCGGCTGGCCAGCAGATAGGTCCACTGGTTGCGTGGGCCCTGTTCGCTTGTTTCAATCTGCAGGCGGGTCTGCAAGTCGCTGCGCTCGCCGCCGGCATCGAAGACCCGGGTCATCGCCTGGTCGCCGACGTGCAGATCCACCGAGGGGTAGAGCATGCCTTTGGCTTGCCAGGCGGATGGATCGGGTGGCGTTGTCACATCACCGAACTGCACATCCATCACGTTGTAGAAACTCATCGGCGTATCACCCACCTCCCACACCCCGAGGATCACCTGGTAACCCTCGCGCGGCGGTACATCGCAGTTATGGGTGACCTCCTGTGGCGGCTGTTGCATGCCGCCATCGACTACGCAGAACGGCACCAGCTCGAACGCGGCGCGGTTTAACGGCTGATTGGCCAGCCAGTCGGGGCGGGTGATGTAGTAGCGCCAGTTGCGTGTGGCGTGGTTGGCGGTAAAGCGCCAGGTGAAGTTCGTCGGGCCTGCGGTGATTGGGCGCTTGGCCCAGCGGCTGACGGTCTGTTCATTGAGGGGGGAGAACTGTGCCAGGCCGGCACTGGCAATCTGCCCATCGGCGGGGCCGTTTTGCGGGAAGCCGGAGTAGCCTTCGAGGCTTTGCGGTTCCCATTGCACGGCGCCGCATTGGCTGTTCTCACCCAGCTTGCACAGATAGCCGCGTGCTTCAGGTTGTTTGATATAGCCGTGGGCGAATACGTTGCTGCTACCGAGCATTAATAGTGCGCTGGCCGCGCAAGTCCATTGGCGCTTATTCATGACTGTCCCTTATCAGATTGGATAAATCTTGGTGAAGCCGCTACCAGTCGCCTTGTGAGCAACAAGTGAGTTAGCACTTTAGTGCAGAAAACTCTGGCTTCCAGTGGAATGGACGAACGGTCGCTGGTGTCTGCGCTCCCGAAGTCATTTGCACGTTGTGGCAGATCGATCTCCACACACTCTCCATCTGCCCTCCATAAAGCCACCATTTGCGCCGCCCAGACTCTGCCTACCTAAACCGTATCGGAGAGTTTCACCATGAGCCGCATTCTGGGTTTCAAGCTGGGCGCTATTGCCCTGCTGATTTTGTTATTGCTGGTCCCGCTGTCGATGATCGGCGGGCTGGTGAGTGAGCGGCAGTATCAGCGCGCCGAGGTGCTGCAGGACATTGCGCGCAGTTCCAGCTACCGCCAGCAACTCACCGGGCCGATTCTGGTGATGCCTTACACCAAGGTGTGGAACCAGTGGAAAACCCACGCCAAGACCGGCGAGCGTTACCTGGAAGAGCAAAAGAGCCGCGGCCGTCTGTACTTCCTGCCGGAGCGCTTTGTGCTTAATGGTCATGTCGCCACCGAGGAGCGCGCGCGCGGCATCTACAAGGCGCTGCTGTACCGCAGCGAAAACCAGATCAGTGGCGCATTCAAGCTGCCGGCGCGTCTGGGGCTGGGTGATGAGCTGGGGCTGTACCAGTTCGACCGGCCCTTCCTCTCGGTCGGCATCAGCGATATCCGCGGCATCAGCAATGACTTGCAGCTGCGCTTCAACGGCATGAACCTGAGCTTTGCCCCCGGTAGCGCCGAGGAGCGTTTCGGCGCCGGTGTGCATGCCCCGCTGCCGGCACTGGATACCCAGGGCGGGCAGACTCTGGAGTTCGCTTTCGATCTGAAATTGCAGGGCACCGAGCAGCTGAGCATCACCCCGGTAGGCCGTGACAGCCGGGTCGAGCTGACCTCGGGCTGGCCGCATCCGAGCTTTGTCGGCGAGTACCTGCCGAGCAGCCGTGAAGTGTCAGACAAGGGCTTCAAGGCGCACTGGCAGACCAGCTTCTTCGCCACCAACCTGGAAGAGGCGCTGGCCGACTGTGTACGCGGTGACAGCTGCAATGCGCTGACCGCCCGCAACTTCGGTGTGAGCTTTGTCGACCCGGTGGACCAGTACCTGAAGACCGAGCGGGCGATCAAATATGCGCTGTTGTTTATCGGCCTGACCTTTGCCGTGTTCTTCCTCTTTGAAGTGCTCAAACGTATGGCCGTGCACCCGGTGCAGTACGCCCTGGTGGGCATGTCGCTGGCACTGTTCTACCTGTTGCTGCTGTCGCTGTCCGAGCACCTGAGCTTTGCCCTGGCCTACGGCATTGCCGCGACCGCCTGTGTGCTGCTGATCGGCTTCTACGTCAGTTACGTGCTGCACAGCGCCTTGCGCGGGGTGGGCTTCGGCGCCCTGCTGGCGCTGCTCTACGGCATGTTGTTCGGTTTGCTCGGGGCTGAGGACTACGCCCTGCTGATGGGCTCGGTGCTGGTGTTCGGTGTACTCGCCGGGGTGATGGTGCTGACCCGCAAACTCGACTGGTACGGCGTCGGCCGCTTGCCGCTGGCCAGCTCAGCCAGCCCAGCCAGCGACCTTTGACGAATAACGGCGCAGGCCCGGCCTGCGCCGCTCTTTTACCTGTGCGGGAGTCGAACATGATGCGTTTATTGCTGCAGTTTTCCGCGTGTTTCGCCCTGGGGTTGGCGGTGGCCTTTATGGTGCTGCTGGGCCTGATGTTCTGTGGCCAGTTTGACCTGATCAAAGGCTTGCAGCTGACCGGCCAACCTCTGGCGCAGATGAGCCTGCTGCTGTTGCCGGAAACCTTCTGGGAGAGCCTGACTGGCCTGTCCAACGCCGCGCAGAACCGCGAGGTGCAGTCCTTTCTCAGCCTGTGCACGGCGCTTGGCCAGGTGGGCCTGCTGCTGGCGTTTGGCTTCTTTCGTCTGTGGTATGTGCGATGAGCGGGCATATCGGTTTACGCGAAGAGTCGCGTGCCGGGCATGTGCTGGCGCGGCGGATTGCGCGGTTGTTCCGTGACGCCCAGCATGGGCCTTGTGACGCGTCGGGTTTAGACTGGCCGCTGGATTATCAAAAGGAGCTCAGGGATGAACCGCATAACTTTCGCCGCAGCACTGTGTTGCTTGTTAATGGTGGGCTCGGCGCGAGCCGATGACTGTCAACAACACTTACCTGCATTGCTCGAGCAGGCATACCCAGGCCATGTACAAGGTCAACTGCTGGGTGACGAGCGAGGTACTTATCGGATCAGTACCGAGCTGAGCATCTGCAAGGTCTGGCCGGCGCGCCCGCACCTGACCTTGTTAGCGGCATCGCTGGTGCGTGCCGAGGATGATGGATATGGCTACAGTGATCTTGAGGTACTAGTGCTGGACACTGCCAGCCAGGCCATTGTCGCGCGCCATGTTGAGCCGAACCTGCTGGACTGGGATGCGATATTTGTCGATGGATTGGAATTCGATACCGCTCCCTATCGCTTGCGCGAGGGCGATTTAGCTTTCGGTATCCGCATCAAACGTCGAAATATGTCGCGCCCCAATCCTTTCTATGAAACCTCGCTGAGTCTCTATGAGCTGCAGTCGCAGCGTCTGCGCCCGGTGCTGAGCGAGCTGGTGATTGATCGCTCGGGGGGAGAGTGGGATACCCGTTGCGCAGGAGAGTTCAGTGATACCAAGGGCCTGCTGATCATCACCGAACGTCCGGGGAACATGGGTTATCACGACTTGCTGCTTAAGCAGAGCCGAGTCGAACGCCGCGAGGCTGAGGTGGCCGGGGAGTGTGAAACGGTAGAAGAAAGCACGCGCCGAGTGCAGTTTCGCATCGAGTACGACGAGCAGCGTTACCTTCTACCAATCGAGTTTTCACCCGTCTAAAGGGGCGTGAAACAGCTTCGATATTGCGCAGCAGGGGTACCCATGCTGCTCATAGCGTGCCCGCAACAGGCATGTCCCTGCCTTACTCTTAGACCAAAGTTATTCCCGCTTTTTGGGGGGCTTTCCGGGGTAGTTCCAAGTGCCTGTTAAAGCGATAAAAAACGCTGCACTTATGGTGGCGTAAGACGGCTAATACCAATGTCTATCTGTCGGCCATAGTGGCCTGCTGCTAGCTTGAAGGTGCATGAGAATAACAATAACCGGAGGAGTTTATGACTTCTGATCAAGCTAACGCTGCAGCGTACTGGAAGGCGAATGTTCGGCTGATTACCTGGAGCCTGATTGTCTGGGCCCTGGTGTCTTACGGCTTCGCCATACTTCTTCGACCGATGCTGGCAGGTATTTCTGTCGGCGGTACCGACCTTGGCTTCTGGTTCGCCCAGCAAGGTTCGATCATCACCTTTATCGGGATCATTTTCTTCTACGCCTGGAAAATGAACAAACTCGATAAACAATTCGGTGTCGAGGAATAATCCATGAGCCAGTTTGTAATCAATATGCTGTTTGTGGGCGCTTCCTTCGCGCTCTACTTCGGCATCGCTGTCTGGGCACGTGCCGGCTCGACCAAGGAATTCTACGTCGCCGGCGGTGGTGTTCATCCCGTGACCAACGGTATGGCAACTGCAGCTGACTGGATGTCTGCGGCGTCGTTTATTTCCATGGCGGGCCTGATCGCTGCCGGTGGTTATGCCAACTCTACCTTCCTGATGGGCTGGACCGGTGGCTATGTGCTGCTGGCCATGCTGCTGGCGCCGTACCTGCGCAAATTCGGCAAGTTCACTGTGCCGGATTTTATCGGTGATCGCTTCTACAGCAACGGTGCACGCCTGGCTGCAGTGGTCTGCCTGATCATCATCTGCGTGACCTACGTGATCGGTCAGATGGCCGGTGCTGGCGTGGCGTTCTCGCGCTTCCTCGAAGTGAGCAACTCCACCGGTATCTGGATCGCTGCTGGCGTGGTGTTCTGCTACGCGGTGTTCGGCGGGATGAAGGGCATTACCTATACCCAGGTTGCCCAGTACGTGGTGTTGATCATTGCTTACACCATTCCGGCGGTATTCATCTCTCTGCAACTGACGGGCAATCCGATTCCGATGTTCGGCATGTTCAGCGAGCACACTGAGTCAGGCGTGCCGCTGCTGCAGAAACTCAATGAAGTCGTTGCGGGTCTGGGCTTTACCGATTACACCGCAGATGTCACCAACAAGCTGAACATGGTGCTGTTCACCATGTCGCTGATGATTGGTACGGCCGGTCTGCCGCACGTAATCATTCGCTTCTTCACCGTGCCGAAAGTCGCTGACGCACGTTGGTCGGCTGGCTGGACCCTGATCTTTATCGCCCTGCTGTACCTCACTGCTCCGGCTGTGGCGTCCATGGCACGTTTGAACCTGATGACCACCATCTATCCGCAGGGGGTCGAAGCGCCAGCGCTGGCGTATGAAGAGCGTCCTGAGTGGGTGAAGAACTGGGAGAAGACCGGTTTGATCACTTGGGAAGACAAGAACAGCGATGGTCGTGTTCAGCTTTACAACGATGCTGCTCCAGCCTTCACCCCAACTGCTGAAACTCGCGGCTGGAAAGGCAATGAGTTGACCGTTAACAACGACATTCTGGTACTGGCTAACCCGGAAATCGCCAACCTGCCGGGCTGGGTTATTGGTCTGATTGCAGCGGGTGCCATTGCCGCCGCGTTGTCGACGGCTGCCGGTTTGCTGCTGGCCATTTCCTCAGCCGTGAGTCATGACCTGATCAAGACGCTGATAAATCCGAAGATCAGCGAGAAGAACGAAATGCGCGCGGCGCGGATTTCCATGGCCATCGCGATCCTGTTGGCCACCTGGCTGGGGCTCAATCCGCCCGGCTTTGCGGCGCAGGTGGTTGCGCTGGCCTTCGGTATAGCCGCGGCCACGCTGTTCCCGGCGCTGATGATGGGGATCTTCTCCAAGCGGGTAAACGACAAGGGCGCAATTGCCGGCATGCTGGTGGGCCTGGTGTTCACCGTCGTTTACATCTTCCTGTACCTGGGTTGGTTCTTCATCCCTGGTACGGCGACCTTCGCCAACACTCCGGATAACTGGATGTTCGGCATCTCGCCGCTGTCCATCGGTACTGTGGGTGCTGTGATCAACTTCGCGGTTGCCTACGCCGTGTCGCTTGCGACCGTTGCGCCGCCGAAGGAGATTCAGGAGCTGGTGGAAAGCGTACGTACTCCCAAAGGTGCTGGTGGCGCGTTGAGCCACTGAGCATAATCCCCCGGATCATGTTTGATCAGGGTCTTACCAGCGGGCCTCCTTAGGAGGCCCGTTTTATTTCCAGCTATCCATGGCGCCCACACGTGGGTGCGTCGCGGCGCAACGTTACCAATTGCGCCAGGCTTTTATTATCGGGAGTCATTCAATGCTGTGGACAATACTTGCCATCGTGGTGTCAGGGCTGGGGGCGGCTGGTATTTCCATGCTGCTGCGCAAACTGACGCGCAACCGCTTGCCGAAGTGGATCATTCCGGCGTTTGGCGGTTTGGGCATGTTGAGCTACCAGATTTACTACGAGTATTCCTGGTTCGAGCACCAGCTGCAGCGTCAGCCGGCGGAGTCGGTGCTGGTAGCCAGCGAAAACGGCGAGGTGTTCTGGCGACCCTGGACGTTTTACTGGCCGATGACCACGGCGTTCACCGTGCTCGACAGCAAAAGCGTGCAGCGCCAGGACACCGAGGGTGGCGTGATCAGCGCCTTTAACCTGTACCGCTTCGAGAAGCAGCACATCGACCATGTCAGCCATCAGGCGCATTTGCTCAATTGCAGCACGGCAGAGCTGCTGCCCTTGGACGTAGAGAAAAAGCCGCTGCTGGATCAGTTGAAGGTCGTCGCTAAAGAGGATGTGCTCTACCGACAGGTTTGCCAGTAGCACCGCTGCATCGTCAATTCCCCCTTGCTAATCATCGGCTAGCCCTGGCTTCGTTCAGGGCTAAGGGCGCCGGGTTTGGCTGCGCTGCAGCAACGGCAAGCAGCCAAGTACGGCCGGTAAGCCGAGGCCAAGCCAGGCCACGGCATCCCAGCCGCCATCACCGAGCAGTGCACTGATCAGGCCGATGGCGCTAAGCAGACTAATCAGCAGCGGCAGGGCGAAGGTCGATTGACGCCAGTTCATGCAGGGGCCTCCGCGCGCTCACGTTGTGTCGCCGGGGTTCGCCGACGTACCCACCAGAGGTATAGGCCGCTGCCGAGCACGATGATGGTCAGCACATCCAGCACCGCCCAGAGCACTTTCATCGGCATGCCGCCGTAGTCGCCAAAGTGCAGCGGTTGCGACATCGACAGCGCATCCATGTACCAGGGCCGCTGGCCGACGGCGGTGACTTGCAGGCTGCGTGCATCAATCAGCACCGGCGTCCACAGGTGGGCGGTGAGGTGCGTATTGCCTTTCATAAATACGCTGTAATGGTGCTCGCTGGAAAAACGTGTACCGGGGAAGGCGATAAAGTCCGGCTGCATCTCCGGCGTGGCTTGCGCGGCAATCGTCAGCACCTGATTGACCGGTGCACGCTCTGTTAACGGCGGCGCGTCGCGATAGGGCGCGACCATCGCGGCCAGGGCTTCGGTGCGCCAGGCGCTGATCAGCAAGTCGGCGCAGGCGCTGATTACCCCGGTCACACCCACCACCAGCGCCCAGGTCAGGGTGACGATGCCGATCAGGTTGTGCAGGTCGAGCCAACGTGTGCGGGTGGATTTCTCATGGCGCACTTCGGCGAATTTCAACCGGCGCATAAACGGTGCGTAGAGCACCACGCCGGAGATGATCGCGACCACGAACAGCACGCCCATAAACGCCAGCAACAGCTTGCCCGGCAAACCGGCGAACATGTCCACGTGCAAGCGCAGAATGACCATCAGGATGCCGCCATTGGCCGCCGGCATTTCAACCGCCTCGCCGCTGCGCGCATCGAGCATAAAGGTGTGCGAAGAGTTCGGCTCGGTGCCAGCGGTGGCGGCGGTAATCGCCACCACGCCGTTGGGCTCGTCGTCCTCGAAGCCGAAGTACTGCACCACTTCCCCCGGCCGATGACGCTCGGCCGCTTCGACCAGCTGCTGCAGGCTCAGGTGTGGCGTGTCGGCTGGCAACTCACGCAGCTCTGGCGCCTCACCGAGCAGGTGCTCCAGCTCGTGGTGGAAGATCAGCGGCAGCCCGGTGAGGGCCAGCATCAGCAGAAACAGGGTGCAGATCAGGCTGGTCCAGGTGTGCACGGCAGACCAGCGGCGGATGGTGGTGGCTTTCATCGGCATATCCAGAAATGCCTACGCCGCCCGGTATGGCGGCGCAGGGTTGCGACGGTGGTGCTTACCAGGCGTAGTTGAGGCTGGCGGTCACGCGGCGAGGATCGCCGGCATAGCAGTAAAAACCGTCGCAGGTGGCCAGGTATTCCTTGTCGAACAGGTTGCTGGCGTTAAGTGCCACGCTGGCGCCATTCAGGCTGCTGTCGAGGTGGCCGAGGTCGTAACGCACGGCGGCGTCGTAGACGGTGTAAGCGCTGGAATGGCCATCTGATGTGTCACGCACAAAGCCGATGCTGCCGACAGAAATGTTGTCGGTAGCGCCGACGTAGCGCGCGCCGAAGCCAACACCAAAGCCGGCCAGCGGACCTGCGGTCCAGTCATAGTCGGCCCAGATTGCCGCTTGATGCTCGGGGGTCAGCGGCAGCGCGCGGTTCTTGTCGCGAGGATCACCGACTTTGGTCATCTTGCTGTTGGCGTAGGTGTAAGAGGCGGTCAGCGTGAAGTTTGCGGTCACGTTGCCGATCGCTTCCAGCTCGAAACCACGAACTTGCACTTCCTCCAGGGGCTGGGTGGCCCCCAACGTGTTGGTGCTGACGATGTTCTGCCGTTTCAGGTCATAAGCCGCAGCGGTGAACAGCATGTCGCTGCCAGGCGGCTGATACTTGATCCCCAGTTCATACTGTTTGCCTGTGCTCGGCTGGAATGCTTTGCCTTCACTGCCACCCGCTTCTGCCTGAAAGGATTCGGCGTAGGAAATGTATGGGGTGAAGCCGGAATCGAACACGTAGCTCAGTGCTGCGTTACCGCTGAACTGGCTGTCGCGACGGCTGTCTTGGGCATCGTTGGCGTTGTAGAACACCGAGTCGGTATCCAGTTTGTCCCAGCGGCCGCCCAGGGTCAGACGCCAGGCGTCGAGAGCCATCTGATCCTGCAGATAGAGGCCGGTGCTTGTGCGCTTCTGGTTGTAGTTCTGAAAAGCCGTGTAGGCGACACCGCTGAAGTCTTGGCCGTAAATCGGGCGAATGATGTTGCTGCTGGGAGCCGTGCCGTACAGCCAGCGGTAATCGGTGTTGACGCGCAGATAGTCGACGCCGAGCAACAGTGTGTGGCCGATTGCGTCCGTGTTGAAATCAGCCTGGAAGTTGTTGTCCACAGCGAAGTGGCTGATGTTTTCGTCGTAAACGTTAGCACCACGCGCCACCGTGCCGTCATCGGCCACCGCAGTGGCCCAGCCGCCAGCGGTGATGATCTGGTTATCCAGTTCGAGCTTGCTATAGCGCAGGTTCTGATTGAACTGCCAGATATCGTTGATGCGGTGCTCGAAGGCGTAACCCAGTGCGTAGAACGTCTTGTCGTAGAACTCCCAGTCAGGGTCGCCAAGGTTCTTGTTGTAGTCGACCTTGCCAGCTGGGGTGCTCAGCCGGGTGCCTTGCAGCGGCAGGAACTGGCTGGTGCCGCCGGTATCGTCACGGTTGAACTGGCCGAGGAAGGTCAGTTTGCTGTCGTCGGCAATGTTCCACGTCAGGCTGGGCGCGAGGTTGAAACGCTGGTCGTCCATGTGCTCGATAACGGTGCCACTGTCACGGCCAGTACCGCTGAGACGGTAGAGGAAGCGACCTTCATCGTCGATCTTGCCGGTGCTATCGAAGCTGATCTGCTTGTGGTTGTAGTTACCGACTTGCACCTGTACTTCATGGCTGCTTTCGGCCTGCGGGCGGCGGCTGACGGCATCCACCAGGCCGCCTGGCGGGGTCTGGCCATACACGGCCGAGGCCGGGCCGCGCAGTACGGCGACGCGTTCCAGGTTCCAAGTTTCCAGCTTGGCCATGGTGTAGCTGCCCTTGGGCAGTGGCAGGCCGTCGAGCATCTGGATGGGCTCGAAACCGCGAATCTTCATCCAGTCGGCGCGGCTGTCGCTGCCATAACTGCTGGCAACCACGCCAGGCATGTAGCGCACGGCATCATCCAAGTTCTGCACCTTGCGATCCTGCATCTGCTCGCGGGTGGCCACCGAGATCGAGCGCGGTGCTTCCAGCAGGGGGGTGTCGGTCTTGCTACCGGCCGCGGTGCGTGAGGCCAGGTAGCCGGGCGCAGGGCCCCAGGCGCTTTCCACATTCTGTGCGGCGGTCACTGTAACGTCCGGCAAGGCCACAGCGGCTTGCGGCACGGGCGCCAGGCTGTAGCTGCCGGCGCTGTTCTGTTGTAGCTGCAGGCCGCTGCCTTGCAGCGCCTGGTGCAGGGCGTCGAGGGCGTCGTAATCACCTGTCACCGGGGCCGATTGCTTGCCTGCGGTCAGCGCCGGGTCGATGCTCAGGACGATGCCGGCCTGGCTGGCGATCTGCGTCAGGGTGCTGGCCAGGGGCGCAGCCGGCAGCTGGTAGCTATCCGCCAGGGCTGGTGTGCAGACGCTGGCGAGGCTGATGGCAGCCGCCAGCAGGCCGGGGCGAAACAGGGGCAGGGCGCGGGTCATTACGAAACTCTCCTAAGCGGGAATGCATCTCAATGACCTGTTGCCGAAGCAGAATGGAAAAGTGACAGGGCTGTTTGAAATTATTTTTTAGCGAGATTTTAAGGCGCTGCTGTCGATCCCTGAGCGGGCGCCAGTTCTTTGTGGGAGGGGCTTTAGCCGCGGCATTGCAGTGTCGCGGCTAAAGCCCCTCCCACGTCAGCCCCTGTCCGCCTGGTTTTTAGGCGGCCGCTTACTGCGCAGCAGGTACAACCTTGGTCCACCAGTTGCCAACGCGTTCGATTTTCACCGGCAAACTCGGCGGTAGCGCCGCCAGGGCCTTGTTGCTGTCGTGCAGGGGGAAGCTGCCGCTGATGCGCAGGTCGGCCAGGCTCGGGTCGAGGCCCAGGTAGCCGCTGCGGTATTCGCCGAGGGCGTTGAGCAGGTCTTCCAGGCGCAGGTTGTCGGCCACCAGCATGCCGTGGCTCCAGGCTGCCGCGCTGAGTGGCGCAGGCAGCACGCTGCCAAGGCGCTGGCGTTGCATCAGCACTTGTTCGCCGCTGTGGATAATCCGCTCGCTGCTGCCTTCGGCCGGGTGTGCGGCGACGGCTGACTGCAGCACGGTCAGGCGCGTGCTGGTGCCTTCGCGGCGTACCAGAAAGCGCGTGCCGAGGGCGCGCAGGCTGCCGTGCTCAGTCAGCACCACAAAGGGCCGCGAGTCGCCGTGCGCGGTTTGCACGAGGATCTCACCGCTGTGCAGGCGCACTGCGCGCTGGCTGTCGCTGAATTGGATATCCACGGCACTGGCGCTGTTCAGGCGCACCAAGCTGTGGTCGCTGAGCAGCAGTTCACGCTGTTCGCCACGGCCGGTATGTTCATCGGCTAGGTAATCGCCAAGCGGGCGTTGCTGCGCCAACAGGCCGAGTGCCAGGGCGCTGCTCAGTAGCAGGCCGAGTGCGGTGCCGCCCACACGCCGTAGACCTTTGCTGCGCGCACTGTGCAGCAAGGCTTGCCGCGCCGGCGCTGCGGCGGCCGAAGCCAGGCGGATATCCAGGCCATTGAGCTGCTGCCAGACCCGCGCATGTTCGGGATGCGCCGCCAGCCATGCGGCGAACGCATGCTGTTGTTCCGCGCTGACCGTGCCGGAGTCCAGGCACAGTTGCCATTCGATGGCGGCATCCAGTACCTGCGCCGATACCGCGCTCATTGCGGTGCTCCGTACAGGGCGATGTAGCACTGACGCAGCCCCTGAGCCAGATACTGACGTACGCGGGAGACAGAAACGCCGAGGCGCTCGGCGATTTCCGCGTGGCCCATACCGTCCAGGCGGTTATGCAGAAAGGCCGCGCGGGCGTTGCTCGACAGCTGGCCGAGCAGGCGGTCGATCTCGCGCAGCGCGTCCAGGGCCAACGCCTGATCTTCGGCGCTGGGTTGCACGTCGTGCGCTTGCTGGCCGAGTTCTTCGAGGTAAGCCCGTTCCAGCGCGCTGCGGCGGAAGTGATCGATCAGCAGCCCTTTGGCGATGGTGGTCAGCAGCGCGCGCGGCTCGCGGGCCTGGTCCAGATCGCTGCGGCCGAGCAGGCGGACAAAGGTGTCCTGGCTGAGGTCTTCGGCGCGTTCCGGGCTGTACAGGCTTTTGCGCAGCCAGCCGAGCAGCCAGTCACGGTGATCGCGATAGAACAGGCCGACAACTTGCTGGTGGGTGGAATCGCCGGCCGACACACGGACCTCGCAATAGTAGATAGGAAACAAATCAAGAATTATTCGCATATGATGACAGCGCCGCCCCCTGTGCTGCAATCAGCCGATGCACTGCCGCGATGGGTGGCTGCGCGTGCCCTGCCAGCGCCATGACATAGATGCAGATCAATAGCCGCTGACCGTCCGCGCGCTAGAGTGGCCGGCCCTGTTGGCTGAGCGTTTTATCCATGGCACCGACTCCGCGTTACCCCGAGCTGCTCTCGCCAGCCGGCACCCTGAAGAATATGCGCTATGCCTTCGCCTACGGCGCCGATGCGGTGTACGCCGGGCAGCCGCGCTACAGCCTGCGGGTGCGCAACAACGAGTTCGATCACGCCAATCTGGAGGCGGGCATTCGCGAGGCCCATGCTCAGGGCAAGCAGTTCTATGTGGTGGTCAACATCGCCCCACATAACGCCAAGCTGAAGACCTTCCTGCGCGATCTGCTGCCGGTGGTGCTGATGGGCCCGGATGCGCTGATCATGTCCGACCCCGGTTTGATCATGCTGGTGCGCGAGCACTTCCCGCAGATGCCGATTCACCTGTCGGTGCAAGCCAATGCGGTGAATTGGGCCAGCGTGCAGTTCTGGAAACAACAGGGCCTCTCACGGGTGATCCTGTCGCGCGAGCTGTCGTTGGAGGAAATTGGCGAAATCCGCAATGAAGTGCCGGGCATGGAGCTGGAAGTCTTCGTTCACGGTGCGCTGTGCATGGCCTATTCCGGGCGCTGCCTGCTGTCGGGCTATATCAACAAGCGCGACCCCAATCAGGGTAGCTGCACCAATGCCTGCCGCTGGCAATACACCGCCAAGCCAGCGGTCGAGTGCGAACTAGGCGATGTGGTACAGCTGGTCGAGCCGACTCTGGGCTTGGGCGCGCCGACCGAGCAGCTGTTCCTGCTGGAAGACGCCAGCCGCCCTGGCGAGCAGATGGCCGCCTTCGAGGACGAACACGGCACCTACATCATGAACTCCAAGGACCTGCGCGCGGTGCAGCATGTCGAGCGCCTGGTGCGTATGGGCGTGCATTCGTTGAAGATCGAAGGGCGCACCAAGTCCCACTACTATGTGGCGCGCACCGCTCAGGTGTACCGCAAGGCGATTGATGATGCGCTGGCGGGCAAACCCTTCGACAAGAGCCTGATGGACACTCTGGAATCGCTCGCCCATCGCGGTTACACCGAGGGTTTTCTGCGCCGCCATGTGCACGATGAATATCAGAACTACGAGCGTGGCAGCTCGGTGTCGGATCAGCAGCAGTTTGTCGGTGAGCTGACCGGTGAGCGCCGTGGTGAGCTGGCCGAGGTGCGGGTAAAAAACCGCTTTGCTGTCGGCGATGGCCTGGAGCTGATGACGCCCCAGGGCAATCTGCGCTTTACCCTGGAGCAGCTGGAAAACCGCCTGGGCCACGGCATGGCGGTCGCTCCGGGCGACGGTCATGTGCTGTATCTGCCGGTGCCGCCCGAGGTGCAGCTGCAATACGCTCTGCTGATGCGCGATCTGTAGACGCAGCCCTTACATCGAGTGCGCGCGTTGGCGGCGGCGGCTGTTGAGTTGCTGCAGCAGTGCCGGCAGGTTGTCGAGCTGCTGCTGGCGCGCCTTGCTGAACAGAATCAGCGCCAGTTCGGCAGTCACTAAGGCATCAGCACTGGCATGGTGACGTTGCTGCACCTGCAGACCGAAATGCTGCGTCCAGTCGTCTAGCCCGGCGTGGGGCAGATTGGCTTTGGGGCAGACCAGCGGGGCGATCTCGGCGACATCAAAGAAGGCGTGCTGCAAGCGGTAGCCCAGGCTTTGCTTAAGGGCGCGGGCCAGCATGCGTTGGTCGAACTCGGCATGGAAGGCCAGCAGCGGGCTGTCGCCGACAAACTCCATAAAGCTCAGCAGGGCTTCGGCTGGATCCTCGCCATTGGCTATCTCATTGGGCGCGATGCCGTGGATCAGGGTGCTGGCGCTGGCCTGATGGCCGTCGCGTTGCAGGGTACATTCGAATTGCTGGCTAAGATCGATGGCGCCGTTTTCGATCACCACCGCGCCGATCGACAGCACCTGATCGCGGCGCATATTCAGCCCGCTGGTTTCCAGATCGAGAATCACGAAGCGCTGTTGCTGCAGTGGACGCTCATCCAATGCACAGGGTTCGGCGAGTTGGCTGCGCCGCTCCAGCTGCAGTTGGGTCAGGGCCGGGCCGCGGCCGCTAAACCAGGTGAACTTGCTCATAGTTGGTACCTCACTGCCAGGCTGCTTTGTAGCCGCTGCGCCTGGCGGAAAGATTCACGCAGGATGCGCCGGTCGAGGTGGTTGAGGTTATCGGGATCGACGCGGTTGGAATAGGGCTGGTCATTGCGTGCCTGCAACTGGTGCTGCTGCATGCGGGTCTGCTGAATGTAGTGGTAGGCCTCTTCATAAGCTGCGCCATCCTGGGCTTCGATCACTCCGTGCTGAATCAGTGCGCGCAGGCGTTCGAGGGTGTTGCAGGCCGGCACGCCATGAGCCAGGGCGAGCAGGCGGGCGCCGTCAACGAAGGGCGTCAGGCCTTGGACTTTGAGGTCCAGGGTGTCCTTTTCAGCCCCAGTGCGGGCCACCACGAAGTCGCGGAACATGCCGACGGGTGGCCGCTGGAGTAAAGCGTTTTCGGCCAGCATGCGCTGGAACAGGCTATTGCCAGCCACCTGCAGCAACAACCCCTGGCGCAGCTGCTCGCAGCCCTCAGTCTCGCCCCATACGGCGCGCAGATCGAAATAGATGCTCGAAGCCAGCAGGTTCTCCGGCGTGGCTTCCTGCACAAAGCTGCTGAAACGGCGTGACCACTCCTGACGCGACAGGCACAGCTCGGGGTTGCCGGCCATGATATTGCCCTTGCACAGGGTAAAGCCGCACTGCGCCAGACGCTGGTTGATCTCCTGGGCCAGCGGCAGCAGACGCGCGCGAATGGCGGCGGCCTCGGCTGCGTCAGCGGCTTCGAAGAGAATGCCGTTGTCCTGATCGGTATGCAGAGTTTGTTCGCTGCGCCCCTCGCTGCCGAATACCAGCCAGGTAAACGGCACGCCAGGGTCGCCCAGGTCTTCCAGAGTCAGCTCGATCACTCGGCAGACGGTGTGATCGTTGAGCAGGGTGATCAGCTGGGTGATCTGCGTCGAACTGGCGCCGTGGGCGAGCATACTGTCGACCAGCTGGCGCACATCGCTGCGCAGCGCCGCCAGGGTCTCCACTCGCCCGGCATGGCGAATGGTGCGCGCCAGGTGCACCAGGTCGACGCGCTGCAGGCTGAACAGATCGCGCTCGGAAATTACCCCGCACAGCTGGCCATGCTCAACCAGGCAGACGTGGGCAATATGCCGTTCGGTCATGGCCAGCGCCGCATCGAAGGCGCTGGCATCCGGCGGCAGGTGGAAGGGTGATTGGGTCATCAGGCGGTCGATGGGCTGGGTCAGGTCGACGCCATCGGCCACCACGCGGCGCAGGTCGCGCAGGGTGAAGATGCCTAGCGGCTTCAGTTTGGGGTCAGCGATCACGATGCTGCCGACCTGCTGCTCGTGCATCAGCTTGACCGCATCGCGCAGCGGCATGTCTGGGGCGCAACTGATCGGGGTGCGCATGGCCAGTTGGCCGAGGCGGGTGTCGAGGGAATATTGCGCGCCGAGGGTTTCCACCGCGCGCATTTGCACCTGCTGATTGACCTGGTCGAGCAGGCTGCTGACCCCGCGCAGGGCAAAGTCGCGCAGGGGGTTGGACAGCGAGAACAGCTTGATAAATGCCGGCTTGTTCAGCAGCAGGCAGAAGGTGTCCTCAGCGGCCAGGTGTTCGGTGCGGGTGGCGCGTTCGCCGATCAGTGCGGCCAACGGGAAGCATTCGCCGGTGGTGATCTCGAAGGTGGTTTCCGTGCCGCGTCGCGCCGAATGCGGGCGCTCGCCATGCACGCGGCCCTGCTTGACGATGTAGAAGTGCTCAACCGGGCCGTCGGTCGGCTTGATGATGGTTTCGCCTTCGCCATAGAAGCGCAGCTGACAGTTCTCCACCAGATACGCCAGGTGAGCGGTATCCATCTGGTTGAACGGCGGAAATTTCTGCAGAAAGGCCATGGTGCCATGGATGTTCTGCAGCACCGCCGTCTTGCCTGCCTGGGCGATTGCGTCTGCGTTGCTCATGGGCGGCCTCGGGAGTTGGCTGTATAGGCATGATCGGCTTTTGCTATCGCCGGGGCCATTGGACGTAAGTCTAGAACGCAGTCCTTGCCTGCCGTAGAGCTCGTGCCGGTTAATTGGCAACAATAAAAAACCGCCCCGAAGGGCGGTTTTTTATGCGACTGCAGCTGCCGGTTACAGGCCGTTGGCGGCTTTGAACTCGCGGCGGCGGCGGTGCAGGACTGGCTCGGTGTAGCCGTTCGGCTGCTTGGCGCCTTCGACCACCAGTTCCAGGGCAGCCTGGAAGGCGATGTTGCTGTCGAAGTTCGGTGCCAGCGGACGGTACAGCGGGTCAGCGGCGTTCTGACGGTCAACCACCGGCGCCATGCGCTTGAGGCTGGCGACGATATGCTCTTCAGTGGCGATGCCATGACGCAGCCAGTTGGCCAGCAGTTGGCTGGAAATGCGCAGGGTGGCGCGGTCTTCCATCAGGCCGACGTCGTTGATGTCCGGTACCTTGGAGCAGCCGACGCCCTGGTCGATCCAGCGCACTACATAACCGAGGATGCCCTGAGCGTTGTTGTCCAGTTCGTTCTGGATCTCCTCGGCCGACCAGTTGGTGTCCTTGGCCAGCGGGATGCTCAGGATGTCGTCGATGGACGCGCGCTCACGCTTGGTCAGTTCGGCCTGACGGGCGAACACGTCGACCTTGTGGTAGTGCAGCGCGTGCAGCGCGGCGGCGGTCGGCGACGGTACCCAGGCGGTGTTGGCGCCGGCCAGTGGGTGCATGACTTTCTGCTCGACCATCGCAGCCATCAGGTCTGGCATGGCCCACATGCCTTTACCGATTTGCGCACGACCTTGCAGGCCGGTTGCCAAGCCAATGTCAACGTTCCAGTTTTCGTAGGCGCTGATCCACTTCTCGGCTTTCATGGCGGCCTTGCGCACCACGGCGCCAGCTTCCATGGAGGTGTGGATTTCGTCACCGGTGCGGTCGAGGAAGCCGGTGTTGATAAACACCACGCGCTCGCTGGCGGCCTTGATACAGGCTTTCAGGTTGACGGTGGTGCGGCGCTCTTCGTCCATGATGCCGACTTTCAGGGTATTGCGTGCCAGACCGAGGACGTCTTCGACGCGACCGAAAATCTCGGTGGTGAAGGCAACTTCTTCCGGGCCGTGCATTTTCGGCTTAACGATATAGACCGAGCCGGTGCGGGTGTTCTTGCGGCTGGTGTTGCCATTCAGGTTGTGGATGGCGATCAGGCTGGTGAACAGCGCGTCCTGAATACCTTCCGGAATCTCGTTGCCCTGGGCATCGAGGATCGCCGGGTTGGTCATCAGGTGGCCGACGTTACGCACAAACAGCAGGCTACGACCGTGCAGGGTCAACTCGCTACCGTCGGTCTTGGTGTAGACGCGATCCGGGTTCATGGTGCGGGTGAAGGTCTGGCCACCCTTGACCACTTCTTCCGCCAGGTCGCCCTTCATCAGACCGAGCCAGTTTTTGTAGACCACGACCTTGTCGTCGGCATCGACAGCCGCCACCGAGTCTTCGCAGTCCATGATGGTGGTCAGCGCAGCTTCCATCAGCACGTCTTTAACGCCAGCCGCGTCGGTCTGGCCGACCGGGGTGCTGGCGTCGATCTGAATTTCGAAATGCAGGCCGTTGTGCTTGAGCAGGACGGCGACAGGCGCGTCAGCTGCGCCCTGGAAACCAACCAGTTGTGCGTCGTCACGCAGGCCGCTGTTGCTGCCACCTTTGAGGCTGACAACCAGCTTGCCGGCTTCGATGCGGTAACCGGTGGAATCGACATGGGAGCCAGCAGCCAGCGGCGCGGCTTCATCGAGGAAGGCGCGAGCGAAGGCGATTACCTTGTCGCCACGCACCTTGTTGTAGCCGCGGCCTTTCTCGGCGCCGCCTTCTTCGCTGATCACGTCGGTGCCGTAAAGCGCGTCGTACAGCGAGCCCCAGCGGGCGTTGGAGGCGTTCAGGGCGAAGCGCGCGTTCATCACCGGTACGACCAGCTGCGGGCCGGCCAGGCGGGCGATTTCTTCGTCGACGTTCTGCGTGGTGGCCTGGAAGTCAGCCGGTTCTGGCAGCAGGTAACCGATTTCTTCAAGGAAGGCTTTATAGGCAGCGGCGTCATGGGCCTGGCCTGCGCGGGCCTGGTGCCAGCCGTCGATCTGCGCCTGAATCGCATCGCGTTTGGCGAGCAGCGCACGGTTTTTCGGGGCCAGGTCATTGATGACCGCTTCGGCACCCGCCCAGAACTTATCGGCAGCAATGCCGGTACCGGGGATGGCTTCGTTGTTCACGAAGTCGAACAGCACTTTGGCAACCTGCAGGCTGCCTACTTGAACGCGTTCAGTCATCACTTGCCTCACTCTGCTCAGCTCTACTCAATAGCCGCGTCGGACATGGGAAATACGTCATGTAGTCCGAGGCGCGGCATACTACATCAAGATCCGGGGAAAATCAGTGGGTGCGCGTCGCTCTGCGACCAAGAAGTGCTTTGCAGTCACTGTGTGTGGCGTATTGTCGCGGTAAACTTTGAATATTGTTTCATAAAAGTTAAAAAACAGTACACAGTTTATTGCGCATGTTTCTCGATCTACTGCTATAGGCGCGCCTGCCTATACTGCTGCTCCACCGTTTATGGGATGTGATCACCATGCATATACAGGCAGCCACTGCCGTGGATCTGGATGAACTGGCCGAGCTGTTTGGCGCGTATCTGCGCTTTTATGAGGTGGCCAAGCCTCAGTCGCAGGTGCGGGACTTTCTCGCCGCGCGCCTGCGCAACAAGGATTCGACCATCCTGCTGGCGCGAGATAATCAAGGTGTGGCGCAAGGCTTCGTCCAGCTCTATGCCTTTTTCTCTTCGCTGGCACTGCAGCCAGCCTGGCTGCTGAGTGACCTGTACGTCAGCGAGCAGGTGCGCCGCCAGGGTGTTGGCGAGGCGCTGATGAACGCCGCTCGCGCTCATGCCGAGTCCACCGGAGCCTGCGGTTTGCAGTTGGAGACGGCAAAGAGCAATCTGCCAGGACAAGCCCTCTACGAACGCTTGGGTTATGTGCGTGATGAGGTGTTTTTTACCTATTGGCTGGCGCTCAAATAAGCCTCGTATAAGGAGTTGTTTATGGATCATCTGGTATTGACGGTTATTGCCCAGGACCAGCCGGGGCTGGTCGAACGCATCGCCCAGTGCATCAGCGAGCACGGTGGTAACTGGCTGGAAAGCCGCATGTCACGCATGGCCGGACAGTTCGCCGGGATTCTGCGGGTGGATGTGCCGCTGGACGCGCATTCCGGCCTGGTCACGGCGCTGGAGGAATTGCAGGCCCATGGCATTCGTGTGCAGATCGCCGCAGGCGGCACCGAGCCGGTAACGGTTTGGCAGGCCATTCGTCTGGAGCTGGTGGGCAATGATCGTCCGGGCATCGTGCGCGATATCACTCGCCTGCTCAGCAGCCATGGGGTCAACCTGGAAAGCCTGAACACCGAAGTGGTGCCTGCGCCCATGAGCGGCGAGCTGCTGTTCCAGGCCCAGGCCGTGCTGGGTGTGCCGCAGAGCCTAAGCCTGGAGCAGTTGCAGACGCACTTGGAAACCCTGGCTGATGATCTGATGGTGGAGCTGAAGCTGCAGGTCGAAGACTAGCAGGCCGTTGGAACTACCTGCGTTGGCTAAAAACAGGCTCGGCAAGCCGCTTGCGGCTAACGCGCTTTAGCGCGGCCCGGAGGGCAAGTGAAACGAGTAATGCTCATTTGCACCAGCAAACTCCGCTTCCTCGCCGTTTTGACCAGCCGGAGGCTGTTACTGGCGTAGCGCCTTGTCTTGCCCGCCTCGCCTACGTTTCAACAGCCAGCTAGAGCCGCTGTTTATCCACGATCCATGTGGATAACTCTGTGCGTAGCATGAGAAGCCCCGGAGCACTGCCTAGTGCCCCGGGGCTTTTTGCTAAGTGCTTATTTTTTAAGCACTTAGCAACTTGTTGTGCACAAAGGCCGGGGATGCTTCTGTGGATAAGCCGGGGGCAACTGGCTGCAGACCAGCTGCCTCGGGCGTTACAGGGTGCTGGTTGTTTTTTAGTCAGTCTGGCGTTTACGTAGACTTAGCCAGGCATCCACGCTGTAGATCGCCAGCCCCGTCCAGATGCAGATAAAGGCCAGCAGCTTGCTCGGGTCGAAATGTTCCCCGAACAGGAAGATCGCCTGCAGCAACACCAGGGTCGGCGCCAGGTACTGCAGGAAACCCAGGGTGGTGTAGGGCAGGTGGCGAGCGGCGGCGTTGAAGCACACCAGCGGCACCAGAGTAATTGGGCCGGCGGCGATCAGCCACAGCGCTTCCGGGGTGCTCCAGAAATCGGCCTGGGTGCTCATCGCTACTGGGTGCATCAGCAGCCAGCCCAGTGCCAGCGGGAGCAGCAGCCAGGTTTCCACGACCAGGCCGGGCAGGGCGGCCACCGGCGCCTGCTTGCGAATCAGCCCGTAGAAACCGAAGGTCAGCGCCAGTACCAGGGACACCCAGGGAATGCTGCCCACCTGCCACAGCTGCTGCAGCACACCCAGCGCTGCCAGGGCCACGGCCAGCCACTGCAGACGTCGCAAACGCTCGCCGAGAATCAGCATGCCCAGCAGCACGTTGACCAGCGGGTTGATGTAGTAGCCCAGGCTGGCTTCGAGCATGCGCTCGTTATTTACCGCCCACACATACACCAGCCAGTTGCTGGCAATCAGCACACCGCTCAAGGTTAGTACGGCAAAGCGTTTGGGATTATTGAGTAGCTCGCGCAGCCAACCGGGGTGCTTCCACACCAACAGTAACAGTGCACCGAACAGCGCCGACCAGAGCGCACGATGGACGATGATTTCCAGCGCTGGCACGCTCTGGATGGCTTTGAAATAGAGCGGGAATAGGCCCCAGATGATGTAGGCGGTCAGGCCGAGAATATACCCGCGACGCGGGTTGGCGGTGGCCATGCAGGGTCCTTGCTTAGGTGACTAACGAGAGGCTTGCGATTCTAGTCGGCGTGGCAGGGACTTGTCTGGCCGTTCAACTTTGTTATCAACGCCACATGACTAATTAGCGTAAGCCTGGCTTTACAGGGCCTTGGCAACTGTTATGGCGCGTGGCCGCGCAACTCGGCTGTCGCGCGCTCCAGTTGCAGCGCCCCGCTGTAGCTGAGCAGGTTGCCAAGCAGGGGCAGGCTGAAGCCGACGTGGAAGTGATAGCGGCCATTTTCAATACGTTTGTAGGCCTCGGTACGCGGCAGTAGCCATAGTGGAATGCGCACTCCGTGCAGCCAGGCCTTGAGCGGCCGCCAGTACCAGCCGCCTTGGCGAATATCTACCGCCAAGGCCAGTGTCAGTGCCCCGGTGGACTCCAGCCAGTAACCATCTGGCCAACTGCCACTGGGCTGAAAGCGTGAGTAGAGCACGGCGGAGTTGGCGAAGCAGCGGTTCCAGTGCAGGCAGTCATCTGTACCATGGATATCCACTTGAAATGCCACAGGTGTGTGCTCTGTTGGAATGCCCAAACGTGTCGCCAGGCGTGTCCCGACGATTCCGGCAAGATCGCGACCTAGTTGCAGATCGACCTGTCCATGCAGCTTGCCGCCCTGCTGGTGTAGCTGTTGCAGCAAAGGATTTAGTTGAACAAAGCCCGGACCAAACCAGCGTTCGACGATGGACATAGAGAACTCCTTTCTCGATTAGAGGTGTTGCCGGTTTAGAACAGCTTGAGCGGTTCTTCATCCAGCGCCGACAGCTGCTCGCGCAGGATCAGAATCTGCTCGCCCCAGTAACGCTCGCTGCCAAACCAGGGGAAGCTCATGGGGAAGGCCGGGTCGTCCCAGCGCCGTGCCAGCCAGGCGCTGTAATGCATCAGGCGCAGGGTGCGCAGGCCTTCGATCAGCGGCAGTTCACGCGGGTTGAAATCGTGAAACTCCTGATAGCCGTCCATCAGCTCTGACAGCTGGCCGAGGCGTTCGTGGCGGTCGCCAGCCAACATCATCCACAAATCCTGCACTGCGGGGCCCATACGGCAGTCGTCGAGGTCGACCATATGGAAGGTCTCGTCGCGGCACAGCAGATTGCCCGGGTGGCAGTCGCCATGTAGACGAATCGCCTGCACCGGGTGGGCGGCGAACAGCGTATCCAGACGCTTGAGCAGATCCCGCGCCACCGACTCATAGGCCGGCAGCAGGCTGCGTGGAATAAAGTTGCCTTCGAGCAGGGTGGCCAGCGATGCATGGCCGAAGTTGCTCACCTGCAAGGCCTCACGGTGGGCAAACGGCTTGAGTGAACCAACTGCATGCAGGCGGCCGAGCAGTTGGCCGAGGCGATACAGCTGGTCGAGGTTGCCAGGCTCCGGCGCCCGGCCGCCACGGCGCGGAAACAGGGCGAAGCGAAAGCCCTGGTAACTGAACAGGGTTTCGCCGTCGCGTACCAGGGGCGCTACAACCGGTACTTCGCATTCGGCCAGCTCGAAGGTGAAGCTGTGCTCTTCGCGAATGGCGTCATCGGTCCAGCGATCCGGACGGTAGAACTTGGCGATCAGCGGTGTCTCGTCCTCGATGCCAACCTGATAGACGCGATTTTCATAGCTATTCAGCGCCAGTACGCGGGCGTCGCTGAGGTAGCCGATGCTTTCCACGGCATCCAGCACCAGGTCGGGTGTGAGTGCGGCAAATGGATGGGACATGGGTAACTCCAGCAGGTGGGCCGCGAAGTGTACCGCTTAGAGCCTGTCCAAAGTCTGCTACGCGTCGGCCCTGCTGCGTTAAAACAGGCTTGGAATGCTCATTTACACCAGTAAACTCCGCTTCCTCGCCGTTTTGACCAGTCGGAGGCTGTTACTACGTAGCGCCTTGCATGGCTCTAGCTCGCGAGCCTTTGAACAGGCTCTTTCCTGCAACTCATTATTCAGTCGCCAGGTTTCGGTGTGCGCGCCAGGCAGTAGACATCAACCCGCGCTGCGCCGGCCTTCTTTAATAGGCGCGCCAGACTTTCGGCGGTTGCACCGGTGGTCAGCACATCATCGACCAGTGCCACATGCAGGCCGCTGACTGCACTGTTCGGCGCCAAGGCGAATGCTTTTCGCAGGTTGCGTTTACGGGTGGCCGCATCCAGCTGCTGTTGCGCCGGTGTGTCGATCACCCTCTGCAGCCAGTGTGCCTGTTGCGGCAGTTGTAGGCTGGCGCTCAGCCATTCAGCAAGCAGGCCGGCCTGGTTAAAACCGCGCTGACGCTGGCGTTTGTCCGCCAGGGGCACGGGCAGCAGCAGGTCAGGCTTAGGCAGTCCTTCATCGAAGGCATGCTGCAGATGGTGTGACAAAAGCTCACCGAGCAGACGTCCCAATGGCCACTTGGCCTGATGCTTGAAACGGGTGATCAGGCTGTCGATGGGGAAGGCGTAACGCCAGGGCACTTCGACCTTGCTGAAACTCGGCGGTTTTTTCAGGCAGGCCCCGCACACCAGACCTTGGCTGGGCAGCGGCAGGGCACAGACCTGGCAATGCCCGCCAAGCCAGGGCAGCTCGGCTTCGCAGCTGGTGCAGATGGCCAGCGCGGCGTCTGCCGCTTCATCGCAGAGCAGGCAGCTTTGCTTGCTTTTTAACCAGTTGTAAACCTGGTGTTGTGAGTCGGGTTGACAGCGCATACGCCTTCCATAACTATGCCGAACATCCGTGTCGCGTCCGCTGAATCTAGCAGGACGCCGCCAACAATAAGGAATTACCGATGAGCGCCACTACCGCCGCCAACCTGCGTCACGACTGGACTCTGCATGAGGTCAAGGCGCTCTTCGAGCAACCGTTCAACGACCTGCTTTTCCAGGCGCAGACCGTGCATCGCGCGCATTTCGACCAGAACCGCGTGCAGGTCTCGACCCTGCTGTCGATCAAGACCGGCGCCTGCCCGGAAGACTGCAAGTACTGCCCGCAGTCCGGCCACTACAACACCGGCCTGGAAAAGGAAAAGCTGCTGGAAGTGCAGAAAGTGCTGGAGGCCGCCGCCGAGGCCAAGGCCATTGGCTCCACCCGTTTCTGCATGGGCGCGGCGTGGAAGCACCCGTCGGCCAAAGACATGCCCTACGTGCTGAAAATGGTCGAGGGCGTTAAAGCCCTAGGCCTGGAAACCTGCATGACCCTGGGCAAGCTGGATAAAGAACAGACCCAGGCCCTGGCCGCCGCCGGCCTCGACTACTACAACCACAACCTCGACACCTCACCGGAGTTCTACGGCAACATCATCACTACCCGCACATACGCCGATCGCCTGGAAACCCTGGCCTATGTGCGTGACTCGGGGATGAAGATCTGCTCCGGTGGCATCCTCGGTATGGGCGAGTCGCTGGATGACCGCGCTGGCCTGTTGATTCAGCTGGCCAACCTGCCGGAGCACCCGGAGTCGGTGCCGATCAACATGCTGGTGAAAGTCAAAGGCACGCCGCTGGCTGATGAGCAGGATGTCGATCCGTTCGACTTCATCCGCATGCTCGCCGTCGCGCGGATCATGATGCCGCAGTCGCATGTGCGCCTGTCCGCTGGCCGCGAGGCAATGAATGAGCAGATGCAGGCCCTGGCGTTCTTCGCCGGCGCCAACTCGATTTTCTACGGCGAAAAACTGCTGACCACTGCCAACCCGCAAGCCAACCAAGACATGCAATTATTCGCCCGCCTCGGCATCAAGCCGGAAGAGCGTGAAGAGCATGCCGATGAAGTGCATCAGGCGGCCATTGAGCAGGCCCTGGTCGAACAGCGTGATTCCAAGCTGTTCTATAACGCCGCTTCGGCCTAAACCGCTGTTTATGCAGAAACTCGTTTGCGGCGGTTCGGCCTCTCGGTGATCGCCGCAGATCGCTGATGGATCGGCTCTTCGCAAACGGGCATCTGCCAGGTCTGCCTATGCCTTTCGACTTATCCGCTCGCCTCGCCGAGCGCCGTACCGCCAACCTCTATCGTCAGCGCCCGCTGCTGGAATCGCCGCAAGGGCCACTGGTGCAGGTCGATGGCCGGCAGCTGCTGGCCTTCTGTTCAAATGATTACCTCGGCCTGGCCAATCACCCGCAGGTGATCGAAGCCTGGCGCGCCGGTGCGCAGAAATGGGGGGTGGGCGGCGGCGCCTCGCATCTGGTGATCGGCCACAGCACACCGCATCACCAGCTCGAAGAAGCGTTGGCCGAGTTCACCGGGCGCCCTCGCGCGCTGCTGTTTTCCACCGGCTATATGGCCAACCTCGGTGCGGTCACCGCCCTGGTCGGGCAGGGCGATAGCGTGTTGGAGGATCGGCTTAACCACGCCTCCCTGCTGGATGCAGGCATGCTTAGCGGCGCGCGGTTTTCCCGTTACCTGCATAACGATGGCGTCAGTCTGGCCAATCGTTTGCGCAAGGTGACCGGCAATACCCTGATCGTCACCGACGGTGTGTTCAGCATGGACGGTGATCTGGCCGATATGCCGTCGCTGTGTGCTGAGGCGCGCCGCGCGGGTGCCTGGGTGATGGTCGATGATGCCCACGGTTTCGGCCCGTTGGGCGCTACCGGCGGTGGCATTGTTGAGCACTTCGGCCTGGGCCTGGACGATGTGCAGGTGCTGGTCGGTACCCTTGGCAAGGCTTTCGGTACGGCCGGTGCCTTTGTCGCCGGCAGTGACGATTTGATCGAAGCCCTGGTGCAGTTCGCTCGGCCCTACATCTACACCACCAGCCAGCCGCCGGCGCTGGCCTGCGCCACCCTGCAAAGCCTGGAGCTGCTGCGCAGCGAGCATTGGCGGCGTGAACACCTGAATGCCCTGATCAAGCGTTTTCGCGAAGGTGCGCAGGCCATCGGTCTGGAGCTGATGGACAGTGAAACGCCGATTCAGCCGATCCTGATTGGCGACAGTGCGCGCGCCCTGCAGCTGTCGCAGCTGTTGAGTGAGCGCGGTCTACTGGTGACGGCGATTCGTCCACCCACCGTGCCGGTGGGTAGCGCGCGCTTGCGCGTCACCTTGTCCGCCGCGCACAGCCTGGAACAGCTGGAGCTACTGCTGAAGGCTTTGGCCGAATGCTGGCCGCTAATTACGGATGAGGCGGCCTTGCATGCGTGATCGACTGATTCTGCTGCCCGGCTGGGGACTGGGTACGGCGCCCTTGCAGCAGCTGGCTGAGGCCCTGCGCGGTCTTGACCCGCGTCTACATGTCGACATCGAGCCATTGCCGATGCTGGAGTCCAGCGACCCGGCCGACTGGCTGGATGAGCTGGATGCCACCCTGCCTCAGGACGCCTGGCTTGGCGGCTGGTCGCTTGGCGGTATGCTCGCGACTGAGCTGGCTGCGCGGCGTGGTGAACGTTGCAGCGGGCTGCTGACCCTGGCCAGCAACCTGCGCTTTGTCGCCGAGTCGGATTGGTCTGCGGCTATGCCCGTCGAGACGTTTAAGGCTTTTCGCCAGGGCTGCGCCGTTGACGCGCCCGCCACCCTGAAGCGGTTTACCCTGCTCTGCGCCCAGGGCGCGGTGGATGCTCGCGGTCTGTCGCGGCAGTTGCTCGGCGCGGCTCCGCAACCACAGTCCGCTACTCTGCTGGCCGGGCTGGATCTGCTCGCCAACCTGGATACACGGGCGGCGCTACAGGCCTTTGTCGGCCCGCAGCTGCATCTGTATGCCGGCGCCGATGCGCTGGTTCAAGCGAGCGCCGCGCAGGCCTTGCTGGAGTTGTTGCCAGATGTCGAAGTCGGCCTGATTGATAACGCCAGCCACGCCTTTGCCCTGGAACGCCCGCATGAAATTGCCGCGGCGATTAAGGCTTTTCTGCACGAGGTCGGCGATGACTGATCTGGTCAATGATCCATTTGGCGGCCTGCCGGATAAACGTCAGGTGGCGGCGTCGTTCTCCCGCGCGGCGCAGAGCTACGACAGCGTGGCGGCTCTGCAGCGCAACGTGGGGCAGCAGTTGCTGGCGCAGTTGCCGGCGGCGATCAGCCCGGCGCGTTGGCTCGATCTGGGTTGCGGTACCGGCTATTTCAGTCGCGCGCTGGGGGAGCGTTTTCCCACCAGTCAGGGTGTGGCTGTGGATATCGCCGAAGGCATGCTGCAGCACGCTCGGCCGCTGGGCGGCGCGCAGCAGTTTATTGCCGGTGATGCCGAGCGCCTGCCGTTGCGCGATGAGTCTTGCGACCTGCTGTTTTCCAGCCTGGCGCTGCAGTGGTGCGCGGACTTCTCTGCCGTGCTCAGTGAAGCTGCGCGGGTACTGCGCCCAGGTGGCGTTCTGGCGTTCAGCAGCCTGTGTGTCGGCACCCTGCAGGAACTGCGCGACAGCTGGCAGGCGGTGGATGGCTTTGTTCACGTCAACCGCTTCCGCTGCTTTGAAGATTATCAGCGCCTGTGTGATGACAGCGGGCTGGCGCTGCTCAGCCTGCAAACCACGCCAGAGACCCTTTATTACCCTGATGTACGCAGCCTGACCCATGAACTGAAAGCCCTGGGCGCGCACAACCTCAACCCAGGACGGCCCGGCGGTTTAACCGGACGGGCGCGCATGCTGGCATTGCTTAACGCCTATGAGCAGTTCCGCCAGCCGCAAGGCCTGCCGGCAACCTATCAGGTGGTGTACGGCGTATTGCGCAAGGGTTGAGATAAGTCCTGCTTACCCAGAGATACTCCCGCACGTCGCCAATACCCCTCGTCAGAGATCGTTATGAGCCAAGCATTTTTCGTGACCGGCACCGATACGGAAATCGGCAAAACCACCATCGCCGCCGGGCTGCTGCACGCTGCACGAATGGCCGGGCTGTCGACTGCGGCGGCCAAACCGGTGGCATCTGGCTGTGTGCGCACAGCGGATGGTCTGCGCAACGACGACGCGTTGGCATTGCTCGGTGAGTGCACCCTGGCGCTGCGCTATGAAGAGGTCAATCCGCTGGCCTTCGAACCGGCGATTGCCCCGCATCTGGCGGCGCGTGAAGTCGGTGTATTGCTGAATGTTGCCGCGCTGCAGGGGCCGGTGCAGGCGATTCTGGACAAGCAGGCAAATTTTACCCTGGTCGAAGGGGCGGGCGGCTGGCGCGTGCCGTTGGCCGGCCGGGAAGCCTTGTCGGATCTGGCGATTGCCCTGCAGTTACCGGTGATTCTGGTGGTCGGCGTGCGTCTGGGTTGCATCAATCAGGCATTGCTCAGCGCTGAGGCCATCCTGCGTGACGGCCTGCCGCTGGCGGGCTGGGTGGCCAATCTGGTTGACCCGCACACCTCGCGTCTTGAAGACAATCTGGCGACCCTGGCCGAACGCTTACCAGCTCCCTGTCTGGGCTATGTTCCGCGCCTGGCCGAAGCCACGCCGGCTGCGGTTTCCGGCTATCTCAATCGCGATCTATTACACCGCGCGCTATAAGCAGGCCAAGTGCCATAGCCTTTTGCTTGTACGTTTTTCGAGCAACTTCTGCTTCAATTGGTTCGTTAGAGATTTGTCGTAGCAGGAGCTTGGGCATGGAAATTTCAGGAAGCGCGTTCAACTCGGGCATCAGCACCATTCAATCCGGCCAGCGCCGGGTCGATCAGGCTGCGGCGGATATCGCCAGCAATGCGGTTACCCAGCCACAGCAGCCGACCTCCACGCCGCCGGCCAATCAGGTCAACCCTGCGCCGAGTTCGGCCGAGCAGACCCGTCCCGATCTGGCGGAAAGCCTGGTCGCCCTGCGCCAAGGCCAGAATGAGGCAGAAGCGGGTGCCAAGGTGGTGAAAACCGCCGATGAAGTGCTCGGTACCCTGATCGATACAACGGCCTGAGTCGCCCGCCCCGAGCGTACTCATGCCTGGCAATGAGGCAGCAATTGCGGGGCGAGGAGTCATTGCATGCAGATTGGCGGCGCAACGTTTTATCCTGCGCCTGCAGCCACGCTACTGCCGGCTCGGCTTCTTGCGTCCAATATTTCCCCTGATGTATCCCCCGATATCACCCGCGCCGCTCAGGCGCCGATAACCGCTGCCCAGCCGTTGGCCGATGAGCAGTCGGCCTCGGCGCGTGAGGAAGCCGATAAACCTGCCGACTCTTCCGCCAATCGCGATCAGACCAAGAGCCGCGAAGGCGAAGCTAGCCCGCAGCAGCAACGTCTTGAACAACTGGAAATCGCCAAGTTGGTCAGCCGTGATCAGGAAGTGCGCACTCACGAGCAGGCGCACGCGGCGGTCGGCGGCCGCTATGCCGGTGCGCCAAGCTACACCTATGAACGTGGCCCGGATGGCAAGCGTTATGCGGTGGGTGGGGAGGTGAGCATCGACACCAGCCCGGTCCCCAATGATCCGGAAGCCACCCTGCGCAAGATGGAAGTTGTCATCCGGGCTGCACTGGCGCCCGCTGAGCCCTCTGCGCAGGATCGGCAAGTGGCCGCGCAAGCGCAGTTACAGATGGCCGAGGCCCGTGTCGAGCTGGCGCAACAGCAGCGCAGTGAGGTGGAGGCCGCCAGCGAAGCGCGTGCCGAGCAGCGTGAAAAAGAGGACGAAGAGACGCCTGAGGATGAGGAAAAATCCACTACGGCTGTCCAGCAGGATTTGCCTCCACCACCTAGTCTTGATTTGTACAGGCAGCTCAGCGGTTTGCAGACGCCGGCCCCGGTTGTCGATCTGGTGGCCTGAACGGCGCTTGGGGTGCTTGACATTAAATAGGCATAAACGTATGTTTCAAACGCTTGTTTGATTAGCTCGATTGCCAAGGGGCAGTCGAGCGCCGGGATTGCTCCCGAAAACGACCGAATATCCGGTCACCTACACACTAAGAATCCACCGCAGAGGTTAACCGCTATGCCTGATTACAAGGCCCCCTTGCGTGATATCCGTTTCGTACGCGACGAACTGCTCGGCTACGAAGCGCATTATCAGAGCCTGCCTGGCTGCCAGGACGCTACTCCGGACATGGTCGACGCCATCCTTGAAGAAGGCGCCAAGTTCTGTGAGCAAGTTCTGTCGCCACTGAACCGTGTAGGTGACCTCGAAGGCTGTACCTGGTCTCCGGAAGGCGTGAAAACCCCTGCTGGCTTTAAAGAAGCCTACCAGCAGTACGTTGAAGGCGGCTGGCCGAGCCTGGCGCATGACGTTGATCATGGCGGTCAAGGTCTGCCTGAGTCGCTGGGTCTGGTACTGAGCGAAATGGTCGGTTCTTCCAACTGGTCGTGGGGCATGTACCCAGGTCTGTCGCACGGCGCGATGAACACCATCTCCGAGCACGGCACCGATGAGCAGAAGCACACCTACCTGACCAAGCTGGTATCTGGCGAATGGACTGGCACCATGTGCCTGACCGAGCCACATTGCGGTACCGACCTGGGCATGCTGCGCACCAAGGCCGAGCCTCAGGCTGACGGCACATACAAAGTGTCCGGCACCAAGATATTCATCTCCGCTGGCGAACACGACATGGCCGATAACATCGTCCACATCGTTCTGGCCCGCCTGCCGGACGCGCCGCAAGGCACCAAAGGTATTTCGCTGTTTATCGTGCCGAAGTTCTCGGTCAACGCTGACGGTACCGTAGGCGCGCGTAACGCCGTTTCCTGTGGCTCGATTGAGCACAAGATGGGCATCCACGGCAACGCCACCTGCGTGATGAACTTTGACGGCGCCACCGGTTACCTGATCGGCCCGGCCAACAAAGGCCTGAACTGCATGTTCACCTTTATGAACACGGCGCGTCTGGGTACTGCTCTGCAAGGTCTGGCCCACGCCGAAGTCGGCTTCCAGGGCGGTCTGAAGTACGCTCGCGAGCGTCTGCAGATGCGTTCTTTGACTGGCCCGAAAGCGCCGGACAAAGCCGCTGACCCGATCATCGTCCACCCGGACGTGCGTCGCATGCTGCTGACCATGAAAGCCTTCGCTGAAGGTAACCGTGCGATGGTGTACTTCACTGCCAAGCAAGTGGACATCGTCAAATACAGCAAAGACGAAGCCGAGAAGAAAGCTGCAGACGAGCTGCTGGCCTTCCTGACGCCAATCGCCAAAGCCTTCATGACCGAAGTCGGCTTCGAAGCCGCCAACCACGGCATGCAGATCTACGGTGGCCACGGCTTTATCGCCGAGTGGGGCATGGAGCAGAACGTTCGCGACTGCCGTATTTCCATGATGTACGAAGGCACCACCGGCATTCAGGCCCTCGACCTGCTGGGTCGCAAGATCCTGATGACCCAAGGCGGTGCGCTGAAGAACTTCACCAAGATCGTGCACAAGTTCTGCCAGACCAACGAGTCCAACGACGCCATCAAAGGTCTCGTCGAGCCGTTGGCCAAGCTGAACAAAGAGTGGGGCGATATCACCATGAAGATCGGCATGGCCGCGATGAAAGATCGCGAAGAAGTCGGTGCCGCTTCGGTGGATTACCTGATGTACTCCGGCTACGCCTGCCTGGCTTACTTCTGGGCCGACATGGCGCGTCTGGCTGCCGAGAAGCTGGCTGCTGGTGCTGAAGACGAGGCTTTCTACAAGGCCAAGCTGCAGACTGCCAACTTCTACTTCGCACGCATCCTGCCGCGTACCCGTGCGCACGTTGAAGCCATGCTGTCTGGCGCCAACAACCTGATGGACATGGCCGAAGAAGACTTCGCGCTGGGCTACTAAGCCGCCGTCCTGTAAGGTCAAAGAAACCGCCACCCTTCGGGGTGGCGGTTTTTTTATGCCTGTTATTTAGGCGGCATGCGGCACAGTCGGCAGCTTGTCGATTTGCCTGTCAGGTTCCGTGCGCAACGCGCGCGTTACAGGCAAACTGCGCGGCGTTGTCCACTTTTTATCGCTGTGTGGAGCCCGTCTTGTCGCGTCTTGCTGCTGTGCGCTTCAGTCATTTTCTGCCTTCGCTGCTGCTTCTGTTCGGCGGCTTGCTGTTGGCGCGGCTGGCGGTGTTGAGCGAGTTTTTCACTTCGTTGTTCAATGTGCTGCCGACCCTGCTGCTGTTGCTTGGTGGGGCGTTCTGCCTGGTCTATGGCCGCCAGCGTGAGGTGTTTCTGCTGTTGACGCTGTACCTTGGCTACTTCCTGCTCGATACCCAGGTTGATCATTTCCGTGCCACGGGGCAGGTACGCAGTGATGCGGCGCTGATCTTTCATCTGTGCAGCCTGTTGCTGCCACTGCTCTACGGCCTGTATGCCGCCTGGCTGGAACGTACTCATCTGCTGCAGGATCTGATTGCCCGGGCCGCTGTTCTGCTGGCAGTCGTTGCGGTGGCGGTGGGTCTGGCGCAGCGCTTTCCGGAAGCGCTGCTGCACTGGTTGTCGCGGGTGCGCTGGCCGGCGCTGCAGGTCGAATGGTTGGCGCTGGTGCAGTTGGCCTACCCGGTATTTATCCTCGGCCTGATTCTGCTGGTGGTGCAGTACCTGCGTGCGCCACGGCCGTTGCATGCCGCGCAGTTGCTGGGGCTGTGCGGCCTGCTGTGGATGCTGCCGAATACCTTTATTTTGCCCAATGCACTGAATGTGATGAGCAGCCAGATTATGCTGATTCTGGTCGCTGCCGTGGCGCACGAGGCTTATCAGATGGCCTTTCGCGACGAGCTCACCGGCCTGCCGGGGCGCCGCGCTTTGAATGAGCGCCTGCAGCGTCTGGGTCGCAGTTATGTGATCGCCATGGCCGACGTTGATCACTTCAAGAAATTCAACGACACCCATGGTCACGATGTTGGCGATCAGGTGCTGCGCCTGGTCGCAGCCCAGCTGCGCAAGATCGGCGGCGGGGGCAAGGCCTACCGTTATGGAGGTGAGGAGTTCACCCTGGTGTTCCCCGGCAAGACGCTTGACGAATGCCTGCCGCACCTTGAAGTGGTGCGCCAGGCCATCGAGGCCTACCGCATCCAGCTACGCGACAAACAGCAGCGCCCGCAGGACGACAAGCAGGGGCGGGCGCGGCGTGCTGGCAGCACGGCCAATCAGGTGTCGGTGACCGTCAGCATGGGCGTGGCCGAGCGCGGGCTGGAGCAGCGCAGCCCGGAAGAGGTACTCAAGGCCGCCGACCAGGCGTTGTATAACGCCAAGAGCGCCGGGCGTAACTGCGTGCGCAGTCATGGCCAGCGGCGCGGTGCAGTCAAGCTGGAAGCTTCGCGCAACTGAGGCGGCTGGCTAATGGCAGTGTATTCAGCATTTGCACTGTGATTGTTGCGGCGCGGCATGGGCCTTAGCGTAGAGCACTAATCCACGCTCTAGCTGACGGAGATGCCTGCATGCCCGAGTACAAAGCCCCCCTGCGCGATATGCACTTTCTGATCGACGAGGTCTTCGACTTTCACGCCGGCTACGCTGCGATGGGCGCCAGCGATGCCACGTCGGATATGGTCAGCGCAATCCTCGCCGAGGGTGCGAAGTTCTGCGAGCAGGTACTGGCCCCACTGAATCGCTCAGGCGATGAAGAAGAATGCCAGATCAACGACGGCGTGGTGACCACACCCAAGGGCTTCAAGGAAGCCTTTGCCCAATACGTCGAGGGCGGCTGGAACGGCCTGGCGGCGGACCCGGCTTACGGCGGCCAGGGGCTGCCGCATTCCCTCGGGCTGCTGATCGGCGAAATGGTCGGCGCCAGCAACACCTCCTGGGGCATGTACCCCGGCCTGACCCACGGCGCGATGTCGGCGATCCACGCCCACGGCACTGAGGAGCAGAAGCAGACCTACCTGAGCAAGCTCACCGAAGGCAGCTGGACCGGCACCATGTGCCTGACCGAGGCGCACTGCGGCACCGACCTCGGCCTGATCAAGACCCGCGCCGTACCGCAGGCCGATGGCAGCTATGCCGTGACCGGCAGCAAGATCTTTATCTCCGCCGGCGAGCACGATATGAGCGAGAACATCGTGCACCTGGTGCTGGCCAAGCTGCCCGATGCGCCGGCTGGCACCAAGGGCATCTCGCTGTTTATCGTGCCCAAGTTCCTGCCTAACGCTGAAGGTCAGGCAGGGGAGCGCAATGGCGTCAGCTGCGGCTCGATCGAACACAAGATGGGCATCAAGGCCTCGGCCACCTGCGTGATGAACTTCGACAGCGCTACGGGCTACCTGATCGGCGAGGCCAACAAGGGCCTCAACTGCATGTTCACCATGATGAACCATGCACGCCTGGGCACTGGCATGCAGGGGCTGTGTCTGGGGGAAACCAGCTTCCAGGGCGCGATCAAGTACGCCACTGAGCGCCTGCAGATGCGCGCGCTGACCGGGCCGAAGGCGCCGGATAAAGCCGCCGACCCGATCATCGTGCATCCCGATGTGCGGCGCATGCTGCTGACCATGAAAGCGTTCAACGAAGGCAACCGCGCCCTGGCCTATTTCACCGCGCAGCTGATTGACCAGGCGCACCGCGGCGGCAGCGCCGAACAGCGTGAAGAGGCAGAGAACCTGCTGGCCTTCCTCACGCCGATCTGCAAAGCCTTTATGACCGAGACCGGCCTGGAGGTGACCAACCACGGTATGCAGGTGTTCGGCGGCCATGGATTTATCCGCGAGTGGGGCATGGAGCAGTTGGTGCGCGACTGCCGCATTGCACCTATCTATGAAGGCACCAACGGCATCCAGGCCCTCGATCTGCTTGGGCGCAAGGTGCTCGGCAGCCAGGGCAAGCTGCTGCGCGGCTTTACCAAGATCGTGCATAAATTCTGCGAAGCGCAGGCCGAGCATCCGCAGCTCAAGGGCTATGTCGCTCAGCTGGCGACGCTGAATCAGCAGTGGGGCGCGTTGACCCAGAAGATCGGCATGGCCGCGATGAAGAACCCGGACGAAGTCGGCGCGGCGTCGATGGATTACCTGATGTATTCCGGTTTCGTCACCCTGGCGTACTTCTGGCTGCGCATGGCCCTGGTTGCCGAGCAGAAGCTGGCTTCGGGCGCGGGTGATGCCGCGTTCTACCAGGCCAAGCTGGCGACCTGTGAGTTCTACTTCAAACGCCTGTTGCCGCGTACCGCCCCCCACCTGGCCGGTGCCGAGGCGGGTAGTGAGTGCCTGATGCGTTTGCCGGCTGAACATTTCGCCCTCTGACCAGCGGTTGTAACCCTGACAAAGCCCGCCACCCGGCGGGCTTTGTCGTTATTCAGGTATCAGGCGGCCTAGCAAACGACTGGTGACTTATCGGTCACTACGCGACGCTATGTGTCTAAAAAGTTGTTCGGTTAGACTCCATGCACATCTTTACACCTGCTGCTTCGTCCGAGGATTTGCCCCATGGCTGACTACAAAGCTCCCCTGCGCGATATGCGCTTCGTGCTCAATGAAGTGTTTGAAGTTTCCAAGCTGTGGGCCCAGTTGCCGGCCCTGGCTGAAGTGGTCGATGAAGACACGGCTGCGGCGATTCTCGAAGAAGCCGGCAAGGTCACCGGCGGCGTGATCGCCCCGCTGAACCGCAGCGGCGACGAAGAAGGCTGTTCCTGGGCCAACGGTTCGGTGAAAACCCCTGCCGGCTTCCCGGATGCCTACAAAACCTACGCCGAAGGCGGCTGGGTGGGCGTTGGTGGCGACCCGGTATTCGGCGGCATGGGCATGCCCAAGGTGATCTCGGCTCAGGTCGAGGAAATGGTCAACTCGGCCAACCTGTCGTTCGGCCTGTACCCGATGCTGACTGCCGGTGCCTGTCTGTCGATCAACGCCCACGCCAGCGAAGAGCTGAAAGAAAAATACCTGCCGAACATGTACTCCGGTGTTTGGGCCGGTTCCATGTGCCTGACCGAGCCGCACGCCGGTACCGACCTGGGCATCATTCGCACCAAGGCCGAACCGCAAGCTGACGGCAGCTTCAAGATCAGCGGTACCAAGATTTTCATCACCGGCGGTGAGCACGACCTGACTGAGAACATCATCCATCTGGTGCTGGCCAAACTGCCGGACGCACCGGCTGGCCCGAAAGGCATCTCGCTGTTCCTGGTGCCGAAAGTCATGGTCAATGCCGACGGTTCGTTGGGTGAGAAGAACTCGCTGTCCTGCGGTTCGATCGAACATAAGATGGGCATCAAGGCCTCGGCCACCTGCGTGATGAACTTCGACGGCGCCACCGGCTGGATCGTCGATGCGCCGAACAAGGGCCTTGCCGCCATGTTCACCATGATGAACTACGAGCGTCTGGGCGTTGGCATCCAGGGTCTGTCCCTGGGTGAGCGCAGCTACCAGAACGCCGTGGAATACGCCCGCGACCGTATCCAGAGCCGCGCGCCGACTGGCCCGGTGGCCAAGGACAAAGCTGCCGATCCGATCATCGTGCACCCGGACGTGCGCCGCATGCTGCTGACCATGAAAGCGCTGAACGAGGGCGGCCGCGCCTTCTCCAGCTACGTGGCCATGCAGCTGGACACTGCCAAGTTCAGCGAAGACGCCGCCACCCGCAAGCGCGCGGAAGAGCTGGTTGCCCTGCTGACGCCGGTAGCCAAGGCCTTCCTCACTGATATGGCGCTGGAAACCACCACCCATGGCCAGCAGATCTTCGGCGGCCACGGTTATATCCGTGAGTGGGGCCAGGAGCAGTTGATCCGCGACTGCCGCATCACTCAGATCTACGAAGGCACCAACGGTATCCAGGCGCTCGATCTGGTCGGCCGTAAAGTGGTCGGCAGCGGCGGCGCGTTCTACAAACACTTTGCTGAAGAGATCAAAGCTTTCACCGACAGCGCCGACGCCTCGCTGGCCGAGTTCGTCAACCCGCTGAAAGATGCCATCGCCAACCTGGAACTGATGACCAGCGACCTGCTGGAACGCGCCAAGGCCAACCCGAACGAAGTCGGTGCCGCCTCGGTCGAGTACCTGCAGGTGTTCGGCTACACCGCTTACGCCTACATGTGGGCCCTGATGGCACGCACCGCGCTGGCCAAGCAGGATCAGGATGAGTTCTACGTGAGCAAACTGGGCACCGCGCGTTTCTTCTTCGCCCGCCTGCTGCCGCGTATCCACTCGCTGACTGCATCGGTTAAGGCCGGTAGTGAGAGTCTGTATCTGCTCGACGCCGCGCAGTTCTAACGGCGTTTGCTGTAAAGCAAAGCCCCGGCCAGTGCCGGGGCTTTTGCGTTTAAGGGCTGGATTTCTCTGGTGCTAAAGCCAGTTCTCGCTTAGCCGATCAATGGCCTCCTGCCCGGCGCTGGTCGGCTCCAGTCGCGCCAGGTAGAGGCCGCTACGGCCGTGGCTGGTCAGCCGCCAGGGGCCGGCTTCGTTTTGCACCAGCAAGCCTTGCCCGGCGCTCAGGCTAATGGGGGCGGTGTCGGCCCTGGCGCACGTCAGGCCTGCGCCGCTGCAGCAGTAGATAAACAGCACGGCGCTGCTGCCGAGCCACTGCTGGCCCTGCAGCTCGCGGTAGTGCAGGCGGTGCTGCCAGCGGCTGCGACGGCTCATCAGATTGAAGTCCTGCACCGGGCCATCAAGCAGTTTGGCCTGCACATCCAACTCGCCGGGAAAGGCCACCACCGGGGTGTGGCTATCGAGCTCAAAGCTGATCTGCTCGGGCAAATTTAGGCGCAGGCCCGCGCCGCTGAGCAGGCCCAGGCTGCGGTCGATGCCGGGGTAATGAGAGAAGGGGCCGGCGCTATCCACCCGCGCACTGCTGATACGCCAGTCGAAATCGTCCAGGTCCGCGTCCGGCGGTGCGATGGCCAGTTCCAGGGTTACGCCCTTGCCGTTCTTCCACGGCAGTTGGCGGGCGGTGCTGCTGTCGATAATTCGGATGCTCACGGTCATTACTCGTGTTGATCGTTTGTTTATGTATATACATTAAAGGTTTGCCGCTGTACAAATTCGCGGTGAGTCGAGCGCGGCCGTTCGTCTGCTGTGATGCGGGCTGTTGCATAGCCTGCGCTGCCTGTCTCAGCTGTTTCTACCGTTTCGCCCTAGAGCTGCCAGATTCGCGTTGCAGCGCTATATCGCTTTCAGAATGACGAGCGGGGTTGACGACTGCAGGGTCGAATTTTATTGTATATACATATTGTTCGAGGAGAGTCCCATGCCCACGTCCGCCCCGCACCTGCTTTGGCGCGAGCTCTGCCTCTTTGATGGCCTGACAACGCTGGCTGAGCCGATCAATCTGCTGGTGGCGGATGGCAAGGTCGCGGGGCTGTGGCCAACCAGTGCGTTTCCTGAAGCTATGGCTGCAGGCGCGGTCGAAGCCGGGCGTGGCGGGGTGATGACTCCGGGTCTGGTGGATTGCCACACGCATCTGGTGTACGCCGGCAACCGCGCCGGTGAATTCGAGCAGCGCCTCGAAGGTGCCAGCTACGCCGAGATCGCCAAGGCCGGCGGCGGTATTCTCAGTACCGTGCGCGCCACCCGTGCTGCCAGCGAGGACGAGCTGCTGGCGCAGAGCCTGCCGCGTTTGCAGGCGCTGCTGGACGACGGTGTGACCACCCTGGAAATCAAATCCGGCTACGGCCTGAGCACCGCTGATGAATTGAAGATGCTGCGCGTCGCCCGCCGCCTCGGCGAGTTGCTGCCGCTGCGCATCACCACCACCTTGCTCGGCGCCCATGCATTGCCGCCGGAGTTCGCCGGCGACAGCGATGGCTATATCGCCCTGGTGTGCAACGAGATGATCCCGGCGGCTGTTGCCGAAGGCCTGGTCGATGCGGTGGATGTGTTCTGCGAAAACATTGCCTTCAGCCCGGCGCAGTGCGAGTTGGTGTTCCAGGCTGCGCAACGCCACGGCCTGCCGATCAAGGTGCACGCCGAGCAGCTGTCCAATCAGGGTGCCAGCGCCCTGGCCGCGCGTTATCAGGGCCTGTCGGCTGACCATATCGAGTTTCTCGACGAGGCCGGGGTGCAGGCCATGGCCGCCGCCGGCACCGTGGCCACCCTGCTGCCGGGGGCCTTTTATACCCTGCGCGAAACCCAGCTGCCGCCCATCGCACTGCTGCGTCAGTACAATGTGCCGATGGCCCTGGCCAGCGATGCCAACCCCGGCACCTCGCCGATCTGTTTTCCGACCCTGACTCTTAACCAGGCCTGCACCCTGTTCCGTTTGACCCCACGCGAAGCCCTGGCCGGTATGACCGCCCATGCCGCCCGCGCCCTCGGCCGTCCAGAGCTCGGCCGAATCGAGGTCGGCGCCCCTGCCGATCTGTGCCTGTGGGATGTGCAGCAACCCGCCGAGCTGGCCTATGCAGTACAGCCGGGCCGGCTGCGTCAGCGCATCTTCAACGGCGTCATTAGTTACCGCAAAGAGGCCAACCGCCATGCACGCTGATCGCAACTCCATGGACCTCTGGCAAGGCCGCGTCGACCCGGAAGACGACAGCCCGCGCTGGCACCAACGCATTCAGCCGCTGACTCCGGACAGCCAGCCCGGCGTCGCCTTGCTCGGGTTCGCCAGCGACGAAGGTGTGCGGCGCAATCATGGTCGCGTTGGCGCGGTGAATGGGCCGCTGGCCATGCGCAAGGCGTTGGCCAACCTGGCCTGGCATCGCCAGGGCGCGGCCTATGATGCCGGTGATGTGCTGTGCGCCGATGGCGATCTGGAAAGCGCCCAGGCGCGCCTCGGTCATAACGTCTGCGCGCTGCTGGATGCCGGGCATCTGCCTATCGTTCTAGGTGGAGGTCACGAGGTGGCTTTCGGCAGCTGGCAGGGTATTGCCGAACACTTGGCTGGTGGCAAACCTCGCATCGGCATTATCAATTTCGATGCGCATTTCGACTTGCGCGACCCGGCTCATGCCCGCTCCTCCGGCACGCCTTTCGCGCAAATTGCCGAGCAGTGCGCCGCACGTGGCTGGCCGTTCGCCTATGCCTGCCTTGGCGTCAGCAGCGCCAGCAATACCCGCGCCTTGTTCCAGCGCGCCGCCGAGTTGAACGTGCTGGTGCGCGAAGACCGCGAGATTCGCGAAGGCAGCCTGCCGGCGCTTAGTGCCGAGTTACAGGCCTTTATCGCCGGTTGCGACGCGATCTACCTGACCATCGATATCGACGTGCTGCCTGCCTGCGAAGCCCCCGGCGTCAGCGCCCCGGCAGCCCGTGGCGTGCCGCTGGCGCTGCTCGAACCGCTGCTGGAAACCGTGCGCGACAGCGGCAAGTTGCGCCTGGCTGATCTGGCCGAACTCAACCCCGAATACGACATCGACGCGCGCACCGCCAAGGTTGCGGCGCGTTTGATTCATCTGCTGACGCTTACGCACTGAGCCCAAGAACAGGAGCCCGACATGAGCCTTTTCCGTGACACCGAAATCCGCGCCGCCCGTGGCACCACGCTGACCGCCAAGAGCTGGCTGACCGAAGCGCCGCTGCGCATGCTGATGAACAACCTCGACCCGGAAGTGGCCGAGAACCCCAAGGAGCTGGTGGTATACGGCGGCATCGGTCGTGCTGCACGCAACTGGGAGTGCTACGACAAGATCGTCGAGGTGCTGACCCGCCTGGAAGACAACCAGACTCTGTTGATCCAGTCCGGCAAGCCGGTCGGGGTGTTCGAAACCCACAAGGACGCGCCGCGCGTGCTGCTGGCCAACTCCAACCTGGTGCCGCACTGGGCCACCTGGGAGCACTTCAACGAGCTGGATGCCAAGGGCCTGGCCATGTACGGCCAGATGACCGCCGGCAGCTGGATCTATATCGGCAGCCAGGGCATCGTCCAGGGCACCTATGAAACCTTCGTCGAGGCCGGTCGCCAGCATTACGGAGGCAGCCTCAAGGGCCGTTGGGTGCTCACTGCAGGTCTTGGCGGCATGGGCGGCGCGCAGCCATTGGCGGCAACCCTGGCCGGCGCCTGCTCGCTGAATATCGAGTGTCAGCAGTCGCGTATCGATTTCCGCCTGAAGACCCGCTATGTCGACGAGCAGGCCAGTGATCTCGACGACGCCCTGGCGCGTATCGACAAGTACACCGGTGAAGGCAAGGCCATCTCCATTGCGCTGTGCGGCAACGCGGCTGAAATCCTGCCGGAACTGGTGCGCCGTGGCGTGCGCCCGGATATGGTCACTGACCAGACCAGCGCCCACGACCCGCGCCACGGCTACCTGCCGGCCGGCTGGAGCTGGGACGAATACGTGGCCCGCGGCAAAACCGAGGAGGCCGTGGTGGTTAAGGCCGCCAAGCAGTCCATGGCTGTGCATGTACGCGCCATGCTGGCCTTCCAGCAGATGGGCGTGCCGACCTTCGATTACGGCAACAATATCCGCCAGATGGCCCTGCAGGAGGGCGTCGACAACGCCTTCGACTTCCCCGGTTTCGTGCCGGCCTACATCCGTCCGCTGTTCTGCCAGGGCATCGGCCCGTTCCGCTGGGTGGCGCTGTCCGGCGATCCTGAGGACATCTACAAGACCGACGCCAAGGTCAAGGAACTGATCCCGGACGACGCCCACCTGCACAACTGGCTGGACATGGCCCGCGAGCGCATCAGCTTCCAGGGCTTGCCAGCACGTATCTGCTGGGTTGGTTTGAAAGACCGCGCGCGCCTGGCTCAAGCCTTCAACGACATGGTCGCCAGCGGCGAGCTGAAAGCGCCGATCGTGATCGGCCGCGACCATCTCGATTCTGGCTCGGTGGCCAGTCCCAACCGTGAAACCGAAGCCATGCAGGACGGCTCCGACGCCGTATCCGACTGGCCGCTGCTCAACGCTCTGTTGAATACCGCAGGCGGCGCGACCTGGGTATCGCTGCACCACGGTGGCGGCGTCGGCATGGGCTACTCGCAGCATTCCGGGGTGGTCATAGTGGCCGACGGTACGCCAGAAGCCCGTGCTCGTCTCGGCCGCGTGCTGCGTAACGACCCCGGCACCGGGGTGATGCGCCACGCCGATGCCGGCTATCAAATTGCTGTCGATTGCGCCAAGGAGCAGAGCCTCGATCTGCCTATGATCGGCGCAACCCAAGGAGCCCATGCATGAGCCTGTTCACCCTGCACCCCGGCCAGTTGACCCTGGCCCAACTGCGCGCCGCCTACCAGGTACCCCTGCGCGTGAGCCTGGCTGCGTCGGCCTACCCGGCCATCGAGGCCAGTGTTGCCTGCGTCAACGGCATCATTGCCGAAGGCCGTACCGCTTACGGTATCAACACCGGTTTCGGCTTGCTGGCCTCGACCCGCATCGCCAATGATGATCTGGAAAAACTCCAGCGCTCGCTGGTGCTGTCGCATGCCGCCGGCATCGGTGCGCCGCTGGATGACGCCATGGTGCGGCTGATCATGCTGCTCAAGGTCAACAGCCTGGCGCGCGGCTTCTCGGGCATTCGCCGACAGGTGATCGAAGCGCTGATCGCCCTGATTAGCGCCGAGGTCTATCCGCACATTCCAGTGAAAGGCTCAGTAGGTGCCTCCGGCGACCTGGCTCCGCTGGCGCATATGTCGCTGGTGCTGCTCGGTGAAAGCCAGGCGCGGTATCGCGGTGAGTGGCTGCCAGCAACTGAAGCGTTGGCCATCGCCGGTCTGCAGCCGATGACCCTGGCGGCCAAGGAAGGTTTGGCGCTGCTCAATGGCACCCAGGTGTCCACCGCCTACGCTCTGCGCGGGTTGTTCGAGGCAGAGGATCTGTTTGCTGCGGCCACCGTCTGCGGCGGCCTGACGGTCGAGGCAGCGCTGGGCTCGCGTGCGCCCTTTGATGCGCGCATCCATGCCGCCCGCGGGCAGCGTGGGCAGATCGACGCGGCGGCGGTCTATCGTCATCTGCTCGGTGACAGCAGTGAAGTCGGTCGCTCCCATGAGGCTTGCGACAAAGTGCAGGACCCGTATTCGCTGCGTTGTCAGCCGCAGGTGATGGGCGCCTGCCTGACCCAATTACGTCAGGCCGCCGAGGTGCTGGCGGTGGAAGCCAACGCGGTGTCGGATAACCCGCTGGTGTTCGCGGCCGAAGGCGAGGTGATTTCCGGCGGTAACTTCCATGCTGAGCCAGTGGCCATGGCCGCTGACAATATTGCCCTGGCCATTGCCGAGATCGGTGCGCTGAGCGAGCGTCGCACCTCGCTGATGATGGACAAACACATGTCGCAATTGCCGCCGTTCCTGGTGGCCAATGGCGGGGTCAACTCCGGCTTTATGATCGCTCAGGTCACCGCTGCCGCCCTGGCCAGCGAGAACAAGGCGCTGGCCCATCCACACAGCGTCGACAGCCTGCCAACCTCGGCGAATCAGGAAGACCATGTGTCCATGGCCCCGGCCGCCGGCAAGCGTTTGTGGGAAATGGCCGCCAACACCCGTGGTGTATTGGCCATCGAATGGCTGGGCGCCTGCCAGGGCCTGGACTTCCGCGAAGGGCTGAAAAGCTCGCCGCTGCTCGAGCAGGCGCGTCAGGCCCTGCGCGCGCAGGTGCCGTATTACGTGGAAGACCGCTTCTTCGCTCCGGATATCGAGGCCGCCAATGCCCTGCTCGCCGAGCGCGTGCTGACCCCGTTATTGCCGAGCGGGGTACTGCCGTCGCTGGCGTGAACCGTGCTGACCTTTCCATGGTGGGAGAGGGCAGGTAAGCCGGTTATTATCCGCGCACCGGGACCACCCCAAGGAGCCGCTGTGAGCAGTACAACCCCGCGCTACAAGGCGATTGAAGCGTTCCTGCTGGAGCGCATTCACAGCGGCGCTTATCCGGTTAATCATCAGATTCCGCCGGAAGAGCAGCTGGCGCGGGATTTTGGGGTCAGTCGGATGACGGCCAACAAGGCCATCCGCGACCTGGTGCAGAAGGGTTACCTGCTGCGCCAGGCTGGCCTGGGCACCTTTGTCACCGACCGCAAGGCCGAATCATCGCTGCATGAAGTGCTGAACATCGCCAATGAAGTGCGCGGCCGGGGGCATGCCTACAGCAACGACATCATTCGCTGTGAAGCGCTGGCGGCGGATGATGAGGTGGCGCTGCGCCTTGGCCTGCGCCTGGGCGCCGAAGTGTTTCACAGCATTCTGGTGCACCGCGAGGATGGTGTGCCGATCCAGCTGGAAGACCGTTTCGTCAATCCGCGCTGGGTGCCGCATTACCTGGACAGTGATTTCTCTCAGCATACACCCAACGAGGTGTTGGTCAGCAGCTGCCCGATTTCCGATGTCGAGCATGTGGTCGAGGCGGTGCTGGTCGATCAGCAGGTAGCCGACTGGCTGGCTATCGAAGTGACCGCGCCGTGCCTGAGTGTGATCCGCCGAACCTGGTCCGATGAGCATCTGATCAGCTACGCCCGGCTGATCCATCCGGGCGATTGCTATAAGCTGCGTTCCTCGCACAAGCCGCGCCGCTAAACCCGATCAGTTGTTGATCTGTTGCTCGACCAGTTCGGGGTTATCGATAAAGCGGTTACGGGTGCCTTGCAGGCTGGCGACTTTGTCGTTGCGCGCCTTTTCTTCGGCGTCCGGCGGGTCCATCTGGTGCCACTGCTTGTACATCTGCACCTGGCCGACGATAGGCAGGTCGTATTCGGCATGCATATAGAAGATCGCCCGAGCCACATTGCCCTTGGCCTCGTCGCGCGGCTCGATCAGCTGGAAGCTGGTTTTCATGTCGCAGCCGATATCGGCGAACTTGCTCGGTACGCTGTCATCCAGATCGCCGAACTGCGCATTGCGCCGCACCAGCTCGACACGGGTTAGCGCCGGGTAAAGGTTGTGCAGGTCGGAGGCCATATAGACGTAGCGCGGATTCATGATCCCGCACTGGCGGTCAGTGACGCAGCGCAGCGCGCTTTTCAGCTGTTTGCTGCTGTAGATCGCGCTGGCCTTGAGCTGGCCGCTTTCTTCAGCGAACTCTTTACCGCAGTACAGCGTGCTGCCGCCCTGGCCGTAAAGTTGGCTCCAGAACAGTTGCACGGCGGCTTTGGGATCGGAAAGCTGGTTCTGCCCGTTGGCCAGGGTGGGTAGGCTGATGCTGGCTGCCAGGCAGCCGATGGCAATAAGCAATGAGCGCATGTGTGGCCCCAGTGACCGCCGTTGACGGGGTCTGTTGTTTTTGTAAGACAAGATTGAGTCTAACAAGACCTGTGTCACAAAATAAAGCCGAGCGTTTGCTCGGTTTTACTCGCCAAGGCGCTTTGTAGGCTATGGCTTACACGGCGTGCCGCAGATCGCCACTATGCTGGGTACCGGCCGGCGACTAATCTGCTGCCCATGGACGTCGCGCAGGAAGCGCACTTTAGCAACAAGGATACGTGGGACAGCTGCCAGGACGGCAAGCAGATCAAGGATGTCAGCAAACAGTCTGCAAAGACCCCGCAATGCGGGGTTTTCTTTTTTATGGCTTGCCATCCATGGCAGCCACCCTTCGGGCCATCGCTGCGCGATGTTAAAAATCATTCCAGATGATTTTTTTATGCTCAGCGCATTTGTGCGCTTCACCCTTTAGGCCGTTTCTGGCCGCCATCAACCTGCAGCGTCTTTGCGGTGTGCGGACTCAGCGCGAGAGTACGCTGAATACCGCGCTCGCCCGAGCAATCCGCACCGACTCGACGACAAAGTAGCAATTGGCAAACGCCAGGCTTTTGCCGACCTTCTGCACATCGCTTTCGATGGTTATCCAGTCGCCGAGTTTGGCGGTGCCGGCGTAGTCGATAGTCAGGCTGGTGGTGACTATGGGCGTGGGCGGTTCCTCGGCGAAAGCGCTGTTATAGCCCAGGGCCACATCGGCCAGGCTGCTGAGTACACCGCCATGCACCAAGCCGCGCGCATTGCAGTGTTTCTCCTCGGCGCGCAGACCAATCACCAGGCCCGTGGCGTTGCGCTGGTTGTAGATCGGCCCGAGCAAATCAAGGAAAGGGCTGCTTCTGAATAGCGGGCTAAAGCCTGCGGGGACCATGCTCATCAGCGAAACCTCCTTTGATCGGGGTTGTTCAGGCGGCCTGGCGCGGCGCCTGTAACTCAGCAAACCAGTTCAACGTTTCATCCCACAACGACTGCGCCGCTGGGCGGAAGTAGCCCATATGGCCAATGGCGCCGATGCTGGCGGCTGAATCGATGGTGCGCGCCTGATAGGGCGCGGCGCTGTAAGCCGCCATAAAGGCATCGCGCGAGGCGGGCGGGGCCCACAGGTCGTCCAGGGCGTTGGCGGCAATGATCGGCGTGCTGACCTGAGCGAAACGCTCGGCGAGGCCCTGCATCTGCGGATCCTCGAAGAAATAGCGCGGGTAGCGGCACCAGCGTTTCCACTGTTTGTACACGCCCAGCGGCAAATCTTCGCCCATGCCCAGCTTGCTCCAGGCCAGATAGCCTTTGTAACTGGTCATCAATGGGCCAATCAGCCGCCACATAGTCAGCACGCGCAGTTGCTCGGCCTTGGGCATCCAGCCGTGCCAACCGGCACCGGTGCCGAAGGTGTAGAAACCCTGGACCTGATCATGGTTGGGCAGCAGGCCAAAGGCATGTCCGCCAAAGGAATGGCCAACCATATACAGCGGTCGTTGTGGATGACGGTGCTGGTCGACGGCTGCAGCCAGATCGAGGTGCGCCCAGTCCAGATAATCCATGGTAAAGCCGCGCAGGCTGGCCGGTTTCGATTGGCCGATACCGCGGTAATCGAGGGTCAGGGTGCTGTAGCCGCGCTGCGCCGCGTACTCGGCAAAGCGTCGGTAGAAACCCTGGGGCACGCCAGTGGCGCCGGCAATCACCAGCTGTGCGACCGGCTCCGGGGCGTGATACAGCGTGGCGGTCAGCGGATAACCGTCGAGTGCTGGCAGCTGCACGGTCTCACTAAGAATGGCAGGGGTATTCATGGGCGGACTCCTCCCGGAAACTGTTCGCGGGTCAGGTTGAACAGGGCAGTGGCGGCGCGCTTCAGCGGATCGCTGCTGCCGGCCACGCGGGCTTGCAGCAGCCCGCCTTCATACAGCGCGACAAACAGCGCGGCGAGGTTATCCGCCTGCTCGCTGGGGTAGCCGTAGGCATGCAGTTGCTGGCTCAGCGCCTGGCGCACGGCGGCAAAACTGCGCTGCAGGGCTGCACGAATTTCCACATCTTCCGGGCCGCTTTCCAGGGCGATGGTGGCCAGCGGGCAACCGCGTTCGAACTTGCTGTTCTCTAACTGCTGCAGTGCGCCTTGCAACCAGTTATGCAGCGCCTTGAGCGGATCGGTTTGCTGAGCGAAAAGCTGGCTGAACAGGCTGTCGATATGACGGCTGATATGGTCGATAGCCGCCACCGCCAGCTCGTTCTTACCGCCAGGGAAGTGGTGATAGAGGCTGCCCTTGGGGGCGCCGGCAATTTCCAATAGCTCACTCAGGCCAACGCCATGCAGCCCCTTGCGTTGCAGGGAGTCGGCCATGGCGTGAATCAGCTTGTCGCGGGTCGAGATCTTTTTCATAGGCTGAATATATAGACCGGTCGGTCTATTTTGCCAAGGGTTTTCTTCGCCATAGCCAGCCGATATGGCGCGACATAAGTTGGCTTTGCTGTCGACGTCCCTTCAGGTTTGCAGCCAGAGTGCGGCGCTGAGCATTTCCTTGAGCGCTTTTCCGCTACCATCTGTTTTTCTCCCGCATGCTGATAAGGATTTCCCCATGTCCATTTCCACGCTGATTTTCCTGGCGGTTGTCGCCGCGCTGATCTTTTACGTGATTGGCATCTACAACCAGCTGGTGGCCCTGCGTAACCGCTTTCAGAACGCCTTTGCGCAGATCGAGGTGCAGCTCAAGCGCCGTTATGACCTGATTCCTAATCTGGTGGAAACCGCCAAGGGCTATATGGCCCATGAGCGCGAAACCCTGGAGGCGGTGATTGCTGCGCGTAACAACGCGGTAACCGGGCTCAAGGCCGCAGCGGCGCAGCCGGGTAATGCGCAGAGCATGGCGCAGTTGGGTGGGGCGGAAGGGTTGCTCAATAGCGCCCTGGGTCGCCTAAATGTCACGCTTGAGGCTTACCCCGACCTCAAGGCCTCGGCGAATATGCAGCAACTCAGTGAAGAGCTGAGCAGCACCGAGAACAAGGTGGCCTTTGCCCGTCAGGCCTTCAACGATGCAGTGATGGCCTACAACACCTACAAGCAGGCATTCCCGCCGGTATTACTGGCCGCCAGCTTTGGCCACGCTCAGGATGCCAGCCTGCTGGAGTTCGCCGACAGCGCGGCGATTCAGGAAGCGCCGAAGGTGTCGTTCTAAGTTAAGGGCTCGGCACGATGAATTTCTTCGAGCAACAGGATCGCGCCCGGCGTAACAGCGGGCGTCTGCTGATTCTGATGGCGTTGGCGGTGCTTAGTCTGATCACTCTGACCAGTCTGGTGCTGGGGCTGGTCTGGCAGCTCTTTGGTCAGAGTCACAGCTCACTGTGGCTGGCCAGTGATACGCCGAACAGCGTATTGCCCGGTTGGCCGCTGGTGGGTTGCGTCGCACTGGTGGTGATCAGCGTGGTGCTGTTGGGCAGTCTGTACAAACAGCTGCAGCTGAGCCGTGGCGGCTCGGCGATTGCCGAGCGCCTGGGCGGGCGTTTGATCAACCTGTCGCCACAGAACCTCGAAGAGCGCCGGCTGCTCAACGTGGTGGAGGAAATGGCCCTGGCTTCGGGTACCTCTGTGCCGCCTGTGTATGTGCTCGATGATGCCGGGATCAACGCCTTTGCTGCCGGCCTGACGCCGCAGGATGCGGTAATCGGGATAACCCGCGGCGCGATCTGTCAGCTCAGTCGCGATGAACTGCAGGGCGTGATTGCCCATGAGTTCAGTCATATCTTCCACGGCGATATGCGCCTCAATACGCGCCTGGTGTCGGTGCTGCACGGTATTCTGCTGCTCGGCCTGATTGGCGGTTTTCTGCTGCGCAGCAGCGGGCGCGGCAGCCGTTCCAACCGCGACAACTCGGTGGCGATCGTGCTCGCCATTGGCGTCACGCTGTGGGTGCTGGGCTATGCCGGGACCTTTTTTGGCAACCTGATCAAGGCCGCCGTGAGCCGCCAACGCGAGTTTCTTGCCGACGCTTCGGCGGTGCAGTACACCCGCAACCCGGACAGCATCGCCGGAGCCTTGAAGAAGATCGGCGGCAACCTGTATGGCTCGCAGCTGCAGGCCGGGCATGCCGCCGAGTTCAGCCACATGTACTTCGCCGCCGGCGTCCGCCAGGCGCTGGAAGGCATGCTGGCCACCCATCCGCCCCTGGATCAGCGCATCCGCCGCATTACTCCCGGCTGGGATGGCCGTTATCCGCATGTGGCGGAAATCAGCGCGGCAACGCCGGCAGTGGCGGCCAGCGATTCAGCTGTGGAGATGCATGATCTGAGTGCTTTTGCACCGGGCTTGAGCGCGGTCTCTGCGAGTGAGGCGATTGGCGCCATTGGCGATCCACAGGCGCCACACCTGCTGGTCGCGCGCAGCACCCTGGCGCATCTGGGTCTTGCCCTGAGCGAGGCAGCGCACAGCTGCAGTGGCGCGCAGGCGTTGCTCTATGGCCTGCTGCTCGACCCTGTCGAGACGCAAGCTGTGCAGCAATTACAGCTGTTGCAGCCGCGTATCGCCGTTGAGGTTGCCGCGCAGCTTGAGCAATTGCGCGAGCCGCTGCGTCAGCTGGCGCCGGGTATGCGTTTGCCGCTGCTGGACCTGGCCATGCCCGCCCTCAAACAACTGGCTGCCGATCAGTTCGCCACGCTCAAGGCCAATCTGGCTCTGCTGATCCGCGCCGATGGCCGGGTTGCCTTGCTGGAATGGACGCTGCTGCGCATTGTCGAGCGCAATGTCGAAGGCGCGCGCGCACAGACCAGCCGCTATCAGCTGCCGGAACTGGCGGTTGAAACCTGCGTGGTGCTGTCGCTGCTGGCACGCGCTGGCGGGGTGGATGAGGCTGCCGCGCAGCTCGCGTTCAAGCATGCCAGCAGTGAGCTGCCGTTCCCGCTCGAGCAACTGCTGCCGGCCAGCGCCAGTAATTTATCGGCGCTTGAACCTGCGCTGCGGCGTTTGAGCTTGCTCTGGCCGTTGCAGAAACCACAGTTGCTCAAGGCCATGGCGCGCTGCATCGAGCATGACGGCCAGATCAATGCAGCCGAGGCCGAGCTGATGCGCGCCGTGGCGGATATTCTCGATTGCCCGATGCCGCCTTTGCTGGCAGCGCGCGGCTGACCGTCTGGCAGCGCCGCTTGACCCTGCGGCGCTGCGGGTAGACTGTAAAACGGCGGCGCGCTGTCATGCTCTGGTCATCAAACCGGGCAATTCTGAACCTGCGCAATGGAATGCGCAGTCACTGTATCGCCGGCCAATAACAACCACCTTCAGGGCGTTCGCCCCTTCATTGCACTGCCTCCTGACCCCCGTCACGCCGTTGTTGAGCGGCAAGGAGAGAGCCATGAACCTGTTGCAACCTGTCACCGCCGGGCTGTTTGATCCGCATCTACAGCTCGAAGCAGAGCCTGATACGCATGAGGCTGAGTTACGCGGCGCCACCATTCACGCGGAAATCATCCACACCATCGCCGCTATCGACCAACTGACGGCACACTGGCAGCAGCCACCGGAACCGCCGCAGTTACGCTAAGCAGTCCCGCGCCAGGCGGTATGTCTATCGCCTGGCGCTTTAGCTATCCGCCGTCGCAAAAGCCTGCATCAGATCCTCACGAAACGCCCGCAGCGCATCACTGGGGTGCTGGCCGCGATGGCTGGCCAGGAGAAACTGGACCTCAAAACCCAGCTCCTCGGCGAGCAATGCGTGCAGGCAGCCACTGGCCAACCAGGGGGCGGCGATATGTTCGGGCAGGTAGCCGATATGCCGGCCGGAGAGGATAAATGCCAGCGCGCCGTCGAGTTGCTCTGTCTGTGCCGAGCTGGGTGAGCTTTGAAACGGCTCGCGTACCTGTACAAAGCGGTAGGGGTGCTGCACCCGGTCGGCCTGCTGCAGGTCTGCCAGGCTGATCTGCGTGCGCCTGAACAGCGCATGCCTTTTGGCGCAAAACAGCACCTGGCGCTCACGAAACAGCGGCTGATAATCCAGCGCGGTCTGGTTGCCGGAGAAATAGCCGATGGCCAGGTGCAACTGGCCCTGCAGCAGACGGCGTTCCAGCTCGGCGGGCATGGCGGTCAGCAGTTCGATCTGCACCGCTTGGTTGCGCCCGCGAAAGCGGTTAATGGCCTCGGCCACCTGCTCCAGCACATGGGGCGCCAGGCCTTCGGACAGGCCAATGCGCAGCTCGCCCAGGAGCTTGTCGGCCATGCCCTGGGCTTCGCCCTTGAAGGTATCGATGGCGCTGAACAATTTGCGTGTGGCGCTGAGCACCTGTTCGCCCTTGGGCGTCAGGCGAAAGCCGCCCTTGCCGCGCTCGCACAGGCGAAAGCCCAGGCGGGTTTCCAGCTTGGCCATCTGCGTGCTGATGGTCGACTGGCCAATCCCCAGCTCGCCCTGGGCGGCACTGAAGCCGCCGCACTCCACCACGGTGACAAACAGGCGCAGTAGCTGCAGGTCAAGATCGCGTAACTGGCTGAGCATGCCGGCTCCAAACATTGCTGGTGGTCGATGTGCCAGTAGATCACTTGGTTTTTCTTCAATGCAACTCGCCTAGCGGGTCATCTTCTTTACAAACACCACGACAAACAGCGCCATGGTAAAGCTGCCGGCAAATGCCTCGAACGCCGCAATCGGGCGGGCCATGCCGTGGGGCGTGATGTCGCCGTAGCCGAGGGTGGTGAAGGTCACCACGCTGAAGTAGAGGCAGTCGCCGAGGTCATCCAGGTTAGCCAGCCAGCCGCGTTCTAGAGCCAGGCCCAAGGTTTGTCCGGCGTGCTGAACGCCGACCAGAAAGTACAGCAGGCCGCAGAAAACGATCAGCGCGATGGAGAACAGCACGACGTTGAGCGGCTTTTCGCCGTAGCCGCTGAACAGGTCGACCAGCCAGGACAGCAGGCGTCTGCCGCTATAGCGCGGCAGTTGCCGGCGGCGCATGACCATTTCGCGGTGGAAGAACAGGCCGGCCTGTTCGAACAGCCCGGCTTTCTCCAGGTGTAGGCGCAGGTTGCGGTAGGTTTCCTCGGCCTCTTCAAAGCAGCGGCGGGCGGCGTCGCTATCGCCAAGGCGTTGGTGTGCGCTGCCCTGGCGTTCCTGGCGCAGGCGCCGATCCCAGATCACGTTGTCCAGGCGCGCGCCGTCGAGTTGCACGCCCAACAGGTTGCAGTCGCGCAGGTCACAGCAATGCAGGTTGGCGCCGCGCAGATCAGCTTTCATCAGCGAGCTGCCGCGCAGGTCAAGGCCAAACAGGTGGGCTTTCTGCAGGTCGGCGCGGTACAGGTCGCTATCGCGCAAGTCGTAGCCCGTGCGCTGGTGGTGGTTGACCAGATCGATACCGGCCAGCTGTGCGTACTTGAGCTGAAAACCGCGCATCGGGGCGCCACTTTGCGCGCGCTGGTGCAGGGCGGCGCAGAGCCCTTCGGCGTCACGTTTATCCTGGTCGGCATCAAGCCAGAAGCGTTCATCGACCTGCAGCTCGCTCATCGCGCCGCTCTCCTGGGTGGTCTAGCAAGACTAGTCGGCTGCCGGCGCAGCGGGCGCGTTCATCCGCTTAAACATTGATAGATGGCAATGTCAGCGTAGGCTACTTCATATTTATTCAAAGCAAACCGCGCGGCAGTATGACTTCAGCCCACTCACCGCCGATGAGGTTGTTCGTCATGCGTTCGCTCATGCCCCTGTTATTGCTGTGTTGCGCCTTCGCCGCTCAGGCCGAAGAGAAAGCCCTGAACCTGTACAGCTGGTCCGCCTACCTGCCGGAGCAAGCCCTGCAACGCTTCAAGGATGAAACCGGGATCACGGTCAAATACGACATCTTCGACAGTGCCGAAGCCTTGGACAGCAAACTGCTCACCGGCGGCAGCGGTTATGACGTCGTCTTCCCGGCCTCTAGTGGGCTGGCTCGGGCGATTCAAGCCAAGGCCGTGCAGCCGCTGGATCGCACGCAACTGCCGCATCTGCAGAATCTTGACCCGGCGCTGCTGGGCAAGCTCGCCAGTGCCGACCCCGGTAATCAGTACGGCCTGCCGTACACCTGGGGCACGGTTGGCGTGGGCTTTAACCGCCAGGCGTTGGAGCAGCGCTTGCCCGGCGTGCCGCTGAATAGCCTGGATCTGCTGTTCAAGCCCGAGTACGCCAGCAAGCTCAAGGACTGCGGCATCGCGGTGATCGATTCGCCGCAGGAAGTGATCAGCATCGTCCTCAACTACTTGGGCAAAGACCCTTACAGCAGCGAGCGCGCCGACCTTGATGCAGTGGCGCAGCTGCTCACCCAGCTGCAACCCAACCTGCGTTACGTCGGCGCCGGCCGGCATATCAATGACCTGGCCAAGGGCGAAATCTGCCTGGCGCTGACCTACAACGGCGACGCCTACATGGCCGCGGCCAACGCGGCTGAGGCCAAGCAGCCGTTCGAGGTGCAGTACCGCATCCCGCGTGAAGGCACGCTGCTGTGGTTCGACACCATGGCCATTCCGGCCGATGCGCCGCACCCCAAGGCCGCCCACGCCTTTATCGATTACATGCTGCGCCCTGAAGCCATCGCCGAGCTGACCAATAGCGTGTTCTTTGCCAACGCCAACAGCGCGGCCACGGCGCTGGTTGACCCGGCGATCAGCGGCGATGCCGATATCTACCCCGGTGAAGCGGTGCGCTCACGCCTGTTTGCCGAGCAATTGATGCCGCTGCGTCAACAGCGTGAGCGCACGCGCATCTGGACCACTTTCCGCAGTCAGTATTGAGGACAAGGTAATGGAAGCATTCAACGGTAATGACCTGGCCTTCACCCGCGACAGCCTCTACGGCACTTTCTCCGAGCCGACCTATGCGGGCGTCACCAGTTTTATGCGCCGGCGTTACAGCCGCGACCTAGCCGGCGTGGACCTGGTGGTCAGCGGCGTGCCCTTCGACACCGCCACCACCAACCGCCCCGGCACCCGCTTCGGCCCACGGGCGGTGCGCGCGGCGTCGATCACCAGCGCCTGGGAGCGGCATTACCCCTGGGAGTTCGACCCCTTCGACCACCTGGCAGTGATCGACTACGGCGACTGCAATTTCGATCACGCGCTGCCGCACAAGATTCCGGCGGCCATCGAGGCGCATGCCGAGCATATCGTCCAGGCCGGTTGCGCCATGCTCACCCTGGGCGGCGACCACTTCATCAGCTATCCGCTGCTCAAGGCCCATGCGCGCAAACACGGCGCGCTGTCGCTGGTGCACTTCGATGCGCACAGCGACACCTGGCCGGACAGCGACGCCAGTGAGCAGGGTGTCAGCCACGGCACCATGTTCTATCACGCTGCCCGCGAAGGGCTGGTCGATCCGTCACGCTCGGTGCAGATCGGTCTGCGCACTACCAATGACGACGTGATGGGCTTTCAGGTGCTGGACGCGCGTCAGGTACACCGCAACACTCCGGAGCAGATCGCCGCGCAGATCCGCGCGCGGGTCGGCGATAACCCGGTGTACCTGACCTTTGATATTGACTGCCTCGACCCGGCCTTTGCCCCCGGCACCGGTACGCCGGTGTGCGGTGGCCTGAGTACACACCAGGCCCTGGAAATTCTGCGTGCGCTGCGCGGCATCAACCTGGTCGGTATGGACGTGGTGGAAGTCTCGCCGCCTTACGACAACGCCGAAGTCACCGCCCTGGCCGGTGCCACGGTGGCGATGGAGTTGGTGTGTTTGTATGCTGCGCGGCACAAATTGGGCGAGCGTTGAGAGGGAAATACGTAGGGTGGAAATCGCTGTTTATTTCCACCATGAGCGTTTGTCTCGATTGCCCATGGTGGACCGGTGAAGCGTGGTCCACCCTAGGTCTTACTCGGCGTTCAGCTGCTCGCCCAGGCCGATGGGGGGCGGCAAAAATAGCCGCGCATCCATCAGCAGCGGGTCGCGAACGATGGGCGCGAAGTCCATGCGCTCAAGGATATCGCGCTGGATATCCACGCCCGGCGCCACTTCGATCAGCTCCAGGCCGTCCAGGGTCAGGCGCAGCACGCAGCGTTCGGTGACGTACAGCACCGGCTGGCCGCGTTCGGCAGCCTGGTGGCCGGCGAAGGTGCGGTGTTCCACCTCGGCGACAAACTTGCGCAGCTCGCCGTCCTTGATGATGCGCAGCTGGCCGTTCTCGATGCGGATATCCTGCGGCCCGGCGCTGAAGGTGCCGAGGAACACCACCTGCTTGGCGTTCTGGCTGATATTGATAAAACCGCCAGCCCCGGCCAGGCGTGAGCCGAATTTGGACACGTTGAGGTTGCCCGCCGCATCGGCTTGGGCTAGGCCGAGGAAGGCTATATCCAGGCCGCCGCCGTCGTAGAAGTCAAACTGATAAGGCTGGTCGAGCAGCGCGCTGTGGTTGCTGGCTGCGCCAAAATCCAGCCCCGAGGCGGGGATGCCGCCGATCACCCCGGGTTCGGCGGTCAGAGTTAGGCGCTCGATCACGCCTTCTTCTGCCGCCACTGCAGCCACGCCTTCCGGCATGCCGATACCGAGGTTGACCACCGCACCGGCTTGCAGCTCCAGCGCCGCGCGGCGGGCGATCAGTTTGCGTACGTCCAACGGCATGGCTTTCAGGCTGTCCATCGGCACCCGGGTTTCGCCAGCGAAGGCCGGGTTGTAGGCGGTGGCGAAGGTCTGTTGGTGATTGGCCGGCTCGGCCAGCACCACGCAGTCGACCAGAATCCCGGGGATCTTCACCTCGCGCGCATTCAACGAACCGCGTTCGACGATGCGCTCGACCTGGGCGATTACCAGCCCGCCCGAGTTGCGCGCGGCCATGGCGATGGCCAGGCTCTCGATGGTCAGCGCCTCGCGCTCGAAGCTTAGGTTGCCGTCCGGATCAGCGCTGGTGGCGCGCACCACGGCCACGTGGATCGGGAAGGTCGGGTAGAACAGGTAGTCCTCACCATCAATCGGCATCAGCCGTACCAGCTCGGTGGTGGTGCACGCATTGAGCTTGCCGCCGCCGTGGCGCGGGTCAACGTAGGTGCCTAGGCCGACCCGCGACAGCTGCCCCGGCTTGCCGGCGGCGATATCGCGAAACAGCTGGGAGATCACCCCCTGCGGCAGGTTGTAGGCCTCGATGCGGTTCTCCACCGCCAGCTTCTGCAGCCCCGGCACCAGGCCCCAGTGACCGCCGATCACTCGGCGCACCAGGCCTTCATGGGCCAAGTGGTTAAGGCCGCGGCCCTTGCCATCGCCTTGGCCGGCGGCATACACCAGGGTCAGGTCGCGCGGTGCCTGTTCAGCCAGAAAGCGCTGCTCCAGCGCGATGGCGATCTGCTCGGCGAAACCGATGCCGACAAAGCCGCCGGTGGCCAGGTTGGCGTTATCCGGGATGCGCGCCACCGCAGCGGCAGCGGTCATGATCTTGCTCATAGCGGGTACTCGAAAGCGATTGAACAACATTGAGTAGAGACGGCATGGCGCACAGGGGCGCCATGCCAGGCCCGTCAGAAACTACCGAACAGCGTGCCCAGGGTGATGACGACCACTAGCGCCACCATCGGGAATGCCACGGTGTTAACGAAGATAAATTTGTACGACTCACGGTGCGTCAGCTTGCAGATCGCCAGCAGCGAGATCACCGCGCCGTTGTGCGGCAGGGTGTCCATGCAGCCGGAAGCCATCGCGGCGACGCGGTGCAGCAGCTCGGGGCTGATGCCGGCGGCATTGGCCATGGTCAGGTACTGCTCGCCGAGGGTTTTCAGCGCAATCGACATGCCGCCGGACGCTGAACCGGTGATGCCGGCGAGGATGTTCACCGCCACCGCTTCGGAGATCAGCGGGTTATCGGAGACGCCGAGCACCAGGTCGCGAATGATCACAAAGCCCGCCAGCGAGGCGATCACCGTGCCATAACCCACTTCAGCAGCGGTGTTGAGTATGGGCAGCATGGAGCCGAAGGCGCCGTCGTTGACGCTCTTTTTCAGGTCCATCCAGCGCTGCCAGTGCATGGCGATCAATAGCAGGATGGCCGCGCTCAGGGCGACGATGATCGACCAGATACCGATCAGCGACTTGGCGTCTTGCAGGCCGCCGAACTCCGGCTTGGCCAGGTAGCTGGTGTCGATGCTCGGCAGAATCTGCTTGGCCATCAGGAAGTTCAGGCCGATCACTACAAAGATCGGCAGCAGTGCCAGCCAGAAACCGGGAATCGTGCGCTGGTCCTCGACGACCGGGTCGTCGCGGTGCTCACCGTAGCCTTCGCCCGCCGCCATCAGCTTGCGCGACTGTGCGGTAAGCCACCAGGTGCCGAGGCCGAACATGATCAGCCCGGCGATAACGCCGAGGCCCGGCGCGGCGAAGGCGTCGGTGCCGAAAAACGGGTTGGGGATGGCGTTCTGAATCGCCGGGGTACCGGGCAGCGCGGTCATGGTGAAGGTGAACGAGCCGAGGGCGATGGCACCGGGGATCAGGCGCTTGGGAATGCCCGCTTCACGGAACAGCGCTGCGCCAATCGGGTACACGGCAAACGCCACTACGAACAGCGACACGCCGCCGTAAGTGAGGATGCCGCACGCCAGCACGATGGCCAGGATCGCCCGCTCGCTGCCGACTTTGGCGACGATGCCCTGGGCGATGGCGCGGGCCGATCCCGAGTCGTCCATCAACTTGCCGAACAGCGCGCCTAGCAGAAACAGCGGGAAGAACTGAATGACATAGCCACCCATGGCCTTCATAAACACTTGGGTGTAGGTGGGCAGCAGCAGGTGAATGTCACCGGCAAACAGCAAGGCCAGCAACGCGAGCAGAGGGGCGAGGATCAGCACGTTGATGCCGCGATAGGCGAGGTACATCAACAATGCGAGGGAAATCAGAATACCGAGGGTACCCATGGCTGGTTCCTTTTGTTGTTGTTTTAAGCACCGCTCTATGGCGACGCTGATGAGCTTGCTCGTTAAGCCAGGCAGCGAGGCAAAGCGTTGAGCAGACTAGAGCGAAAGCTGTGCCAGACGGGGCTACGACTTTGGTCTAGGTGGCTGAAAGGCTTGTGCTTGATGGGTTGCGTCGGGCTTAGGCGGTTTGGCGTGGTTGCCAGGGGAGAATGATGTGTCTTTATTTTTGGAATTAGTCCAAATTTTTGGATTGCTCGATGGGCTTAAAGTCCAAAATTATGGACTTTCGCTTTTTTAGGCGCGGGGGACGCCTAGTTCCTTGCCCGCGATCTTTGGCATGTTCAGAAACATCGCGGCCAAGGGTTAGGCACCCCACCGTTCCTACAGTGAATTGCGTCCGCTTTGGGAGCCGCGCGACTGGCTCAATCGTGCTTACCCAGCCCATGCAGCGCCAGCTTGGCGTACAGCCCTGCGCGGGAAATCCCCAGGCGTTGCGCAGCCTGTTGGCGGTTGCCGGCTGTGGCCTGAAGGGCGTCGATCAGCGCCTGGCGTTCGGCCTGCGCCAGTTGCTCTGCCAGGGTTTGCGCTGCTGTGGTGGCGGGCGGCGGTGCAAGGTTGTGCACTGCGGGCGTCACCGGGTCGACCAACAACGCCCGCACGACTTGCGCATTCAGGTGCCCGTCGACATCCAGTTGCGCGCGCTCCAGCAGGTTGCGCAGCTCGCGCACATTGCCGCGCCAGGGTTGCGCGCTCAGCAGGGCGAGGGCGTCGTCGCTGACTTCCAGCGGGGCCTGCGTCGAGCGGTTGGCGATATCGTCGAGCAGGTGTTCCAGCAGCGCCGGAATATCTTCGCGGCGCTCACGCAGCGGCGGTACACGCAGGGTCAGTACGTTAAGGCGGTAGTAGAGGTCATCGCGGAACTGCCCGGCGGCGACTTTGGCCTCTAGATCAATGTGCGTGGCAGCGATCACTCGCACATTCAACGGTTTGACCTGATTGGAGCCCAGCGGCTCAACCTCCTGCTCCTGCAATACGCGCAGCAGCTTGGCCTGCAACGGCAGCGGTAGGTCGCCGATTTCATCGAGAAACAGTGTGCCGCCGTTGGCCACCTCGAACTTGCCGATACGCGCCTTGCGATCTGCGCCGGTAAAGGCGCCGGGCGCGGTGCCGAATAGTTCGGCCTCGACCAGGGTTTCCGGAATGGCCGCGACGTTGACCGCGACAAACGGCCCGTTGGCCCGTGGTGACAGGTTGTGGATGCCTTGGGCCAGCAGCTCCTTGCCCGTGCCGGTTTCGCCGCGCAGCAGCACTGTAGCGTCCAGTTGTGCGGCGCGGCGGGCTTGGCGTTTGACTTCGCTGGCCGCCGTGCTGGCGCCGATAAACCCAGCAATGGTGTAACGCGCGCGGCGCGCCTTGGCCAATTCGTGCTGCGTGGCGACCAGCTGGTTCTGCAGGGTATTGAATTTGGCCATCAGCGGCTTGAGGTGACGGGCGCGGTCGAACAGCACAAAGCCCAGCGCGCCGACCAGGGTGCCGTCCTCATCGCGCAACGGAATACGGGTGACCACAAAGTGTTCGCTGCCGAAGGCCATCAGGTCGAGCATGCTCGGCTGGCCGCTTTCCACGACTTCGCGCAAGCGGCTGGCTGGCAGCACGTCTTCGATCTCTTTGCCGAGTACGCTGCGCGGGTCGCTGATGCCAACCTTTTCGGCGTACTTGTCGTTGATCCAGACAATCCGCGCCTGGCGGTTGACCGCGATGGTGCCCTCGCATTGCGCGTTCAGGTGGTCGAACAACAGCGGCATGGCCACGGCGCGGAAGCGCTCGGGCGAAACACCAATGATCAGGCCGTGTTGGTCGAGGTCGTCGCGGGCAATGGCCATGGGCGCAGTACATCCAGAATCAGGTGCGGCCGATTATGGGTGGCGCTGCGCGCAGGGGGCAACCGGCGGCGATCTGCACACCGTCGATAAGTGTCGAGCGCCATGTGTGCGATCAGCCGCAGATCTGCGTCACCGCGCCTGCAGCAGGTAATGACGCTTCTTGCCCAGGCTTAGCCGTCGACCCAGCTGCCAGGCTTGCAACGGCTGGTCCGGGTTGCTCTGGCGTTTGCCATTCAACAGCAGACCGCCGCCGCTCGCCAGGCGGCGTACTGCGCTGCGTGAGGGCTGCAAGTTATGGCGCAGCAGCAGGTCGGTGAGGCTGAGACCTCCGGCCAGATCCTCCGCGCTAACGCTTAGCTGCGGCAGCTCGGCGTCCGTTTCCTGCGCCGTGAACAGCGCCCGGGCAGTGGCTTCGGCGTCGCGTGCGGCCTGCTCGCCATGGGCCAGGGCGGTGGCGGCGTTGGCCAGGATGATTTTCGCCTGGTTCAGTTCGGCGCCGGCAAGGGGGCTCAAGCGCGCTACCTCATCCAGCGCTAGTTCGCTGAACAGGGCGAGAAAGCGCCCCACGTCAGCGTCATCGCAATTGCGCCAGAACTGCCAGAAGTCATACGGCGAGAGCTTGTCGCCATTCAGCCACACCGCGCCGCTGGCGGATTTGCCCATCTTGCGCCCGTCACGGGTGGTCAGCAGCGGCATGGTCAGGCCGAACAGCGGCTGGCAGCCCTGGCGCCGGCCCAGTTCCACGCCATTTATGATATTGGCCCACTGGTCGGCACCACCCAGTTGCAGGGTGCAATTGTGCCGGCGCGCCAGTTCGGTGAAGTCGTGGGCCTGCAGCAGGGTGTAGCCGAATTCCTGAAAGCTCAGCGAATGCTCACGCTCCAGGCGGTTGCGCACGGCGTCGAAGGTCAGCAGGCGGTTTATGGAGAAATGCCGGCCGACCTGATCGAGAAACTGCAGGTAGCCGATACCGTCCAGCCAGTCGGCGTTGTCCAACACCAGGCCGTCGCTGGGGCCATCGCCCAGCTGGATGTAGCGGGCAAAGCAGCCGGTAATCCCGGCGATGTTGTGCTGGATCTGCGCTTCCGTCAGCACGGGCCGGCTGCTGTCGCGAAAGCTTGGGTCGCCGATGCGTGTGGTGGCGCCGCCGATCAGCAGGATTGGTTTGTGCCCGGCGCGTTGCAGGTGGCGCATCAGCATCAAGGCTTGCAAATGGCCGACGTGCAGGCTGTCTGCCGTAGCATCGAAGCCGAGGTAAAAGGTGATCGGGCCCTGGCTGAGCGCCAGGCGCAGGCCATCGAGGTCGGTGCTCTGGTGGATAAAGCCACGAGCAGCGAGCTGGTCGAGCAGATCAAGGGTGTTACTGGGCATACGTGTCTCCTGGTTAAGGCAAAAGCCTGAGGAGACTGGAGTGGGGGGTGTGCTATCCGGGCCGCCTCAGGCGGATCGGACATGCAACAACGCATCTACCGCCTGGTAAGAGGGGGCAGGGCGTAATAAAACGCGGAAATTGGGCAGATGTGTCTGTGCATGGGGCGGCACTTTAAGGGCTTTGGCGGGCAAGTCAACCGCACGTGATAGGTGGTTCGCACGCTGCCTATCTGGTCAAGGCCCAGGCAGTTGAGGCACAGTGAGCCATCAAACCGCCATCCATGCAGTGCCGGGCCATGTTTTTTCGACCGCGAACCAAACCGGGCAGTGACAGCAACGCCGCCGTCGACGACTTGCAGGATGTCGGCCAGCGTTCGTTGATCCGCATGATCTTTGCCAGTACCGGGCTGACCCTCGGGGTGTTCTGCGCGCTGCAATTTATGGCCGGCAACTACCTGTTTGCCAGTTTCGAGCTGGTTGCCACCGCAACGTTGCTGTGGGGCGCCTGGCGGATTGTCCGGGTGCGCAACCTATTGCCCTGGATCTACCTCTACCTGCTGCCGACCTTCAGCTTTCTGCTGTACATCATCGTTATCCCCAACGCCTCGAAAACCGCCTTTGTTTGGGTCTACAGCATTCCGGTGCTGTCCTACCTGCTGCTCGGACTCAAGCGCGGCAGCTTGCTGTCACTGCCTTTTGTGATCGGCGCTTGCCTGTTGTACCTGTACACCTACCCGGTTCAACGTGATGCCGAAAGCCTGATCGACCTGGGTAACGCGGTGTTTTGCGGTGTGATGATTCTGGTCTTCGTCTACCTCTATGAAGCCCGCCGCGCCACCGCCTATCAGCAGCTGCAACATATGGCCCGTACTGATGCGCTGACCGGTGTGGCCAGCCGCGGCAGCTTCCAGCAAAGCCTGGAGCAAAGCATCCGCGAGGCGCAGCGCAGCGAGGCCAAACTGGTGCTGGTGGTACTGGATATCGACTATTTCAAGGCGGTGAATGACCAGTACGGCCACGATGCTGGCGACCAAGCCCTGCGCCATATCTGCAACAGCCTCAGTCAGCGCCTGCGCGCCACCGACACCTTGGGGCGCCTGGGTGGTGAAGAGTTCGGTCTGCTGCTGCGCAATACCGATGGTCAGGGCGCCGAGTCGCTGGTGGAAGGTCTGCGCGTGCAGCTGTGCAGCCAGCCGATGCGTTATGGCGATCAGGACATTGCGCTGTCTGCCACTTTCGGCCTGGCCGAATGGCCCGTCGATGGCAGCACCGCCGAGCAGCTTTATCGCTGCGCTGATCAGCGCCTGTATCGCGGTAAGGAGCTGGGCCGCAATCGCCTGGTCGGTCGGCACAGTGCCGAGGCTGAGTCCGGCGGCGAGTAATGCGGCTGCATGCTAATCGTCCGTAGTGCCTCTGCTACGGCGTCTACACTCAACTCGGCCCATCGATAAACCACAGTGTTGGTAACCCTCGGGCGACTTCCTTGGCGAAGCAACGGGTCACTCAGGGACTTTTCATGACCGCCCTTTCTGCCTTTCTCAAGCAGGTTATCAAGCTCTGGCACTCACCCGATTTGACCCTGATCGGTCAGCGCCGCGAGCGCCGCATGCGCATGCTCGCCAGCCTGGTACTGCTGCTGGTCGGTAGCTTTTGGGGGCTGTTCTTCAGCCTGCGTGGCGAGTGGGGCATCGTCCTGATGGACCTGTTGATGATCCTTTGCGGCCTCGGTGTATTTACCCTGACCTTGCGCAACCGCGTGCGCCTGGCCAATCTGTTGCTGTTCGGCGTAATCATCCTGGTGATCGTCGGCACCAGCTTGTTGATGGACCCACATACCGCCGCCGCACCGCGCGCGACCCACCTGTATCTGCTGCCAATTGCCGTGGCGGCGTTGATGGCCTTTCGCGATGAACGGCTGTGGTTGCGCTACGGCGTTGCACTGTTCTGCCTTGCCCTTTTCGTCGTGCTGGCCTCTTCATCCTGGAGCCCGACCAGCGCCTATCACCTGCCGGATGAAGTACGGGTGAGCGGCTCCTGGGTGCAGAGCGTGGCGGCCATGCTGATGTTGTTTGCCCTGCTGCACATCTTGCAAAGCGATGCGGCCGAGCGCTCGATGCTCGACCGTGACCTACACGCCGCACTGAGTGAGCAGCAGTTTGTGCTGCACTACCAACCGCAACTGCACAGTAGCGGCAAAGTCACCGGTGCCGAAGTGCTGATCCGCTGGCAGCACCCGCAACGCGGACTGGTGCCGCCAGTCGAGTTCATTGACCATGCTGAGAAAACCGGGCTGATCATCCCGATTGGCCAATGGGTGCTGGAACAGGCCTTTACCCAGTTGCGCGCCTGGAAGGACGACCCGCTGTATCGAGACATCAGCCTGGCGGTCAATATCAGTCAGAAGCAATTTCGCCAGGCCAATTTTGTCACTGACATGCTCGGACTGATCGAAACCTACGGCATCGACACACGTCGGCTCGAACTGGAGTTGACCGAAACTCTTATCGTCCACGACATCGACGACCTGATGCGCAAAATGGCCGTACTGGTCGAGCGCGGCGTGCGTTTCTCCCTGGATGACTTCGGCACCGGCTTCTCCTCCCTCAGCCACCTCAAGCGCCTGCCCCTCAACACCCTGAAAATCGACCGCTCATTTGTCAGCGACCTGCTTACCGACAGCAATAGCCAAGCCATCGTGCGCACTGTCATCGCCCTGGCGCAAAGCATGGGCATGACGGTGATCGCCGAAGGCGTGGAAACCGAAGCGCAGCAGCAGTTTTTGCTGAGTAACGGCTGCATGCAGTTTCAGGGCTATCTATTCAGCAAGCCGCTGCCATTGGGAGCGTTTACTGTGTTTGTGGAAACGCAGAATGGTTAAGGAGAAAACGCAAAAAGCCGCGCAATGCGCGGCTTTTTATTTGGTGGGCCCACACGGACTCGAACCGTGGACCAAAGGATTATGAGTCCTCTGCTCTAACCAACTGAGCTATGGGCCCTCAGAGGCGGGCGGATTATACCGGTGCCTTCTCGGCAGCGCCAACCGAATGGCGCGGGGTGAGGAAGTTTTGTGCGAAGGCGTCCGCATGGATGGCGCGGCTGATGACAAAGCCCTGGATTTGCTCGCAGCCTTCGGTGGCGAGAAACAGTTCCTGGGCTTTGGTTTCCACCCCTTCGGCGATCACGGTCAGTTGCATGCTGCGGCCGAGAGCGATGATGGCGCGCACGATGGCGACGTCGTTGCTGTCATTGGGCAAGCCGCGCACGAAAGATTGGTCAATTTTCAGGGTGTCGACCGGCAGGCGCTTGAGGTAGCTGAGCGAGGAGTAGCCGGTGCCAAAGTCGTCGATGGCCAGTTGGATGCCCAGGCCTTTTAGTTGATGCAGCAGGTTCAGGGCTTCTTCGGCCTGGTTCATGATGAAGCTTTCGGTGATTTCCAGTTGCAGAAGTTCCGGGGCCAGGTTGTGGTCTTCCAGCAGGCTGGAGATGCGCACCAGCAGGTGCGGCTGGCGCAGTTGCACGCCGGTCAGGTTGACCGAAAGCGGGCCGAACGGTGCGTGCTGTTGTTGCCATTGCTGCATTTGCCAGCAGGCCTGGCGCAGTACCCAGTCGCCAAGGGCGATGATCAGGCCGGTTTCTTCGGCCAGGGGAATAAAGCGATCCGGTGGGATTTCACCGAATAACGGGTGATGCCAGCGCACCAGTGCCTCGGCGCCAATCAGGCGGTTGTTGCTGAGGCTGCGCTTGGGTTGGTAGTAGAGCTGCAGTTGTTCCAGTTCGATGGCGCGGCGTAGTTCGCGCTCCAGGGCCATGCGTTCGGTGGCTTGGAAGGTCAGGTCGCGGGTGTACAGCTCGACGCGGTTACGCCCGCGAGCCTTGGAGCGGTACATGGCGGCATCGGCATTTTTTACCAGAGTGGCGACATCATCGCCGTCATCCGGGTAGCGGCTGATACCGATGCTGGCGCTGATAAACAGCTCCTGTTCGTCGAACCGGAAGGGCAGGCTGAAGCAGTCGAGCAGCTTGTGCGCTACCAGCTCGGCATCGTCGTTATGTTGCAGGCCGGGCAGCAGGATGATGAATTCATCACCGCCGAGGCGGGCCACGGTGTCGATATCGCGCAGGTGAGCTTTCAGGCGTTCGGCAATGCTCTTGAGTAGTTCGTCGCCGACCGGGTGGCCGAGGCTGTCGTTGATGTGTTTGAAACGGTCCAGGTCGATAAACAGGACGGCGCCCATGCGTTTGTCTATGTGCGCGTCTTCGAGGGCGGCGCGCAGGCGGGCCTCGAACAGCATGCGGTTGGGTAGGCCGGTCAGCGGGTCATGGTGGGCCTGGTGGTCGAGGCTGGCCTGGGCGTGCTTGAGTGAGCTGATATCGGCGAAGACGCCGACAAAATGGGTGATCTGCTGATCGCTGTCGCGCACGGCGCTGATGGTTAGCCACTCCGGGTAGAGTTCGCCGCTCTTGCGCTTGTTCCATATCTCGCCTTGCCAGTGCCCGGAGGCACTGAGGTTGTGCCACATGGCGGCGTAGAACGCACTGTCGTGGTTGCCTGAGGCGAGCAGGCGTGGCGACTGGCCGAGGGCTTCGGCTTCGCTGTAGCCAGTGATGGTGGTGAAGGCGCGGTTGACTGCGGTGATGCGCTGCTGCAGGTCGGTGATCATCACGCCTTCGGCGGTGCTTTCGAAAACGGTGGCGGCCTGCTTGAGGTTTTCCTGCATCTGCTCGCGCTCGGTAATGTCGCGCGCGATGGTCAGCATACAGGTGTCGCCTTCGATGGGGATCGGTTGTACCGACATCTCGCAGGTGCGCAGCGAGCCGTTGCGGGTGCGAATCAGGGCGCGGAAGTCGCGCACTGAGCCGTGCTGTTGCACGTGCTCGAACATCCGGGTGCGGTCTTCCGGGTCGGCCCAGATGCCCAGTTGCAGGGTCGAGCTGTCGGTCGCTTCATTGACGCTGTAGCCGGTGATACGGCTGAAGCCTTCATTGACGTCCAGCAGCTGGCCGTCGCTCAAACGGGTAATCAGCAGACCGTCGGGAGAGGCGTGGAAGGCCTTGGCGAATTTATCTTCGGAGAGTTTCAGGCGTTGCTGAGTGTCCTTCAGCTCACTGATATCGCGTACCGCCACGACCAGGGTGCTGCTGTCATCCAGGGTGACCTTCTGCGCGGAAATCAGCGCGGTGAACTGGCTGCCGTCACGCCGGCGGAAAGTGCCTTCGATGTTGTGTGCGTTGCCTTTGCGCAGCATTTCCAGGATGCGTGGGCCGATGCCTTGTTCCATCCACAGGTTCAGCTCCGAGCTGGTATGGCCGATGGCTTCGGCGGCGCTGATGCCGAACTGTTGCTCGAAGGTGTTGTTGACCGCCAGCAGGCGGCCGTCGTGCAGGTTGAGCAGGGCGATGATGTCTGGGCAGCTGTGGAATACCGAGGCGAATTTCTGTTCTGACAGGGCCAGCGCCTGCTCGGTACGCTTGGTTTCGGTGATGTCGATCAGCAGGCCGCGCAGCATCTGGCTGTCATCCTGCGGCGACAGCGTGATGATGTCGCGTACCCAGACTTCGCGGCCGTCGGCGGCGAGCATACGGTAATCCAGGCTGTGGTCGCGCCCGGCTTGGGTTTCACTGCGGCAATAGTCGAGGGTGCGGCGTGCGTCGTCGGGGTGCAGGATGCGCTCGATAAAACCGGGTTGTAGCCAGTCTTTAACCGGATAGCCAAGCAGCTTCTCTGCCTGGGGCGCGACGTAGGTGTAGCGAAAGTCGCTGGGGTCCATCTGCCAGGCAACGGCGTTGAGGCTTTCCACCAGGCCACGGTAGTGCTGCTCGCTGTTACGCAGCTCGCCTTCCAGTAGGGCGCGGTTGTGCATTTCACTGCGCAGGCGATGGTTGATGCGCAGGATGCTGAAGATGATCAGCAGGGCTGCCAGCAGGCCAGGCAGGCCAAACAGCAGCAGGCTGCGCCAGAACGGACGCTCGTCAAGCGGGTCGCCCACCCAGCGTTGCTGGATGTCGGCTATTTCGCTGGGAGTGAGTTCGGCTAGCAGCTTGTCGAGAATGCCTGCCAGGATCGCTTGATCCTTGGGCACGGCCATGGCCAGTTGGTAGCGATACGGCGTTTGTCCGCTGATGACAATGCCGTCGAGCTTGAGCTGGCGTATGTGCCAGACGCTGGAAGCAAGGTCACCGACCATCACGTCGGCTTGTCCGGAGGCCAGGGCTTGCAGGGCGGCGGCCACACTTGGGCGTGCCCAGAGGCGCAGCTCGGGATGCTTTTCGCGCAGCAGCTCGTGGGTTGCGTAGCTGTCGACGACGGCCACGCGCAGCCCTTGCAGCTCACGCAATCTGCGCGGTTGCGGACCTTGTTCCTGGCTCAGGATGACAATCGGGAAATCGAGATAGGGGCGGGTGAAAGTCAGGTACTGCTGGCGTTCCGGGGTGGCCATCAGGCTGGGCAGCAGATGCAGCTTGCCGGTTCTGGCGTCGGCCAGCACTTCGCTCCAGTTCTGTGCCGGGGCCGGGCGCAGAGTGATCGGCAGGCGTTGCTCGATCAGTCGTACATAGTCGGCAGCGAGGCCCTGATACTGCTCGTCGTTGTCGATAAACTCGTAAGGTGGCCAATCGCGGTCAACGCCGAGGCTCAGTTGCGGATTCTCGGCCAGCCATATTTGCTCGGCGGGCGTCAGCTCAAGGCTGAGGGCGGGCACGGTCCAGCACGCCAGACACAACAGGAGGGTGGCTGCAACACGCGGCATGAGTTGACTCGTTCGCTGGGCAATTGGGAAAAGTGTAGACCCGCCTGGCAGGCCTTGGTAGTTGCCCAGAATGCAAAACCCCCGGCAGGGCCGGGGGTTCTGGTATTACTCGTCGAGGAAGGAGCGCAGGTGCTCGCTTCTCGTTGGGTGACGCAGCTTGCGCAGCGCCTTGGCTTCGATCTGACGAATCCGCTCGCGGGTTACATCGAACTGCTTACCAACTTCCTCAAGGGTGTGGTCGGTATTCATGTCGATGCCGAAGCGCATGCGCAGTACCTTGGCTTCACGCGCGGTGAGGCCGGAGAGTACTTCGCGAGTCGCTTCTTTGAGGCTCTCAACGGTGGCAACATCGATTGGCGACTGCATGGTCGAGTCTTCGATGAAGTCGCCCAGATGGGAGTCTTCGTCATCACCGATCGGGGTTTCCATGGAGATTGGTTCTTTAGCGATCTTGAGTACCTTGCGGATCTTGTCCTCAGGCATCTCCATGCGCTCACCCAGC